>Ga0308157_10000107_pt1 | contig 347174 bp, 334 predicted proteins | sample PhyBR1_FD_201035 | JGI IMG/M metagenome (GOLD analysis project Ga0308157, IMG submission 201035) | Phyllosphere microbial communities from UC Gill Tract Community Farm, Albany, California, United States - DLSLB.R1 | ecosystem: Host-associated > Plants > Phyllosphere > Unclassified | place...
ATTTGGCGGGGATGAAAGATTCTAAAGTGATCGTTGCGATCAACAAGGATGAAGAAGCACCAATCAATGCTGTTGCGGATTACTGGTTAGTCGGTGACTTGAACGCTGTAATTCCTGAATTGGTTTCTAAAATCTAATTCCTGAGTTACGTTCAAAAAACGCTCTTGGCTTCCAAGGGCGTTTTTTATTATTAAAATTTTCAACAAAATCATGGGTGATTAAGTCGACTGGGGGCTTAAACTAAATCATGAATGATTAAGCAAAAATTATTATTTTCAAAACTACCGAGCTCTTTCTTCAACCCATTTAATTTCTCTCATTAAGATAAAAATAAAGAAAGTAAAATATTTAAGAAATAAGTCTACCTTTAAACTTATGCTATTCCAATGTAATGAAAGGGATGTATTGATAGGTGACTCATCATTAATTTTCCATGAGGATAGATGAGTAGAAAGAACCCTGAAAGAGCACAAAATAAGGGACTAATGGACTGTCTTGATTTAAATTAAACAGTACGAAAAAATGAACTAATTCACATAAAAATCAGACAAATAAAAAAGATTAAAAAATAAACGATAAATTCAAGAAAATTAACAAGATTAAGAGGCTTGATAAGAGACAAAAACAACAGAATTTATGCTATAATTTACGGCTGTATTTAGACTTTAACTCAGCTTGTTTTGAGTTAATTTTTTGCTAGATTGATTATATAAAACGAGCAGTTCCAAATACTGTTTGTAATAAGGAGTATGCATGAGCCTATCGGAAATCCGACCGATTGCCATTGAGGATGAACTCAAAAGCTCATATCTCGACTATGCCATGAGTGTTATTGTTTCTCGTGCATTACCAGACGTGCGAGATGGCTTAAAACCGGTGCATCGTCGTGTGCTTTTCGCTATGCACGAGTTAGGCAATGACTACAACAAAGCGTATAAAAAGTCTGCCCGTGTGGTGGGTGACGTAATCGGTAAATATCACCCGCATGGTGACTCCGCTGTTTACGAAACCATTGTTCGTATGGCACAAGAATTTAGCTTGCGTTATCAATTGGTCGATGGTCAGGGTAACTTTGGTTCTGTGGATGGCGATAGCGCTGCGGCAATGCGTTATACCGAAGTACGTATGCGTAAGTTGACCCATGAACTTTTGGCTGACTTGGAAAAAGATACAGTCGAATGGGAAGACAACTACGACGGTTCTGAGCGTATTCCTCAAGTTATGCCGACCCGTGTACCCAACTTATTGATTAACGGTGTTACCGGTATTGCGGTGGGTATGGCGACCAATATGGCGCCGCACAACATGACTGAAGTTGTGAATGCCTGCCTAGCTTATGCCAATGATCCTAATATCAGCATCGAAGGTTTGATGCAGCATATTTCTGGTCCGGATTTCCCTACAGGCGGTATTATTTACGGCAAATCGGGTATTGTGGATGCTTACCGTACCGGTAAAGGCCGTTTGCATATTCGTGGTAAATATCACTTCGAAGAAGATCCGAAGAATGGTCGTACCACCATCGTATTTACTGAAATTCCTTACCAAGTCAATAAAGCAAAAACCATTGAACGTATTGCTGAACTGGTTAAAGAGAAAAAACTTGAGGGAATCTCAGAACTTCGTGACGAGTCTGATAAAGACGGCATGCGTATTGCAATTGACCTGAAGCGTGGCGAAAACGCTGAAGTGATTGTAAATAACCTGTTCCAGAACACTCAACTTGAAAACTCTTTTAGCATCAACATGGTCTGCCTGGACAACGGTCAGCCGAAATTGATGAACTTAAAAGATATCATTGCAGCGTTTATCCGTCACCGTCAAGAAGTGGTCACACGTCGTACCATGTACGAGTTACGCAAAGCGCGTGAACGTGGTCATATCTTGGAAGGTTTGACGGTTGCTCTGGCAAATATTGATACCATTATCGAAACCATCAAAACTTCTGCCAATCCGGCTGAGGCGCGTGAGCGTTTACAAGCGGGTGAGTGGTCTGCTGGTGGTGTGGTTGCATTGCTTGAAAAAGCCGGTTCAGTTTCTGTACGTCCTGAAATTATTGAAGGCGAAGACCTGTCTAAGCCGTATGGGTTTGATGGTGGTATTTACCGTCTTTCACCAACGCAAGTCAATGCGATTATGGAATTACGTCTACATCGCTTAACCGGTCTTGAACAAGACAAGTTGCATGCTGAATATTCTGAAATTTTAGCGCAAATTGCTGAATATACTGCCATTTTGAATGACTTTAATTTGTTGATGAACGTCATTCGTGAAGAGTTGGCACTTATTATTCAGCAATATGGTGATGGACGTAAAACATCTATTGTTGAATCACGTATCGATTTCTCTCGTGAAGATTTAATTCCTGAAGAGCAAATGGTACTGACTGTTTCTAAAACAGGTTATGCGAAAACTCAACCATTATCTGATTATACTGCTCAGCGTCGTGGTGGTCGTGGTAAGTCTGCAACTTCAATGAAAACTGATGATTACATTCAGCACCTGATTGTGACATCGAACCATGCGACAGTTCTATGCTTTACCAATGTCGGTAAAGTTTATCGTCTGAAAGTATACGAAGTGCCACAAGCATCTCGTGGTGCAAAAGGTCGCCCAATGGTGAACTTGTTGCCGCTAGATGCCAATGAAACCATTACAGCAATTCTGCCTGTAATTGATGCACCGAAGAAGTTTAAAGACCGTCTAGTCGATTTCCAGGCATTTGTAAAAGCCAATGCTGCGAAACTTCAAGAAAATGAAGTCATCAATTCGCATTTTGCTGAACTTGAAGCTGCCTTAGCCGAGCTTGAAGATGGTGCAGATGACTTGTCTGATGCATTACGTATTCAATTGAAACAATTGGGTCTTGAGCTTTCTACGACTGATCTGGACGATGAAATCATTATTGATTTTGCACAGCAAGCTGAAGCAGTTCGTAAAAACTTCTATGTGTTTATGGCGACCGAGTACGGTACGATTAAACGGGTAGAGCTTGAACAGTTCTCGAATGTTCGTTCAAATGGTTTACGTGCGATTGAGCTGAATGGCGACGATACCTTAATTGGTGTTGCGATTACCGATGGCGAACAGCAAATCATGTTGTTCTCGAATGAAGGTAAAGCAATTCGTTTCGCAGAAACTGATGTTCGTTCAATGGGTCGTTCTGCTAAAGGTGTACGCGGTATGCGCGTGACCATCGGGGCAGCAGCGCTGCTTGAAGATGCGGAAGCTGAGGTGGATTCAGATGATGAAGATATTTCAGATTCGGCATTAATCAGCCGTATCGTATCACTGGTGGTTGTACCGGAAACTGGCGAAGTGTTGTGTGCATGTGCCAACGGTTACGGTAAACGTACCCCGGTGGGCGAATTCCCAACCAAAAAACGTGGTGGTAAAGGTGTGATTGCAATTAAAACATCTGAACGTAACGGTGAATTGGTCGGTGCAGTATCCATTGATGAAAGCAAAGAACTGATGTTGATTTCTGATGGTGGTACGATGGTTCGTACACGTGCTTCAGAAGTTGCTACCACAGGTCGTAATGCGCAAGGCGTTCGTCTAATCCGTTTAGGCAATGAAGAAGTCTTGGTTGGTGTTGTTTCAGTTGAAGCTGTTGAAGAAGAAGAGTTTATTGAAGAAGTTGAAGGCGAAGAAGTTATTGCCACTGAAGCTTTGATTGATTCTGAAACTTTGGTTGAGGATGAAACGATTGCTGATGAACCTGAAAATGAATCTGATTTAAGAGATTCTGACGAAGAATAAGTTTTGACTTAAAAAGAAGGACGCGTAAGCGTCCTTTTTTTTATGTTAGTCATTAGTTCCTTTACGTTTAAGATATCGAGATTTTGCCACTTTCTCCTTATATTCCTTGAGAAGTTTTGGATTTTTGGCTATTAATTCATCCATTTTTTTCTTGCCACCACAGTACTCTGGATGTTGTTTACGCAAGTCTTTAACTTTGACTCGTTTTTCACCATTGCTTTTTAATGAATAGATGAAAGAAGCGGAAGGATATTTTTTAATAGCTTCTTGTTTATACAAGGGAGTTGCAATATTAGTGAATAGGTAACTTGAATTATAGCTAATTATGTTATCTAGGATTTGTAAGGGAATTAAGATTACGGGACCTAAGATTTTATCTTTACCCCAAGGAACATGGGGTAAATCTAATTTAGTTTTTTTCCATTTTTTTTCATCTAAGCAAAAGTAGCTGAAAACTTTTTGAGTTTCTGATGTTTGAATACCTAATTTATGACATTGATCTTTAGTGTAATCGGCAAAATGTTTTAAACAGATGTTGGTTGTTATGTCCGAAATCGTATCTGCTCCAATATTCTCAGTAACTAGAATCAGCTCTTCAAGGTCTTCTAGAAGACCAGATTGCGCTGCTTTAGAGGATTTAAGGCAAGTTAAAATTTTCTCAACTTTAATGTCTTTAGAGCCTCTTCCGTTGACACTATCTTTTGAAACTCCTAATCCTGTAAATTTAGGTTCAGGAAAGTGAGAACATAATTCCGTGGCTTTATTTTCATCCTTATCTTTGAGTGCTTGCATTAATTCACTCATAAAAACTTTTTGAGTTTCTAATGCTGTTTGAACATACTTATTTGTTGACCAAGTTAAATAGTAACTATCAATGTAAAAGGGAGTGTCTTTTTCAAGTATCGGGTCAAAAAAGTCAATATCATTAGCACCAATAGGAATATTAAAATTTTCAAGAAATGTCGTCATTACTTATATACTCTTAAATTAAATAAATCTGATTAAAATATCCTCAAATACAATTAATTAAGAGTGGTTATTTAATGATCACGTCATGTTGTGTCGTATAGTGTATTCTAATGTTGCTATTTTAAAGAACTGATAAATATTAATTTTAATTATGTTAATTAAATCATCAAAAAAGGAAGCCGAAGCTTCCTTTTTTGATTTTTATGAATTAGGCAGCCTGTTTCATTTCAATCTGATAATCTTTTTGTTTTTCAGCATCGAATTGACCTTCCCATTTACTGATCACAAGAACAGCCAACGAGTTACCAATCACATTTAAAACAGTACGTGCCATATCTAAAATACGGTCAATACCGGCAATAAATGCCAAACCTTCAAGTGGAATGCCAACACTACCCAATGTCGCCAACAGAACCACGAAAGACACGCCCGGAACACCAGCAATCCCTTTAGAAGTAATCATTAAGGTAAGAACCAAAATGATTTGCTGAGTCATACTCAAGTCAATACCGTAAAGTTGCGCAATAAAGATAGCCGCAATACTTTGATATAAGGTCGAACCATCCAGGTTAAATGAATAACCGATTGGAATCACGAAACTGGTAATCGACTTAGGCGCACCGTACGCTTCCATTTTTTCCATGATACGCGGTAAGACCGTTTCAGAACTGGCAGTGGAATAGGACAGAATCAGTTCATCTTTTAGAATTTTAATAATTTCCCAAATGCTGAAACCACAGAATTTAGCAACAAGTCCTAAAATGACAAAGATGAAGAAGAAAATAGCGCCATAAACCAAAACAGCCAACTTCACTAACGGAAGAAGTGAGCTAAAACCAAAGTTCGCAACGGTTACCGAAATTAGGCCAAATACACCAAAAGGTGCAAACAGCATAATCATATGCGTCACTTTGAACATGGTTTCAGAAACTGCATGCAACACATCAATCAGTGGTTTTCTGGTCTCTTTAGCCAACGACCCCAAGCCAATACCGAAGATCACAGAGAAGAAAATGATTGGCAGCATATGCCCATCAGTCAGTGATCCAAAAATATTGGAAGGAATTAAAGATAAAATGGTATTAACCAGACCATGAGAATGGCTACTCACTTCTTGTGTGGTTTGCTGATATTGAGAAATGTCAGTTTGTGTCAAACTCGACATATCAATCCCAGCACCCGGTTGGAACACATTTGCTGCAACGAGACCAACAATAATTGCAACTGTGGTAATAATTTCAAAATAAACAATTGTTTTGAAACCGAGCTTACCTACATTTTGACCATGACTTGCATTGGCAATACCTAAAATCAGCATTGAAACTACAAGTGGAATGACAATCATTTTAATCAAATTAATAAAGATTGAACCCAAAGGACTCAGCAGATTATTAACCAGAGTTTCACGATATTCGGGAGAATAGTGTAGAAAAGAGCCTACAAGCACACCTAAAATGAGCGCAATAACGATTTGCCAAGCAAGACTAATCTTAATCTTCTTCATGCTAAGCCCTTAAAATTAAATATTTAAAGAAAAAAATGCTGTAATAACGCTGTCAACATCCTAAAGACATGTTAGTAGGAGCATAGGAATGAATCATATAAAAAATATTCATAGAATATGAATAAAGGGCTATTTTGCATTGATTGCCGCATGCAATCTAACATTTTTTCTTCACAATTCGCTCAATAGGCTAAAAAACTTTCAGTTTTAGTTGGAAATTCGATCTATTTGTTAAGTTTTATTTACTAATCTTATGCAATATAGCGCTAGATCATGATTTTTTATGGGCATAAGTCAGTCGGAAATATCCCCAAGCCAATAATATGGCTGCAACGGTCGCCAGATAAATCAGTTTAGGAATCACGATATTTAAAGGCACACCCATTTGGTTCAACTGAATAAACATTTGAATACCTTGGGTCGAGGGTAAAATGTTTCCGAGCCATTGCATCCACTCGGGCATGGCTGAATGTGGCCATGCTGTCCCTGAGAGTAAAAATAGCGGAATAGATGTAAATACAATCACATGGCCTGCGCGTTCAGGCATATCAAAATATGATGCAATCAGTATGGTTAGACCAATCACGCAACTGATAAAAATGGGTACGCCAATCAGCATACCGAAGAAATTTCCACCATGTGGATAATCATAAAGCCAAAAAGTAAAACCAAATAAATAGAAGCAACCTAAGCAGCCAATAGTTAAAATGGCACTAAAGATCGCAAAAAATTCAGTCTTGCTGGGTCGCCAGTTTTGCAGTCGATAGCCTGCAATCAGCATACTTAAACCCAAAACAATGGTCTGATGAATAATTAAGGGGGCAATGGCGGGGAAAATATAACTGCCATAACCGGACATAGTGTTGAATAAGGGAATTTGATGTACGGAAAGCGCAGGGGTGAAATGCGAAATATTACCAAATTTTTGCACCTGTTCCGCAATCGCATTTTCGATGGAAGTAGCAAGCCCCAAACCAATCTGTTTGGTTCTTAAAAAATAGGCTGTGCTTAAATATAAGCCAACGCCTCCGACTTCTCCACGACGAACACTGTTGGATAAATTTTCTGGCAAAAGCAAAATACCATCTGCTTGCTGGGTTTTCACTATCATTTCCGCTTCAGCAAAATTACCTGTGACGGCCTTGATTTTCAAATTCGGGCTTTTCGAAACTTCGCCAATGATTTTTGATGTGATCAGACTTTGTTCCTCATCCACAATCACAATTGGTAAGGACTCGGCATGTTCGGCTTTATAGGCGGTGGGATAGAAGAAGCTATACAAAATGACCGATAAAACCAAGGTGGTAAAGATCGAGCTATTACGCACAATATCTTTAAAGGTTTTGAAATAAAAGTATAGGAAGTCTTTGGTGCTATTTTTCATGCTTTAACTCCCTTTAAATATTTACTGAGGAAGAAATAGGCAGTACCAAAATAGAACAGACAATAAATAGCTAATACCGCAAGCGGTAATAAAGAAATAGATACAGGACTGCCAATCACCCATTGTTGCGTTTGTAATTTTGCATAAGGAGTGTAAGGAATAATATTGGCCCAGAATTGAGTAAACAGTGGCGCATTGTTTAAAGGTAAAGTGACTCCGGCAAAACTTAGGGAAGAGCCACCATATACTGCAATGAAACCGAAAGATTTGGCTAAGTCACGCGTGGCTAAAACCACTGTACTACTCATAAATGCATAAGCAGTATAAAAGAGAAACTGTCCGAGTAGAATGAGCCATAACTGACCTGCAACAAACCAGCCACGGATTTCAATCAGCCAGAACATCCATGCCCATGTCCATGCGGTAAAAATCAGCACATAGGTTAAATTTTTGGATAACAATGCCTTGAAAATACTGGACTGGTTGAGCCATTGTCCGGTGGTGTTTAATTTCAGCTCTTGTCCAACTGCAAAAGCCACACAGCAACACAGCAATAAATGCAAAATTGCAGGAATCATAAATGGTTCAAGGTAGAACTCGTAACTTAACCCCGGATTATATAAAGGGGATATCTTGACATGGGGTGTTGGGGCAGCCAGATAAGGAATTTTATTTTCCAGATAATTGTGTCCAGTAAAATCGGTCATTGCCTCTACGGTACTGACCAACATCGCAGAGGAAATTGAATTTCCTACACTAAAATAGCTTTGATTGAAGGCAATACTGATTTCGGCGTCTTTGGCTTGAACCAGTCGTTGTTCAGCCCCAGCCGGAATAGAAATATAGCCCCAAATTTTAGTTTGATTGAGTAGCTTTTCGATGTCATCGGGGCTTTGCGAAACGACTGCAATTTCTAAAGCGGTATTGTGACTGACATATTTTTCAATATTCCGGCTGAGTTCACTTTGGTCTTGGTCAATGATTGCAATCGGTAAATGTTCAGGCTTTCCTTGAGAAAACATGCTGCTAAACAACACAATCATACATAAAGGGGCCAGTGTGACTAAGCACAAGTCCCATCTATTGTTCAGTAAATAGCGCAGTTCACGCAGCATGCCAGACCACATTATTCTGACTCTTTAATTTTAAACAGCACACTCATGCCCACTTTTAAATCTGCAATTGGTTGTACCGGAGTTAAATGAACTTTAAAGCTGCGAATGTCATATCCACCGGTTTGGCGCGTGGTTTTAATGGTGGCAAATTCACCTTCCGCATCTATGTTTTTAATTTTAAAAGTGGCAGTTTGATTTAAGGCCGGAATAAAACCGTCTATGGTTTTGCTTTTATAAATTTGGGCATATAGGTCTTCACGGACATTCACACTGATCCATAAATCATCATCCTGAATAATGCTGACGACAGGCACGCCCATCGCCACCAATTCAGAGGCTTTGCCGTAGGTTTTAGATACGGTGCCATTAATTGGGGAAAGCAATTGGGTTTCAGCTTCCAAGGCATTGGCCTCGTTAACTGCCGCTTTGGCAATATCGACCTGGGCATTGGCAGAAGATTTTTGTTCAGGTGTGCTGCCACGTTTTGCACGTATGTATTGTTGATAGGCTGCTTCAGTCATTTGACTGGCTGAAACCGCTGCGGCCTGCATTTCATCACGACGCTGCCGGGAAATCACACCTTCTTTAAACAAAGTTGCTCCACGTTGATATGTGGTTTGAGCTAACGCCTGTTGCGCTTTCAGGCTTTGCCAGTTGGCATGCAACGTGTCAATATTTTCCTGTTGTGAACCACGGTCGGCTGTTGATTGCAGCGCTAAAGCAGATTGCAAAGAAGCCAGAGCTTGCTGTTTTTTTGCTTCAATTTCAGGGCTGAATAAACGTACCAGTTGCTGGCCCTTTTTAACTTTATCGCCATCATGTACATAAACCTCTTCAATACGGCTCGGTACTTTGGTACTCACATGCAGCGTTTCCGCTTCAACCCGACCTTGCAGTTCAACTTGTTGCGGTTGATAACTTTTCCATAAGCCAAAAGCAATCAAACCCAACAGTAAAATCAGTACGATGATGCCGACAACTTTAATCACCGCTGACTTTTTTGTATTTAGTTTAGGATCTTCACTGGTCGGAGCTTGTTCTGAATAACTGAAAAATTCATGATCTACATGGCTTTGCTGTTCGACGGTTTTTTGCGTATCTGCGTTACTGCTTTGAGCTGAGGTATCTGTAGAGCTTCCGTCCGATGAGGTGTTTTCTACATCTTGATCAGACTTTTTTTGATCTTGATTCATATTTTTCCCCGGCAAAAATTAACGGATATAGTAAGTTTGAGCTTGATTGACATAGCTTTGGAATTGATTAATTGAGCCATGACTTTGTAATAAAGTTGCCAGTGACATCACATACTTATAAGCATTCAGCGCCATTTCACTTTTTAAACCGCTCAAAGTATTTTGTGCATCAATGACTTGGGTAGCCGTGCCCATATCTTCTTTAAAAGACAGGATTTGAATACGCAGGCTTTCTTGAGCAGCTTTCATGTTTTGCTGTAGCAACTGATGACTTTGCTGTGCGGTAGTCACTTCGCTATACGATTTATAAATAATATTTTCAATTTCCTGCTTGCTGCGTTCCGTCATCAATTCAGAAGCATAGCGCTGTAATTCGGCAGCCTGAATATTTTTATTTTTATCGACCCCTGAAAACAGGTTGTAGCGTGCGACTACACCGACAATCCAGTTTTGCTTTTCATCCAGGCTGTATTCCCCAAAGGCAAAAAGATTGGGCTTTTTCGCTGCATTTTGGGCTTTGACATTGGCATTGGCCAGTTGGGTATCCATTTGCATTTTACGAATTAATGAAGATTGATCCTGATAAGTTTTCAGCAAGGTACTTAAGGATTGGCTTTGTGTAGAATTTACAAAGAGAGGGGTACTCAGCTCCGTAATCTGGATGCTTTGCAACAAATTATTCAGTTGAAAAAGACTCGATCTGAGACTGGCTTCTGCATTTTGATAGCTGCGTTCAGCATTGTTTTTTGCCACTTCAAACTGCATGCGCTGACCTTTGCTAATAAAACCTTGATTTTCCAGTTTTAGCGCATTGTTATAGTGGGTTTGCATGGCATTAAAATTGAAACGGCTTGAATCGAGTAATTGTTTTTGCAGTTGTGCATTGAAGTAAACCTGAATCAGTTCAAAGCGTTGTATGTCTTGTTGTTGCTGAGTATTAAGCTGGCTTCGCTGTGCTTTAATACTGGCCACTTCCTTAGCGCTGGAAGTCAGTCCACCGGTATAAAGCGGCATCAATACTGAAACTGTAGGGCGGATCACCTGATCTTCCAAAATCACATTGGCTGAATCGGGAAATAGACCCACGCCGCTATGAATGGTTTGATTAAGGCCTTGTTTTAAAGGATCAGCTATTCCTGAAGGAAGGTTTTCTTGATTAATACGATCATTGATGCCTTGAGAGAGCGTTTGTTCCAGATTGTTTTTAAATGAATCGAGCGGAATATCCACTTCATTATGAAATGCATAAGCCCGTACATTTAAATCGACCCGTGGCAGCCCTAAACCTTTTACTGCTTCTGCTTCAAGTTTTGAAGCCTGTTGTAAGGCTAGATTGGCTTGAGTGCTATATGAATCCGTTAAAACCGATTGTTCAGCTTGTGCATAACTAATATTTTGAGCCAATACTGTTGTTGTATAAAAAGTCGAACTAGACAATAAAGTAATTTTAATCAGTATTTTGATGGTCTGGTCTATATTTTTTTGTGCCCATGTCAAATTCAGTAACATCGATTCAGCTCTCAACATTGTTGTAACAAATTATACATCGCTTGAAAATAAGATGTCTTTATCGTTAGTAACTGTATTGTTTAATATGCATTTGTATATTAAGCACTATTTATTTTTCAGATCAGAATGGTTTTGCACAATACTGCGATAAAAAATATAGTTATCGCATAAAAAGAAATCTAAATATAGACAAAATAGAGCGCTTTGAATTGATTTCTCGTCTTAGTGCTTTTAGTAAAGTCCTTCAAGTCCTCTATACATTATCAGTATCTTGAAATCTTAATAAAACATGCAAATCGACTTGGATTAATCAAGCATTTGTAAACTGGTCATGGGCAGCAGGTTGGATGAGCCAATTTGAAGATGATGCAATTGGGTTACATGCTCGACTGGTTAAGTGGTGACGCGTAAAGTTATCCTTTAGAAATCTTTAAATTGCCAAGAAGATTAATTTAATTTTTAGCTACATTTATTTATGTCGTGATTCTGAGTCCAGCTTTAATTGTTCCTAGAGTCAGGCATTTAATCGTGGGTGAAGTATTTATTAAGATCATTAAAACGAAAAGAACAACAGCTCTTTATTGAACTTTTGACTTTAAATGTCCGATAGCATTGAAATATTTTCAGGATAATTTACTGCAAGCACAGGCTATCTGTGGTTAAATGCCGTTATTTTATTGTGTTTCACTTTGAAAGGAAAAATCATGCGCGCGTACAATTTCTGTGCTGGTCCTGCTGCATTACCGACTGCCGTTTTAGAAAAAGCCCAAGCTGAAATGCTCGACTGGCATGGCAAAGGTCTTTCGATCATGGAAATGAGTCACCGTAGTAGTGACTATGTGGCTGTGGCAGAAAAAGCAGAAGCTGATTTACGCAAATTGATGAACATTCCAGAGAACTATAAAGTGTTGTTCTTGCAAGGCGGTGCTTCACTTCAATTTTCTGCAATTCCTTTAAACCTTTTAGGCAAAAATAATAAAGCAGATTATATCCATACCGGAATCTGGTCTGAAAAAGCGCTTAAAGAAGCACAACGCTATGGCGAGATCAATGTCGTTGAAGCGGGCACAACTATTAATGGTAAATTAGCGATTACGGATCAAAGCCAGTGGAACTTATCTGACGATGCGGCTTATGTGCATTATGCAGATAACGAAACCATCGGCGGTCTTCAGTTTTCAGGTATTCCTGAAGTAAAGGCACCATTGGTATCTGATTTATCTTCAAGCATTCTTTCTGCTCCGATTGATGTGTCTAAATTTGGTTTAATCTATGCAGGCGCGCAAAAGAATATTGGTCCTGCTGGCTTAACTCTAGTGATTATTCGTGAAGACTTGCTTGATCAAGCGAAAGCTGAAACCCCAAGTATCTTGAAGTATTCAGCGCAAGCGAAGAATGATTCTATGGTCAACACGCCATCAACCTATGCTTGGTATTTGTCTGGTTTGGTATTTGAATGGTTACTTGAAAATGGCGGAGTAGATGCCATGCATAAAGTAAATCTGGAGAAAGCTAAATTGCTTTATGGCTATATTGATTCAAGCGATTTTTATGCAAACCCTATTGCAGAACAAAACCGTTCCATCATGAATGTGCCATTCACTTTGGCAAATGCTGATCTAGATAAATTGTTCTTGAAAGAGGCTGAACAAAATCATCTTCTTAATTTGGCAGGTCACCGTTCAGTTGGGGGGATGCGGGCAAGTATTTATAACGCCGTACCTTTAGAAGGTGTACAAGCTTTAGTGAACTTTATGGATGACTTTGCAAAACGCAATGCTTAAGCCCTAAAGTTAAAAAAGCCCGTCACATGATGGGCTTTTTATTGATTAATTTTTTGTTGTTGAAACACGTCTGTTGAAAGTCAGATATTAAAATAAGCTTAAAGAATAAAGTGATGCAAAATATAGGCAGACATAAACATGCCTAACATAAAAAATAGACATGAAGTAGAGTCTAACTGGAAACGTTTTTCAAGTTGATGTTCAACTTGTTGTATATTTTCTTCTTGCACGATTTTCATGGAAAGCTCTATTCCGATTTATTTATCGTTAATTCCTATTTGTAATTTGCATTTTTAGCATAAAAATTTGATTAAATAAAGTACTAAATAAAAATATGTAATTAAAATATTTATTTTATCGACATAAATATCTCATTTATTTCTCACTTCTTATCAACCAAGACAAGAGGGGGATAAAAGTCTAGGAATTAATCACTAAAATATAATCGGGAGCGTATTTTTTCAAATATAAAAATTTGAATTTAAATTGTAGATAAGTATGCTTTAAATTGAATTCAAAAAGGTTAAATATAATATTGGACTGTGGGTAAACCTAAAATTAATTTGCAATGAAATAATAAGAAACTCATATAAAAACAGCAGCTAAATCGTAAGGGTAATCATCACAATATTAAGCTGCTGTTTAGAACTAATTATTTTTTAGAATAAATATTCACTTGAATCCACAGATTGCCTCGAATAAATTGACCAATCTGAAAATCTTTATCGGCCGCATTCTTGGTTGCAATACGGATTAAAGTGGCTTCCTGATTTTCATCATGAATTAAGGCCACATCATAAAGAGTGTAGTCCTGATCCATAAAGGACATTGAGGTTTTACCGACAATATTACCTTGGAACCAGGCTTCATCTTCCTGTCCCATATTTTCGCCATAAAGATAGGCGACCATTTTGGAAAAATCGACCGTCACAGGTTCTTTGTCATCTTCCGATTTAGGTTCCCAAGCATCAATCTGTTCTTGTAAATTTGGTGGTGCAATGCCGTCATTGGCTGCTAAAATATCGTTTAAAGCACGGTGATGCTTGATTGAAGCAGGATCATCGACTACCAATTGTTCATGGTCCGAAACCGCTTCCAGTTCATAAGCCCAAGCATTTAACTGGGCAAGATAAGTCTGACCTTTTTCATAGTGTGCATGGTTAACGCTATAGAGCGTATCAAAAGCATAAACAATGGTATTGTCACCCAAGTTTAAGCGTAAAACAGCCTGTGTATTTGATTTACAGCTAATGATTCGTTCAATTATGGCATCAACTTTATAGGGGCCTTCGAAACTTGGAAACGCAGTTTTCACAGCTTGTGGCTTGTTATTTTCAACTGCAATAACTTGATTTAATTGCACTGCTGCTTTTTTGGGTCCTTGAATTAGCCATACTGTTTCGTCCATGTCACATTCTTCGGCACATAAACCCATAGGCATAATGGGTGCATTTAACGCCAAACCAAGCCACTTCGGCACATCTGTAGTTGGATGGTCTGTCAGTAAATTCCAGTGTTCGACATGGCTGCCAAAGTTTTGATCTTCAATGGTGATAATTTCTGGTCTATTTTGATTTTTCATATTCACAATTGATGTTGGGTTATATTTGTATATTAAATCGAGGGTTATTTTGAAATTTCAAGTCATTTGACTAAATTTAACCATCAAATGATGAGAAATGGGTTAAATATCCAGTGAAAGAAAGCTCTGGAAATAGAAAAGAAGCTTAAAAATGAGTTTATCTTATTCAGCTTCACAGTGAGCAATTCACTAAATGGATTTATCCATCATTTTGTCACACGAATTTGTTAAACAATTTGTTAAACTAGATTTTAATATTTTTTTGCTATGGATGCTTTGTGCTGCCATTTAAACTTTGGGTCGATGCCGATGCATTACCTAAAATTCTACGTGAAGTCATTATTCGTGCTTCAGACCGTTATCAGTTAGAAGTCACTTTTGTCGCCAATCAAAATGTAGGCATCACGCCTTCAGTTCGAATCAATTCCATTCAGGTAATGAGTGGGGCAGATGCCGCTGATAAAGAAATCATAGATCGCATGAAAGAGCATGATATTGTGATGACTCAAGACATTCCACTTGCAGCGCTAGTGATTGAAAAGGGTGGTATTGCGATTCATCCACGCGGTGAGGTATATACCACGGCGAATGTCAAAGCGCGTCTGCATTTGCGCGATTTTATGGATTCATTACGCGGAGCAGGAGTCAACACAGGTGGGCCACCGCCAATTTCTGAACGTGATAAACGTGAATTTTCTAGCTCACTCGATCAAACCATCCAAAAACAAAAACGTAAAACTGCCCAATAAGCCGAGCTTGATATGCATTCTAAAGCCAATATTGTTTCAACCTATATTTTATTGGTGCTTATTTGGGCCACGACGCCATTAGCGATTGTCTGGAGTGTTTCAGATTTAAATAATCTGTGGGCATTAGCATTGAGGTTCCTGATTGCGTTACCCTTAGCATTCAGCTTGTTGCTATTACTCAAGGTGAAATTACCAACAGACAAAATTTCAGTCCACAGTTATATCGCCGGTGCCTGTAGTTTTATTGGATCGCAATTTTTTACCTATTTGGCAGCCGCATATTTAAGTTCAGGCATTATTGCTTTAATGTTCGGTTTGGCTCCCATCATGGCGGGCTTAATTGGACATTTTGGCTTTCAAATTCATTTGAACCGTTTGCAATGGGGAGGCATGTTCATTGCAGTAGCGGGATTAGCGATTATTTGCTTGGGTGGGAGTGATCATCATATCCAGCCGATAGGAATCGGGCTAATGTTGATCAGTGTATTTGTCTATTGCTCTTCAATTTATTGGGTCAAAAAAGTTAATGCACCGCTAGAACCTATGGCTCAAGCTACCGGTTCAATTTTGGTTTCTGCACTGTTTGCTCTGGGAATGTTGCCTTTTATCTGGCAGCATGCGCCTACACATATTCCAGATACCAAAGCCTTGGTGGGCCTGTTTTATGCAGTAATCATGGCCTCGGTAGTCGCCATGATCTGTTATTTTAAACTCATACAGAATATTAAGGCGACGACATTATCGCTGACGACTGTATTGACTCCAATGTTGGCACTGTTATTTGGTGCTTTATTAAATGATGAAAAATTATCAGTGATGATTTTTGTTGGGGCATTTGTCTTAATCTTTGGTTTATTTATCTACTTTTACCGTGACATTAAGGCGAGTCGAAACCTCGCCCATAAAATTAAATCTGATTCTTAAGTTATTAATCTTTATTTTTCAATGATACGCATTCAGACAGCTTCACCCGATCTTGTGGATGCAAGGTAATAAAATAGGCACCGGTACGGAATTTACCATTGTCTTCAGCTCGGCTGTAGGCAACTTGTGCTGTTGCCGCAATATGAAAGAAATTTTCAGGGTGGCTTAAGGTCACATGAACATAGGTTCCTTCCTGAATAGGTTGCTCATTAAAGAAACTGAAACCGGTTTCTGAAAAATTGACATTTTCCGGAATGGGTAACATGGATTGTACAATTGCATCGTACAAAGAACCGGTAATAAGGTTTAATTTTTGATTGAATAAGGATAAGATTCGAGCAATTTGTTGATCTCTTTCATTTAATTGTTCTAATTCGTAGTTTATTGCGTGATCAAATTGATCTAATTCTGCGAGTAGTAGAAAATAGCGTGGCAAAACAAAGTTAGGATCGTAAGGGTCATTAAGTGCGACATCATCAGAAATAATCTGATAATTAATTCGCAAGGCAGCATCTATACGCGACATAACGCGACGTTCAATGTTGCCGCTTTGATGCTGTGAATTTTCCATAATTATTCCTCGGACTAAATGGTATGTTTAAACCAATCTCGCTGTACATAGGGTTGAGATATACTCGCGCACGGCGTAGTAACCACTTTATTTCTTTTATTGCTCTGGTTTCTATGATCGGCCTCACATTAGGTGTAGCTGTACTCATTACGGTGTTATCCGTGATGAATGGTTTTGACCGAGAACTAAAAAACCGCGTCTTAGGAATGATACCTCAAGCTACTGTTTCTTCAACGCAAATTTTAACAAATTGGCCTGAACTTGCAAAAAAAGTTGAACAACACGAGCATGTCAAAGGCGTAGCCCCCTTCACCCAATTACAAGGGATGCTGACAGCACAAGGGCAAGTAGCTGGCATCATGGTCACAGGGATCGAACCTGAGTATGAAAAGAAAGTTTCGATCATTCAGGATCACATGATTGCAGGCAGTATTGATAGCCTGAAAAAAGGTGAATTTGGCATTGTGTTAGGTAAACAAATGACGGATTCGCTCGGTCTAGGCTTAAATGACAATATCACTTTGGTATTGCCTGAAGCAACGCCTTCCCCTGCCGGCGTAGTGCCACGTTTCAAGCGTTTTAAAATTGTCGGGATTTTTAGTATTGGGGCAGAAGTCGATTCAATGATGGGCTATATTGCCCTGAATGATGCTTCAACCTTGTTACGCTTACCCGATGGCGCGCAAGGTGTTCGTCTAAAACTGGATGATATCTTCCTTGCGCCAGAAGTTGCGGATGATATTGTCAAAGACTTGCCAAGCAATTTCTATGCATCGAACTGGACATTTACTCACGGTAATCTGTTTAGTGCCATTCAGATGGAAAAAGCCATGGTGAGCTTGCTTTTATTCCTGATTGTTTTGGTTGCTGCATTTAACATCGTGTCGTCACTGGTCATGGTAGTCACAGATAAAAAATCTGATATCGCGATTCTGCGTACCTTAGGTGCTTCACCTGCTACTATCACTCGAATTTTTATGGTGCAAGGAACCATCATTGGGGTAATTGGTACCGTATCTGGTGCCATTCTCGGAATTATCTTTGCCTCAAGTATTAGTAATGTGATTGGCTGGCTGAATACCACATTTGGTTTGAACTTGTTTGATGCCTATTTCATTAATTACTTGCCGTCTTATTTACGTTGGCAAGATGTGGTGGTGATTGTGTGTCTATCCTTGCTTTTAAGCTTCCTTGCAACGATTTATCCAGCTTTCCGTGCTGCGAAAACACAACCTGCAGAGGCCTTACGTTATGAGTAATATTGTTCTCGAAGCGAAAAATATCTCGAAAAGTTTTACTGATGGAAAAACTACGGTTGAAGTGATTAAAGACTTGTCTTTACAAGTTAAAGCGGGTGAATTTGTTTCGATTGTGGGTTCGAGCGGTTCAGGTAAAAGTACCTTGTTACATGTGTTAGGTGGCCTAGACTGCCCAACACAAGGACAGGTGTTTTTAAATGACAAACGCTTTGATACTTTAGGCGAAGCTGAACGTGGTTATTTACGTAATCAGCATTTGGGCTTTGTTTATCAATTCCATCACCTATTGCCTGAATTTACCGCATTGGAAAATGTTGCAATGCCGCTGATGCTGCGCGCAGGAACGACTTACAAACAATCTAAAGAGCAGGCAGAATACTTGCTGAATCGTGTAGGATTATCGCATCGGATGACGCATAAACCGGGCGAGTTGTCTGGTGGTGAACGTCAACGTGTGGCTTTGGCGCGTGCTTTGGTGGCGAAGCCTGAACTGATGTTGGCCGATGAACCAACCGGTAACTTGGACCGTAAAACCGCAGTGAAAATTTTTGAACTGCTCAGTGAGTTACGTAGCGAGTTTAATATGGCAATGCTAATTGTGACCCATGATGAACAACTGGCTCAAGCCGGCGATTCCATTTTGCATATGCAAGATGGAGTGTGGATTGATGCCTAGACGCTGATCGAGAAGTTTAAAAAATGATTGAAGCTCACTGCGGTGGGCTTTATTATTGCGCAAAATAAAAAATATTATAAAAATAATGATTCAACTAATCTGTTTGGGATGGGTAATCGGTATTGCGACGATGGGAAAAACTTTCCCGATCTTACAGTCGTTGCTGAGTCCATGTATTGCACTTTTTATTCTATCTTGGTTTTTAAAACTGAATGTTTTAAAGCAGGTTTATTCTTTGTGGTTCAAATTTTTACAGCTCTGTATAGGCTTCAGCCTAGGTATTACAATGGGCTATAACTATGCTGATTATCAATTGACTGACAGGTTACAGTTTCGAGAAAAGCGGCCTGAACAAATTGAAGTGGTTGTTCATGTTAAAAAACTGAATGAATGGGGGGCACAATCCATTCAGCAAAAAATACAGGTACTGAATCGACATGCTGAAGTGGTGCAGTGGCAGGGGTTTTTAAAAAATGAAATAAATTCTGATCCGCGATCTGGACTTGAACTGGGTCAATATTATCGCTTGCAAGGAAAAATTCTGCCCGCGCATAGTTATGCAGCTCACGGTGTCTTTGATCAAGAACAATGGTATCTCCAGCAAAATATTATGTCTGGTTTTAAAGTCACATCGATACACAAACTGACAGAACAAGACATTTCTGCTTTGGGTTATGGCCGATATGTAAGGCAACAACATTCTTTTTCAAATCAAATCCAGCTGTGGATGGAACAGCAACGTTTAGCGCTACGTGATTTTATTCAGAAACAACCGCTGCAATATAAAGGGCTACTTCTAGCATTGTTAACAGGGGATAAAAGTTTGCTCCTGCCGGAAACTGAACACTTATTTCAGCGTTTTGGCATGAGTCATTTACTGGCCATATCAGGGCCGCATGTGTTGATTTTTGCTTTACTCTTCTGCTGGACTTTACATCAACTCATTTGCCGCTATTGTCCGCAAGTTTATTTAAAGTGGCCGAAACAATACTTCTTGATTATGCCGTTTTGTATTTGCGTCCTGCTGTATTGCGCTTTTGTCGGTTTTGAAATTCCTGCATTAAGAACCTTGCTCACCTGTTTATTGATGAGTGGATTTATCCTTTTAAAACAAAAAATTCAACCCTTAAGTATTTTGCTGTTTAGTGCCTCTATTTTATTAATCTTTGATCCCTTTAGTATTTTATCTGCTGCTTTCTGGTTGTCCTATGGCGCATGTTTTGTGCTTTTACGTATTTATCAAACCGTGCAGCAGCAAAGTCATGTAGAGGAAGTCAAAACCAAGACTGAAATAATCAAAATCCAACTTAAAATTCTAATTGAATCACAATGGAAAATATTTTTGGCATTATTTCCATTAATGCTGATTTTCTTTAAACAGGTGGCATGGATTACTCCACTCAGTAATTTATTTGCCATTCCCTGGATTGGTATTGTGATTGTTCCCTTAGATGTGATCGCGGCGTTGTGTTATTTCATTTTTGAGCCTTTGGGAAGTCTGATTTTTCAAATCAATAATGGGTGTCTCTCAGTTCTGCTTATCTTCATGCAAGGGCTAGATCAAATTTTTTCACCTGCATTACAACCGATTGCCATGAGTTTTTGGATGTTGCTGAGCTTATGTCTGGGTTTGCTGATTCTGTTTTTACCGCGCGGAACGGTGCCAAAAACCTGGTCGATATTATGCTTTGTGCCTTTAATAATGATCGATTCCAATAAGAATGAGTTTGAATTAACGGTATTGGATGTTGGTCAAGGTCAAGCGATTTTTGTCCGCGATCAGAATCAGACAATGATGGTGGATATGGGGGGAAGTTTTGATGAGGAGAAATTCAGTGTGGGTAAGCAAATCATTTTGCCATTTTTATCGGTCAATGGAGTTAGTGAGTTGAATCAACTGATTTTGACCCATTTAGATCAGGATCATAAAGGTGGTTATGAATCGGTCAAATATGATTTGCCTATCAACCAGGTCTATTCAAATGAACAGGTTGAAGTCGCAGATTCCAGTCAGTTTGATTATTGTCATCAAGGTCAAAAGTGGCAATGGAGTGATCGAGTGAAAATAACCATTTTGTCACCCAAAACAGAACAGTTGAACAATGCCAAAGATGAAAGAAATGAGATGTCCTGTGTCGTTTATTTACAGGTAGCAAATGCACAACCTTATCAAAATTTTCTACTAATGGGAGATGCCGGTTGGCCAACAGAATATCAGATTTTACAGCAGTATCCTGATTTAAAAGTCGATGTCTTGGTTTTGGGACACCATGGTAGCCGGCATAGTTCAGCCTATCACTTTTTAAAGCAATTAAATCCAAAATTGGTGATTGCATCGGCAGGTTTTAATAACCGGTATGGACATCCCAGTTCAGTGGTTGAGTCGCGTTTAAAAGAATTAAAAATTCCGTTATTAACTACTGTAGACCAAGGCAGTATTCGATTTTCAACACATAAAAATATTATGGCTACTGAGGTTGAACGTGATTCACGGCGATGGTTAAAGCGTTAAACTATTTCAGCTTGAATTGCTTTCGCTCGAACTTCAGCAACCACTTCTAATGCTTCATCTGTTTTCAAATGATAAACCTTGTCTAGTTCTGGGTTGGCTTTAAAGCGCTTATAACTCCAATGATAATGTTCTGGGTAACGACGAATTAAATTTTCGATGGCTTCGAAAATAACACCGGTACCCTCATTGGCATTGCCTTGATAAATACGCTCATCGATAGGCTCAATATGCATATCAAAACCGTGATCGTTATTACGAAGGGCATAGAGAAATAAAGTTTTAGCTTTGGTTTTTTGAATCAGTTTGGCACTTAAATTACTGGTCGCCAGAGGAATCCCAAAATAAGGAATCATATCTCCACCCACATTCGGAGTGTGATCTGGCAGAATCACCGTAGTACCGCCTTGTTTTAACGCTTTAAAAATTTGTCTTACCCCCGATTCATCGGTAGGCACCAAATTGGCTTGTTCACGACTGCGGGCTTCACGGACAAACTGGTCGGCAGATTCATTTTTGACCGGTTTATACAGAATGGTCATTTGTGTGAATTGAGCCAAGTAGGCATTCATGATTTCCCATGTGCCAAAATGCGGAACAATCAGTACCAGGCCTTCAGGTGCTTTAAGCGCCTCTTGAAGTATCTGCTCACCGTTAATTGAATGAATACGGGCAATATTTTTATGGTTGTCTGCACCCCAAATACTAAAAAATTCGAAATATGAAGTCAGTTCATTATGAATTGCTTTTGGAATGATTTCTTCATGTTGCGCGGCGGTCAATTCAGGTAAAGCAATTTGAAGATTAAGACGAATCGTATCTGAGGTTTTTGACATTTTTAAAAAATTGACGAGCCCAGCTAACATTCGAGCGATAAATCTAGAAATTTGAATCGGTTGTCGACTGAGGAATTTCAGTAGGCGGTATGTTGTATCCGTTGGAGTATGATCAGTCATTGCCTATCGTCAATGTATATAAAGAGTCAAAAAGAGCAAATATTATAGGCGAAAATAGATGGTTTAGGCAGATTTCTCTGATGCAGTGTATATAATGAGTTCAATTTAACTGATCCTTGGATTATTTTGTATGTCCGATTGGCCACCAAAACCAGAAAATGAAATTCAGAATACGCCACATAATTCTCAAAACATAACTGGCAAAGAATGGCATATTTTAGAAAAAGCCGTTTTAGCTTCTGTAGAAGAGCAGCGCCGTGCACGTCGCTGGAGCATCTTTTTTAAATTGTTAACTTTCGCTTATATCCTTTTTGTTTTAGTGGTCATGGCAAAAAGTTGTAGTACCTCATCTAGCGATCCAACTGCAACGACAAGTTCGCATATTGCGGTAGTGGATATTATCGGCACCATTGCTGCAGACAAGCAGAGTGTCAATAGCACAGATACGGTTAAAGCACTAAAGAAAGCCTTTGAAAACAAACAAAGTAAAGCTGTGGTTTTAAATATTAACTCGCCTGGCGGATCGCCGGTTCAGTCCGATGAAATCTGGCAAGAAATCCAGTATTTGAAAAAATCGCATGCTGATAAAAAGCTCTATGCCGTAATTGGTGATACGGGTGCTTCAGGTGCATATTACATCGCCTCAGCTGCTGATGAAATTATTGTCAATCCCTCTAGTCTGGTCGGGTCTATTGGCGTGATTATGCCGAACTATGGTGTAAATGGCTTAATGCAGAAGCTGGGTGTAGAAGACCGCACCATGACTTCAGGTGAAAACAAAGCTTTGCTTTCTATGACTCAGCCGGTTGATGCTGCACAAAAAGCACATGTGCAAGGTGTACTTGATAATGTCCATGATCATTTTATCAATGCAGTGAAACAGGGGCGCGGTAAGAAACTGAAATCTCAAGATCTGGCAATATTCTCTGGTTTATTCTGGACTGGTGAACAAGCGGTAAAATTGGGGATTGCAGACCGTATCGGCAGTCTTAATACGCTGAAGCGCGAATTGAAACTGGAAAAAGCCGTGAATTACACCATTGAATATAGTCCTTTTGATTCTGTACTTGGACGGATGGGAAGTTCTATTGGGCAGGGATTAGCAAGCTCACTTTCACAACAAGTGCAATCTGAACAAGCGACGAAGTTACAATGAAACCATTGATCCATTTTGCGCACGCCAATGGCGTGCCATCAAAAGTTTATCAAAAGCTGTTTGATTTGCTGAAAGATGAATACGATGTTATTTATGTACCTTTGCTGGGGCCAGACAAGCGTTATCCAATTGATAACCATTGGAAAAGTCTGACTCAGCAAGTGATTGACAGTATTGTCCGTCAAGCTAAAGGCCGTCCCGTAATCGGTTTGGGACATTCTTTGGGTTCTGTACTGACCTTTCAGGCAGCATTAAAGCGCCCTGAGCTGTTTAATCAGGTGATTATGCTTGATCCACCAATGATCATGGGCAAAGAGGCTTTTGCATTACATATTGCGAAGCTGTTTAAGCTCAAAGCATTGGACAAAATGTCTCCTGCAGGTTTGTCCAAGCGCCGTCGCGATCATTGGCCATCTCGTGAACAGGCCGCAGAACTATTAAGGCCAAAAGGGTTTTATCAGGACTTTGAAGCAGCCTGTTTTCAGGCTTATATTGATCATGCCTTGCAGGATGATCCATTGCGTGGTGGTGTAGAGCTGACCATTCCGAAAATGGATGAGGTAGAGATTTTTAGAACCAATCCCTCTCTTTGGTGGTTGCCACAAGTTAAGCCACAGGTGCCTGTGCATTTAGTGGTAGCTGAGGAAGGGCCTTTTTTAGCACGTAAGTTCCCACAACAAGTTCAGAAGAAATTCGATATTCCTTTTGAAGTATTTAAAGGTGGACATATGTTCCCGTTGGAGCATCCGGTTGAAGTGGTTAAATCGGTTAAAGAGCTCATTAAGTCACAACAGGCTAATTAAAAGACTTTTAGTTGAGTTACCAGTGCCTTAAATTTCTTCCTAGGAAGGAATGAGTAAGTAGTAATCACAGTTTTGCAGGAAATAAAAAACGCATCCGAGGATGCGTTTTTTATTGCATAAAATTTAGTTTAAAATTTACAAAACTGAACAGGTTCCTGCATTACTTGACCACGGTACAACACACCTTGTTCAGTATGTTGAATTGTATCTGTGCAAATCCATTCCACCACTTGGGGGTAGATTAAATGTTCAAGCACATGAATGCGATGCGCTAAAGAATTTACATCATCATGCAAATTGACTTTAAGCACAGCTTGAGCCAAAGCCTGACCAGCATCCAATTCAGCAGTAACATAATGTACGGTACAACCATGCAAAACATCACCTGTGTTTAAAACACGTTGATGGGTATGCATGCCTTTGTAATTCGGCAAGAGAGAAGGGTGAATGTTGAGCATTTTCCCTTCCCATGCTTTGACAAACTTGGTACTCAAGATGCGCATAAAGCCTGCAAGAACAACCAAATCAACATTCCAATCGAGTAATTGCTGATGCATGACATCATCAAAAGCTTCACGATTCGGATATTGCTTGTGTTCAATCACAGCAGTTTGAATTCCTGCCTTTTCAGCACGCTGTAAAGCATATGCTTCAGGTATATTGGAAATGACCCCAACAATTTGACCTGACAGATTGGCATCTATTAGGGCTTGTAAGTTACTTCCACTGCCTGAAACGAGGACAGCAATTTTGATCATGTGCTGTTCTTTATGCAAAAATTACGCGAACTTTTTCATCAGCGCCGGCAACAGATTCAGCATTTTCAACAATGTGACCCATGTTCCAAGCTTTTTCGCCCAGGCTTGTAAGCAATTCTAAAGTTTTATCAGCATCTGCTGCATCAACAACAATGACCATACCTACGCCACAGTTGAATGTGCGGTACATCTCGAACTGTTCCACACCACCTTCACGTTGAAGAAGTTTGAACAACTCTGGCCATTCCCAAGAAGACTCATTCACCACTGCTTGAGCACCATTTGGCAATACGCGAGGTAAGTTACCAGGTAAGCCACCACCCGTAATGTGTGCCATTGCATGAACATCAACTTGTTTGCAAAGTTCAAGCAATGGTTTTACGTAAATGCGTGTAGGTTCCATTGCAACATCTGCAAGTGGGCGACCGTCTACGATTTGGGTAAGATCGACATTTTTCACGTCTAAAATTTTACGAAGTAAAGAGTAACCGTTTGAGTGTGCACCTGAAGACGCCACACCAATCAATACGTCACCAGCTTTAACTTTGGTTCCATCAATAATTTTGCTTTGCTCAACTACACCTACACAGAAACCTGCAAGGTCGTAATCTTCACCTTCATACATGCCAGGCATCTCAGCAGTTTCACCTCCTACCAATGCACAGCCTGCAAGCTCACACCCTGCACCAATACCGGTTACGACATTTGCAGCGACGTCCACATTTAAGTGTCCAGTTGCATAATAATCGAGGAAGAATAATGGTTCAGCACCACATACAAGAAGATCGTTTACACACATTGCAACCAAGTCTTGACCAATCGTGTCATGACGGTTCAAATTGAGTGCTAAACGTAATTTTGTACCAACACCATCTGTGCCAGATACGAGAACAGGTTCTTCATAACCTTTAGGGATTTTACAAAGAGCGCCGAAGCCGCCTAATCCGCCCATAACTTCAGGACGTGAGGTACGCTTAGCCACAGATTTGATTCGATCGACAAGTGCGTCGCCCGCTTCAATGTCGACACCCGCATCTTTATAGCTTAAACCAGTGTTTGGGGAAGTTGAGTTGCTCATAATGAAGTCTCCGCATTCGCGCCGCGATTATACCCGAATATACGAAACTCTTATGTTATTTATGCACTAAAATGCTATCTTTATTAAAATATTTTACTTTCTATAACGAATAAACCGAGAAAAGGCGAATTTGCATGGTGGATCGTACCTTACGTCGCATTTTTATACTCTCAGGAATTGCATTAATTCTTTGGGTTTTGTATCTGCTTAAACCCGTGGTATTGCCTTTCATAGCAGCATTTTTGGTGGCTTACTTATTTAGTCCGTTGGTAGAGAAGATTCATAAGATCGGCTTGCCGCGCTGGTTAGCGATTAGTTTTGTCTTTGTAGGCATTGGTGTAGTTCTCACCTTGGCGATGTGGTATTTGGTTCCCCTAGTTTGGCAACAGCTGATGTATGCGCGAGACAGTATTCCAGCAGGAATTCATTGGCTAAATTACACCTTTTTACCTTGGGTGTCGCAAACTTTTAGCGTCGAGCAAATGGAAATCGATACGCAGCAAATGTCGACTGTGGTCATGGAATATATTCAGACCAATTATAGTGCCGATAGTATTCAGGCCATGGTATTGAAAGTCGCGCAATCGGGTTTGAATTTCATACAAATTGGCGGAACGGTGGTTCTTATTCCAATTATTGCATTCTATTTCCTGTTGGATTGGGATCGTATGCTCGACAGTTTCCGCCGTTTAATCCCTCGTCCTTATGAGAAAAGTACTTTACACATTGTCGGTGAATGTCACCAAGTCTTAGGTGCCTTTGTTAAAGGTCAGTTTTTGGTGATGTTCTTGCTGGGTACGGTCTATGCAGTCGGCTTACAAGTCATTGGTCTTGAGGTCGGTCTGATTATTGGAATGGTTGCGGGTCTGGCCAGTATTATTCCCTATTTGGGCTTTGCAGTGGGAATTATCGCAGCTGTGATTGCAACACTATTCCAGTTTGGTATTGATTGGATGCATTTAGCATTGGTGCTGGTTGTATTTATGATTGGCCAAGCCGTTGAAGGTTATATTCTTCAACCTTTCTTGCTCGGAGATAAAATTGGCTTATCTCCTGTAGCCGTGGTATTTGCTGTATTGGCCGGTGCTCAACTTGCCGGTTTTCTGGGAATGCTGATTGCTTTACCGGTTGCGGCAGTTATTGTTGTGCTGTTACGTCATGCGCGAGATTGTTACGAGAAAAGCCGTATATATAGGCACTCCTCTGTAATTATACAAGAGCCGGGAGCAGGATCAATTTCAATTGAATCGGATCAACTAGATTTAGATATCGAATTGAGAAATACGGAATCAAAAATTCTGCAAGATGCTGAAAAATCGAGTAAGATTGAATTGATAGACAATAAAGAACCCTAAGGGCAAAACACATATATGCGTCAACTGCAATTAGATATAGAACCTCAACTGGATGCCCGAATTAGTGATTTTTCGGGTCCAAGTTGGGGCCATGTAATTGATGCAGTCCGACAGCTTCATGCCGGTCTAATAAACCGTTTTTATGTGTACGGTGGTGCAGGTTCAGGTAAGAGTCACTTGCTTTCTGCTATTTGCGATTCTTATTTGGAGGTCGGTAAGTCTGCAATTCAAGTCTCATTACTGGAATTGCTGGATGCGCCAACTGAAGCGATTACGTCATTAGATCAATATGACCTGGTGGCATTAGATGATATCGAAGCCATTAGCGGTGTTCCACATTGGCAAAAAGCAGTATTTCATTTAATTAATTATAATAATGAAGGTGGAGGACAGTTAGTTTTCTCTTCTCGTGTTGCACCCATTGAATTGAAACTTGAACTTCCCGATTTACAGTCACGTTTGACTCAAGCGGTGAGCGTTAAAGTGCCGACAGGAAGTTTATATGCGGATCGTTATGCGCTTGTAACATCGGTATTAACACGTCGGGGAATTCATATGGATCAGCAAATCATAGATTATTTGTTGCTGCATGGACCGCATCAAACCTCTATTTTATTACAAACTTTAGAACAGTTGATACAGCTGTTAAAAGGTGAAAAAACAAAAATCAGTCATGCCAATTTAAGACAAATTTATGCATTAATTGATGAATATCGGTAAATAATAAAAAATCTTGAGAAATTATTAAAGCTGTGACAAAGTACAGCAAAATAGTTCAATGTTGCAAGGAACGTGCAACGATAGAATAAAAATATTAGAAGAATACAAGGAGAAAGGTATGCTCAAACGGAGCATAGGTATAGGGGTGTTATGCTTTGCAGGACATGCTTATAGTGCGGATATTATCGTAAATACGACTGAAGATACTAAAAAAGATGACAAGGAATGCTCATTACGTGAAGCAATAGAATACGTTAATTTAGGATTGCCTGAAGAAGGGCATTTGGGCTGTGGCGGTAAAGGTTCGAGTTCAATCATTACGCTTGAAAAAAAAACCACCTATAAGTTAGATAGCCAAATTAAAATTGCGGCAGCGCTTACTTTAAAAACGGTCTACGATAACAGCTTTTCAAATGACCTTAAGCCCGGTTTAAATAATGCCATTATTAAAATGATAGGTAAGGATAATATCTTTTATATTGATGATGCAAAAAAAGGTTTAGTTCAAGTTAATATCAGTGAAGTGAATTTGCAGGGATGTGGTCAAAGTGTTTGTGCTACTCAAGGCGGTTTAATTTTCAACAATGAATATTTAGTTTTAGATCATGTGAAATTAACAGATGGTATCGCGACGCAAGGGGGTGCCATTTACAATGTAGGTGTACCGACTGAACCAGAATCAATATTACGTAGTCTAGTGGAAATTAAATATAGCCTAATTGAAAACAACAAAGCTGATGAAGGCGCCATTATTTACAGTCAGGTTCCACAATTTAGAATATCAAACTCAGTTTTTCGAGAAAATGAGACGAATTTAGCAAACGCTGCAAATATTTATTCGTCTGCCGATTTAGACAGTACATTATTAGCCGCATTTCCCTATATGTCCTATAAAATTGCCAATAGTACCTTTTACAAAAATAAAGGCTGGGTAATTAATGTCCGAGACGGTATAGGCTTAAATAATCTGACAGTCATTGGTAATACTTCTGGAATTAAATTTAATGCACCTGCCCAAAAAGCTTATCTTGCCAATAGCATTATTATGGGCAATCCCTATCCTATCACTCAGGATGAGAACTGTTCCTTTGCAAATACGGATAAGACTTATAGCCAAAACAATATCGTAGCAAGTAGTTGTACGACGGGGGATAGTTTATATCCGAATGATGTCTGGACAGGCCAGCAGCTTATTGCAGGTGATACATTAGATGGAAAATGTAAAACCTTGAGTGAAGATCCGAATTCGCTCTTGTGCCCATATTTCCAGTCAGAGAAGGATTTTTTAGGATATTTTCGGCCGCGTATTTTGATGAGCTATAAAAAACTGGCTGAATCATTAATCGTAAACAAAGGCAAGTTTCAGGTAGCTTCAGCATCAAAAGTAATGGGATGTGAACGTATAGATCAACGTGACAATGCACGTGATGATGATAATGATTTATGTGATCGTGGTGCAGTTGAGATTGTTGTGCCAAGCACAACTGGACTTGTCGGGGAAGATTTGCTTATAGGTCAAACTGCTCAAATTTCTGTAGTTGACCATCTAAGTGATAGTGATTTAGTGCCAAAAGAGGAATGCGAGGCCATACTGGGTAAAAAGCCTGCAGGTGAAGCATGGCAGGCAGGTTGTTTGCAAGTAGTTCAGACACAAACACCTTCCAAAGGTAAGCTGACTATTAATGAAGATGGAACCTTGATTTATACACCTCAAGGAGACTGGCATGGTGCAGATATTTTTAAAATTCGTTTAGTCACGTCATCTACGCGTTTTAATAAAACTCAGCCCTATATGGAAGTGAATGTAAACGTTGTACAGGCACCTCAAAATACTATGGAAAGTAAGAGCGTGAACACTTCCGGTGGCTCTGTTGGATTCTTCAGTCTATTTGGCATATTGGGTCTTGTTGGATTACGCCGATATAAAAAATAATTAAGGACGATCTATGAAAAATTATAAAAAGGGATTGCTCACGGCCATGGTATTGTCTGCCATGTCACTCATGGCAGCAGAACACAAAACAATTTATGTTAATACCTTCGATGATGAAGATAATTCCAATAATAAATGTTCATTGCGTGAAGCAATTAAAGCAGCCAGTTTAAATAAGGCTTATGGTGGTTGTGCTGCAGGTAATCCTGAGAGAGGGCAGAAAGATTATATTCAGCTTGAGGAAGGGGAATATATCCTTAATAGTGAATTAACGCCTGAATCAGAAATTTATATTTATGGGAAATTGCCAGTTGATTATTCAACCAAGGATGTCTTAACCAATGAATATCCGGCACGCCAAAATTTAAAGACTAAAATTACCACAAAAGGTGCATCACGAATTTTTAATACCGTTGACCAATCGCCGACACTGTCTTTATACAATGTTGCTTTAGAGGGGGGGGCTTCAAGCGAAGTGGGTGGGGCATTGTTGATTGGAGGTTCTTTAAATATGGTCAACAGTGCTATTTTAAACTCAGTCTCAGCTAAAGATGGTGGGGCAATTTATTTCGTAGCACACAAGTCAGAAAATCAAATTACTTTAAGCAATACCCTAATACAAGGCAATAACGCAAATGAAGGTAGTGTTATTGCGATGGACTGTATGGTAAATCTGGGTAAAACAAATGCGCTTATTAGTATTAATAACAGCAGTATTGTGGAAAATGGTTCAGCAACTAGCCAGAGTGCAATAGATTTATGTGGTAGCTCAAAGGTACAGATCACTGCAAGCACAATTGCAAAAAATACAGCGAATAGCAGTAATGGCAGCATTTTCCGGATGATAAATACTGGCGATCATCGTTTAAGTCCAGGTTCCGAATTATCTCTGCTCAGTAATACTATTGTTGAAAATAATGCGCATAGTACTTTGTATTATGATGATATTGGAAGTATTTCTTTAAATTTCAATGTATTGGCTTATAACAGCGGTAAGTCTTGCCGTTATGCTTTAAAAAATGGCGATTTGACAGACACTAAACGTGTTATTGGTGCTTATCAAAATGCTTTACAGCTTAATTCTGGAATAGGGCAGTGTGATTTACCAGCAACGTCTACGGCTGGGAATACTGCTTTAAATACCAATATCAATTTAAGTTCAACCGATATGTTGACCGTTTTGTCACCCTATCAACCTCCATCTAAATATAATTTATTTTTACCAATGTATTATCCAATCGATAATCAGAATGCTACTGACTTGGTAAATGCGGGTGAGTCGGAATGTAGTCGCACCGATCAACGTAATCTGGCGCGCATTACAGATACCACCCATATATTAGATCCAGAGCTGAACAATACCTGTGATATTGGCTCGATTGAACGTATGCGTTTAACTGCAGCGGATACAACGACATTAACAAATCGTTCTTACACTACTCTTATTGCCGAGTATCAAGCGAAAATTGACAAATTTAAAGGGTATCTTGCAGATCCTGAAGCAGATAAAGAGCTTAAAACAAAAGATCAAGAAGATTTAAAAAAATATGAAGCCTTAAAACAATTTACTGAACAATATGCGCAGTATCGTGCCATATATTTTGATCCTTTCTTAAATACTTTACCAAGCGAAGAGCCTGCTTCGGATGTGAGTGGTGCAATTCAACTTAAAGCGCTAAATACCGATAACTATACGATAACGACCTATAACTATGGTATAGGTAATTTTGTTGAAAAAAATGGGGGTTACGAGTTTGTAGGAGCTGCTGATCCTAACTTTAAGTGTGAATGGAAGGAAGATCTAAAACAAATCATCATTTATCGTACAGATGGTAAAGTGGTAGATGGTCAATCTTACTGTTCATATAGTATTGCTTCTAAACTAGGCAGTTCAATCACATCTACTGGACTTATAACCGCAAATTTTATCAATATTGCTCCTATTGCAAAAGATGATACCTATTCCATTACTCCAAGCTCAAATTCGGCGCTAAGTGTTAATCCGTTAGCTAACGATAGTGATGATGGGGATGGACCGACAATGCATTTAACAACCAATAAAAGTGTATTTTACAAGAATGAACAGGGGGTGGAGCTGCCGATAAGGATAGAAACCATTCCTGCTGGTTTAATTATAAATGCGGATCGGCAAGGCCCTTGTCCAGGTAACGATATCAAAGACACCTGTTATGGCGGGCAGCTCTATTTTGAAGTGAAAAATACTTTTAGTCAGTTTGATTATGAGCTTAAATATAAGATTTATGATGCAGAGGGTATACCATCAAATAATGCGGAAATTAACTTACTCAATACTGAGAAGAATACAAATAATCAAGCATCAGGCGGTGGTGGAAGTCTTGGAATATATAGTGTCATAGGCTTACTAGGACTTGGCTTGTATAGAGGTCGTAGAAAGAAATAGTAAACTTGAAATTTAGAAAATGCCTTATTTAATAAGGCATTTTTTATGAGGCATTCAAAATTTTATGAACATAAAAATATTATTTATTTAATTTGATTAAGCATGAACCCTCATAAATCATCTTTTACTCAGTTCCAAGTTATGGATTCTAGCAATTAAATTAATCTCAAGTCTTTTGCCTCTATTGCAATAATGTTCCGTAAAGGGTTTTTGAAGGTTTTTAGACTGCCAAATACTTGCTTAACCCCTATTCTTGTTTTATTGATGTTCTGATTATAGTGTTTTAGTACAGGATTCAATATACAACGTTTCTTGGCTTTGAACGGCAACTGGTTATTGGAATAAAAATTATAAATTTCCTGATAGCCTTTATCTGCAAGAATAAAATCTCCGAAAAGAATCTGCTGTAAATTACGTTTGAATAGCTCGAAATCATGCACCACACCACAACTGCTACATAAACTCAGTATTTGCTGAGTTTTATACTGAATTATGGTCTGCCCTTAAAAGATACCTGTCTTTTTTTACCGCTATAGCTTTTTTTCTATTTTTTAGGCTGTTGGATATGAATTTCTATGGCATCCACGATCACAATATCCCAGGCAATACCTTAGCACTCATTTTCTAGTTGAAAGTGTATAACAGGCAAACTCTTCGGTAAATTAAAAGAGATTCAAATGAATCAAATTATCTTCTACATGACGTAAAAGTCTTAAGGCGGTTGGCTCTGAAATCCCCTAACTCATAGCCCCATGAAAAAATTCTTTCCCCCCACTAGCACGGACAAAGCAGAACTTGATCTTATAAACTTAAGTTAGGTGATCTGTCTTTGGCAGTGGTATGCATTTTCAGTTGCTCAAGTATTAAATAGAAGTTATCCATTAGATGTGAGTGTATTGCTTAAACTGGGTTTCAAAAAGTTTTTTTGAATTAATGTATTTTGTCCAGAGATTATGCAGGATAGTGCTGAAATGTGGGATGTAAATATCAATCAAAAAAGATCATTTTTTTAATTTATGAAAGAGTTCTAATATTGTTATTCGTACAAATTTTATCGTAATGATCAAAGTGGGGGATGTCGCTATTAAGCAAAACTCAAAATAATGACTATCTTTTTAGATAGCCATTATTATTAATTTAGTGACTTGCAGATTGAGGTTGTAAATATTTACTGATGTATTCATCTCGAATAGCAGGTCTTTCTTCAGGGGTTGCCTTTTGCATGCGTGTGCCTAAATCTCTACGCTCTTGGCTACTCATTTTTTGCCAGGTTTCTCGCATTTTTTGCTTTTCTTGCTCTGGCAGCTGGGTAAACCAATCCATACGTTGGTGTAAAGCGGTGCCTTGTGAGTCAGGTAGTTCTTTCAGCGATTGATAGCGCTGTATAAGTGCACGCTGTTCAGCATCTGACAGGGTTTCCCAGGTTTCTGCCACTTGAGTGTCCGCATCTTTAGAAAAAATCCAAAAACGTTCAAAACCAGCGAAACTGGTTTGTAGAAATCCGAGTGCACAAAAAGCAAATGCTAATCTTTTAGCTGCCATGGGGAACTTTATCCTCGCCTAAAACCATTAACATCTCTAAATCTTCAACCATTTGTGGTGATAATTTTGGAGTAACTACAACTTGATTCTGAGGCTTTTCAGCTATCTCAATAGAATTTGGAAATACTACAAAACCTGCAATTGCAGCAGCAAGTGCAAATCCTGACATTTTCCAAAGTCCGTAACGGGAGGTGTCGCGGTCTTGAATTTCTTCAATAACATGGTTCATCACAACAGCTTTATCTTTATGGTGTTGTGCGAGTCCATCGAGTTTGGAAGTAACTTTTTTTAAGTAATCATCTTGTTTCATTCGGATGACCCTCCAGAGTATGGATTCAAATGTGCCAACGAGTTCCGAAGACCTTGAATAGCACGGTGATAATGCGTTTTTACACTGCCTTCACTGCATTCCATGATTTGCGCAGTAGTGTGTGTATCAAAGCCCTCCCAAGCACGCAGCATAAAAGCCTGTTGCTGTCGAACGGGAAGTTGAGAAATAGCTTGCTGTATTTCTTCGGCCGTTACGGCTTGATCAAGAAAATCGAAGGGGCTGGGAGTATTTTCATCAACAATCTCATTCAGTTCAATATCATCGTCATCGAGACTAACCTTTTTAAAAAATGAAAAAGGTTGTGCTCGCCGAACTTCTTTTCTACGCCAGTCTTGTAATTTATGGTTCAAAATGGTGTAAAACAGGGGATACCATTCATCAGTCGGCTTTTCGGCATATGCTTTGTGCAAGGAAATAAAAGCTTCTTGCACCAAATCCATCGCAATACCTTGTTGACCTTGAGTCGCACTTTCCATCATCACTAAGGCACGCCCTGTCACATCCTGCATAAAAATTTTTAGGCGCTGTTCAGCCGTACTCTTCAGAATACTCAAATTTTCCGCTTGAGACTGTTTTGGTGCTGAATCCATAGAGATGGAAAATCCTGTCATTGGACACCCACCATTATTCCTATTTTCATACATATATAACGTTAGGAATAATGGTTTGGTTGACAACAAATTTATTATTTTTCTAGTGTAGTCTATTTTTAAACATTAACAGGTGATGTTTAAAATAAAGTAACGAAACGACAGGCTTATAAACGTTGGCGAACCATTTCAAAGAAACAAATCGAACCTGCAACGGCAACATTCAATGATTCTTGTCCACCAGGCTGTGGAATAGAAACAGCTTCAGCATGCTTAAGTGCATAATCAGAGACACCTTGACCTTCATTACCCAGAATCCAAACGCACTGTTTTCTTAAGTTCTTTGAGTAAAGGCTTTCAGATTGGTGCGAGCTGGTAACATAGACTGGTATGGTAAATTTCTCTAAAAGATCTTCTAATGCAATATTTTCATAGGTTTGTAGAGAAAAATGTGCACCCATACCTGCACGTAAAACGCGCGGTGACCAGATCGAGGCTGAACCTTTGGTGCATACAACTTGCTCAATGCCGGCAGCGGCAGCTGAACGTAGCAAAGTTCCCACATTACCCGGATCCTGGATATTATCTAGGATTAGAGTGTCTTCTTTAAAATTTAAGGCTTGATTTGAACTCGGTAAATCAACAATTGCCAAACATGCCAAAGAAGTGCCTAAGGTACTTAGGTCGTTGTATAAAGCTTCACTGAGTATAAAAACATTACCGTCGTACAAGGATACAATTTTTTCTAAATCAGGATGACTATAGGCAGCTTCAGTGGTGAATATAGAATTAATGCTTCGATTCTGTTCTAACCAGGCAAGGCTTAAATGGGTACCTTCAAGTACCGTTTGACGATTCTTTTTACGGAATGAACTTTGCTCAATCAATCCACGTAGGTGTTTGATTTTTGGATTGTCTTTTGATTCAAGAAAAAAAGCTGGCATGGGAGAGTTATCCGTGGAAGTAAGCGACAAATACGCTTACTTCCATTTTTTAAATTAATGGTGGTAGTGAGTAACTAAGTCAACTTCATTTTTAGAGCCAATCACAACAGGAACACGCTGATGCAATTCGGTCGGTTGAATTTCTAAAATACGAACACGGCCAGTGGTAGATGCGCCACCCGCTTGTTCCATCAACATACTCATTGGGTTTGCTTCATACATTAAGCGAAGACGACCGGCTTTTTGAGGATCTTTCGTGTCGTATGGATATAAGAAAATACCGCTACGGCAAAGAATACGGTGAATATCACCCACCATACAAGCCACCCAGCGCATGTTGAAGTCTTTACCACGCACTGACGTTTGACCGTCTTGAAGTTCACCAATATAGCGTTTTACCGGTTCTTCCCAATGACGTTGATTGGATGCATTGATAGCATATTCTTTGGTATCGGCAGCGACCTGAATATTTTCAGAAGTTAATAAAAATTCTTGAGTTTCAGGATCGAAAGTGAAGAATGCAACACCTGCACCTACGGTAAGCGCCATCATAGTAGAAGGGCCATATAATACATAACCCGCAGCAGCCTGATTTGTACCGGGTTGCATGAAATCCTCAGCTTTCGTCACGGCATTTTTAGCCGGCAAAATAGAGAAAATTGTGCCGACACACATATTGATGTCGATGTTGCTTGAACCATCAAGTGGATCGAACAATACCAGGAACTCACCATTTTCTTGAGCCGGAGTGAAATCATCGAGCTCTTCTGAAGCCAACCCGCCTACATGTGGATGAACTTTTAAAGCGTCGATCAAGTAATCATTCGAAATAACGTCAAGTTTCTTTTGTTCTTCACCTTGTACGTTTTCGTGTTGTGCGCTACCCAAGACACCTGCCAAAGCTCCTTTTTGTAATAACTGATCGATGGCTTTACATGTATTACCAATTGTTTCAATTACTTGAGCAAGTTCAGGTGTTAAGTTCCCTGATTTTTGTTCTAGAAATTGGGAAAGGGTGAGGTATGACATGTCAGGAAAACTCCAATTAGAAAATGATAAAAAATTATCAAAAGAATATAGGCAGTCATTTTAGATGAGAACGCGGCAAAAGAACAATTAAACTCGACTATTTGTCGTGATTTTACTCTTGTAAGTTCTGTGGAAAATGCTATGTTGAGGAACAACGGGTATTAAAAATCGTGATAGGAGCCCAGTTATGACAACGCAAAAGTTTGATGCGACTCCAACGCCAAATGAAGCTATGAATTTAGATGATATTTCTGACGAAAAAGTGAAAGAAGCCTGGAAGGCTTATGAAGCAAAACCAGAATATAAAAAATTCAATAAGCATGATCTAATCGAATCCATGCAAAGCTCAAATGATGAAGTTGAAAATTCTGAACAAGCTTAAAATACAAAAAAAGCGCTTAATCAAAAGATTAAGCGCTTTTTTATTCATGCCATTATTTTAATAAAGGTGGAACAGCTTCGTAGTTCAGTTCTACACGGCGGTTTTCTTTCCATGCATTTTCATCATGGCCAGCATTAATTGGCATTTCTTTACCATAGCTTACGGCTTCTAATTGTGTAGCAGCAACGCCATTGGTAATGAGGAAGCTTTCTACTGCTTTCGCACGACGCTCACCCAAAGCCATGTTGTATTCACGTGTACCACGTTCATCGGTATGACCAGTTAAAGCCACTTTTGAATTTGCATTGGCAACAAGAAATTGTGCATGGGCCTGAAGGGTTTGATAGTCTTCGTTAGAAAGATCACTACTGTCATAGTTAAAGTGAACTACACGTTTTGCCAAGAATGCTTTATTTGCTGCAGTCACACCTTTAGAAGAAGCACCTGCCAGGTTTTGCGCACTTAGGGCAGCATCTTCACTTAAGCCTTCAGTGCTTACTGTGCCTGCTCCAGATGGATTTTGTCCTGCTTGAATTTCAGCTGCAGGTTTACGGCTGGCACAACCGGTCATCACTAACGCTGTTGCAAGAACAGGAAGGACTAATAATTTAACTGCTTTCATCTTTATCTCCATGATCATCATTGCTTTAAATTAAATTGTTATTTAGGGGCCCAAGCAGGTTCACGAACCTCACCTTGTTCACTTGGTAAATTCATGCGGAAACGGCCATCAAGCGACATAATGGACAATAAACCCCGATTCCCTTCACGCGTTGCATAGACCACCATTTGTCCATTCGGTGAAAAGCTTGGTGATTCATCCAAACTGGTTGGGGTTAGAATGTTGGTAATGCCGGTATTAATATCCTGAATAGCAACTTTGTAATTGCTGCCACTTGGACGATGGACTAAAGCAACTTTTTTACCATCCGCACTTAATGTGCCGCGTGCATTAAATGCACCACGGAAAGTCAGGCGCTTAGTTGAAGCATCGGCAAAGTTATAGGTATAAATTTGTGGTGAACCGCCTCGGTCAGAGGTAAAAATAAATGATTTACCATCTGGGGCATAACGTGCTTCTGTATCAATGGCACTGTCATTGGTCATACGTTGTAACTGACGTGTTTCCAAGTTCATTTGATAAACTTCAGGGTTGCCATGTAACGATGCAGTAAACAGCATGCTTTTACCATCTGGCGAGAAACTTGGTGCACCATTTAAACCACGGAAACTCGCCAGTTTTTCACGCTGACCTGTGGCTAAGTCTTGTACATAAATCGCAGGACGTTTAGTTTCAAATGAAACGTAGGCAATTTTTTTCGCATCGGGTGTCCAGGCCGGTGACAAAATTGGATCACGAGAGTTCAGAATAGTTTTTGGCTGTTCGCCATCTGTATCTGCAATTTGTAGAGTGTAGCGCTGTTCAGGAGTAGCCGGGTTGCGCAGTACATAAGCAATACGTCCACTAAAGTCACCTGCAATACCAGTCAATGCCTGATAAATTGCGTCACTAATCATGTGGCCGGCTTGGCGAATACGTGAAGCAGGAACAGTCAGCAATTCATTTAATAAATACTGCTGTTTTTCGATATCGTAGAGTTGATAATGAACCTCAAAACTACCATTTTCTGTTGTTTTTACTGTACCGGTGACCACATAAGGAACACCTGCAGATTTCCACGCCTCTGTATTTGGGGTGTTCATACTCGCTGTTGCAGGCAGGTTTTTTGAAGCACTTGAAAATTTGCCTGAACGGTTTAAGTCATTTTCCACAATAGGATAAATGCTTTGATCATTATTAAATGGAATAATGGCAATTTTCGGTGCTTCTTCTGGTGTCTTAGTAATTTCTAAATGCAGTTGTGCATAAGAGTGGGTTGCTAAAACAGGACTTAAAGCTGTCAAAATGGTTAGGCAAAGTAGATGTTTACGTGTCATTTCCATCATCCGCTACGTACTCTAAAAAATGTAAATTATTGTGAATTCGGCTGTGTCACATAATGGCATGATTTCGAATGATTGAAAGCCCATCATAATGACTAAACTGTTATAAGACTGTGAAAAATGAATAAAATTTTACCATTTTTAGCAACAGTTAAGTTAAACTGTCAAAAAGCCACATCAATCAAGTTTGATGTGGCTTTTTATTTTATTTCGCAGTAAAGCTTGAAGTAAAGGTTCTTGCTTCACGTCGTGCATCTGGATCGGAAGGCATCGGGTAAGGAGCGGCTGCACGTACAGCGGCTTCTACACTGGCTTTCAGGTCCGGATCACTTGAGTTCACAATGACCGATTGAACAGCACCACTATCACTTAAAGTCACACGAGCAGTGGCTTTTTGACCAGATGAGCCGCTCGGAATATCCCAAGCACGTCTAACTTTATTTTCAAAATCACGTTTTGCAGTTGAGGCAATTTTCTTTGCTTCAGCTTTTTTGGTCGCGGCTTCTTCAGCGGCTTGTTTGGCAGCGGATGCTTTCGCTTCTTCAGCTGCATGTTCACGCGCTTCTGCATCAGCTTTAGCTTTATTGGCTGCATCCGCTTTGGCTTTTGCAGCTGCGTCCGCTTTGGCTTTATTTGCAGCATCGGCTTTAGCTTTGTTAGCCGCATCAGCTTTGGCTTTTTCAGCGGCATCTACCTTGGCTTTTGCAGCTGCGTCCGCTTTGGCTTTGTTAGCAGCATCGGCTTTGGCTTTTGCAGCTGCGTCCGCTTTGGCTTTGTTAGCAGCATCCGCTTTAGCTTTATTGGCTGCATCCGCTTTGGCTTTTGCAGCTGCATCCGCTTTAGCTTTTTCAGCAGCATCCGCTTTGGCTTTATTTGCAGCATCGGCTTTGGCTTTTGCAGCTGCGTCCGCTTTGGCTTTATTTGCAGCATCGGCTTTAGCTTTGTTAGCCGCATCAGCTTTGGCTTTTTCAGCGGCATCCGCTTTGGCTTTTGCAGCTGCGTCCGCTTTGGCTTTATTTGCAGCATCGGCTTTAGCTTTGTTAGCCGCATCAGCTTTGGCTTTTTCAGCGGCATCTGCCTTGGCTTTTGCAGCTGCGTCCGCCTTGGCTTTGTTAGCGGCATCCGCTTTAGCTTTTTCAGCAGCGTCCGATTTAGCTTTTTCAGCAGCATCTGCCTTGGCTTTATTCGCAGCGTCCGCTTTGGCTTTGTTAGCCGCATCCGCTTGAGCTTTTAATTTATTGGCTTCAGCTGCTTTTGCCTGTTCGGTAGCTTTCTGTTCCGCTTTTTTCAGAGCCTCAGCTGCAGCCTTGGTTTCCTGTACAGCTTTATTTACATCAGGCTTTGCTGGTGCTGGTGCTGGTGCTGGTGTAGGAGGAGTAGGTTGCGTAACGGGAATAACAGGGGCATCTTCGACACTTGGTTTTGCGGTTTGTTGTATCTGTTCTGCCACCTTTTCATGTGCTGTTTCAGCAAAGTCGGTCTGTTCTAAAGGCATAGGTTCGGGTGGTAATAAATCTTCGGGTGTGACCAAAACCATTTTAATCTGTTTAGGTGGCTCGACCGGTTTACTCATGCCCAAAAAAAGTAAGCCAGTCATTGCCACTACATGGACTCCAAGGGTAAATCCAAGCGCAATTGTTTTTTCTTTAGATTGTGGCTTTTTGAAATCTTTCATACTTTATTCTAGAGGCTTGGTTAGTAAACTAACTTGTGTTAAACCAGCATCTTGAAGACCTGACATTAAAGCCATGACCTCTCCATAAGGACGTGTGGTAGCACCATTAATAACAACATTCATTTCCTTGTTATCATTTTTGGCTTGGGTTTGTGCCTCAATTAAAACACTTGTTAACTGAGCCAAATCAACAGGACCGTTTTTCTGGTTTTTATATTCCAGATAATACAGACCGTCTTTATCCAGGGTCACGATTGTTGGTGCATCTTTAGATTCGATGGGATTGCCATTGGCTTGAGGTAAATCGACTTTAATCCCACTGGTGATCATGGGTGCAGTGACCATAAAAATCACCAAAAGTACTAGCATGACGTCGATATAAGGGACGACATTCATCTCACTTTTTAAAGGCTTTTTGACACGCTCAAAGCGTCCAGAACGCTGAATTGCCATTAGTCATTTTCCTGTGTAGAACTCACAGTTTGACGTTGTAATAGCGCCACCATTTCTTCAGCAAATAATGCGCGGTCAGAATAGACAGTTTCACCTTTAGCAGTGTAATGGTTAAAGGCCAATACAGCAGGAATTGCAGCAAAAAGACCAATCGCTGTTGCAATGAGGGCTTCGGCAATACCGGGAGCTACCGTTGCCAAAGTAACTTGATCAACATCTGCCAGACCAATAAAGGCATTCATGATGCCCCAAACCGTACCGAACAGACCGATATAAGGTGCAACAGAACCAATACTGGCAAGTGCGCCCAAGCCTTGTTCAAGCAAACCTTGGTCACGGCTTAAACCGACACGTAAAATACGTTCTGTGCCTTCAATCGTTTGTGTAGCAGGAGCTCGGAATTTTTTAAGTTTAAAAAACTCGCCAATGCCTTGATAGAAGATATCTTCAAGACCGGTACGTTTGGAATTGAGTTGGGCGTTGTTGTATAGGGTATTAAGTTCAGCGCCAGACCAGAAGATTTTTTGAAAATGCTCATCTTCGGCCTGGGCCTTTTTATAACTCATATGTAACTTGGCAATCAGATACCAACTGTATAAAGATGCTAGCAGGAGCACCAACATGACCAGTTGAACGATGGGACTTGCTTGTAAAATAAGATCTGATATGTGTAAAGATGATTCTAGTTGTGTTGCCATAGTTACAATGTGCCAATAAATTTTTTAGTCTTGTCCTAACTCTTTTAGAATTAGATTACGGATTTCCTCAGGAAGCCGTGTTGGACGCATGCCGTCTACACTAATACATGCCAATTCGACTTCTCCAGATGCAAGCATGATTTCACCACGATAAATATTTTGTTGCAATACAAAAGATGTTGCTTTACATGAAACAACACTCGCTGTCACCGTAATCAGATCATCCATAAGGATTGGACGTGAATATTTCACATTTATTTTATGTACCACAAAGTGATAATCTTTTTGATGCCAGTAATGCTCAACGCCCGCCGCACGTAACCATTCGGTGCGGGTGCGTTCCATAAAACGAATATGGTTTGCATGATAGACAATGCCACCTGCGTCAGTGTCTTCAATATATACACGAATCTTAAATTCGAATTTATTCGTCATGATTGGGTCCCATTTTTCAATTCAGTTTTATGGATTTAGCTGCACTTTTAGCGGATTGAAAAAACTGTGGAAATGACGGTTTTTGCGCTAAGAGTCAAGCTATGTAACGCATTGCAGTTTATCATCATGAGAGTTGAGTCCAATGGCACAAGGTTTCAAATGAGATCTATTCTGTATTGAATTAGCAAAACCTTTAGAGCTAAAAAAAGTGAGCAAAGGACGCTCACTTTTTTGAAAAAATGTATTTTATTTTTTTGCAGCGTGCATCTTTTTCCAGTCTGCCTGTACCTGTTCGGCAACTTTTGGATAATCCAGGATGAAGCGCACGTGGCTTTCTACGCCGGTTTTTAAAGTCGCATTATCGACAATAAATAACGGATTATGGTTTGGTGCGGCTTTCGCCATGTCTTGATCGGCAGGGGTTGCGCCGACAAAGACGAACAAAGATGGCATCAGCTGACCATAATAGGCAAAATCTTCACTAGCACTGGCATTGTTGTCCAGCACATGCAGTTTATCTTCGCCATTCACTTGAGCAAGTGTAGGTTGCATCAGCTTGGTTAAGGTTTTGTCATTAGTAGTTACAGGCGCGTATGGGGCAATTTCTACTTTTGCAGTCACATTATTGGCTGCGGCATTATGTTCGACCATTTTCGGTAAATCTTTTAAAATGCCTTGGCGAACATTTTCACTGTTGGAACGAATAGTGCCGACCATATTTACCTGATCAGGGATGACATTACCAGTTGTACCGCCGTGAATACTGCCAATACTGACTACGCCCATGCCTTGAGTTAAATCTGCATTACGACTGATTAAACTTTGCATGTTGTTGATCATTTGTGAAGATGCATAGATTGGGTCACGTCCGAGCCAAGGCATAGAGCCATGTACCTGTTTACCATTGACTTGAATACGTAAATGGTCGGCACTGTTCAGAATCGCGCCATCTTTATACAGGATATTGCCGCTTGGCATGCCTGCCATTACATGCATACCGAAAATGACTTCCGGTTTAGGATTATTCAATGCACCATCGGCAATCATTTTACGTGAACCAATTAAATGACCTTGAGTAAAGTTATCAATATCGGCACCGCCTTCTTCAGCCGGCTGGAATACAAAGACTACAGTACCTGCAATTTTATCTTTATTGGCTGCTAAAGCTTTGGCTGCGCCCAATAACATTGCGGTATGCGCATCATGACCACAGCCGTGCATGACATGAGTTTCTGCACCTTGATAAATGGCTTTGGCTTTACTGGCATAAGGAAGACCAGTTTTTTCTTCAATCGGCAGGGCATCCATATCCGCACGTAATGCCATCACTGGACCCGGTTTCGCCCCTTTAAGTACACCAATCACACCTGTTTTGGCATAGCCTTTACGCACTTCAATGCCATAAGATTTTAACTCTTTTTGTACCAGCTCAGAAGTTTTGAATTCCATATTTCCAAGTTCAGGATGTTGATGAATGTGTTGGCGAAGCTTAATAGTATGTGCTTCAACATTTTTAACGGAATCATCAATCCAGTCTGCAAAGCTCAGTTGGCTGCAAAGGATAAGGGGAAGACAAAGGGAGATCTGCTTGTACATGTTCATATCTTGGGAGAACCTTAAGAGTTTGAAATAGTTAAAGTGACTCTATAGAATTGCATATTGTTTTAAATTTAACCAAAACCCTGTAGGTATCTTAAATATACCTTTAAGGTATGCTTTATTTTAGTGATTGGAATAAAAGGTTTTTATTTATACTTTTACTTTGTAAATTTATGTATTTTACTTTGAAATTAGCATCTAATGAGTTGCGGTTGTTGTAAGAGTTAGTTTTTGGATCTGTGTCCCAGAGATTTAATTCGATTCAATTTATTAAATTATTACAGCCTAGCTAAACATTCGAGATTTAGATGAGTCGCTTTTTTAAATATATAGTTATTTTCGCATTGGGGTTCGCACTGTGGAATTATTGGCTGAAACCGGATAAAGGCATTTCAGATGCGGCTGATTATCAAAGCATAGAGGGAGTGCAGCAGTTCAACGGTTACAGCATGACGAGTTTACAGCCTTATACGGGAGAGTTTCGGGTTTTATCGAGAGAAAATTATAACTTTGGACGTGAATCGGAAATTAGCCCGGTCGATTTTGCTTTGGGATGGGGAGCCATGGCAAATCCTGCTGTTTATAAGCAGTTGTCTATCCGGCAAAGTAATCGTTGGTATTACTGGCGTTATGAAAATGCTCCACCTATTCTAGTCAATGAAATTTCAACCCATAGTGCCAATACGCATTTAATTCCTGCAACCAAAGCAATCGCCAAACAACTGGCTCAAATTGATCAAGACAATTTGATTTATTTGAAAGGGCAGTTGGTGGAAGTAAAAGCACAAGATGGATGGACATGGCGGAGCTCTTTAAGTCGTGAAGATACAGGCGGCGGTTCATGTGAGTTAATGTTGGTGGAAGAAGTGAGGGTGATTTCTAAGTTATAAGTATCCAATTGCTTAAAATAAATAGAAAAAATTTAAGATGATTTCAATAGAAATTTTAAATATTAAGGTGGGGAAAAGATGGCAGAGCAAGAATGCAAACAAGCAATAATTATTCAACTTCCTTGGGCAGTGCCACAGCAACCTTTAGTGACGACTCAGATTCAGGTTGTTCCTACTCCTTAAAAGATCCCGTTAGATATACAACATTCAACAGATACAACCGCAATTTCATCATTTGCTTTATCGGTATTTATTGCTTTGATTCTAGGAAGTTTAGCGACATGGTTAGCATATTGGTTTGGTGTTAGAAGTTTTGTTTTAACCAAAAGATCTTTTGATGTCGTATTGAACAAATAGTTTCGAGTAGGCAAGAAGCGGAACATCTTCATAAAATAACAATGGAACAAATTTGTGCAAATATTGAGTCGAATAAAGAATCATCAAAAAACCAATTGGAAATAATGTTTAAAGATTTGCATCTAAAAAGGACTTTAAATATTTTTGAAAGTTTACGGAATGAATTTTCAACATTCTTTAGCTTATTAGATGACGAAATTTTAAAAATATTTAATTTCAGTGATCGCTTTAATCAAAAGTTTAGAGGTGGTTTGCATATACGAAATGCAATAGCTCAATTTGAAAAGTGTCCTGAAATTTATAATCAGTATATGCAACTGAAAAATAAAAGATTTACTCTTAGAAATACAATGGAGAGAATTAATATTTTGTTAGACCAAGACGATTTAAACCAAGTAGATATTTCTAATAGATTAGTAAGCATTTTCGAAGGGTATGATAAAATTTTAAATGCTGTGTTTGACGGTCAAAGACTTGAGCAAAATTTTATAGAAGTTTTCGAACAGAACACAAAAACATTAAAAATTGCTGTAAATAAATTGATGTCTTCGGAAATGCAAAAATTAAGCAGTAGTACTCTTTAATTGATTTAATATAAGAACTAATAGTCCGTAGAAAATAAGGGAGATTAAATCTCCCTCAAGAGTTATTTATCCTTCGGCTCAGGTGGTGTCATTCCAAACTGCAAATACGCCATATTGGTTGCAATACGACCCCGTGCAGTACGCATTGCATAACCTTGCTGAATCAAATACGGTTCAATCACATCTTCTAAAGTACCTGAATCTTCCGCCATTGCCGCAGCTAAAGCTTCTACACCGGCAGGACCGCCATCAAAACGTTCTAACAACATGCTTAAATAACGACGGTCTAAAGTGTCCAAACCATCTTTGTCGACTTTCAGCATATCCAGTGCACGTTGCGCCATATCTTGATTAACTTCACCCGTACCTTTGACTTGGGCGTAGTCACGCACGCGACGTAATAAACGGTTGGCAATACGCGGTGTGCCGCGTGCACGACGGGCAATTTCTTTAGCCCCATCACCGGTCATAGGAACAGCCATTAAACTGGCTGAACGTGAAACAATGTGGGTCAGGTCAGCCACTGAATAAAATTCTAAACGCTGCACAATACCAAAACGGTCACGTAGTGGAGAGGTGAGTAGACCTGCACGTGTCGTTGCTGCAACTAAAGTAAATGGGGGTAAATCCAGTTTAATCGAACGTGCGCCCGGGCCTTCACCAATCATGATATCAAGTTGGTAATCTTCCATGGCTGGGTACAGGATTTCTTCAATGACGGGAGAAAGACGGTGGATTTCATCAATAAATAAAACATCACCTTCCTCTAGATTGGTCAACATAGCGGCCAAATCACCAGCACGTTCAAGTACAGGACCAGAAGTCGATTTTAAATTACCGCCCATTTCTCGCGCGATAATGTTGGCCAGCGTGGTTTTGCCTAAACCTGGCGGACCAAAAATGAGGGTATGGTCGAGTGCTTCACCACGACCACGAGCTGCGCCAATAAAAATCTCCATTTGCTCACGTACCACCGGCTGACCAATATAGTCATCGAGGGAAGTGGGACGGATGGCACGATCAAAATGATCTTCGGGTTTTTCAGAACCACTGATAAGACGGTCTTGCATAATGATTTAGATTTACCTTTAGGGGCATCAATTGAGTCCGTAAGGATTCATACAGCCTCAAATATTTATCTGAGTTTAGATGCAATTGCGTAGGCATAACTTTACTTTTGCCAGATGAGCAGTATACCGCGCAAGGTAACAAAACCCTTTATAGAAATAATGGCATGTCCATATTCCATATTTCTGCGGCAGCATTCAGGCTGCTTTTCATTGCATCTATTTACATCTATAACATTAAATAATGAATTATTTATTCATCGACTTTAATGCTGCACGAATAATATCACCCGCTTCGATATAATCACCTTTCACGGCATTAATCAGTTTTTGTGCTTCAGCAGGTTTGTAGCCTAAAGATTGTAAAGCCGCTTCCGCTTCTGCCACAGCAGAATTGCCGGTAAACTGAATTTGTGGCGCTGTTGAGTTGGTTGGGACATTGCCTGCAGACATGGCTTTAAAACGGTCACGAAGTTCGATCATCAAACGTTCAGCAGTTTTCTTACCAACACCCGGAACTTTTACCAAGGTATTCAGATCTTCATTTTCAACGGTATGAATCAATAAATCGATACTTAAAGTTGATAAAATACCAAGCGCCATTTTTGGACCAACGCCGTTTACTTTAAGTAAGGTACGGAAAATGGTTTTCTCTTGCGCATCTAAAAAGCCGTAAAGCAATTGTGCATCTTCACGAACCGTTAAATGTGTCCATAAAGTCACTTTTTGCCCTTTGTGTAATTGGCAAAATGTAGAAAGTGGGGTATCCACTTCATAGCCCACGCCATTTACATTTAAAAGTACTGTCGGTGCTTCTAAAGCAAACACTTCACCAATGAGACATCCAATCATTTTAATTTGTCACTTATCTGTCGTGGGTTGCATAGTAGTGAGCATTCGCAGGAAAGGCAAAATGCTCACGCATAATTTATTAAAAATAATTCGTTAAAATTTGCAGAAGTATTACCCCGCATATCTTCAAAAACTTAGATCAAACCGGCTTTGTTGCCTTGTAACTCTTGTGACAGGTTATAAGCCTGATGGTCTGAAAACTTCGAAATAATGTCCAGCACCTGCATAATATTTTCATAATGATTACTTTCAAAATTCACACCAGCACGCTGCAGCATAGACATTAGACGCTGTTCCTTAAAACTTAAAGTTTTATGCGGTGTGGTCAGGGGAATAAAGGCATTCAAAATATTTTGCAGACTTTGATGCGCGATAATTTCCAGACCGGCTTTTTGCGGATGTTCAAAAATTTTGTCACGCGCCAAATTCTTCGCTCGGTCAATGCCACGTTCAATATCTTCAGCGCAATACTGCAATAAGCTGCCCTTGAGTTGTCCCGACAAAATTTCATAGTGATGTTTGGCAAATGCCGTGGTCACTTCATCAACCAGTCGTTTCATGACTCGGCCACGTAAAGCGGCAATTTTTTGCTGCCATGTTGTCGTTGGTATAGACAATTCTTCCGGTCTGCCATAATCCGCAATCAGGTCAAGGAAAATCGGTTCCACTTCTTCATAAGAAAGCATATTTAAAATAATGCCATCTTCCAAATCAATCAGGGCATAACAAATGTCATCTGCTGCTTCTAATAAATAGGTTAGTGGATGACGGCAATAGTGATATTCCCCCAACTGAATTAAACCCAGCTGTTCTGCAATTTGCTTTAGAATTTCTTTTTCAGACTGATAACAACCAAACTTTGCCCGTTGACTGGCAGGGCGGTCGCCCTGAGATGCAATCGTTTTAGACAACCATGGATACTTTAAGTAAGCGCCTAATGTTGCGTAAGTCAGGCGCATGCCACCATCATTCGGATGATAGTCAATTTTAGTCAGTAAGCGTAAACCTTGAGCATTACCTTCAAATTGACGTACATCGGCTTGTTCTTCAGGTGTGAGTTCTGCTAAAAAGTTACCATGTGAAGCATCATCAAACCATTCGCGAATGGCATATTCACCGGCATGTCCAAAAGGTGGATTGCCAATATCATGTGCCAGACAGGCGGCCTGAATAATGGCGCCGACATCGGCAGGGGAAATCCAGACGGGCAGTTGATCTTTAATTTTTTCAGCTGCGAGCATGCCAAGGGAGCGACCAATACAGGACACTTCTAAAGAATGGGTTAAACGGGTATGAATGCCATCATGCTGGGTCAGCGGATGGACTTGAGTTTTACGGTTTAATTGTCGAAAACTTTGCGAAAAAATAATACGGTCATAATCTTTATGGAAGGGGCTACGTGCCTGTTCTGTACTCTGTTTTTTGCTACCAATGCGAACTGTCGAAAGCAGTTCTAACCAACGCATTTGTTCCATTTATCATTATTCAGTGACGACCTGAATTCATCATGCCAAAAAAAAATCCAATAGACTAGAGTAGTGCGACATGAATTGTCGGGAAAATATTTTTGAGTGAAAGTACTTATTCTTGAGTTATAGAAAAAAACAGATCAATAGATCTGTTTTTTTAAGTGAGACCAATAATTATACCAAATCTTCACCATTCGCTTTTGCTTCTTGTGTATCGCGATAGACTGCTGTGCACAAGGTAAAAAGAATACAAGTTGCAACGAGTGGCCAAAATAAAACATACAAGGTTAGAAATTGGGTAGTCATATAAAACTCCTTATTTGTTTTTGTTAGGTAATTGATGAAATTCAATCACCATCTGATTGATTGTTTTAAAATCAAAATGATCTTTTCGATTTAACAACGTGATGCCAGTACACACCAAAGCGCTCGTGCCATAAGCAGTGAGAGAGCTTAATAAAGTGGTGTAGTCACGTAAAAATCCGATGGTCCAAGGCAATAAAGCGAGAGTGGCAAAAATACCCACCCATAAACCGACTTTTTTGCCAAAAAAACCAAAACTCATCAGGCCAAGAACTACGCCGGCGCCTAAAGTTGCAATAAACTCAAAAGCATAAGCAGTCAGACCTTGAATCGTAATCCATTCAAAACGTACAGTCAGGAAACTGATAAAGGCCAGTAGGACTGCCCAGTTAAAGGCACGCGCTGTGACTTTACCCCAATACAGACTGACAATGACCGGGAAAACAATTGCTCCCCATAGCGCGCCGACAAAAATTAACATTGATAAAATATCGAATTTTAATGTCGCAATCAGAATACCGAGCATGGTGGCTACAATCATGGTCATACGGCCAATAAACAGCATCTTTTTGGGATCAGGACGGTTTTTGGCGATTTGTTTGCCATAAATATCGGTCATGACCAGAGCCGCCAGTGCAGATAAGTCAGAATCTGCTGTAGATGACAATGCCCCAATTACCATGATAAACAGCAATACCACCATAAAGGGTGGAAGATAGGTTGCAGCCATTTGTGGAATCAGGTTATTTAAATTGCCGTCAATAGGTTGTATGCCAGCAAACAAGGCCAATAATCCGAGCATTCCTAATCCAATCACAATCGCTGCGTAACCAATCGTTGCAGTAATGAAACTCGGTTTGATCAAATCTTCGCGAACGGCAAATAATCGCTGGGCAATGGTTTGGTTACCAATCGCATAGGCCAGAACGGCGACAAAAAAAGGTGCACCTTGTTCTAGAAAGGCAGCTTTAGAAAAGAAATTCAGTTGATCGGCGCTTAAGTTGTGTACCCCAGTTTGGAATAAAGCCGGCCCACCTAAAGTATAAAAAATGACAGGAATAATAATCACAGCAGCCACAATCATCGCCACCAACTGACCAAAATCTGTAAACACGGAAGAGCGGAAACCTGACCAGAGCGTATAGGATAAAACCCCAATACCCGTAATGAGAACACCGTGAGTAAAGCTTAAAGGGGAAAGAATCTCAACCAAGGCGCCCGCAGCAGTAAAGTTCACCATCAAACTAATAATACTACCGACAATATTTGAACCCGCTAAAATGAGCTGGCTTTGAGTGCCATGACGGGCATGCATAATTTCGGCTAGCGTATGGGCATTAGGTGCAAGTTCCCGAAAACGCTTACCAAAAGGATAAATAAATAGAATCATCAGCGCACCCCAGAAACCATAGTGCAGTGCGCCTGAAACGCCGTATTTATAGCCCGAGGAAGCCGCTGCATAGAATGAAGCGGCCCATATCCAAGTGGCGGTCATGCTTGCCGCTGACATACCAAATCCCATGGAACCATTGGATACCATGTAACCATCGACATTTTCATTTTTTCGTTTAATCCGCAACGAAAGTAAAAAAGTTATGCCGTAAAAAAGCACCATCAATAGTACAGTGGTTGTACTAGTGAATTGAAACATAATAACTCCTTAAGCGCGTCACAGTCTTGTTTAAACAAGCTAACAACTGAGTGACAGATTAAGGCTCTAATTCAGAAAGAGCAGAAATATTGAGATAAATATAAGCTTGTAAGTCTATGAATATAATATTGATATATTCCTGCTTACAATAAAGGTGAACATCCGTAAATTGTTCTAACGATAAGAACAACTGTATATATCGGGAAGGCGAGTGTAACATAAGTTCATCAAATTAACTGATGAACCCCATCATTGTAAAAATTTTTTACTTATATAGATGTTTTGCATGATTTAGCTCTACTGATTAAAATATTCCTGCAGCCAAAAATTTTTAATTAAATACATAAGCTTATTCGTAATCTTTTGCTAAATAATATTTTTTTTTCATAAACAATTAAAATGTAACATTTTTTTAAATTATAGTTGATCTACATCATTCAACTGTAATTTTAAAGTGCTAATGGTCAGCTTTAACAGGTTAAAGCATAAGAATATTAAGGATTTGAAATTATTTAGAAATAACATAAATATGAATTATTCAAAGATATATGGCATCTTTTGACTGATAATTAAGATGTTTTTGTCAAAAATTATCCGCTATACTTCACAGATTCGTAAATTTCTATCTAGCTGATTTGGTCAATACCAAGTAGAATATGCGCTCTCTCTAAGTCACATTGGCGGTATGGTCCCAAAGACCTGCCCGTGGAGCCAAAATCAGCATGTTTATCGTGGCCGGTGCACCAGCACACTCTTCTTTTAAGAAAACTCAACTCTTAAACCGTTTAGCGTCAATGAGTTCTGTTCAATCAATTGAAAGTCAATGGATTTATCTGTTTGATCAAACGCTCAACGAGCAGCAGCATCAATCTGCATTACAACTATTAAATGACGGTGCGTCTTTTGAAGTTCGCCAACCGGCAAGTGATGAAATTCAAGTTCTTGTAACACCGCGTTTGGGGACTATCTCTCCATGGTCGTCTAAAGCGACTGATATTTTTGCCAATTGTAATACTCCCATACACCGCCTTGAACGCGGTGTTTTGTTTACTTTAAAGGGTATTTCTGAAATATCGAATGAAGTGAAACTGGCATTGCATGACCGCATGACTGAAAGCGTGTTCAATCAAATTGATGATGCGGCTGCCTTATTTAACGAGACTGAACCAAAACCTTTAAATAGCATTGATATCTTAGGTCAAGGTAAAGAAGCACTGGTTAAAGCCAACTCTGAATTTGGTTTTGCATTGTCTGATGAAGAAATTGATTACTTAACCGAAGCATTTATCAAGATGGGTCGTAACCCACATGACATCGAGCTAATGATGTTTGCACAAGCAAACTCTGAGCATTGCCGTCATAAAATCTTCGGTTCTGAATGGACCATTGATGGTGAAAAACAACCATTGTCATTGTTCCAAATGATTAAAAACACCTATAAAGAATCGCCTGCAGATGTATTGTCAGCCTATAAAGACAACGCTTCTGTAATTGTGGGTTATGACACGCAACGTTTCTATCCAAAACCGGATGAAAACGGTCATCACGTTTATAAATACAAGAGCCAAGCTGCTCATATCTTGATGAAAGTAGAAACTCATAACCATCCAACAGCGATTGCACCATTTGCCGGTGCTGCGACAGGTTCGGGTGGTGAAATCCGTGACGAAGGCGCGACAGGTCGTGGCGGTAAACCAAAAGCAGGTTTAACCGGTTTCACCGTGTCTAACCTGAACATTCCGGGTTTTGAACAACCTTGGGAAGACAACTACGGCAAACCATCGCGTATGGCATCTCCACTACAGATCATGATTGATGGTCCTTTAGGTGGTGCTGCGTTTAACAACGAATTTGGTCGTCCGGCCTTAAATGGTTACTTCCGTACTTTCGAACAAAATGTAAATGGCGATGTAAAAGGTTTCCACAAGCCAATTATGATTGCCGGTGGTTACGGTAACATCCGTCCTGACCATGTAGAAAAAGATCCAATTCAACCGGGCGACTTATTGATCGTTCTCGGTGGTCCTGCAATGCTGATCGGCTTAGGCGGTGGTGCAGCATCTTCTGTAGATAGCGGTAAACTCGGTGAAAACCTCGATTTCGCATCTGTACAACGTGAAAACCCGGAAATGGAACGTCGTTGCCAGGAAGTGATTGATACCTGCTGGCGTTTTGAAGATAACAACCCAATCGTATCTGTACATGACGTGGGTGCGGGTGGTGTATCGAATGCCATGCCTGAACTTGTGAACGATCACGAACTGGGTGCAGTCTTGAATCTTCGCAAGATTCCTTCATTAGAGCCAGGCATGTCTCCAATGGAAATCTGGTCGAATGAAGCACAAGAACGTTATGTATTGGCGATTCGTCCATCTTCATTAGAACTTTTTGAATCGATTTGTGCACGTGAACGCTGCCCATTTGCGGTACTTGGTGAAGCAACTGAAGCACGTCACTTGACGGTTGAAGACCCATTGTTTGATAACAAAGCTGTGGATATGCCAATGCAAGTGATGCTTGGCGGTACACCTCGTATGAGCCGTTCATATGAAACCATTGAACGTAAAGGCGATGACTTCACTGCGGCAAATATTGATTTAAAAGATGCGATCTACCGCGTTCTTAAAAATCCAACCGTTGCATCTAAATCGTTCTTGATCACCATTGGTGACCGTTCGATTACCGGTATGGTTGCACGTGACCAGATGGTGGGTCGTTGGCAAGTTCCTGTAGCGGATGCTGCAGTAACTACAACCAGCCTTGTCGGTTACACAGGTGAAGCAATGGCGATGGGTGAACGTCCTCCTGTTGCATTGTTAAATCCTGCTGCGTCTGCACGTTTGGCTGTGGCTGAATCGATTTCAAACATCATGTGTGCCAATATCGAACAAATCAGCGACATTAAATTGTCTGCGAACTGGATGGCGGCGGCTGGTCAAAAAGGCGAAGACCAAGCATTATTTGAAGGTGTTAAAGCCATTGGTATGGAAATGTGTCCAGCCTTGGGTATCGCAATTCCAGTGGGTAAAGACTCATTGTCTATGCGTACCACCTGGAACGACGAAGGGATTGACAAATCAGTGACTTCACCAATGACAGGTGTGATTACTGCATTTGCACCAGTGGGTGATGTGCGTAAAACATTGACCCCTGAATTGAAAAATGAAGATTCAGTACTGGTACGCATTGACTTGTCTAAAGGTCAGTTCCGTTTAGGTGGTTCGATTCTTGCTCAGGTTTACAAAGCCATTGGTTCTGTAACACCTGACGTAGATAGCTTCGATGACTTCAAGGCATTCTTCGCTTTAGTTCAAGACTGGAACAACCGTGGCTTAGTGAAGGCTTACCATGACATCGGTGATGGTGGTTTGTTAGCTACTGTTGCAGAGATGATGTTTGCATCACGTCTGGGTATAGCACTTGAAGATCAATCGACTGAAGCTTTATTTGCTGAAGAAATTGGTGCAGTACTACAAATCGCAACAAGCAATTGGGAAGCACTACAAGCTGAAGTTGCTGAATCAGTATTGAAAGATGCAATTAGCGTTGTTGGTCGTGTAAATAATACAGATCAATTGTCTATCAATGGCTTAGTACTTGAACGTAGCGACTTGCAAGTGGCTTGGACTGAAGTGTCTTACCAAATCCAGCGCTTACGTGACAACGTTGAAACTGCGGATTCTGAGTTTGCTTTAATTACAGACAAGAATCACAAAGGTATTATTGCACAGCCGACATTTGACTTGAATGAACCTGTTGAAGCGCCGTTTATTAATTCACGTCGTCCAAACATGGTGATCTTGCGTGAACAAGGCGTAAACGGTCATATTGAAATGGCTGCAGCATTCGACAAAGTGGGTTTCAACACTGTCGATGTTCACATGAGTGATTTGATTGCGGGTCGTATTGATCTTGACGACTTTGAAGGTTTAGTAACGTGTGGTGGTTTCTCTTACGGTGACGTCATGGGCGCAGGAGGTGGTTGGGCTAAATCGGTTCTATTTAATCCTAAACTTCGTGACCAGTTCGAGAAATTCTTTAACCGTGATGAAACCTTCTCTCTAGGGATCTGTAATGGTTGTCAAATGTTGTCTCAATTGGCTCCACTGATTCCGGGTGCTGATGCTTGGCCACGTTTCCACCGCAATACTTCTGAGATGTTTGAAGCGCGTGCGGTTAACGTCCGTGTAGAAAAATCTCACTCGATTCTGTTAGACGGTATGGAAGGTTCGATTTTACCAATCGCAGTTGCGCATGGTGAAGGTCGTGTCGTTGCAAGTAATGACAAGATAGCTGCGTTAAATGCAGGCAATCAAGTTAGCCTACGTTATGTCGACAGCTTGGGTAATGCTACACAGCAATATCCATTGAACCCGAACGGTTCACCTGAAGCGATTACCGGTGTGACTTCGAAAGACGGTCGTGCAACCATTATGATGCCGCATCCTGAACGTAACTTCCGTGCAATTCAGCATTCCTGGAAACCTGAAGAATGGACTGAAGATGGTGCATGGTTACGCATGTTCCGTAATGCTCGTAAGTTTATTGGTTAATATTTCCCGAATTTAAAAAGCCACCTTCGGGTGGCTTTTTTATTTTGAACATATTTTTATTTAATTTTTATTTCTCCCGCTGGACTTGGTTTGGATTTTGCTTTTATATTGGAGTGAAAAATAATTTGTGTGTTTTATGCACAATGATGATGCAATATAGAAGAAAGATGGTTCACTCAATATAAGTTCAGGATTGAATCTCTAAGTGAGGTGACACAATGCCAAAAACTGTGACATATACAACGATTGATAAAGCGACTTTACGTAAGAAAGGCTGGATGTTTTTTATGGCAGTTGTTGGGCTACAAATGTTGTTTTTGATTGGTAGCTATTTGCTTCAAAGCTCTTAATTTTTAGATTAAAAAAACCACCGAGAGGTGGTTTTTTATATTAGATATTTGAATAAATTCACAGCTGCGCTGAGTGTTCAAAGTTTTAATGAATAACGTTTAAGCAGTGTTTTACTTTGACAGGGCATGAGGAGCACTGCTCCGTAAGACAAAACCCTTTTATTTGGCAGAAGATACATCCTTGTATCTCTGCCAAATGTGCGACATCCATGTCGCTAGTCATGTGATTTTATGGTTGATAATAAAAATAGAGTTTTTCTTTTGTTATTATGGGGTAATTAAAAATACATGAGATAGAAATTGAAAACTAAAGAAAAGAGATCAAAAAATAATATAGTTTTTGGAGCTGTTGTTGGCTTAGCGGGGATTGCTTGTGGTTTGTGGCTTCTAATCTCTTTGGAGAAATTATCCGGAGCTGAATTCGTTGCTTCAAGTCTTGGATTTGCTGTGATTGGATTAATTATAACCTTCGCTGCCGAAATCCAAGAGTTTTCAATTGCTGGAAATAGTGTCAAATTAAAGGAATTGAGAACGGAAGCAGAAAGAACAATAGAGGAGTTAAAGCAAGCTAGAACAGAAGTATTTAGGTTCTTAGTTCAAAAAAGTATTGAATTTTCTGGTGGATGGGCAACTGACTCTAGAGTGGATGAGAGAGTTATTCCTTTTCTTAAATTATTTAAACAGATTGAAAAGTTTGACAGTGTTAATGAGCTAGAAATTGATATTAAAAAGGCTTTAAATGTTTTGATGGTTGGACAGTATAACCAGCTTAAGTTCATTCATGAAACTACAAAAAATGTAGGTGATAGTTTTAACGAGCAGGATAAACCAGATATTTTATATATAAAATTAAAAGATGAAATGCTGTATACAATGATAAAAATGCGTTCACCTAAACCAAATTTTGATGATGTAAAATTGGATATACTAAAAAGTATGCAAGCCTATTCAAAACTATATGCGGTAAAAGTTAAACTCGATAAATTAGAAAAGGAATTATGAATCGTCCTTAAACTTATCCTTTTTTTGGCAGTATTAGATTATAAAAAACGGCTTCAATAAGCCGTTTTTTATTTCTGAAATTTTTATGGCGCTAATGGTTCTTGCTGTTTTGGATCTGGCATAGGCGCTGATTCTTCCTCATTACTATAAGGATTTTCCAGTGCCAGCGTCTGATCAAGCTCAGAGTCAAAAACGTCGGTCAGCATACTGTCGTAACGTTTGGCATTATAGCTTAGTAGACTGGATGCTTCCTGTGGAGTGATAAAACCTATCTCTACCGCATTACTAATACGTTCATCAAAAGTTAAACCTTTAAACTGTCCTTTCGATTCCGCTTTCTTGAACTTGTCCCAAAGCGGTTCTAACTCAAGCAACATGTTAAAGGTCGATTCCATACGGCCCGTAACATCATCTTCAGCTGTGTTATAGAACACGTGTTTTTTCAGTTCATCGCGGAAAGCATTGTCCTGCATAATGATTTCGCCAACCTGTTGTTTCAAAGCATCACTAGGTTTGTTAACAGGACGACCGAGCGGGAAACAGATGAATTTCACTAAGCCAGCCGCAATGCTGACAGGAAAGTTAGCAAATAAACCATAAAAAGCTTCCTGTGCATTAAACAGAGATTTTTCCAGGGCCAGTTTTGCATGAATTTGCTCAGCCTCAGTTTTTTTGCCATGTTCATAATATTTAAGAATCGCAGTGCTGATAAACAGATTGGCATGAATATCTGCCAAACGCCCCGAAAGCATTTCTTTACGTTTAATATCTCCCGCAAGTAAGCCTAAACACATATCGGCAGTGAGTGAAAAGTTAGTACTTAAACGGTTAATAATTTTGTAATAGGGGCGAGTAAAGTCATCGACACTTTTCGGTGCATCGGATGAACCACCCACATAGCCATAAGCAAATGCACGCGCAGTACGGTTAAAGGTATAGCCTAAATGTTTAAACAGCATATCATTAAAGGTATTCAGGGCAGCATCTTTGTCCGTGGCTTGTAGCAGTTGTAACTCCTCAAACAAATAAGGATGACAACGCATCGAACCCTGACCAAAAATCATTAAAGAACGACTGAGGATGTTGGCACCTTCCACTGTAATCGAGACTGGAATAGTTTGATAATAGAGTGCTAAAAAGTTACGTGGACCCATTTGCACGGCACGACCACCGACCACGTCCATCCCGTGATTGACGACGCGGCGCATGGTTTCAGTGGCATAGTATTTGGCCATTGCTGTCATCACGGCAGGCTTACCACCTTGATTTAATCCACAAGTGACCAAATAACGGAAGGCTTCTAGCATATAGGTATCACTGGCAATATCACTGGTGGCTTCCTGCACACCTTCAAATTTACCGACTGAAATCTTGAATTGTTGACGGATTTTGGCAAAAGCACCTACGGTCAAATACGTTACTTCACTTGCGGCGGTCGATAATGCAGGTAAGGAAATACCACGACCCACTGCCAGACATTCCATTAGCATACGCCAGCCTTTACCAATATTTTCAGCACCGCCGATAATCCAGTCCAGTGGAATAAAGATATCTTTACCATCTACGGTTCCATTCATAAAAGGGGAACCGGGATTGTGCCGTGCTCCAACTTTTACGCCCTCATGACTGGCAGGAATCAGGGCACAGGTAATGCCATATTCCATCTTGTTTTTATCACCTAATAGTCCATCAGGATCATACAGCTTAAATGCCAAACCGATGACAGTTGCAATCGGGGCAAGGGTAATCCAGCGTTTGGAGAAATTCATGCGTAAGCCAAGCACTTGCTGGCCTTCAAAATCTCCATAGCAAACCACACCGGTATCCGGAATGGCCCCTGCATCTGAACCTGCTTCTGGACTGGTTAAGCCAAAACAGGGAATCTCTTTACCATTGGCCAAGCCCGGTAAATAGCGGTCTTTTTGCGCTTCAGTTCCATAATGTAGTAATAATTCACCCGGTCCTAAAGAATTGGGCACCATACAACTGACCGCTGCCGTTAAGGAACGGGAAGCAATCTTGCTCATAATCCGGCTTTGCGCAAATGAACTAAAGGCACGTCCGCCATATTCCTTAGGAATAATCAGCCCTAGAAAACCATTTTCACGAATGTAAGTCCATGCTTCGGGTGGCAAATCTTTATAGTGATGATGGATATCCCAGTCATTCAGCATACTGCATAACTGTTCGACTTCATGATCTAAAAAAGATTGTTCTTCTGTTGAAAGCGTAGGATAAGGATAGCTTTCAAATTTGGACCAGTCCGGTGCTCCCATAAACAGGTCTTTTTCCCACCAACTGGTGCCTGCATCCAAAGCTTCGCGCTCAGTGGTGCTCATTGTCGGCATGGCATTGGCAAGGGTCTTATAGGCAGGCTTGGTAATCAATGCCAGTCGTAATGAATCAATCATAATGACCAGACTGAGCAGAATAAGTGGAATACCAAAAATTAGCGACCATGGACTAATAAAGGCGGTGACTACTGCAACGATGATTGTTGTAATTGCCCCAGTATTACGGCTCAATGCAAAAAAGAAAATGGCCCAGATTGTAAAAAATTGAATAAGCACACTGATGATGAATAACATTTATTTTCTCCAGTTGCTTACACCCAATCAAAGTCAGAGAAACAGTAAAGGGTATCTGGAAATCGCAAGATAACTTATTGCACTGTTTTATTAGAATGACTTTAGGTGTAATAAAAATATTGTTGTTAAGACCGAGAGGCGAACTAAGGATTCCATCCCGAATTTATATAATTGAATCTTGTTTTTAAGATAGAGCGTTTTTTGAACAGTGTAAAAGATTGAACTGTAAGAGAAATGTCACGAAAAGTAATAGCGACTTGTATCTATCTCTATTTTGAATTTTATTATTTTTAAATAAGTAATAAATCGTTTGCAGCGATTTATGGACGCGTAATATTACGATAACAGTAAACTAATCTAGAGGATCATCCACATGCTTAAACTGATCTATTACGTTCCTGGATCTTATCTGGAATCGACCAAACTCGCCGTGTTCGAAGCAGGTGCAGGTGGGATAGGTAACTATGAGCATTGTGCCTGGCAAGTTTTAGGTACAGGACAATTTAAACCAGTGAAAGGGGCAGATCCTTTTATTGGTGAAGTCGGCCAACTGGAACAGATAGAGGAATGGCGGGTAGAAATTATTGTGCCTGAAGATAAAGCATCTGATGTCGCAAAAGCATTAAAGGCAAGCCATCCATATGAAGAGCCTGCTTTCGAATTTATTCAGATATTGGATGTGAAATATTAAGTTGCCACAGAAGAATATTCTGATACGCGAAAGGGTGATATGGATGTCACCCGTTAGACAGAATTTCAGGGATGAATCTTCTGTCTAACAAAGGGTTTTGGTTATTTTGAGCCTTCAAAGTAACATCTATGCCTACGCAAATTTAAAGCGAGTTATGGCAAGCGTATCAGGCTGTGCCAATTTTAAATTAGAATCAAACCTTCTGAATAAATAATTCACGGTCAAAACGGTATTGCGGGAAGAACACACCGTCAACCGCGCGTTCACCTGCAGCAATGACCATCACAGGATATTGCTGATCATTCAGATTTAAAATTTTATTGACCATCGGTTCATCAAAACCTTCCATCATGCAACTGTCAAAACCATAAGCCCTTAAAGCCAAAACCAGATTTTCACAAGCCAAAGCTGTGGTTTTGCTTGCCCAAAGTTTTGCATCTGCCGGGTTAAAGGCAGTCACTGGCAATTGCTTATCCAGTGTACGTGCAACTTTGAAAGCCACTTTCTTAAAGTTACCCAGAGCATTGAAATAACCTGTTTTATAATTATACGGAATGAACTTATAATATTTCTGCACAGCAGCAGGCGCTTCAGGAAATGGAAACTCAGAAATGTTCATCTTTGCCATTTCATCAATACGATCGGTACGTGCCACACAAACAATCAATTCTGAAGCCGTTTTTGCTGCCAATTGGCTTAAGCAGGCTTTTACCAGCTGTTTCTTTTTAGCCGGGTTTTGCACTACATAAAAGGTCCATGGCTGCAGATTGGATGAGTTTGGTGCAAGCAAGGCAAGGTCTAAACAATCATCCAGCACTTCGGCAGGAATAGTTTTTTTAGTAAATTTACGTACAGAACGACGGCTCTGCACAACTTTCTTAAAATTCTCGACATCAATATCTGTCGGGGCAGGCTCAAAATAACGTTTTTTTTCAGTTTTGGTTTCGCTTGAATCAGTCATCTTTATCTACTCAAATTTTAAAGCTTGAAATTTAGATCTATTAAAAAACATAAAGCCACTGAACAATGTCATTATTCAGTGGCTTTTCATTTAACAATAAAACAATTAATTAAATTGTGCAAAATCTGGCTTACGCTTTTGCATAAATGCAGCCACCGCTTCAGCCATTTCTGGTGAAGAGACACGCTTCATAAAGATTTCAGCTTCATCATCCACACAGTCCAGAATTTCCTGCAAGTTATGTTTCATTAAGGCTTTGGTTTGCTTAATCGAAGCCAATGGCAGTACAGCTAAAATCTGCGCCTGTTTCAATGCAGTCGCATATACATCTTCTTCAATGCTATTCACCAAACCTGCACTGAGTGCTTTTTCACTGTTAAATTTTTGTGCAGTAAAAAGCAACTCAGCCGCTTTGTGGTAACCCGCCTGTTGAATAAGCAGCTTGCTCGAAGCCCCTTCAGGAGAAAGACCCAAGCTTACAAATGGAATCTGGAATAGGGCAGTGTTGTCGCTATAAACCAAATCACAGTGTAAAAGCATAGTAACCCCAATACCAATCGCTACACCACGAACCGCTGCAATCAAAGGTTTTGAAAATTTCGCAGCAGATTTTAATACTACAAATGGAGGTGCATCACCAGCTTTCCCGGCAAGTGGAGTTTGAATGAACTGCATGAAGTCCTGCATGTCATTACCCGCGCTGAAATCTGCATCTGCACCGCGTAAAATCACCACACGCACATCTTTATCTTGATCAGCTTCATCTAAAGCTTTAGCAATCCAGAGATACAATTCGCCATATAATGCATTTTTTGCTTTTGGTCGATTAATGGCTAAAGTTAGTACGCCATTTTCTAAATTCGCATCCAAATGTTCATGAGGTTGTTGAATACAGCTCAGTGTCATCGTACTATCCTTGCTTTAAAACTTAATTTAATTTTATGGCGTTTATTATGTCGCATATTTATTTGGGCGACACAACTCATGAGTCATAAAAAATTTGATCTGTTATGAACTATACATTTGATTATCTTGTTTTCATTGGTCGGTTTCAGCCTTTTCATTTGGCACATATGCAAACGATTAAAATTGCTTTAGAGCAAAGTCAGTATGTGATTTTGGCACTCGGATCTGCACAGAATGAACGTAATATTAAAAATCCGTTTAGTGCTTCTGAACGTGAAGAGATGATTTTGTCCAACTTTTCAGCAGCAGATCAACAGCGAATTAAGTTTGTACATGTGGTTGATGTCTACGATGATAAAAAATGGCAAAAACTGGTTACTTCGCTGGTAGCAGAAATGGTACAGCCTGAAGATAAAGTCGGTTTAATTGGTCATTTTAAGGATGAATCTTCCTATTATCTCCAGCTTTTCCCTGAATGGGAGATGGTGGAGCTTGAAAGCCTGAAAGGTGCAATTTCAGCAACGCCGCTGCGTGAAGCGTATTATCGTGGAGAAATCATCGAATCTGCTTTTCCACTTGGAACCAGTGAATTTTTACAGAAATTTCAGAACACGCCTACTTACCAACAATTGCAGCACAAATACCTGACACAAGATAAAACCAATCTGGAACAATTTTAAGTAAGCTTTTAAGTCGGGGCAAGAAATTGCAACGATCTAGGAGTGGATAAGATGAATATCCAGACCATAATCAAAAATCTCTTAATTGCTGCAACAGTAAGTTTAAATATCTTAGCTCAAGCAAATGCACAAGAATGGATATTGACCCCTCAGACTCATGTCAGTTTTGATATCAGATCGATGGGTTTTTCTATCGTGAAAGGGCAATTTGAGCAGGTTCAATCCAGTATGAGCTTTGATCCCGCAGTTCCACAAAATGCCTCGGCCCAGTTTGTATTGGATATAAATAGCCTAAGTTTGAGCAGACCATCACTGAGAGAGATGATTTTGGGTGAGGATTTATTTTATGCAGAAAAATATCCAACAGCGACCTTTAATAGTCATGAATTTATAGCCTTAGGCAAAAATCATTACAGTATAAAAGGTGATTTAACCTTGCGCGGTATTACCCAGCCTGTAACTCTAGATACTGTTTTAAAACCAAATATAGCCGATCCCCAACTTTTAGATGTTGAATCTAAAACCGTGGTGAATCGTAGTGATTTTGGTATGAAAAAATCATTTGGTGGGATAGGTGAGAAAGTGAATATTGCAGTAAATGGACAATGGCAAACAAGATAGTTTATGCATTTAAACAACCGCTTAAAGTACTTCAGAATTTCGAGTTTTTTTACGCTTTTGCATAATGGTTTTATTCTTATAGTGATATATAGACTTCTATACTTTTAAGTTGCTGACAGCTTTTAAACTTCTTGGTGAGCTTAAAATATAGGACAGCCTTTTAAAGTTAAAGTATTTAAAAATAACAATTTTATAAAGTGCTATTAGGTTGCTAATAATATATTAAGCTAATTCTTATAAGGAAAGTATGTCGGGTATTCTTTTCCATTAGTCATTAATGATTTTACAAAAACCCCAATAAACTGATATAAAAATAACTAAAATACAAATTCGAAAATTTAAAAAAAATTTAATCTAAGGATGGACCGCATGTCTAAATCCGATCAATAAGCAATCATAAAAGGTGGATTTAAATTTGAAAACAACAATAAAAAATGGACTTGTTATCTTAGCAATGGGTTCAGCTTTGATCAGTCAGTCCTTTGCGCAATCCTGGGTTTTAACACCTCAAAGTAATGTTGGTTTCGAGATCAAGTCGATGGGGCTTACGGTGGTCAAGGCTAAATTTAATCAAGTTCAATCGAGCATGGAGTTTGATGCTAAAGCACCGCAAAAGGCATCGACACATCTGATTATGGATGTAGAGAGTTTAAGCTTTAATAAGCCTTTGCTGAAACAGATGATTTTGGGCGAAGACCTTTTTTATGCAGCGAAATATAAAACTGTAAGGTTTAAAAGTACCCAATTTAAAGACTTGGGGAATGGTAAATATAATGTTCTAGGAAATTTGACCTTGCGTGGTGTGACCAAGCCTGTGATTTTTGTAACCACATTTAAACCTAACCTCTCTAATGTCAACTTACTCGATGTCCAAGCTTCTGCAGTGATTAACCGTAGCGATTTTGGTATGAGAAAAGGTATTGGAGGTGTAGGGGAGAAAGTGAATCTTCAGCTTTCGGGGCAATGTGAAGTGAACTAAAATTACATTTGCGGGTGTTTCAAAAAGATCTTTTTATAGGTTTTTTTAATTTATCTACTGTGCTGTAGGCTGGTTATTATGTGGGTTTAAAAAATCCAAGCAAAAGCTAAATTAAGATTTTGGGTTATAAAAGACCGCAAAGAAACAAGTAGAATAAAAGCCCAAAGCTTTGGGCTTTTATAAATTTAGTGGTAATACTATCAAGCTACCTGGAGGGCTTTTAAGTCTTCCAATACCTGTTCTGCATGACCTGCAGCTTTGACTTTACGGTATTCTTTGACTAGTTTGCGATTATGGAAAATAAAGGTCGAGCGTTCAATACCCATCACCTGTTTGCCATACATGTTTTTTTCTTTAATCACATCAAAGTGCTTGCACAGTATTTCTTCTTTGTCACTGATCAGATTAATGGTCAGATTCTGCTTTTCGGTAAAGTTCTGATGCGCTTTAACAGAGTCGCGTGAAATGCCCAAAATAGTGGTATCTAAAGCATCAAATTGATCTTTTAGACATGAAAAACCTATCGCTTGTGTGGTACAGCCCGGGGTTGAATCCTTTGGATAAAAATACACAATTAGCCATTCAGTCGGAATTTCGGTCAGATTAATTTCATCCGTGGTGGTAGGGAAGGTTTGATTGAGGAGACTGATATCAGACATGTCTTGATCCTTACAAAGTTGAATTTGTCATATTGATCTTGAATTTATACGGACATGATAGCGAATTTATGCATACTTATGCTGAAGTTCGCCAGGTAAATTTTCAGTAATAAAAAGCCTGCAATTGCAGGCTTTTATTGAATCCAAATCAAGTTACTTTTTAGGTTGTTGAGCAGATTTCATTGCTTCTTCAGTTAAGCTTTTAAGCTTGCCTGTAAGTTGTGGACCAAAACAAGCTTGAAGATCTTTATTTTGTTTTTGAACAAAAGCTAAAGTAGCTGGGCTTTTCTTCTGGTTAACGGTACTTTGAATTTCCCATTTTTGAGCATTGGTTAATTTACCGTCCGCCTCAACCGCACAAGTACAATATTTGCTTACTTCTGCAGCTGATAATTTTTTACTTTTGCCTGTTTCATCTTTACAAACATTAATTAAAGCAGATTTTACATTAGTGCTTTTATAAGCTTCTTGGAGCTTGTTTGTTTCTGCAGCATTTGAAGCAGTTGCCATGAATGCTACAGCAGAAACTAATGTAGAAAGAATAATGTTTGATTTCAAATTTTTCATGTATTGTTACCCTGTTATGACGGTATATAACGTGTTGGATCTGCGATACCTGCATCAGCAAAACCTTGTTTGCGTAAACGGCAACTATCGCATTTGCCACAAGCACGTCCTTGGTCGTCTGCTTGGTAGCAAGACACCGTTTGACTGTAGTCTACGCCATGTTCTATACCTAAGCGAATAATATTTGCTTTGGATAAATGTAACAGAGGTGTTTCAAATTTTAGAGGTTTACCTTCCACACCTACCTTGGTTGCAAGGCGGGCCATGCGTTCAAAAGAATCAATAAATTCAGGGCGACAGTCAGGATAACCTGAATAATCAACGGCATTGATACCAATTACAATCGCTTCTGCACCAAACACTTCTGCGGCAGCAAGCGCATAGGACAGAAATATCGTGTTACGTGCTGGAACATAAGTTACAGGAATACCTTCTTGTTCATGATCTGGAACATCAATGCTATGGTCTGTTAATGCAGAGCCACCGAGGTTACCTAAATCAATATTAATGACGCGATGTTCTACTCCAGCACGCTGTGTTAATACTCTAGCAGCATCAAGTTCAGTGGTAGAACGTTGACCATACATAAAACTGATGGCAATACATTCATAACGTGCTTGCGCCCAAGCCAAACAAGTTGTTGAGTCTAAGCCGCCAGATAACAAAACTATGGCACGAGAGCGCATATTCAAATCTCCAAACAAATATATGTATTCAAAAACAGAAATAAATTAACGACCAGTTTCATCATTCCAGAGCAATTTATGCAATTGTAGCTGGAAACGAACAGGGAGATGGTCTTCTAAAATCCATTGTGCTAAATCACGCGCAAGTTGAGGTAATCGAACCACACCTTTTTCAACTGCAAATGCAGGAGAGAACCATACGGTGCTAACCTTGTCGGCAAGTTTGTATTGTTCAACTTGTTGTTTTGACCATTGATAGTCTTCACGATTACAAATTACAAACTTGATTTGGTCGTGCTGAGTCAAATGATCAAGATTACTAAGCAAATTTCGTGCGACTTCACCAGAAGTTGGGGTTTTTAAATCGAGCACTTTAGAAATACGCGGATCAACTTTAGATACATCTAAAGCACCACTGGTCTCAAGTGAGACTTCACAGCCCAAATCGGCTAAACGTTGCATCAGAGGTAGGGCATTTGGCTGAGCCAGCGGTTCACCACCCGTCACGCAAATATAGGGGGTTTTAAAATCGAGTGTTGTTTTAATGATGTCGTCTAGTGATTGGCGTTCACCACCTTCAAAAGAATAAGTAGTATCACAATAAGTGCAGCGTAAAGGGCAACCCGTTAAACGAATAAACACTGTTGGCAAACCGGCAGCGTTGGCTTCACCTTGTAATGAATAGAAAATCTCCGTGATGCGTAAACCCGCAGACGGATCAGAAACAGGAATAGCAGAAGAGCGAAGAGTATTCATAACAAAAAATTACCACACCAAAAAACATGAAAGTACAAAAACAAAAATCTCTACGACCATGTCTGACCGTAGAGACGAGGAGTGGCTAAAGCTCCGAGAAACACAAATTTTCCGTGTAAATTAAAGACTTAGTCTTCGCGTAATAAATCGTTTAGGCTGGTTTTAGCACGCGTTTTCGCATCAACTTTTTTCACGATGATTGCAGCATATAAGTTGCAAGTACCATCTTTAGAAGGAAGGCTACCAGAAACAACTACAGAACCTGCAGGAACGCGACCGTAGTGGATTTTGCCAGTTGCGCGGTCAAAGATTTTAGTCGATTGGCCAATGAATACCCCCATTGAAATCACAGAACCTTCTTCAACAATTACACCTTCAACGATCTCAGAACGTGCACCGATAAAGCAGTTGTCTTCAATAATAGTTGGATTTGCCTGAAGTGGTTCAAGTACGCCACCAATACCCACACCGCCCGACAAATGTACATTTTTACCAATTTGTGCACATGAACCTACAGTTGCCCATGTATCAACCATGGTGCCTTCATCAACGTAAGCACCAATGTTGACATAAGAAGGCATCAATACCACATTTTTTGCCTGGAATGAACCTTTACGAGCCACAGCAGGTGGCACAACACGCACGCCAGCAGCTTTAAACTGTTCTTCAGTCCAATCGCCAAACTTGGTATCTACCTTGTCGTAGAAACGAAGATCACCAGACTCAATGGTTTTGTTGTCATTTAGTTTAAAAGATAACAAAACTGCTTTTTTAAGCCATTGGTGAACAATCCATTCACCATCAATTTTTTCAGCTACACGAAGTGAGCCGTTATCTAGGCCAGCAATAACTTCTTCTACAGCGCTACGAACTTCAGCAGGGCAATCAGCCGCTGTGAAATTAGCACGATCTTCAAAAGCTTGTTCAATGATTGTTGAAAGCTGAGACATGATCTTCCATTTCCAAAAAAATTTCCCCAGATTTTACACTATATTGAGACAAAAATAGATGAAAAAGTGGCTTTAGATCGGAATTAATTATTAAACCTATCTGGAAGGCTTTACTCACCAAAATGCGAGAGATTTATTTGAGAGGTTTGTAAAGTATTAATGCGTTAACACAACGCAAACAATACAGTGATTAATGCAATATCTTATTAAGCTTGATATAAAGATTTCATCCAATAATATAAAATTATCTATAGAAAAAATTATTACTAATCAATGATAAATAGTATTTGTATCAAAATTTAACAAAAGTAAGCAAATTTTGAATAAAACATAAACTCTTTATCTTTTATAGTTTAAATACGAAAAAAACATTAATGATGAAATAAGCCATTTTGAGGAGAAACACGATGAAAACTTTAAGTACGATTTTAGCAGCAACTGTACTAACAGCTCTTGCCGGTACAGCGATGGCTGACGATGCAGTAGTACAAGATGGTTATGCATTTGATCGCAATCAACTTATTCCAACAGGTGTTCGTGCTGAAGTAGGTACAACAGGTTATGGTGGTGCGTTACTTTGGACTGCAAACCCATACGTAGGTTTAGCGCTTGGTTATAACGGTGGTGACATTTCTTGGTCTGATGATTTATCTGTAGACGGCGTAAAATATGACGTTGATATGGATAACAAACTTGCATATTTAAATGCAGAAATTCGTCCTTGGGGTGCCAGTGAAAACCGTTGGGCACAAGGGGTTTATATGGCTGCAGGTGTAGGTTATTTAGACAGTGAGTATGGCTTAAAATCCCAAACGGGCAGCGGTACAATTGAAATTGATGGCAATCCGACTAGTTTTAGTTCGGTAAATGGTAATGTGTCATATGAAAATGACATTTCTCCATACCTAGGTTTAGGTTTCGCCCCAAAAATCAATAAAAATTGGGGTGTGTTCGGTGAAGTCGGTGCTTACTATACTGGCAATCCAAAAGCGACCTTAACGGGTGTCGGTGGTACAGTTGCAGACCAAGCTTTATTAGCTGAACATGAGCGTAATATTGAAAATGATGATGAATACCAATGGTTACCAGTCGGCAAAGTGGGCGTAAGCTACCACTGGTAAGTTAAAGTTATCATTCTTTAAAAAAACGAGCTTCGGCTCGTTTTTTGTTTTCGAAAATTAAGTTTTTAAGTTTAAGTTATCGGAGATTATCTGTTGAAGAGTAAATCCTTTTAATTAAAAACACTAACCCACTTTAATGCGCTAACCCAATGCATCAATTATTTACCCAAGATGAAGATCTAAATAAACTGCCTAAACCATTTCCGATAGGTATTTTTTGAAATATGGGCATTAATAAGGACAGTTAAAAATAAAGCGTAATAAGGGCTAAAAAATAGAGCAAGGCTTTGATTTGATGTCTCAAATTAGATAAATAGAATAATAGAAATACTTCGATAGAATTAAAAAAGGGATATTGTAATATCCCTAATCTAAAAAATGTGATTTCAATCCTCGGGATAAGCAACTCGTTTTAATGCTTTGATATCCGCTTCAGGTGAGCAGAGTGAAATAAACTCATAACCATAGCCGCGCAGTAAATGACCTTTACGTACTGCAATCCAGGTGGTATTTAAGCCAAAAATATCGGTTGGAATTTGTTTTAAACGGTAGTCACGTTCTGAATCATAAGCGACATTGTTGACAATGCCGACGCCCATATCCAGTTCGACATAGGTTTTGATAACGTCGGCATCAAGTGCTGACATTACAATATCGACATCAATTCCTGCTTCTTCAAAGGCCTTGTCAATTTTTGAACGGCCGGTGAAACCGCCATGATAGGTAATCAGCGGGTATTGCGCCAAGTCTTCTAAACTAATATCTGTTTTATTGGCCAAAGGATGATTTTGTGGTGTAATAATACTGTGTTGCCAAGTATAAAAAGGCACACTCGCAAGGTTGTCTTCAGTGGTTAAAGACTCGGTTGCAATACCGATATCGGCTTCACCTTGAAGTAGCATTTCAGTAATTTCAACCGGACTTGCCTGTTGCAAAATCAGGTGTACTTTTGGAAATTCTTTTTTAAATTGATTTACAATCGGCGGTAACACATAACGTGCTTGCGTATGTGTAGTTGCAATTGTAAGCGTGCCTTCATCGACGCGGTTAAAGTCATCTGCAAGACGTTTGATGTTGTCTGCATCGACCAGCATGCGTTCAACAATGCCCAGTAAAGACTGACCCGGCTCAGTTAAACCCAGCAAACGTTTCCCTTTGCGGATAAACAATTGCACACCCAGTTCATCTTCCAAATCTTTAATGTGTTTACTCACTCCTGATTGTGATGTGTAAAGTGCTGCTGAAGCTTCAGTTAAATTAAAATTTTGTCTAACGGTTTCTCGAATAATTCTTAATTGTTGGAAATTCATGATTCTGCATACCTTAAAAGGGGATGGGGCTTGTTTTGCCCCATCTATTTGTTCTTAAGCGACATCATTGGCAAATAAATGCAATGCAGATGGGCTTAACCACACTGTTTGATTGGGTTTGAATTGATGTAATTTGGCTTCTTCAGAGCTAAGCGAAATTTCAATCAAATTACCTTGGCGATCCTGAAGTTCGGCAAGCACTTTACCGGCAATCCAGATTTCACGTAAGAACGTGGCTTGAATGGCATTTTCTTGCAGAGCGGCATGAATGCTGAGTTCGTTTGGACGCGCAAAGGCAATGATTTCACCTTGGGGTGCATCTTTCACCTGTGGTAACTGAATACGGTCTTCACCCAGATGAATGATGCCTTGCTGATTTTGACCTTCGAAACGATTGGCCTGACCCAGAAAGTCGAAAACAAACGGCGTTGCCGGTTTTTCATAAACTTCACGTGGTGAACCAATTTGCTCTACATTTCCTTTATTCATCACGATAATTTGATCCGCCACTTCTAAGGCTTCTTCCTGATCGTGGGTGACAAAAATAGAGGTGATATGCAATTCATCATGTAAGGTACGTAACCAGCGACGCAGTTCTTTACGCACTTTGGCATCTAAAGCACCAAACGGCTCATCCAGTAACAGTACGCGAGGCTCAACAGCGAGTGCTCGGGCCAATGCAATACGTTGACGTTGACCGCCTGATAACTGAGCCGGGAAACGATCCGCCAAGAAACCGAGTTGAACCAAATCAAGTAAACGGGTGACACGTTTTTTTATTTCAGCTTCAGAAGGACGCGTCGAGCGCGGACGAACACGTAAACCAAAAGCAATATTGTCAAATACAGTCATATGACGGAACAATGCATAGTGCTGAAAAACGAAGCCCACTTGACGTTCGCGAACGTGTACATCAGTTGCGTCTTCACCTTCAAGAATCACCTGACCGCCATCCGCTGACTCCAAGCCTGCGATAATGCGCAGCAGGGTGGTTTTGCCGCAGCCTGATGGACCGAGTAATGCCACCAGCTGACCATCTGGAAAATCCAGTGATATATTTTTAAGTGCATGGAATGCACCGAAGTGTTTTTCAATATTTTTAACTTGAATACTCATGATGTCATTCCTTAAGAAACTTGTGACTCTTCATTGCGTTTGTTTTGCTTTTCTTGGCGTATTTCAACCCATGTTTTTAAAATCAAGGTCACAATGGCAAGTAAAGCCAACAGCGAGGACACCGCAAACGCAGCACTAAAGGTATATTCGTTGTAAAGAATTTCGACGTGTAGCGGTAAGGTATTGGTTTCACCACGAATGTGACCAGACACCACCGATACCGCACCGAATTCGCCCATCGCACGGGCATTACACAGAATCACCCCGTAAATCAAACCCCATTTAATATTCGGCAAGGTCACTTTACAGAAGGTTTGCCAGCCAGAAGCACCGAGTACAATCGCGGCTTCTTCTTCTTCGGTGCCTTGCGCTTCCATTAAAGGAATCAATTCACGAGCCACAAAAGGAACAGTAATAAAGATGGTTGCAAGTACAATGGCAGGCACGGCATAGAGCACTTTAATGTCATGATCCATCAGCCAACTGCCCATCCAGCCTTGAGTACCAAAAATTAGCACCAACATCATACCTGCAATAACAGGCGATACAGAGAAGGGGATGTCAATAATGGTGGTTAGAATGGATTTGCCACGGAAGTTGAATTTTGCAACAGACCAGGCAGCAGCAACACCAAACACCACGTTTAATGGCACGGCAATGGCAGCAGTCAATAAAGTCAACTTTACTGCAGATAAAGTGTCTGGATTGATCAGGGCTTGAAAATAAACTGCAACCCCTTGCTTAAAGGCTTCAACAAAGACCAAAATTAACGGAAGAATCAGGCAGCTCAAGAAAAAGATCAGCGCAATAGTAATCAGAAGATTACGCACCCAGGCAGGTTCGCGGGTTGCATCACGAGATTGCAGTTTTTCTGCTAAAGCATTGCTATTGGTAGTTAAACTCATGGTGCAGTTCTCCCTGTACGGCGGCTTGCCCACGCTTGTAGCAAGTTAATCAGGAATAAAATCGCAAAAGAAATTAGCAACATCACCACCGCAATCGTGGTTGCACCTGCGTAATCATATTCTTCTAAACGCGAAATAATCATCAAAGGCGCGATTTCAGTTTCATAGGGTTGGTTACCGGCAATAAAGATCACTGAACCGTATTCACCGACACCACGTGCAAATGCCAATGCAAAACCAGTCAGTAATGCAGGAAACAGAATCGGCAAAATGATTTTGGTTATAATCTGAAAACGGTTGGCGCCGAGTGCTGAAGCAGCTTCTTCCAGTTCGGTTTCCATATCACTTAAAACAGGTTGTACCGTACGAACCACGAAAGGTAAGCCAATAAAAATCAGCGCAAGCGTGATTCCTATCGGAGTATAAGCCACTTTAATACCAATCGGCTCCAGGTACTGACCAATCCAGCCTGTAGGCGCATATAAAGATGTCAGGGCGATACCGGCAACTGCGGTTGGCAAGGCAAAAGGTAAGTCGACTAAAGCATCAATAATCCGTTTACCAGGAAAACTGTAACGAACCAGACACCATGCCAGTAACAAACCAAATACTACATTGACTAAGGCAGCAATAAGTGCGGCACTAAAACTTAACTGCAAAGATTTTAGGATACGTTCTGAACTTAAAATTTCCCATAAACCGTCCCAACCAATTCCCAGTGATTTAATAAACACTGCAGAGAGTGGAATAAGAACAATTAATGACAAATACGCTAGGGTAAAGCCTAGAGAAAGACCAAATCCTGGCAGCACTCGGGATCGCTGCGACATGATTACTCCTCAAAAGAGAAAATGCTGACCAATTAAGTCAGCAAAAATAAAAGTTTAATTCGGCACAAGCATAATTTGCAGACTTCAAATTGCAAATTTAAAATAATACTTGCACTCATCAGAAAAATTGATATGTTGCAGTACATTTTCTGAAATCAAATAATCATAAATTTCAGGAAATGGACCAAAACCAGAAGCAACATTAATATGTCCGACTTGACCTAAGTTAATAGGATTGAGCTTCCATGCTTGGGCTAAGCATTTGGCATCTTCAAAATTTAACCAAGGATCGTTTTCACTAATCAGTAAAGTGGTCGGTACGGCAATTTTCAGTTGGTGGAAATACGCACTGTAATCTGATTGACTATCACGTGCGAAACCAGCTTCACCAAAACGTGCAGGATTTGCGGGTGCAACCAAAATCAAATTTTTAATTTTTTGATTTAATTCCGGATGCTGAGCCAATGCTGCAACGGTGGTTAGGCAACCAAAGCTATGCGCAACGATTTGGATCTGACCTTGAATTGGAGTTACAGTATTTACAAATTCGTTGATCCAGGTTTGCAGGACCGGTTTATTCCAGTCCTGTTGTTGCACACGAGAGCATGACATGAGTTGTCGCTGTAACCAAGATTGCCAGTGGGCATGTTCGCTGCTCCCTACGCCTGGAACAATTACGGTATGAATCATGTCGATGCTCCTATATCTTGCTAAGGATTATTTCGCGCTATTCGCTTTTACGATTTGGTCAAAGATGCCACCATTTTCAAAGTGAGCTTTTTGAACTTTATCCCAACCACCAAATTCCTGGTCAATGGTGACAAGTTTAAGTGGCTTGAATACATTGCTGTATTTTGCTAACACTTTTGCATTACGTGGACGGTAAAAGTTACGTGCTGAAATCTCTTGACCCAATGGTGAATACAAGAAGTTCAAGTAACCTTGCGCCACGTATTTGTTACCTTTTTTCTCGGCATTTTTTTCTACAATCGCAACCGGTGGCTCAGCCAGAATGGACAGGCTAGGCGTTACAATTTCGAATTTGCCCGGTTGTTCACGAAGCGCTAAGTGAGCTTCATTTTCCCAAGCCAGTAATACGTCACCAATGCCGCGTTCAGCAAATGTGGTTGTTGCACCGCGTGCACCAGAATCGAGAACTTTGGTGTTTTTATAAATTTTACGCACAAATTCTTGAGCCGTTTTATCGTTGCCACCAGCTTGGTGTTTTGCCCAAGCCCAAGCTGCTAAATAGTTCCAGCGTGCGCCGCCAGACGTTTTAGGATTTGGCGTGATGATGCCTACACCCGGTTTAACCAAGTCGCCCCAGTCTTTTAGACCTTTAGGATTGCCTTTACGTACCAAGAAAACGATGGTAGAGGTATAAGGTGTTGAGTTTTGAGGAAGTTTCTTTTGCCAGTCAGCTGGAAGAAGTTTGGTTTTTTGTTCAATCACGTCAATATCCGCAGCAAGAGCCAGCGTCACGACATCAGCATCTAAACCATCAATTACTGCACGTGCCTGTTTGCCAGAACCACCATGAGATTGTTTGAAATTGATTTTTTGACCTGTGCGGCTTTCCCAGTATTTGCCGAACTGTTTATTGATATCTTCATAAAGTTCACGCGTAGGGTCATATGAGACATTTAAAAAGTCTTTTGCCAGGACACTAAAAGATGTTGCAGAGATAACTGCGGCTAAAACCCCTAACCTTAATGTTGCTGAAATGCTCATGCCAACCTCAATATTCTTAACTATTTTGTAATATAAGTGCAGAATAGCGCCATACTTTATGCATAAAAAATAATAAAAAATGAATTTAATATGAAAAAAAGAGATAAAAGAAGCCTGTTTGGTATCCAAAGCACTGGCCTTATGAATAAAGCCAGTACTGTTCTTGATCTTCCCAGATTATTTGGTGCTATTCGCTTTCACGATTTGGTCAAAAACGCCGCCATTATCAAAATGTTGTTTCTGAACTTTGGTCCAGCCACCGAATTCTTTATCAATAGTTACAAGCTTCAAAGGTTTGAATACGGATTTGTATTTTGCCAATACAGCCGCATTACGCGGACGATAAAAGTTGCTGGCAGCAATGGTTTGACCTGCAGGTGAGTACAGATAGTTTAAGTAAGCTTTCGCTATGTTCAGATTGCCATCTTTCTGTGCATTTTTTTCAACAATCGCTACAGGCGGTTCTGCCAAGATAGACAACGATGGTGTGATAATTTCAAACTTGCCCGGCTGTTCACGTATCGCCAAGTGTGCTTCATTTTCCCAAGCTAGTAATACATCGCCAATCCCACGTTCAGCAAATGTTGTAGTTGCACCACGTGCGCCAGAATCAAGAACTTTGGTATTTTTATAGATTTTGCGTACAAATTCTTGGGCTTTGGCATCGTTGCCACCCGGTTGGTGTTTCGCCCACGCCCATGCCGCTAAATAGTTCCAGCGTGCACCACCAGACGTTTTAGGGTTTGGTGTGATAATCCCGACATCGGGTTTAACCAAATCGCCCCAATCTTTAATGCCTTTCGGATTGCCTTTATGTACAAGAAATACGATGGTTGATGTATAAGGGGTGGAGTTATTGGGAAACTTTTTTTGCCAGTCTTTTGGCAGAAGATTCGTATTTTCTGCAATGGCATCAATATCTGCAGCCAGTGCTAAAGTCACAACGTCTGCATCAAGACCATCAATGACTGAACGTGCCTGTTTGCCGGAACCGCCGTGTGATTGCTTGAAGTTAATCTCTTGGCCTGTGGTTTTCTTCCAATATGCACCAAACTCTTTATTATAGTTTTCATACAGTTCACGGGTTGGATCGTAAGAAACGTTTAAAAAGTCTTTTGCAAGCGCACTAAAAGATGTTGCCGAAATAAGTGCTGCTAAAACCCCGATTTTTAATGAGCGCATTTTTACTATCCTTTACATTTGAATTATTCATGTTTTGTAACAAGACAAAGCATAGCTTCATCTTTTTTATTAAAAAAATAATAAGAAACGAATTTGATATGAATAAAAAAGCTATTAATCTAAGGCGGCTGTTTTAAACTAAGTTATCATTTACAGGATGCTTTGTTATGCCATGTTTTAAGAATGCAGAGGAAGTAAACGAAATTTCGTTATTGGATCGGGCCTTCCATTATGGTGATGGTTGTTTTACGACTGCTCGTGTTCGGCATGGCAAAATTGAGCTTGAAAACCTCCATATGGCGCGACTGCATTTAAGTTGTGAACAATTGCTGTTAAAAGCAGATTTAAGCTTGATTCAAAAAAGTTTGGCTTTATTGCAACAACAATTTCTGGAAGTGAATGGCACGCTTAAAATCATCATTAGCCGCGGTGAAGGACAGCGCGGATACAGCTTGCCTGATCATCCGGCAGATGTATGGGTGTTTTTTTATCCTAAGGTTGTTGATGATTTTCAAGTTGAAAAAATAAAATCGGGGGTACTACAGCAGGCACTGGGACTGACCATGCCCAGCCTGGTCGGTTTAAAAAGCCTGAATCGTTTGGAACAGATATTATTAAAAAATGAGGCCGATCAAAAAGGCTGGGCGGAAGCACTGGTGACCGATGTGCAAGGCACTGTTGTTGAAGGAGTAAGCAGTAATTGTTTCATTCGTTTAAACAATACATGGATTACCCCAGAACTTCGTTATAATGGCGTGCATGGTGTGATGCGCGCGGAGATATTATTTCGTATGCAACAACAAGGTATTCATTGCGAACAGCGCTTTATTGATATGGAAGAAATTTCAAAATTTGAAAGTCTGTTTTTTTGTAATGCCTTAAGTCCAATGAAAGTTGTGACTGAACTTAATCAGCAAACTATGAATGTTCAAGCCTGTATTGAACTGTTTAATAACCTTCAATTGACTCAGATTCGTTAATATGTCCAGCACACAGAAAAATTCAAAAAAGAAAGCCACAAAAGTGTTTCCATTGAAAGGTTTGATTATTTTATTCCTGGGTTTTGTGGTGATGGCTTCAGTCATCTTATGGTCAAGCTTATTTAAGGCTTACCCAGTTCAAGGTCAAAAGCAGATGCTGGCGATTGGAACTGGAGATACCTATTCAGGCTTTATTGATCGTTTAGCTCAGGAAAATAAAGTCAGTTTCCCAATTGTATTGAAGCTTTATCAAAAAATCGTGATTCATGACAGCATGAAAGCCGGTGTATATGAAGTGCGTCAGGGCATGACGATTCGTCAAGTGATGGATATGATATCAAACGCTGAAAATGCACAAATGAATCGTATTCTGGTGATTGAAGGCACAACGTTCAAACAGCTAATTGAAAGATTGAAAAAAGATGATCTAGTGACTAAAGAAGTGCTGAATCTGCCACAGGAGCAGATGCTGCAAGCATTGAATATTCCATTTAATCATCCTGAAGGCCTTTTTGCGCCGGATACCTATTTCTTTGCCAAAGGTGAAACAGATAGAAAAATTCTGACAGATTTGTATAACCGTCAAATGAAATCTTTAGATACTGCCTGGGCCAATCGTGCAACCGATTTACCTTATAAAGATAAATATGAAGCTTTGATTATGGCTTCAATTATTGAAAAAGAAACCAGTCTGGATCGTGAGCTTGAACAGGTTTCCGGTGTGTTTGTCCGCCGCTTAAAAATGGGCATGCGTCTGCAAACAGATCCTACTGTTATTTATGGGATGGGAGATAATTATAAAGGCAATATCACCCGCACAGACTTGCGTACACCGACTTCTTATAACACTTATACCAATAATGGTTTACCACCAACTCCAATTGCGTTACCCAGTCAAAAAGCCATTGAAGCTGCAATGCATCCCGATGCCTCAAATAATATCTATTTTGTGGCAACAGGTAATGGGGGGCATAAATTTACGGCAAGTTTAGATGAGCATAATCGTGCAGTGCAGGATTACTTGTCAGTTTTAAAATCGAAGAAGGAGTGATGGATGTTTATTAGTTTTGAAGGCACTGAAGGTGTCGGGAAAACCACACTCATTCGTAAAATTTATGACTATTTAGAACAGCAAGGTCAGCAAGTGGTGCTTACTCGTGAGCCGGGTGGCACACCGATGGCAGAACAGATCCGTTCGCTACTGTTGTCAGTTAATCATGAAGAAAGCATGGCCAATGATACTGAATTGCTACTCATGTATGCTGCCCGCGCACAACATTTGCAGCAAGTGATTGTGCCTGCCTTGTCCGCAGGTAAAACGGTGCTGTGTGACCGTTTTACCGATGCCAGTTTTGCCTATCAATGTGCGGGGCGTGGCTTAAGCAAAGAAAAATTGCAGTTATTGAATGCAAATTTTGTCTCACATATGCCGAATATCACGTTTTGGCTCGATGCACCGACTGAACTGGGCATGTCGCGTGCGCGTGAGCGTGGAGCACTGGATCGTTTTGAACAAGAAAAAGCCACTTTTTTTGAGAAAGTACGCTCGGGTTATCAGGAACTTTGGGAAAAACAAGGTGAACGGATTAAGCGCTTAGATGCCACTCAAACACCAGATCAGGTGTTTGAGCAGGCAATGATCTATCTGAAATAACTTTGTAGATTGAAACAAAGATCAAAAAGATCAGTGCTTAAGATGGTTTATTCTTTTATATTCAGTATCATCAGGGATGAAGATGAAATATAAATGAAAAGTACCAAGGCCGAAATTATTGCTTTTTTACAGACTGAGTTTCCACAAAGTCTGGAAAAATGTGAAATAGAATCAGTGACTGAAAAAGGCGCATCCATTATTTATCATGTGGGTGCTGCTGATTTAAGACCGGGTGGAACAGTATCGGGGCCGACCATGATGACTGCTGCCGATTATGCGCTATATACTGCAATACTGGGCGAGATCGGCATTGTCGCGTTGGCAGTCACCACCAGTTTATCCATCAATTTTTTAAGAAAACCTACAGCAGAACAGGATATTCGTGCAGTTTGCAAACTAATGAAAGTCGGCAAGGCACTGATAGTCGGAGATGTATGGTTGTATTCGATTGATTCGGAAGAACCGATTGCCCATGCTGTAAGCACTTATTCCATACCGCCTCAGCGATAAATAAATGTTATGCAGCATTAAAAAGCCAAACAAACATGTTCGGCTTTTTACTGATTTTATAATTTTTAAAAATTAGGCTTCAGCATTCACCAATGGTGTTTCCACTTGAAAGCTAGGTGGGATTAGAATGGTTTTACGCAACTCATCTGACAATTCAGGGTAATCCAAAGTAAAGTGCAGACCGCGTGATTCTTTACGCTCCATGGCACAGCGCACAATCATCTCAGACACCAAAACCAGATTACGCAGTTCAATCAGGTTTTTACTGACTTGGTAATCGTGATAATACTCGGTGATTTCCCGTTTCAGCATTTCAATACGGTGTAGCGCACGTTCCAAACGTTTCGTGGTACGAACAATGCCGACATAGTTCCACATGGTCTGCCGCAGTTCATCCCAGTTTTGTAGAATGACTACATCTTCATCTGGATGCATCGCCTGAGAATCATCCCAAGCAGGTACATCGGGAGATTTATATTGGGTATCAAACTGACTTTCAATATGTTTTGCAGCACTCATGCCATACACAAAACATTCTAAAAGTGAGTTGCTGGCCATTCGGTTAGCACCATGTAAGCCAGTATATGAAGTTTCCCCAATCGCATATAGTCCTTCAATATCCGTCTGGCTGTGTTCATCGACCACCACACCGCCACAAGTATAGTGTGCAGCAGGAACGACCGGAATCATTTCTGTGGTGATGTCGATGCCCAGTTCCAATAGACGGGCATATAAGGTAGGGAAATGTTCCTTCACAAACTCGGCCGGTTTATGCGTGATATCGAGCCAGACATGACGAATTCCCAAACGCTTGATTTCATAGTCAATGGCACGTGCCACAATGTCACGCGGTGCCAGTTCAGCGCGTTCGTCAAAACGCAGCATGAAACGTTCACCATCCGGTAAGCGTAAATAAGCCCCTTCACCACGCATGGCTTCAGTAATCAAAAATGAACGTGCTTGAGGATGATAAAGACAAGTGGGGTGGAACTGGTTGAATTCCATATTGGCCACACGACAGCCAGCACGATAAGCCATTGCAATCCCATCACCGGTGGCAATATCCGGATTAGAAGTATATAGATAGGCTTTCATGGCTCCACCACACGCCAAAGCGGTAGAGGGTGCTAAGAAGGTATGCACTTTTTCAGTTTTTTCGTCTAAAGCGTATAAGCCCAGAGCGCGGTTGCCTTGATCTTTCATCCCTAATTTCTGTGAAGTAATCAAATCAATGGCAATGTAATTTTCAAAAATGCTAATGTTCTTTTTTTCTTGAGCTCGTTCAACGAGGGTGGTTGAAATGGCACGACCGGTTGCATCTGCTGCATGGATAATACGGCGCTGTGAATGGCCACCTTCACGAGTTAAATGCAGTTGTTCTTGTTCGTCTAAGGTGAATTGAACACCATGTTTTAAAAGGAAATCAACCGAGGGCTTGCCGCCTTCCACCGTTTGTTTAACCGCTTCAATCTCACATAACTGCGCACCTGCAATCATGGTGTCATCAATGTGCTGTTCAATTGAATCAGTTTTATCTAGAACAGCCGCGACACCACCTTGGGCATAAAAAGTACTTGCATCTGTTAGAGTTGATTTTGCCAAAACTGCAATATTGAAATGATCAGGGAGCGATAAAGCCAGACTTAAACCAGCACCACCACTTCCCACAATGATCACATCAAAATGATGCGTAGTAGTTAAATTAGACATGTCCATCAGCTAATTCGAAAAAAAGTTTGGTAATAACAACGCTTTTTTGATCAAAAAACAAGAGCTAATATGCTAATGTATGATGAGAAAAATTAATAAACCAACAAACTTTTAAGAAATAATTAAGCTGTTGTTTATACAAATATAATTAAACATCTTATTACACCAGGTAGACAAAGTTTATGCTAAAAACGGTCTACCCATATTTACAACGAAATGGAGCGAATGCTTTATATGAAAAATCGCTATGTACAAAAAGGAATTTATGCTGCGGTGTTTACCATGGCGGCAGTGCAAACCCAAGCAGCATCGTCAGTAGACTTTTCTAATTTAGTTGAGCAAGTCAGTCCTGCAGTTGTCAGTGTAAATGTCGTTAAAAAAATGACAGAGCAAGAATTGCTGCAGCAGCAAGTTCCTGAAATATTAAAACGTTTCTTCGGTAATCGGGTGATCATTCCTCAACAACAGGCACCCCAAGATAAAACGGCTTTTGGCAGTGCGTTCTTTATTAGCAAAGATGGTTATTTATTGACGAATCACCATGTGGTAGAAGATGCTTCTAAAGTGACCATTATGTTAAATGATCGCCGTGAGATTGATGCGACTGTTGTCGGAAGTGACGAGCGTACAGATGTTGCGCTTCTCAAAGTTAATGGCTCGAATTTCCCTGAATTACGTACGGGTAATGTTGATCGACTCAGAGTGGGAGAGCCAGTACTGGCCATTGGTTCACCATTTGGTTTTGACTATTCAGCTTCTGCCGGCATTGTCAGTGCGAAAATGCGCAACATGATGGGAGAAACCTCAGTTCCATTTATTCAAACCGATGTAGCTTTAAACCCGGGAAATTCGGGTGGTCCATTATTTAATCAAAATGGTGAAGTGGTTGGGGTGAACTCACGGATCTTTAGTGGGACAGGTGGATATATGGGCTTGTCCTTCTCTATTCCGATTGATGTGGCAATGGATGTGGCAGAGCAGTTGAAAAAGAATGGTAAGGTGACACGTTCATACTTAGGCGTAATGCTGCAAGATATCGATCGTACCCTTGCAGAATCTTATAAACTTTCCAAACCTGAAGGTGCACTGATAACCCAGGTGGCACCAAATTCTCCGGCAGCCAAAGCAGGCTTCAAGTCGGGCGATGTGATCTTGAAATATAATGGGTCACCCATTTCAAGAACTTCGGATTTGCTCAATTACCTAAACCGAACCACACCGAATCAAAATATTCAATTGCAAGTTTTACGCGATGATAAAATCCGTAATATCTCAGCAACATTAACCACTGCTCCAGATGATACCCCTGCAAAAGTGGAACAAACTGCTGAACAGAAAGGTCCAGTTATCGGTGTTAGCATTCGTAATTTAACTGCTGCAGAACAAACGCAGTTGAATATTAAAGGTGGTATTTTAGTGGAGGAAGTGAAACGCGGCGGTATTGCTGCACAATCGCGTATGACTGCCGGAGATATCATTACTCAAATCAACAATAAAAACATTCTCAACAGTACTGATTTTATTAAATCTGTGTCTGAATTGAAAAAAGGTTCAATTGCACGTGTTTCGATTATTCGTCAAGATCAACGTGCCATTTTAGGTATGCGTATTGAGTAACGTAAATGAGGTAAGCTCGAAACCACTCTGAAAAATGAGTGGTTTTTTTATATTTTGCAATTTTACTCGATCCTGAAATTACGTAGACTGTATTTCCTTGAACGAAATTTTTGCAACGAGTAAGGATTTAAAGAATAGATGAGCACAGTTTTTGATTTAGAAATGACCGTTCAAGCAGATCATATTGACAGTTTGGGGCATGTGAATAATGTGGTGTATATGCAGTGGATACAGGAAGTGGCGACTGCTCATATTGAAGCATTAGGGTTGGGACTCAAGCAATATCTCGAGCTGAAGCATGCAATGGTGGCAATTGAACATCATGTTCAATATCGAAAAGCGGCGTTTGAAGGCGAAAAAATTATCTTGCGCACCTGGTTGAATGATATCAATGCCCTCTATTCTTTCCGTCAATACGTTTTCTATCGTCCTCAAGACCAAAGTGTTTTATTCACGGGAAATACCAAATGGGCGTGTATTGAAATCGCAACAGGTCGACCAAAACGCATGTCACCGACTTTTACTCAAGCCTATCAACCGATAGCCGCTGATATTAATCCGCTGGATTTCACTCATATTAATTCGAAGGGTGAATATTGATCCATCTATTTCTATCCACTAAAGCTTAAAAAACCTGAGTTAATTACTGTCATTACATTCATAGATCAATACTGGGATAAGTCAGATTTATAGCAAAGTTTTGTAGAAGAAACTGACTATTTTTAAAAGCTCTCTGTATTTTTAACTATCTACTGCTTATACTGTGCAACATCTTCGGAATATCCTTTTTTGCACGTCATAAATACTTTGTTCATTCAAGTATGTGATTGTGTGTTTTGATTTAGAGTAGTTTATGGCAGTTGCTAAAAAGTCAGTTAATATCAATAATATACGAAATTTTTCGATTATTGCACATATCGATCATGGTAAGTCGACGCTTGCAGATCGGTTCATTCAAACCTGTGGTGGTCTACAAGCTCGCGAAATGCAAGCGCAAGTCCTTGACTCTATGGAGATTGAGCGCGAACGTGGAATTACAATTAAAGCGACTTCGGTAACGCTTTATTATACCCATCCCAATGGTGAAGAATATCAATTGAATTTCATTGATACCCCAGGACATGTGGATTTTTCATACGAAGTTTCTCGCTCTCTTGCTGCCTGTGAAGGTGCTTTGCTGGTGGTTGATGCTGCACAAGGTGTAGAGGCTCAATCAGTAGCCAACTGTTATACCGCCCTTGAACAAGGGCTTGAAGTGCTTCCGATTTTAAACAAGATTGATTTACCTCAAGCTGAACCTGAGCGTGTAATTCAAGAAATTGAAGATATTATCGGAATTGAGGCAACAGAAGCACCTACATGTTCTGCAAAAACAGGTCTAGGTGTTGAGGGCGTTTTAGAAACCTTAGTGAATGTGATTCCGCCACCAGTCGGCGATCGTGAAGCAGCATTGCAAGCCTTGATTGTCGATTCTTGGTTCGATAATTATTTGGGCGTGGTCTCGCTGGTTCGTATCAAACATGGCCGTATCCGTAAGGGCGATAAAATGCTGGTCAAATCGACCGGACAGACCCATATTGTGACCTCAGTCGGTATTTTTAATCCAAAACACACTGAAACAGGCGAGTTAGAAGCGGGTGAAGTGGGCTTTGTTATTGCCGGGATTAAAGATATTTTTGGTGCGCCAGTGGGCGATACCATTACTTTGTCTACGACCCCAGATGTTGCTATTTTACCTGGTTTCAAAAAAGTTAAACCGCAGGTATATGCGGGCCTATTCCCGATTGATGCCAGCGATTTTGAACCATTCCGTGAAGCGCTGCATAAATTACAAATTAATGATTCAGCATTGTTTTTTGAACCAGAAAGTTCAGATGCCTTAGGTTTTGGTTTCCGTTGTGGCTTTTTAGGCATGTTGCACATGGAAATTGTGCAAGAGCGTTTAGAGCGTGAATATGATTTAGACCTGATCAGCTCTGCACCAACGGTAATTTATGAATCGTTAATGAAAAATGGTGAAACCATTTACATCGACAGTCCATCGAAAATGCCTGATGGTTCAACGGTTGAAGATTTACGTGAGCCGATTGCTGAATGTCATATTCTGGTTCCTCAAGAATACTTGGGTAACGTCATGACTTTATGTGTTGAGCGCCGTGGTGTGCAAAAGGAAATGAAATTCTTGGGTAAGCAAGTATCGCTGACTTTTGAAATTCCATTGGCTGAAGTGGTGATGGACTTCTTTGACCGTTTAAAATCATGTTCACGCGGTTTTGCCTCGCTTGATTATAACTTTGTACGTTTTGAAAGTTCATCACTTGTAAAAGTAGATGTACTGATTAACGGTGAAAAAGTTGATGCATTGGCGATGATTGTTCATCGTAATGATGCACGTCATCGTGGTATTGCGCTGGTCGAAAAAATGAAAGAGCTGATTCCACGTCAGATGTTTGATGTTGCAATTCAAGCGGCGATTGGGGCACAAATTATTGCGCGCTCAACCGTAAAAGCAATGCGTAAAAACGTATTAGCAAAATGCTATGGCGGTGACGTTTCACGTAAGAAGAAACTGTTATCGAAGCAAAAAGAAGGTAAGAAACGCATGAAACAAGTGGGCAGTGTTGAAATCCCGCAAGAAGCGTTCCTGGCTGTATTGAAAGTAGAAAGATAATAAAATTGAGGATATAAGCCCATGGATTTTGATTTTAATTTAATCCTTGTACCAGCGACGCTAATTTTCTTTTTGTTGTGGTTGTTGGATAAGTTTGTCTTGAAGCAAAGACAAACACGAGGCAAGGGTAATGAAAATTTCATTATTACATGGGCTTATGATTTCTGGCCGGTTTTGGCTGTTGTCTTGATTTTACGTTCATTTTTATATGAGCCTTTTAATATTCCTTCAGATTCGATGGTGCCGACTTTAGAAACTGGCGATTTTATTCTGGTCAACAAATTTACTTATGGAATGCGATTGCCTATCGTAAATACCAAAGTGATTGACGTCGGTGAGCCAGAACGTGGTGATGTGATTGTATTCCGTTATCCACCGCAACCAACGATTAGTTATATTAAGCGTGTGGTGGGCTTGCCAGGCGATCACATTGTTTATGATCACGGACAGTTATCCATTAACGGGAAAAAAGTCGCTAAAGTTCCAGTGGAATTTAGCCGTGAAAAAGATATCTTAGATACCCCAACATCTATTTATCATAAAGAAACCTTAGGCAACCATACCTTTAAAATGCGTGAGCTTGAAGGTGTAAATGTTGCACGCCAAGCACCATTTATTAATTATGTTGAAAATGGCAAATACTCGGCTGAAAATGGTTTATATTGGGAAGTCAAAGTTCCACAAGGTCATTACTTCGCGATGGGGGATAATCGTGATCAAAGTGCTGACAGTCGTTTTTGGGGTTTTGTACCGGAAGAAAACTTAACAGGTCGTGCATTCTATATCTGGATGCATAAAGAGCCTGGTTTTAAATTGCCGTCATTTAATCGTAACGGTAAAATTGATTAAGCATGAATGGAAAATAAAAAATGCGTAAAAATCAACAAGGTGCATCTTATATTGCAATTTTGATTGCAATTATTGGTTTTGCATTTTTAGTAAAAATTGTTATTGCAGTTTGGGGACCGTATGTAGATGATCGAATGATCGATAATCAGATTACGGAATTAATGAAAAGTAGTCCAAAAAACATTGCACCTTCTGAATTTGAAAAACAGATGGGGCAGCGTTTTGATATGAATGGTATACGTGATATCAAGTTTAAAGATGTTGCAAAAGTCGTCAATATCGATGGACTACAAGTGAAAAAAGAGTATGAGATAAGAAAGCCATTCTTACTCAATATAGATTTAGTATTAAAGTTCGAGAAAAGTTTTGATCAAAGGTCAGTCCAAACCAAGTGATATGCACTTGGTCAGCCGTATCGGTTACCAGTTTAAACAGCCAGAATTATTACGGCTTGCACTGACACACCGATCGGTGAGTCATAAATCTAACTACGAGCGTCTGGAGTTTTTAGGCGATTCGTTATTAGGGATGATTATTGCCCATTATTTGTATCAAGCCTACCCGCATGAAAATGAAGGACGTTTAACGCGTATGCGTGCCACATTGGTTCGTCAAGAGGCGTTAGGCAAAATTGCAAACGATCTGAAACTTGGTCCGTGTTTAATCTTAAGCACAGGTGAGTTGAAATCGGGTGGACATCATCGAGAATCTATTCTTGCTGATACTGTAGAAGCGATTATTGGTGCAATTTATGTCGACTGCAATGATTTAAAAATCTTGCAAGAGATTGTACTGAAATGGTACGTACCATATTTAGACCATATTGAGCCTACAGACCAACTCAAAGATCCAAAATCACGCTTACAAGAATATTTACAAGCCCGTAAAAAGCCTCTCCCTGTTTACGATGTTGTAGATATTCAAGGCGATGCCCCGAATCAGCATTTCAAAGTGGAATGTATTATCGAGGGTTTGCCTGTATTGTACGGTGAAGGATCCAGTCGTCGCTTTGCTGAGCAAGCAGTAGCGGCAGATATTTTAAAACAATTGGAGCAGTAATCTGCATGACTATACATTCTGATCACATCGATGCTGATCACGAGCCGCAAAGCAACGGCAATGACCTGGTTAATGAATTTTTCAGTTCAAAAGGCACAACTATTCCTGCAGATTTTAAAAGCGGATTTGTAGCTATTGTTGGACGTCCAAACGTGGGTAAATCTACGTTAATGAACCATATTTTAGGTCAAAAACTTTCCATTACTTCACGTAAGCCACAAACGACTCGTCACAAGATTGTCGGTATTGATACGCGTGAAAAATCTCAGGCAGTCTTTGTTGATACGCCAGGGATGCATAAAAAAGAAGTCCGTGCCATCAATAAAATGATGAACCGTGCAGCAAGTTCGGCATTGCGTGATGTCAACTTGGTATTGTTTGTTCTGGATGCTGATAAATGGACTCAAAATGATGAGCTCGTTTTGGAAAAACTGAAGAATGCTGAAATGCCAGTAATTCTGGTCATTAATAAAATTGATACACTTGAAAATAAAAACCATGCATTACCGTTGATTCAAGAACGCGCAAAATTAATGAATTTTGCCGAAATTGTTCCGGTTTCTGCACTTCGTGGTGCGAATTTAGATCATTTACGTGACACAATTGAACGTTACTTGCCGTTCCAGCCACCTTTATATGCGCTAGATCAAATTACTGACCGTTCAGAGCGTTTCCTTGCTTCTGAAGTGATTCGTGAAAAGATTATGCGTCAGTTAGGTGAGGAACTGCCGTATGATTTAACCGTGCAGATTGAGTCATTCAAGACTGAAGATGCAACTGTTCATGAAAAAACCGGTCGTCCAAAACCAGCATGCACCTATATTGATGCGACTATTTTTGTTGATCGCCAAGGCCAGAAAGCTATTGTAATTGGTGAAAAAGGTGCGAAGCTGAAAAAAATCGGTATGGATGCGCGTGCTGACATGGAAAAAATGTTTGAACAAAAGATCATGCTGACACTTTGGGTTAAAGTGAAAGGCGGTTGGTCTGATGACGAACGCGCATTGAAAAGTTTAGGTTATAGCGATATCTAAGCACTTAGATAAGTAACTCTTTTATAGGGAATAGTGATGATCAAAGTATTGGCAGTTGTAGCATGTGTTTTATTTCTGCAAGGCTGTATTCATAAACTTGTCACTGTCCCTGTAAAAGTCGCTTATAAAACTACCAAGGGCGTGGTTAAAGGCACTGCAGCCGTGGTAGGTGCCGTCATTCCTGATGGGGATGATGACGAAACAGACTCTAAAAAGAAAAAAGACTAGATTTGATTATTCATGCGAAATGAAGAATTGCATGGTTATTTAATCCATCACCGTAAATACCGTGAGCGCAGTCATATCGTGCATTTGTTTACGCAGGAGCATGGCCGTGTTGATGGAATATTGAGACAAACGCCACCTCCGCAATATCAACCGATTTGCTTGCAAGCTTCAGGAAAATCGGATCTTAAAAATTTCACTAAACTTGAAATTGTCAATCAGCCGGTTTTTTTCTTTGGCGATGCCTTCTTTTCTGGTTTCTATTTGAATGAACTTATTCTTCGTTTGTGTCCAGTTGAAGTCGAAATGCCGCAGACTTTTGTGCAATATCATCTGACCTTGCAACAACTACAGCAATTGGCACAGCATGAAAACCCTCATCTGTTTCTCAGACAAATTTTGCGTCAGTTTGAGCATGCCCTGTTAGAAGAGCTTGGCTATGCACTCGATTTTAGTATTGATGCCCAGCAGCATGAGATTCAAGAAGCCCAGCACTATATATTTCAGCTCAATGAGGGTTTTATCCCGACAGCTCAACAGTCACGCTCAACTTTATTGGGACAGCATATTCTGTCGATGCTTGATTATGAAAAGGGTAGGGATTTTAACTCGGAGCAGTTACAATTGTTGGCGCAACTGTACCGGCAGATGATTACTTCTCTGTTGGGAGACCGGCCGCTGAAAAGCCGTCAATTGTGGGTTCAAAATACTCAATCTAAATCTTAATTTTTAATCATGGTTAGGAAATTGTTATGGCTGCTTTGCTTGGTGTAAATATTGACCATGTGGCGACATTGCGACAGGCGCGCGGAACCACTTATCCAGATCCAGTCAATGCTGCATTGATTTGTGAACAAGCCGGCGCAGAAGGGATAACTTTGCATTTGCGCGAAGACCGTCGCCATATTCAAGATGATGATGTGCGTCGTATGCGTCCGTTGTTGAAAACACATATGAATCTGGAAATGGCGGTAACCCCAGAAATGGTTGAATTTGCCAAAGAAATCAAGCCGCATCATATTTGTTTTGTTCCAGAAAAACGCCAAGAAGTGACTACTGAAGGTGGTCTGGATGTTTTGGGACATTTTGAAGAGGTCAAAGCCGCAACCCAAGCCTTAACAGCCATTGGTTGTGAAGTATCTCTGTTCATTGATGCCGATATTGCACAAATTGATGCTGCAATTGCCTGTGGTGCGCCCACTATTGAAATTCATACCGGTGCTTACGCAGATGCAAAAACACCAGAAGCACAACAGCACGAACTTGAGCGTATTGCTCAAGGTGCAGAATATGCGGCATCTAAAGGTTTACTGGTGAATGCAGGGCATGGTTTAAACCTTGAAAATGTCACGCCAATTGCAAAAATCCCGCAAATTCATGAACTCAATATTGGTCACTCCATTATTGCCGATGCCGTATTTATTGGTTTAGCTCAAGCCGTTCAACAAATGAAAGCTGTGATTAAAGCAGCAAGATAAGTTTTCAGAATTATGTCGTCAATAAACTATGATGATCTCATGAAGCCCGTTTTGGGTTTTTTGGGATGTGAAACTCCTCAAGCATGGTTGGATGAAGCAATGAATAACCTCGAGTTACTCATGCAGGATCATGCCAATTGTGAAAAAAAAGCAGCAGGTACAGCCATTAACCTAATGTTTCGCTACACCTTTTTTACCGATTTGCAGATTAAATTGGCACAGTTGGTGCGTGAAGAAATGTTGCACTATGAACAAGTACTTGAACTGATGACCAAGCGCGGACAGGAGTGGCAATCAATTAGTGCCGGTCGTTATGCAGGTGGCCTGCGTAAAGAAGTAAGGACGTATGAGCCTGAAGCTTTAATCGACATTATGATTATTGGTGCTTTTGTAGAAGCACGTTCCTGTGAACGTTTCTATGCGCTCGCACCGCTTGTAGATGAAGATTTGGGTAAATATTACCGCTATCTTCTGAAGTCTGAATCACGGCATTTTGAGGATTATTTGGCCTTGGCCTTGGATGTCGCTCAAACCTCAAAGTTAAAAAACCCTAAAGAAGATATTCAGCAGCGTATTGCGCACTTTCGTGAAGTTGAAAAGAATCTGATTTTAAGTCCGGATGATTTATTCCGCTTTCATAGTGGTGTACCGAGTAAAGCTGCTTAATCTATAGCTTTTTATCTATAATATTTTAAAAAATCCTCTATTTGAATAGGGGGTTTTTTATATCTGGGCATTTTACAATCTTAAAAAAATGCCAATCTAAATGGATAAGATTGGCATTAATACATCAGACTAATTTTTTATGTAGAATCAATTAAGCTTCAATGGTTTGTACCGCAATTTTCTTGGCAGGATCGGCTTTACGACGTACTGCTGGAACCGGTTCGCCATAATATTGACGGTCAGCAAAGTAGCTTGAACGAACCATCGGTGCAGCCCAGATATTTCTGAAACCGAGTTTTTGACCATGTGCGGTATAGCGTTCAAATTCTTCCGGTGTTACGAAGCGGTCAATCGGTGCATGCTGTTTAGAAGGCTGTAAATACTGACCGATGGTGATGTAGTCGACATCATGTGCACGCAAATCATCAAGTAGAGCCAATACTTCTTCTTCAGTTTCACCCAGACCGACCATCAAACCACATTTGGTTGGAACGTCAGGGCAGTATTCTTTAAACATTTTCAGCAGGTCTAATGAATGCTGATAGTCGGAACCTGGACGCATGGCTTTATATAAACGTGGCACAGTTTCAATGTTGTGGTTGAATACGTCTGGCGGGCATTCCGTCATAATGCGTAATGCAACATCCATACGACCACGGAAATCTGGAACCAGAATTTCAAGTAAGGTTTTCGGGCTTAACTCACGTGCTTCTTTAATGCAATCGACAAAGTGCTGAGCACCGCCATCGCGAAGGTCATCACGGTCAACAGAGGTAATCACGGCATATTTCAGACCAAGATTGGAAATTGTTTCTGCCATATGACGGGGTTCATCCGGATCAAGTGCATTTGGACGACCATGTGCAACATCACAGAATGGACAACGACGAGTACAGATATCACCCATGATCATAAAGGTTGCTGTACCGCCACCAAAACATTCTGGCAGGTTAGGACAAGCAGCTTCTTCACAAACAGTATGTAGTTTTTGTGCGCGTAACGTGGTCTTAATGCGCTGAACTTCTTCAGGAGCCGCCATTTTTACACGAATCCAATCCGGTTTGCGTGGCGTTTCAACCGTAGGGATAACTTTTACAGGAATACGAGCGACCTTCTCTGCGCCACGAAGTTTGACACCCTGTTCTGGTTTACGGTTTTCAGACATATTCAACTTTTCCACTGTTTTTGACGGGGGAGATACTAGCCATGATAGCGCTTTTATTATAACGGACTTGAATCTAAATGGGGCAAAAAGCATATTCATTTAATAAATGTAGTCATCATTTAATATATGTGAGGTAAATACAGCAAATTGCTACCAATTACGTCATAATATAGCGAAGATAGACTAGGATTAAATAGGAGCGTTGAATGCCACGTAAGAAAGAGGTCGTTAGTGGAACTTTCGTCAAGTACGATGCGGTAGTTCTCGGTTCAGGCCCTGCGGGTGAAGGCGCGGCAATGAAACTTGCCAAATCTGGCAAGCGTGTTGCAATTGTTGATATACGTGAGCAGTTAGGTGGTAACTGTACGCATGTAGGAACCATTCCAAGTAAAGCATTACGTCAAACGGTATCGAGCATTTTACGTTACCAGCGTGACCCGATGTTCCAAAAAGTGGGCGACTGGAAACAGTTCACCATGAAACAGGTATTGCGTAATGCGCATAAAGTGATTCAGCAACAGGTTGAAACCCACTCTCGTTTTTATGACCGCAATAAAATTGATATTTATCATGGTCGTGCATATATTCAAGATAAAAATACCGCACTGATTTTCAGTGATGATGGGATTAAAGAAACCATTATTTTTCAACAGCTGGTGATTGCGACAGGTTCGCGTCCATACCGCCCAGCGGCGCTTGATTTTAATCATCCACGCGTATTTGATTCAGACAAAATTTTGGAGCTGGATTTCTCAATCCAAAAAATCATCATTTATGGTGCCGGTGTTATTGGCTGTGAATATGCATCGATCTTTATTGGTCTAGACCATAAAGTTGATTTGATCAATACACAGCATAAATTACTCAGCTACTTGGATGATGAAATTTCTGATGCGCTGTCTTACCGTTTACGTGAGCAGGGTGTATTGATTCGTCACAATGAACAATTGGATCATCTTGAAACTTTCGATGATCACGTGGTCATGCATTTGCAAAGTGGTAAGAAAATTAAAGCCGATGCCATTTTATGGTGTAACGGCCGTTCGGGTAATACCGATGGCTTAGGTCTTGAAAATGTAGGGATTAAACCAAATAGTCGTGGTCAATTGACGGTGAACGATCAGTACCAGACAGAAGTGGAAAATATCTACGCTGCCGGTGATGTGATTGGTTGGCCATCGCTTGCTTCTGCTGCTTATGACCAAGGTCGTTGCGCTGGTTCAAACATGAGCGGTGAAGAAAATGTTAAACCGGTAAAGGATATTCCGACAGGTATTTATACCATTCCGGAAATTTCATCAATTGGTAAGACAGAACAACAATTGACTGAAGAAAAGATTCCTTATGAAGTGGGTCAGGCATCTTTCCGTCATTTGGCACGTGCGCAAATTACGGGAGACACTGTAGGCGAATTGAAGATTCTATTCCACCGTGACACTCTGGAAGTTTTAGGGGTGCATTGCTTTGGTAATAATGCTTCGGAAATTATTCACATTGGTCAGGCAGTCATGAACAGTGGTAACAACACGATTAGATATTTTGTTGAAACGACATTTAACTATCCGACCATGGCGGAAGCCTATCGTGTAGCAACATTGAATGGTATGAACCGTTTGTTCTAAGCCGGACTTAATCCCAAGATTGAAAACCCGTAAGTGAGCTTGCGGGTTTTTTTATAGAAAATATCAAGCAAAATTTTGATAATTATAAAATGAACCTACTGAATCAGAACTTATCCACTCTGTTAGTCATTTCTACTCAATTTTATGGTTTGCACTAACCCACTGGAAAATTAATTCCACCCAGTTTGTTAGATATTAAATGACAATAGGCATAAGCTCTTAATGCTTTTTGCTCATCTCAGATAATAAATCGAGCTGTATCTCTTGTATTTGAGCCAGTCTATCCCACTGATGCATTAACAGATGATCTAATTTTTCATGCAAATGTTGAATTTCAAGTTCGGCTTTTAAGTTAATTTGATAATCATTTTGTGAACGCAATCTGTCTTTTGCTTCCTGTCTATTTTGGCTCATCATAATCACTGGTGCCTGAATAGCTGCTATGCAGGACAGGATTAAATTTAACAGGATAAAAGGATAAGGATCGGCAGGACGTGAAACCATAACTACGGTATTCACAATAATCCAAATGGCTAAAAAAATAGCAAAACAAATCAAAAAAGACCAGCTTCCGCCAAAAGACGCAATTTTATCTGCCAGTTTTTCGCCAAAAGACCAGTTTTGATCTAGCTTGGTTTCAACATTTTGTGTGATCAGTTCCTGCTGTCGCATACTGTTAATCACTTCATACTCAAGATCAGTTACTTCACCTCTTTCGGACTTTAATAATGAGTGAACATACTGAATTCGATACTTGGTTAAATCTGCCTGACAAATATAACTATGAGGTGACCATTCTGGAAAATCCTGTGAAATCTCTTCGGTAATGACTTTACGTATTGTACCCATCGGGATGAGACTTTTTAACGGAAAATGTTTTCCACAAACCATACATTTATAACATTCATTTTTTTCATTCATGATTGCTCTCTTTTATAATAATGCCGAAATTATTAGATAGATATTCTTGACTGTATTTTAACCGCGTTTGGATTTTTTCACTGTCTATATTATTAATTTTCTATACAGCAAATATTGGATTCAGTAAGTACCTCAGAGTGTACTTTCGTCATTTTACGGTAATGGATGAATTCACTTAAAGCTGAACCATATCCAGTACATCTAGGGTTGGGGAAGTCTTTAGGATGATGTTCTTTATATAAAATGCCTTTGCCGGCAGCCATGGATTACATTTTATTTTTATTATGCTTACCTTTGGAATCGCGATGCTCTGACTCCTTATCCTGAATAATGATTACAGTTTTAAAACTACAATATAGATGCATATGGCAACCGGCCAAGGGCAGTAAGCTGGAAGGTGAAGTCTGCTGAAATATTGAATTGAATAATTTATAAGGTTAAACGTGCAGAATAAAAATTTTGAACCTCTCGAATCTCAGTTATTGTCATTTCAAGATTTTAAAAACTGATTTTTTATTATTTTTATTTACATTATTTTTAGAAAGGACGATCTCCTGCAAGACTGATGCGTTTGAGTAAGCAAGGTTGATTGGAGGGGAAAAGGCATCGTGAATGTAGGGTGATCCGATTGTCCCAGAATACAATATCTCCTTGTTGCCATTGAGGTTCATAGCGAAAGTCAGCTTTTAAGATATGTTCATCTAATAAGGGAATTAATTCACTCTCAGCTTGATCATCATAATTCACCAGTTCAACTTTACTGCGCGTATTCAGCCAAAGTACTTTGGGGCTACTTTTTTAAACGTTAATGTGGACAGAATGCCTGATTGAAATATTCAAACATTTGAGGAGTTTTAAACCACAACAGAATGGCCAGACTGAGTAAACCTAGCACTGCTAGGCCAATCAGGATTTTTAAACCACGTAAAGAATCAGTCATGAATTACGGCCTCCTCATTGACAAAGAAATGTACCAGCACACCCACTAGACTCAGCACGATCGAAAACGTCCAGACCATATTGTAGTTGCCGGTCATGTCATGATTGACACCACCGAGCCATCCGCCAAAAAATGAACCGACTTGATGGGTAAAGAATACTAGACCACTGAGCATGGAAAGGTATTTCACTCCGAACATATTCGCCACAATACCGTTGGTTAGCGGCACGGTCGATAACCAGAGTAATCCCATAATCACACCAAAGCCATAGATTGTCCATGTGCTTAAAGGTAGTACTAAGAAGGCAATAATCGCGATCCCACGTAAACCGTATAAACCCATAAGTAATCGAGGCTTGGAGTATTTTCCACCCAGCCAGCCTGCACTATAGGTTCCGACAATATTAAATAAACCGATCAAAGCCAGAAAAATAGTACCGGTGGTGACATTAAAACCATGATCAATCAGATAACCGGGTAAATGAATGCCGATAAACACCACCTGAAAACCGCAAACAAAAAAGCCTAGAGCCAAGAACAAAAAGGGGATGTGTTTTTTAGCAAGGACTAATATCTGTTTAAAGCTTAGAGCGGGTTTGTTTGCCAAGGCAGATGCGTTAGGAGCGACATACATCGGTGCTTTTAACATCCATGCCAAGGGAATAATCAGGGCAACGAAAATTGCATTGACCACCAAAGCTGCTGACCAACCAATGTTTTGTAAAAGCAGTAAGGTTGATGGCAACATAATAAATTGCCCAAAAGAGCCTGCTGCACTGGCAATTCCCATCGCAAGGCTACGCTTTTCAGGATGTGCAGCACGTCCCACAGCAGAAAGTAAGATGGGGAAAGAGGTTGCAGATAGGGCTAAACCTAAGATTAAACCCACGCTTAAATTTAGCATTAAGCTGGTAGAGCTAACTGCCATGAGCAATAAGCCCAAGCTGTATAAAGCTCCGCCCACAGCAACTACAATTTTACTGCCATATTTATCTGCAAAAGCGCCGGTGATGGGTTGTACCGCACCCCAGATTAAATTCTGCATTGCAATGGCAAGACTAAAGACATTATGTCCCCAGCCAAACTCATGACTCATGGGAACCAGATATAAACCAAAGGCATGGCGCACGCCTAGGGATAATGCCAGAATTAGTGCACTTCCAATTAACATGTAAATGAGAGGTTTGGAAAAACGTGTATCTGACATAATTCATTCATGTTGCGATTGCGATACCGCTATGTTATTAGATTCTGCAATGCTAAGCGATTAAATAAAATTTAAACAAAAGATAAATTTAAGTTATAGAAAAATTTATGAAATCAAAAAAAGACGACATAAAGCCGTCATTTTTTTATGAAAGATTTAGAAGCGGATACCCACACCCGCATAAGCCAATATCGGGTTAATTTCAATATCGGCTTTAGAGCGGATTAGTTCACCGTGGGTCGCATCTGTCACGGTAATTGTGGTTTCATTTTTCATATGCGCATAGGATACGGAGCCGACCGCAAACCATTTGTCATTAAAATCATAGGTAAAACCAAGTGTGGCGATAGGGGCAATGGCATCGGTTGCTTCCAGATCCACTTGAGGATTGGCTTTACTTAATTTGCCCTCTAGAGAAGCACCTGCATTGCCTTCTTTAATATTGGCAATCATATGACCCGCTGCAATTAAGTCCTGTTCGGTGCGTGGATTAATTTCCAGTTCATTAAAATAAGCGTACATAACCCCTAAACCGACATAAGGGCGGAATTTATTCACACCTGTTTTTCCAAAGTGATATTGGAATTCAAAGGCTGGCGTCCATGCACGTGCTGTCGCGGCAGCGCCATGAGCTTCCAAATCAGTAATAAAAATATCGTTTTGTAGATCAATATTGAGGAATTCTAAAGGTAAATTACCAATTTGTGGTGTGGCTACAGCAGAGAAAGGTGCATAAATTTTGCCTTTACCCTGTAAGTCTACTTTGGGAGGTATACCGGCTTTCATTTCAAAAGAAATGTTATCGGTAAAGAAATAGTTGGTCATGATACCCAGTGTAGTGACATCATCTGCTTCAAGTCCCGTTCCTTGGGCTTCCCAACTCTCTAAACCATTAATTTTAGAAGAGCCACTGAGTCCACTGTCTAACTCGCCACCTGTAAAAAAACCCAGCACTTTTAATGCTGCTGCAAGACCCTTTTGGTCAACATTGGGGTTGAGATTATTTAATACAGTATCGACTTGGATATCGCCATTTTTGGAAACTTCACCATCTTTGACGGCCGTATTAATTTGGAACGGTTGGGCTTTACCTTGCGGCATGACATGTAGCGCACCGACAGAAACAGAAAAGCGTTTAAAGCCATCTCCGTCTTGTAAAGTAAAATAGGGCGAATCGGCATAGCTTATTGCAGGTATAGCAGCAAGAGACGACATAATACAAAGTAACGACTTGTTCATTCAGGGACTCCATGTCCATTTTACGTTTATAAGTTTTTTTCTGGTTTTAATTATATGGTTGATAAATCATCTAATTGTTACTAAAAAATATAAGTCTGGTTGTATTCCTGTAAATAATTAGATGATTCGTTTCAATAAGATAGCAAAGTGACCTGTTAATATTAGAGATTATTTTGCAGAATTTGTCGGTTTTAACTGTAGTTAAATGACAGATAATTAAGAAAATATTCATCTATTTTTAAAATATTTTGAGTATATTGTTTTTTTATGGCTGGTAAATAATTTGCTCATCAATCTCAGTGAATGCTTGTGTGACTTTTCAAAAAGCAGCGCATTGGACGATTTAAAAAATCCGATCTCGCACTTAAAGGCATTTTTCCGTACAATATGTCTCAGAAATCCTTGAGTGAATCACATGAGCACCCAAAATACTCCCAAGAAAAAACCATTGGTCAATTTACCTTTCCCGATTAAACAAGAGAATGTGCAAAATGCCGATGAAGTGTTAGAAGAGCTTCGTCCACGTCCACAGCGCTATGCTGATCGTACCTGGATGCCACCTCGCGGTACACGGCGCTCGATGGGAAAGCGTTAAGCTCTCAAATAAAAAAGCCATGGTTTTTACCCTGGCTTTTTTATTTAAATTTTGTGACTCAATTGAGCCATTAAATATCATTAAGCGTTGGTTTTCTTCTATTGTTCGTAAGATAATAATTTCTTTTGTTCTGATACATAGTCATGTCAGCACGTTTTAGCATATCTTCCATACTTTCCCCATCCTGGTTGGTGGCAGAGCCAATAGACAAGAGAATGGGTTGGCTAGAGTAAAATTGATTATCTACTAATAAAAGTTCTTCTAGGCTTTGCAAGCAATTCTGTAGTGCTGCCTCATCGGCACCGGGTAAAAGTACCACAAATTCATCGCCACCAATCCGACATGCAGAATAAGGGGTTTGTTGAACCAATTGATTTAATACGTTGCCTATACGCTGCAATACACTATCGCCCGCATCATGCCCTAAGCTATCATTTATTGCTTTTAAACTATTCATATCCATAAAAATACAAGAAACAGGACGGTGTCTATTACGCTGTAAGCGGTTTATTTCAGTTGTATAAAAAGAACGGTTATAGAGTTTGGTTAAGACATCATGTTTACCTAAATATTCAAGATATTTTTCCGCTTTTTTACGTGCAGTGATATCGGTGAGGGCAACCTGAACCATGCCCCAATTATCCAGGTAATCGGGGAATACGGTAAATTGCAGCAGTACATGACGGATGCTGCCGTCGAGGGCATAATTCACTGCTTCACGTTGATGATGAATATTGTCATTCCACAGCTCAATTAATTGCTCTCGAAAGGTTTGAATCATTTCCTGAGCAAAAACTTTATGCAGGTTTTTAAACAAAACATCTTTAGTTGGGGCACCAAATAATTCTAATGTTGCCTGATTGACATCAATCATTACAATATCTTTGATGCAGTCATTGATGAAATCACCATGAACATCCAAAAAAGTACTGAAGTCTTCAATGCCTAAATCCCGTAATTGATCTAATTTAATTTTGATCCGGCTGAAATCTTCCACCCAAAGTGAAGTGGGTGAATAAGTAAAACGGGCTTCGGCCAGATGTCGGCTTTTTTCTTCAAGACGGCAGGCTTCAATATAAGACGTAATATTTTCGGTGGTAATTAATAGTAACGATAAATCATGTTCATGCTGCGGAAGGACAATACCTTTAAGCTGAATATCCAGACGCTCTCCAGTCAGGGTGTAGTTCACTGCAGAATTGGAAAAATGGGTTTCACCATTCCATAAGGCAAGCAGTTCCTTAATATGGGTCTTGCTCATATCTTCTTTAAAAATTAAATCAAGATTTTGATACAAATGTTCAAAGTCTTTGGCTTGATACAGTTCAAGAGTTTTAGAATTTACTTTTAATAATTTTATTTTTCTTGCACATTCCAGAATACGTGATTCATCTTGCTGTAGAAAACCTAACAAATCTTCCACTCCCTGACTGCGCCAGAGATCAAATTGCTTTTTGACTTCACTAAAGTCTTCTAGCCACATGGCAATGGGGGACAGTTCAAAAAAGGGAGAATCCAACATTTCCATTCCAGAAGCTCGACATTTTTATTTAAATTTAATAATGCAGTATAAGGGTAAGAAAATGATTTTAAAATAATGTGATAGGTAAAATAATATTTTTTTACTAATAATGATTAAGTCACAAAATATTCTCTTTCTTTACTAAAAAAGCCAACTTATAAATTGGCTTCTTTTATTGAAATTAAAAATTAGCGATTTTTTTTGCGGGCTTTATTTTCCGGTTTTGGTGCAGGAATTTCCCGCTCGCCTTGCCAAACATCTATAAAATCTTTTTCATTGATATTATATAATTCGAGTAAAGCTAAAATAACGCCACCGAACAGCATTGGACCTTCAGAGTTACTTTGCCATTCAAATATTTTCCCGTTTAAAACATGCAAAATATCTGAAACTTCAAAACTACGATCACGACCGTTACTATCGGTTGGGTAAATTTCTGTATTTAAAATAATCCTTGCTGCACTTTTTTCACTCTCTGATAAATCTAGATGAGTAACAAGGTCATCATCACGGGTGGAAAAAATCACGTCATCGGTAAAAACCGTTCTTAAGAAATGACGGGTCAGTTTAGGTAAGGCTCTTTCTACAAAAGGACGGAACGAACTTGGAAAAATCACATTATGTGAAATGCCTTTAAACATGGGTGCAATTTCTTCAGTTTTATAGCCGGCAATCCCACAGCCAATAGAGGTAATAAAATACGTGGTCTTGGGATGGTTTTTGGTATAAATTTTGAAATCATCAATATAATGCTGAATTTGCGACAAAGGCATTTGTTGCAGATGCTCATTCATGGTTGGAATAGCATAGCTTTGGCCTGACCAGCCGCGACCGACACCTGTGATTGCACCAAAGTGCTCAAGCGCAGTACGTGCAGCTCCACCTGCATGCTGTCCTGCCATATTACTGCCAAACACAAATACAGTATCTTCAGGTAAGCTTTTTATAATATTTTCATCGTGATAGTGATATGACATAAGCGAATACAATCGTGATGGTCTTTCTTCATGTTGCAATTGAAAGAGCAGATGGTCAAGTGAAAGATCAGTATTTTTAAATTTAGTCTACCGATCATAAATGAAGATCAAATTTTTGACCTGTTTTAATTAGCTTTGCTCAGACACGTTTATTTAGCAACCCCGCTTTATTCTTGTGATTTAAGCCTGCTAAGACATAAAAGAAGAAAAGGGAAGATTAAAGATTTAAAGCTGAGAAATACACAAATATAAATATCCCGATATTGCATGTTGAGCTTTAGCCCTCATATTATTGGAATTGTATTATTGTATAGAAGCTGAAAAATATGTCGGATAGTCAACAACCTTTTGAGTTAGTGACCAGCTATCAACCTGCGGGTGATCAGCCGCAAGCCATTGAGAAATTAGTCAAAGGTATTCAAAAAGGCTATCACGACCAGTTATTATTAGGGGTAACGGGGTCGGGGAAAACTTATACCATGGCCAACGTTATTGCCCAGACCCAACGCCCCACCATTGTCATGGCGCACAACAAAACCTTGGCAGCCCAGTTGTATGGCGAATTCAAGTCATTTTTCCCGAATAATGCAGTTGAATATTTTGTCAGTTATTACGACTACTATCAGCCAGAGGCTTATGTGCCATCTTCCGATACCTTTATCGAAAAAGATTCGGCCATTAATGATCACATTGACCAGATGCGTCTTTCGGCCACGCGTTCATTACTAGAACGTCGCGATGCCATTATTGTGGCTTCCGTTTCTGCCATTTATGGTTTGGGTGATCCCAATGCCTATATGAGCATGCTGCTGCATATTGTACAGGGCGACCGAATCAGTCGTGATGACATTATTCGCCGTCTGGTCGAGATGCAATATACCCGCAATGAACTTGAATTTTTACGCGGTACTTATCGTATTCGCGGGGAAATCATGGATATTTTCCCGGCCGAATCGGATCAGGATGCAATTCGTATTGAACTGTTTGATGATGAAGTCGATTCCATTCGCTGGTTTGATCCATTAACAGGGAAAATGGTACGTAAAGTGCCGCGTGTGACGATTTATCCAAAAAGTCACTATGTCACCCCAAAAGACAACTTGCAGCGTGCCATTGGCACTATTCGTGAAGAACTGAAAGAGCGTTTGGTTTTCTTTCGCGAGCATGACAAATTACTTGAAGCACAACGTATCGAACAGCGTACCCGTTACGATCTTGAGATGATGCAACAACTCGGTTATACCAACGGTATTGAAAACTACTCACGTCATTTGTCTGGTCGTCCGTCGGGTGAAGCACCACCAACCTTGTTCGATTATATTCCGGATGATGCTTTACTGATTATTGATGAATCGCATGTCACGGTTCCGCAAATTGGTGCGATGTATAAAGGTGACCGTTCACGTAAAGAAAATCTGGTCAATTATGGTTTCCGTTTGCCGAGTGCTCTGGATAACCGTCCAATGCAATTTGAAGAATGGCAGCGCATAGTTCCGACCACCATTTATGTCAGTGCCACGCCGGCAAAATATGAGCTGGAAAGATCTGAGCAAATTGCAGAGCAGGTGGTTCGTCCAACCGGTCTGGTCGATCCTGAAATTGAAATTCGTCCTGTGCTGACCCAAGTCGATGATGTACTGTCTGAAATCAATCTGCGTAAAGATTTAGATGAACGTGTTTTGGTGACTACTCTCACCAAACGTATGGCGGAAGATCTAACCTCGTATTTAAAAGAATACGGGGTGAAAGTCGCCTACTTGCATTCAGATATCGATACCGTAGAGCGAGTAAAGATTATTCATGAATTACGTTCCGGTGTGCATGATGTGCTGGTGGGGATTAACCTGCTGCGTGAAGGTCTGGATATGCCCGAAGTGTCTTTGGTGGCCATTCTGGATGCCGACAAAGAGGGCTTCTTGCGTTCAGAACGCTCACTGATTCAGACCATTGGCCGTGCCGCGCGTAATGTGAAGGGTAAAGCAATTTTGTATGCTGACCGTATCACCGATTCCATGCGAAAAGCGATTGATGAAACTGACCGACGTCGCGCTAAGCAAATCGAGTTCAATACGCTACATGGGATTACGCCCCGCAGCACTAAGCGTCAAAACAATAAAGATATTGATACCGGCGAAGTACTGACTGATGATCAGATTGATGAAAATATCTCGGATCAGGCCCGTGCTTTAAGTGCTGATGAACGTCATATTCTGGCCGATCCTAAATTGCTGGCGAAGCACATGTCTAAACTGGAAAAAGAGATGTTAAAAGCCTCGAAAGAATTACAGTTTGAGCAGGCAGCACGACTGCGCGATGAGATTGTCCGCCTAAAAGCACAGCTGCTAAGTTAAGTAGGAATGAAGTAGAAAATTAATTTTTTACTGCAAAATCATTACATAACACTACAGTATCACTCAGCTGGAATGGTTATTTTTAAATTGAGATTCACTTTATAACTCTTAAATTTTGACTTAAAAGGTAGCTTTATGACAACGAATGATCTTCCTAAAGCCGGCTTTAAACTGGCTAAAATTGCGTTAGGCGGAGCCGTACTCATTGGCTTGGGTATGGCAACCATGGCTTATGCACAAACCAAGCCTTTGCATACTGTCGAGAAAGTCGAATTAGATAAATATTTAGGCGTTTGGTATGAAGTTGCGCGTAAGCCGATGTACTTTCAAAATAAGTGTGATCGGGATGTAACTGCTACTTATACCTTAAATGAAAATGGTAATGTTGGGGTAGATAATCGCTGCTATAGTAAAGATGGAAAATTAAACCATTCTGTTGGTGAGGCATTCATTCAAAATGCGCCATTTAATACCAAGTTGAAAGTCAGTTTCTTACCGGAATCTGTTCGCTGGTTGCCGGTAGGACGTGGTGATTACTGGATTTTAAAAATTGACGATGCTTATCAAACGGTATTGGTCGGTGAGCCACGCCGTAAATATCTGTGGGTACTGTCCCGTTCAGCACATTTAGATCAAGCAGTGGTCAAGGAATATCTGGATTATGCCCAATCTATTGGTTATGACATTAGTGATGTGATTCATACCAAACAAACCCAGAAATAATCTTAAAACATTGACGGATAAAACCATGCTTCGGCATGGTTTTTTTATTGAATGGTTAAATTGAAGAGTGAATTATAAAGTTTTCTTGGAGTGTAATGTTTATAATGCCGGCGAGATAAATCCAGAGATACAAGATGTATAAAGGCGTAGCTTTGTCGGTATTGGCATCGGTCACTTTTGGGGTTTTGTATTTCTATACCCAATTCTTAAAACCGCTTGATAGCGAACAGACTTTTGCTTGGCGTATGTTGGCTACACTACCATTTTTAACTTTGTTTATGTGGTGGACCGGAGATTTACAACATGTCGCAGATATTTTTAAACGGATTTTTAGGCAACCGACTTTTTTAATCTGGCTGGTTATCAGTTCAATTTTATGTACCACCCAACTTTGGTTATTCCTATGGGGGCCGATTAATGGCCGGGGACTGGAAGTGTCTTTGGGGTATTTTTTATTGCCACTGGTGATGGTGCTGATCGGTTGTGTGCTCTACAAAGAAAAACTGTCCAGATGGCAGATTGCAGCAGTTCTTTTTGCCTGTCTTGGTGTAGGGCATGAATTGTGGCGTATCGGCGGTATTGCCTGGGAAACGGTATATGTGGCCGTGGCCTATCCGATTTATTTCTTTTTAAGACGGGCTTTTAAAACTGACCATTTGGGTGGTTTTTGGTGGGATTTATTTTTAATCCTGCCAGTCGCTATTTATTTAGCCACCGTGTATAGCGACTCTTTGGCTTTAATTGGGCAATTTCCCTACCTAATCTGGGCGGGTTTAGGGTTAGGCTTTTTAAGTGCCTTGGGATTAGGGAGTTATATTCTGGCGAGCCGTTATTTACCTTTTGTTATATTTGGATTGTTAAGCTATTTAGAACCTGTATTACTTGCCTTTGCATCGATTGCTTTAGGGGAAAGGTTAGAAACGGCAGAATGGTTGACCTATATTCCAATTTGGTTGGCGGTGTTACTGCTGGTATTAGAAGGTTCAATTCATTTGGCTAAGCAACAGCAGAAACGGAAAGCTTTAGCTCAAAATCTGGAAAATTATCAAGATCGCTTAAAATAATCATTTTCATGCTTTGACCGTTGAGGAATAAAGCAAAATTTAAACCAAATTTATGGTTTTGGAATTAAATATGAGGGCATAGGGCTTTCGATATGAATATTATAAAAATAATTATCACTATTTTATCTGTTTATAGTGAATATATAGCAAAATTTGCGGGTTAAAATCAGCTTTTGATTCAAACTTCCTGATAATTCCTTTACAATTGTGGGGTTTTGAAATTCATGCCTAGATATACAATTAATTAGAGGACGTATCTGTGAGCAAAGACACTATCATCGCCCTACATGCAGATCACCAAGGTCGCTGGAAAAACCGTGAAGAAATCGCGGAACATATGATTGCCTTAATTGGTCAGTTGTATCGTGAAAAAAATATCGTGACTTCTGTATTCGGTCGTTCTTTAGTTAACCGTTCAGTTATCCAGATTTTAAAAGCACACCGTCGTACACGTGTGATGGATGTTGAACTTTCTGTGGTTAACACTTTCCCAATTTTAGAAGCTTTGGCTAAAGTTGAGAAAATTGGTTCTGCTGAAATCGATCTAGGTAAACTTGCGGTTGAATTTAAAGAAAAAGGCGGCGACATCGATGCATTTGTTGCAGATGCTGTTAAATCTTTAGAAGGCAATCCTGCAAATGTTGAACCTAAAGATGTGGTTCTTTATGGTTTCGGTCGTATCGGTCGTATTCTTGCACGTTTGATCATTGGTCAATCAGGTTTGGGTCGTGGTTTAAACCTAAAAGCCATTGTTGTTCGTAAATCATCTGACGGTGATTTGGAAAAACGTGCATCTTTGCTTCGTCGTGACTCAATTCACGGTCCATTTGCAGGCACAATTTCTGTAGATGAAGAAAATGAAGCAATTATTGCCAACGGTAACTTCATTAAAGTTATTTACGCTTCAAGCCCTGCTGAAGTGGATTACACTGCTTTTGGTATCAATAATGCTTTAGTGATTGATAACACGGGTAAATGGCGTGATGCTGAAGGTCTTGCTGAACACTTGAAATGCCCAGGCGTTGCTCGTGTTGTATTGACTGCTCCAAGTAAAGGCGAAATGAAAAATGTAGTGTATGGCGTAAACCATACTGACATTTTGGATGAAGACAAAATCATTTCTGCTGCGAGCTGCACAACAAATGCAATTACGCCCGTATTAAAAGTGTTAGATGACAAATACAAAGTGCTTAATGGCCACGTTGAAACTGTTCACTCTTTCACAAATGATCAGAACTTGATCGACAACTACCACAAGGCAGATCGTCGTGGTCGTGCTGCGACTTTGAACATGGTGATTACTGAAACTGGTGCTGCGAAAGCAGTTGCTAAAGCACTTCCTGCACTTAAAGGCAAGTTGACTGGTAACTCTGTACGTGTTCCAACCCCTAACGTATCGCTTGCTATTCTGAATTTAAACCTTGAGAAAGAAGTTGATCGTGAAGAAGTAAACGAATACATCCGTCAAATCTCAATCAACTCAAGCCTTCAAGGTCAAATCGGTTATACAAATTCGACTGAAGTTGTGTCAAGTGACTTTATCGGTTCGCGTACTGCAGGTGTATTTGATGCGCAAGCAACAATCACTTCAGGTACTCGCTTAACAGCGTATGTTTGGTACGATAACGAAGTGGGTTATAGCTGCCAGGTATTGCGTATTGCTGAACAAATGTGTGGCGTAAGCTATCCAAAAGTTCCTGCTGAAACAAATGCATAATTTGTAAAGTAGTAAAAAAGAGTCTCATTTGAGGCTCTTTTTTTTTGTTTTTCTAAAGTTAAAAATTGAGCTGTTATCTAAGTTTTCTCATTTAAATTAACTCCATTCGCTTTTGAATAAATATGATTTTTCTTTCAAATAGTCATTAAGAGGCTTTGTGATCTAGACAGAGGCGGTTTTGAGTTTCTTTTATGAAATTTGATTAACTCAACTATTTTAAAATAATCACATTTTTTGTTAACCAGGCATTCTTTTAAATCTTATATCTCATAATCTTTATTATTCTAAAAAACGGTAAATTGATGGTTTTATATACTTGAATAACTTATCTAGTTATAGTAGCTTGCCTAAGGTAAGTATATATATAAAAGTAAGTTAATAATAAAATTGGAGAACATGGATGAGCACCTACGCAACTAGTCATTTACTTGGACAAGTTTTATCCGTTGATTGCCCTTCACGTGAAATATTGGAACATTTAACCACCAAGTGGTCTGTGTTGGTTTTACGCTGTTTAAGTGAGGGAGTGCATCGTTTTAGCGAGTTAAAGCAGCGTATTGAAGGGGTAAGTGAAAAAATGTTGGCGCAAACGCTAAAGGTATTGGAAAAAGATGGTTTTTTGATTCGTACGGTTTATCCGGTTGTACCACCTAAAGTGGAATATCAGTTGACTATATTGGGGGCGCAGGCAGCTGAAAAAATGACAATGCTTACGGGCTGGATTGAACGAAATTTACCTGAGATTTTAGAAAATAAACAACGTGTTGCTAAATAAAAATACTGAGTCATTTAAATGCCTTATGACCTATCTAAGTGAAGAGATTTAATCTGAAAGAGTCTATTTGTTGGAATAACTTCAGGGGTGAATTTAAAAAATGATAAAAGGAACCTTATTTTTTTATTAAACTTTTTAAAAATCTAGACGGCAATTTTATACTTCACGAAACATAAGAAGGGAATCTTAAAAGCAGAGGAAAGTTATTTAAAAATAATTATGTACAATACCGCTTTATATTTTTTTATCAATTTTTTCAAATCTGTGTACTTAAAATTTGGATTGAGATTTATTTAAATAATTTAAGAAAATAGATAAAATTTAATTTAAAAATCAGATTAATAAAGGTAAGTGTATGGTTATTTTTAATTTTATCAGTGAATAATTGAACTCAGCTAAGCAATATGAGCCCAGTTCAAGTCAAATTCATCTGAACAATGCTAAAAATCATGTAATGCTGAATAATTCTATTCGAGAAATTTTGTAAAATATGGCAGAATATGCGGTTTTAAAGTATTTAGAGGATTGGCAGCATGCGCTTTGTTGATGAAGCAGTCATTACCGTAGAGGCTGGCGACGGTGGCAATGGCGTAGCCAGTTTTCGCCGTGAAAAATTTGTACCATTTGGCGGTCCGGATGGTGGCGATGGTGGACGTGGCGGTAACATCTATGTTGAAGCTGGTAACGACACTACCACTCTTGTAGATTATCGTTATACACGTAGATTTCGTGCAGAACGTGCTAAAAATGGTCGTGGTGCAAACTGCTCAGGCCGTGGCGGTGAAGACACCGTATTAAAGGTTCCAGTAGGAACAACAATTGTTGATACAGAATCAGGTGATATCATCGGTGATTTGGTCACTGATGGTCAGCGTGTATTGGTGGCAGCAGGCGGTGAAGGTGGTTTGGGTAATACTCATTTCAAATCATCTACAAATCGCTCGCCACGTAAATGCACCACGGGGACCAAAGGTGAATACCGTGAAATTCGTTTAGAACTTAAAGTTCTTGCGGATGTGGGTTTGCTTGGTATGCCAAATGCCGGTAAATCAACATTTATCCGTGCTGTTTCAGCCGCAAAACCTAAAGTTGCAGATTATCCATTTACTACTATGGTTCCAAACCTGGGTGTAGTCGATGCGGATAGCCATCGTTCATTCGTCATGGCAGATATTCCGGGATTAATTGAAGGTGCCTCAGAAGGTGCCGGTCTGGGTATTCGTTTCCTTAAACATTTGGCACGTACCCGTATTTTGTTGCACATTGTTGATGTACAACCGATTGATGGCTCAGATCCTGCCCATAATGCAAAAGCGATTTTAAAAGAGTTAGAGAAATTTTCTCCAACGCTTTCTAAATTGCCTGTGGTTTTGGTATTAAACAAAGTTGACCAGCTTGATCCTGACACCAAGGAAGAATGGTGTAACCATCTTCTGGAAGAAATGCAGTGGCAAGGTCCAGTATTCAAAACTTCTGGCTTAATGTCGGAAGGCACAAAAGATGTCGTGTATTACTTGATGGATCAAATTGAACAACAACGTGAACGCGAAGTTGAAGATCCAGAATACGCAGCAGAAATGAAAGCATTCCGTGATCAGCTGGAAGCTGAAACACGTGAGCAGACCATTGCAGCGAAAGAAGCTTATCGTGAAATGCGTCGTCAACAACGTCTTGCTGGTCTATTGGCTGAAGACGATGAAGATGATGATGAAGACGACGATAACGATGTGGAAGTGTTTTACGTACGTTAAGCTCTTGGGATAGAGTACTGAGGACAAGATGATAGAAGTGGTAGATGGGCAACGTCAGCTCAAGGGTTGTAAACGAATCGTTGTTAAAATCGGATCATCTTTACTCACAGCAAATGGGCAAGGTTTAGATTTGGATGCAATTTCGCATTGGGCGAAACAAATTGCAGATCTACACAATGCAGGACACGAGATTGTTCTGGTGTCATCCGGTGCTGTGGCTGAAGGTATGGTTCGTATGAAACTTGAGAGCCGACCCACCGATCTACCCAGTCTTCAGGCGTGTGCTGCCATTGGTCAGATGGGCCTGATTCATACCTGGTCGAGCGTACTTGAGAAACATCAGATTCGAACTGCGCAAGTTTTATTGACGCATGATGACTTGGCAGATCGTAGACGTTACTTAAACTCTTGCGATGCATTACAGAACTTGATTGACTGGAAAGTGATTCCAGTCATTAATGAAAATGACACGGTATCGACGGATGAAATTCGTTTTGGTGATAACGACACTTTAGCCGCTATGGTGGCAGGTCAGGTTCATGCAGATTTGTTGATTATCTTAACCGATCAGCAAGGCATGTTTGACTCTGACCCTCGTTCTAATCCAAATGCAAAGCTGTTCCATACAGTGCGTGCTCTGGATGAAAGCCTATTTGAGATGGCGGGTGGTGGCGGAAAATTTGGTCGTGGCGGTATGTTGACTAAAGTTCGTGCGGCACGCTTGGCAGCCAAATCAGGTTGTCCAACACTAATCGCAAGTGGTGAAAGTGACAATGTCCTTGCGCGCTTAATGTCCGGTGAATTGCTCGGAACATTGTTTATTACTGACAATGACCGTATTACCGCACATCAGCAGTGGTTGGCTGCGCATCTGCAAACTGCAGGGCGTTTAGTCTTGGATGATGGTGCAGTAAAAGCCATTAAAGAAAATCATCGCAGTTTATTGCCTGTTGGGGTGAGAGCGGTGGAAGGACATTTTGAGCGTGGTGATGTGGTTGAATGTGTTGATTCACAGGGCGGTCGTGTTGCGGTTGGTCGGGTCAACTTTAGTTCGCGTTCTGCTGAAATTGTGAAGGGTTTATCTTCCGATAAAGTGCATCAAGTTTTAGGTGAAGCACGTTCACTCGAGATGATTCATCGCAATCATATGGCGATTTACTAAAAGATTTTCCTAATAAAAAAATCCCGCTTTAGAGTGGGATTTTTTATATATTTTTTATTTGAATTACTTGATCAAACCTTTTTGAATCAGTGAATTAAAAAACTTTTGATAAATCCACATCACCCAAGACATCAGTTTTTCCTGATAATGATTCCATAGTTTTAAGCCCGCAAGATTCACCATCCAAGACAAAATAAAGGCACCCACCATATCTATTGGAAAATGTACCCCCACATAGATCCGTGACCATGCGACTAGCCAAGCGACCGCAAGTAATAATTTGCCAATGTCCCGTCGTGCCGAGAAATAGTAAGCAAATGCAATGCTGCTAAAAATGGTCATGTGATTACTGGGAAACGACCCTGTTGCTTCGTGTGCAATTAAAGTCTGACCGACATGCATCACGAAAGGGCGTGGAGTTTGTACCAGATAGGACATCAACTCACTAATTGAAAGAGCAATACAACAAAATATAAAGGCTTTTAGAATCAGGGCTTTTGAGTTTTTACTGGCATAAAACCAAAACAAGGTAAAGCAGCCAAGCAGCAGATAAACTAAATCACGGGCGATAAAAATCGCGTAGTGCATTATCAAAGGAGAAGCCTGTTGTGGGACATTCAGCAGGCTAAACAAATCAAGATTTAAACTTTCAACGGACATGTAAGAATGGCGAGATCACAGCGTAAGGATGGGGGTGATTTTACAAGAAAAATAAAATGAAACACGCGACCGGTTTGTCGTCATATTGTTGTACATACTATATTTAGCTTATTAAAAAACCGTGTATGGACACGGTTTTTTTATTTAAATCACGATTCAATTATTTAAACTGAATCGCACCATTGGCGTTTACAGTAATTTTAGATTCACCCGCTGCAACATCTTGAGCATCTACAACTTCAGCACCTGAAAATTTAGCCATACTGGCACGCATCATGATGGGTTGCGGATATTGATTGTTGGTATTCAAATTGAGATTAATCAGGTTATAACCTGATTTATTCCACGCCTGACTGAGCATTTGTGCACGTTGTTGAAAGTTTTTAGACGCTTCAACCATCAGTTCATTTTCTACTTTTTTTCGTTGCGCATCTGAAACGCTAAAATTAATCGATTGTGTCTGGAAATTTTGTTGAAGCTCACCAATCAATTGGCTGGCTGCTTTAAAGTCAGTACTTTCAATCTGAATTTCTGCACGACCACGCCATTCTTTCAATTTACGATTCTCGTTATCATAAATTGGATAAGTGGTTTGAGAACCTGTTTCTACTTTGACTTGCGGATATTTCTTCGCTAAAGCCATAGCTTGATTCATTAGTTGTGTGATTTGTGATGCAAGTTCTGCAGGTTGTTTGTTGCTTTTTTCAATATATAAAACCGCATGCATTTCATCATTCGACACTTTACGGGCTGCTTCTGCCTGTACATTGATGACGTTGTAATTAAGTTGTTCATTTTGTTGAGCAAAGGCAGTTGCACTGAAAGCAGAGGCTAACACTAAAGTTGAGAGAGTTAAATAACGCATTTTTTTGACCTGTTCTTGTAAGCAAAATTCGAATTTATACTGATGATATTAAAGGGTGTTTATGGTGAATTTTAGTAGAGTTTGTGGTGGGATTGTAAAACAAGCTTAAAAAGTCTATGCGTTTTTATTTATAAAATTTACGAAAAATTATACACTTATAAATTAATTTGCAAGAAGTTTTACTTTATTACACGACTTTACCCATAAAAGCATAAGAAAATAAGGTTTTCTTTCCCCTGTCACAATGTAAGATGATAATTCAACCTATAGATTAGCTTGATATTTTTTTCGATGAATTAGGGCAGATAAAGTACCGAAAGTTGTTTATTTTTCAGAAAAAGTCGGTATCATCCGCCCTTTAGTTATGACAAACAAATCCATGTCTAGCTAGATTCTATAAAGCACCGAGTCAAAGGACCGCAAGTCACCCGACTTATTTCTATCAACCCATATCAGAGATGGTAATTCGATATGAGCGTTTCTTCTGTAAATCCTGCCCCTAATTCTACTAACGAATACTATTTGACTCGCCAAAGCCAGATGGAATCCAATGTTCGTAGCTATCCTCGTAAATTGCCGTTAGCGATAGCAAAAGCTTTAGGATGTTGGGTTACTGATGTTGAAGGTACAGAGTACCTCGATTGTTTAGCTGGGGCAGGAACATTGGCTTTGGGCCATAACCATCCTGCGGTCATTCAAAGTATCCAAGATACACTTGCAAGTGGCCTCCCATTGCATACTTTGGATTTAACAACACCTTTAAAAGATGCTTTTACTGAAGCTTTACTTGAGCAATTACCGGGTGGTAAGGCTGAGTATTGTTTACAGTTCTGTGGTCCGTCTGGTGCAGATGGCACAGAAGCAGCAATTAAATTAGCAAAAACCTATACAGGTCGTAGTTCAGTGATCAGCTTCTCCGGCGGTTATCACGGAATGACGCATGGCGCTTTGGCCATGACAGGTAACTTATCTGCGAAGAATTCGGTGAATGGCTTAATGCCTGGCGTACAGTTTATGCCATATCCGCATGAATACCGTTGCCCATTGGGTATTGGTGGTGAAGCAGGTGTAGATGCCTTAACTTACTACTTCGAAAACTTTATTGAAGATGTAGAAAGTGGTGTAACCAAACCTGCAGCAGTCATTCTTGAAGCGATTCAAGGTGAAGGCGGTGTGGTAACAGCACCGGTTAAATGGTTAAAGAAAATCCGTGAAGTGACTGAAAAGCACAACATCGTGTTGATTCTTGATGAAGTTCAAGCTGGCTTTGCACGTTCTGGCAAAATGTTTGCTTTTGAACATGCAGGCATTGAACCTGATGTCGTGGTGATGTCTAAAGCTGTTGGTGGTAGCTTACCGCTTGCAGTACTCGGGATTAAACGTAAGTTTGATGCTTGGCAGCCTGCTGGTCACACCGGTACGTTCCGTGGTAACCAATTGGCGATGGGTACTGGTCTTGCAACCATCAACACCATTAAAGAACAAAATCTTGCGCAAAATGCCCAGGAACGTGGTGATTTCTTACAAGCTGAATTTAAAAAATTAGCGGTAGAATTCCCATGTATCGGTAACGTACGTGGCCGTGGTTTGATGATTGGTGTTGAAATCGTGGATGAGCGCCAAAAGGCAGATCACATGGGTTCATTACCGGGTGATTCGCAATTGGCGGCTGCAATTCAAACCGCATGTTTCGATAACAAATTACTGTTAGAGAAGGGCGGTCGTAACGGTACAGTGATTCGTTTACTTTGCCCATTGATTATCACACATGATGAATGTGTTGAAGCTGTTGCTCGCTTTAAGAAAGCAGTGGCTGAAGCTCTTGTTGCAACTCGAGGCGCATAATATATGGTAGATTTTGCAGAACACCGTAAAGCGTTACTCTGCAATGATGCTCAATCTATTGCTGACTATGAGTCAGCAATGGGTGAGGCTACAAAAGCTGTAGCAGCATGGTTGCATAACGATAAAATGTATACCGGTGGCAGCATTAAAGATTTGCGCAATGCAATTTCTTTTAATGCCACTAAACAAGGCTTGGGCGTGCATAAATCACTTGAGCGCATGGTTGAGCTGTTTTTAAACAAAAGCCTTAAAGTACATCATCCCCATTCTTTAGCACATTTGCACTGCCCAACTATGGTGACCAGTCAAATTGCTGAAGTTTTAATTAACGCAACCAACCAATCAATGGACTCATGGGATCAAAGCCCTGCAGGTTCATTGATGGAAGTTCAGTTAATCGACTGGCTTCGTCAAAAGGTTGGTTATGGTGCAGGTCAGGCAGGTGTATTCACCTCGGGTGGTACACAATCGAATTTGATGGGCGTTTTGCTTGCACGTGATGCTTGCATCTCGAAAAACTGGAAAGACGAAAACGGCAAGCCATGGTCTGTTCAGCGCGATGGTATTCCAAGCGATGCAATGCGTAACGTCAAAGTCATCTGTTCTGAAAATGCACATTTCTCTGTGCAAAAGAACATGGCGATGATGGGCATGGGCTTCCAGTCTGTAGTCACTGTTCCTGTAAATGACAATGCACAGATGGATGTGGCTGCTCTTGAGGCGACAATGGCTCGCCTGCAAGCAGAAGGCAAAATCGTTGCATGTGTGGTTGCGACCGCGGGTACAACCGATGCCGGTGCGATTGATCCATTAAAGGAAATCCGTGAAATCACCAACAAATACGGCGCGTGGATGCATATCGACGCAGCATGGGGTGGTGCACTGATTTTATCGAATGACTATCGTTCGATGCTGGATGGAATTGAGTTGTCTGATTCGATTACGCTCGATTTCCATAAACATTATTTCCAAACCATTTCGTGTGGCGCGTTCTTGTTGAAAGATGAAGCGAACTACCGTTTCATGCATTATGAAGCCGAGTATTTAAATTCTGCTTATGATGAAGAACACGGTGTGCCGAACTTGGTATCTAAGTCCTTGCAGACCACGCGTCGTTTTGATGCATTGAAATTGTGGATGACAGTTGAAGCATTAGGTGAAGAGCTGTATGGTTCAATGATCGACCATGGTGTGAAGTTGACACGTGAAGTGGCTGATTACATCAATGCAACCGATGGTTTAGAGATGCTGGTTGATCCGCAATTTGCGTCTGTATTGTTCCGTGTAATTCCTGCAGGTTATCCGGCAGAATTGCTTGATACACTGAACCAGAACGTTGCAGATGAATTGTTTGCACGTGGTGAAGCGAACATTGGGGTCACTAAAGTAGGTCAAAATCAATCCTTGAAGATGACCACTTTAAGTCCAGTCGCGACTTTGGAAAACGTGAAAAACTTGCTTGATCTGGTATTAGCTGAAGCTGATCGTATTAAAGGTCCGATCGCTGATGGTACATATGTGACTGCGCTTGATTAATAAGTGTTTTCATAAAAAGGGAGATCAATAGATCTCCTTTTTTTATACTTAAAAATAGTAGAGAAGATATTCGTTTAATGCATAAATACATACCTTTTTAGTCTTTGATCTTCTTGTCCGCAGTTTCTAAAGTAGGAAAGATAAGAGAAAAAGGACGTGGAACATGGAGAAGGTGGAACAAGGAAAGTCGTTAATCAAAGAGGTGATAAATCAGAAAATATCGCCTTATCAATGGATGGTCATTTTACTCTGTTTCATTATTGCTTTGTGTGATGGTTTCGATACGCAGGCGATCGCATTCACAGCACCTGCCTTGTTAGAGCATTTTAATTTGCAACCGGGAGCATTAGCACCAATTCTGACTGCTGGCATTGTTGGAATGACAGTTGGTGCTATGTTGTTAGGGTTGTTGGGCGATAAATTGGGGCGCAGAAAGACCTTACTGTTTTGCACAGCTATTTTTTCTAGTGCTACGCTTCTCACGGCTTTTGTAAGCAATGTTGAACAAATATTTATCTTAAGAGTAATTGCCGGTTTAGGAATGGGAGGTGCAACACCTGTATTGTTGGCACTTGCTGCAGAATACTCACCCCAACGCTTTAAAGGCACAGTTACTACAGGGGTGTTATTGGCTTTACCTGCAGGGGCAATGTTTGGCGGGCTACTGGCGGCGAAAATGTTACCTGTAGTGGGGTGGCAGGGAATCTATATGATTGGGGGAGCACTCCCTCTTGTTTTACTGATTGTGTTGTATTTTGTTTTGCCTGAATCTTTAGAATATATGGCACAAAAAAATAGTGTCTCTAATGTTGCCACTATACAAAAAATTCTGAATAAAATTTCTCCTAAAGCTGTCTCATTCACACAGGCAGACCTGATCACAGCGAATCCGGCAGATCAAAATAAAGCAAAGTTAAGTATTCTGTTCCAGAATGGATTAGCTCGTACCACAGCTGGCGTATGGGGAACATATTTCTTTAACTGGATCGCTTGGTTCATGTTGTTATCATGGTTACCTACTATTTTAAAACAGGCAGGCTTGGCGCCTGAACAAGCGCCTTATGCTTCCGTCACAGTAAATGCAGCCTTTATTATTTTTGCTATTCCTTTGGCTTATTGGTTACCTAAATTAAATACAGCCAAAATATTAACTTTTATGCTGTTCACCGGAGTAGCTGTGGTCATAGGGTTAGGATTACTGATCGAAACTCAGCAATGGGGTTATATTTTTGCACTGATTGCCTTGGCCGGATTTGGTATTGGAGGTCAGCAACTGGCATTGAATTATTTGGTGGTTGCCGCATATCCAACCCAAGTTCGAGCGACAGCGACGGGCTGGGCTATTGGTATGGGGCGGATGGGGGCAATTATTGGTTCAGCCATCGGTGGGATTGTTTTAACCAGCTATGGCGTGACCGGTTATTTTTATGCGTTGGGTGTTCCTTTAATTATCGCATTATGCTGCGTTTTCTTAATCAAATATCAAATGCCTCTTCAAAAGGCTCAAACTGATTGTGCAGAAATTTCCCACTAGGCATGAGGCGAAATTAAAATATTAAATTCAGGCCAATGAGGTCAGATCTGATCTCATTGACTGTATAGGGCCTATTTTTAAGCAGCAAGTAGGCTAAATCCCACCTTTTTCAAAAGTTTCAGATATATACTCGAACTACCTTCCCACGGGAAATCTACCTCTATGGATCAATCAAACGGTAAATTTCAGGTTTCTGATTTTCAGCGATAGGTCGATCTTCCTCGAAAATTTTTAAGTTAAAGTCATATGCATTTTCAACTGGTAAGTCTTTGTCATAATTTCGAAAAGTTGGAGCAAATAGCCCTGTCGAACGCGCTTTCATCGGAGAAAGTAGTGGAACGTACCCAAGCAAAATCAGCTACATCATAAAACCTTCTATTTGCCGACCAGCAAAACGTTGTATATTGGTTTTTGGGCAAACCAGTTGCTGGTATTCAGCATCATCCCAAAACGGCATCCGGGGGATCGTCGGTTCAGCATTCTGTGCTGCAGTCAGTGAGCACCAAATCAAACCGTATTTTTCAACAGAGGCATAAGTGCGTAAATGAAAGCGATCGGAAATTTTGTGTTGTGGATGCGCAGGAATGCGGTTGCATTTACCCTCACTGCCAAAACGTAAACCGTGATAACGACAGACCACGCCTTGACCATCATTTTTGCCCAAGCTTAAAGGAACACCCCGGTGAGGACAGGCATCTTTGGCAACAATTAACTGGTCATCCATTTTATAGATGACAAGGGGCATATCTAGCAACAGGGTGCCTATGGGTTAATCAGTAAGATCACTGGCACGGGCAATCGGATACCAATGTTTGGCTAATAAATGCCAGTCCTGTTCTGCAAATGTCATATGTACGGGTAAATCAGAATTAAAAGTAGCAATGTTTTTACTATTCATAACTGAATCATTTTTTTGATCTTGAGTTTGAATATAAAACAAAGCACTGTTCTTTGAAATTTCAATTAATTGGATCTTGGATTGCGAAAATTAGAACGGTGAATCTGTCAAAAATCTAATAAATGAAATGCACATACGCAATAATGCTTATTTGCGATGTGTGATTTGTAGATATAGACGGTTGAACAGAGTCATTTGAGTGTTATTAAAAGATACCTTATATAGGGCTCTTTTTTTGTATGTAAAAATTGAATCAGGCACTTTGGTGAATAATTGAACGTAAAAGGATCTGATAAATTGATCAAAATGGTCAGACGAACAAATCAATGATGGAATAATAAGCAATGATTTTTGATGACAGTAAATGAATTATTACAATAATAACAGCTCAAAAATAAAAAAATTATAATATTAAATGGGAGGTTATTAACTGATTTTTATATATTTATAATTATAGGAATATGTTCATATCAATTATCATAAAAACGTCACATAGCTGTAACTTCTTTGTCATATTATAAAATCAAAATGCAACTATCGAAAAAGTACAACACTTTACAAAAAGTAGCGTACTTCAATATTGCATCTAATGAAGAGAGAAAAGAATGCGCTTAAATCATATTGCACTTGCTTTAGCAGTTTCTGGGGCAGCTGTAGCAACAACAGCAAATGCAGCTCGTGACACCATCCAAATCGCTGGTTCTTCAACTGTACTGCCTTACGCAAGTATTGTAGCAGAAGAATTTGGTAACACTTTCCCGCAGTTTAAAACACCGGTTGTAGGTTCTGGGGGTACATCTGGCGGTTTGAAGCAATTCTGTCAAGGCGTGGGTGACAACACCATCGACATCGCCAACGCATCTCGTAAAATTAAAGATTCTGAATTAGCTGCATGTAAAAAAGCAGGCGTGAATCAAGTGATTGAAGTTAAAGTAGGTTATGACGGTATTGTATTTGCGTCTAACTCAAAGAAGGCCGCTTATAAACTTCGTCCACAACATGTATTTGCAGCACTTGCAGCAGAATTACCTTCAAATGGTAAATTGGTTGCAAACCCGTATACACGTTGGAATCAAATTGACAAATCACTTCCAAATGAACCAATTACATTGGTAATTCCAGCTTCTAACCACGGTACACGTGAAGTGTTCCAGGAAAAAATGGTTGAAGCAGGTTGTGAATCTTACGAATACTTCAAAAATTTAGATAAAGATGCACAGAAAAAAGCATGTTCTACTTTCCGTAAAGACGGCAAAGTGATTGAAATTGCAGGCGACTATACTGAAACACTGGCACGTTTAAAAACTTCTCCAAGTGCGGTAGGGGTATTTGGTCTAGGTTTCTATGATCAAAACCGTGACAAATTACGCGTAGCGACAGTAAACAATGTTGTGCCATCAGAAAAAACGATTTTGAATGGTTCTTACCCAGTATCACGTCCATTGTACTTCTATGTGAAAGGTGAGCACCTTAAATCAATCAAAGGCCTACAACAATATTCTGAATACTTCTTAAGTAAAAAAGTTTCAGGTAAAGGTTCTAAGCTGGAAAAAGCGGGTTTGATTTCAATGTCTGATAAAGAACGCGCAAAAAATCTTGCAGATTTAAAAGCAGCTAAAGCGGTTAAGTAATTAGGATAAATGAGCTGATGGTAGGAGACTTCCTAGCATCGGCTTTTTTGCAAAGACAAGGTTTTCAAAGCATGAAAATTGAAAAAATGCCGGAGAATACATGAATCTGCTACTTATAGGTGTGTTATTGGCGTTGATCGCTGTAGCCTATCAAATCGGGTTATCTAAAAGTCGTAACCTAGCAGGTAAGGGAAATAACTCTGCGAAATTGCATTCACGCCCCGGATATTACGGTGCATTGGTGGCGTTATGGTGTGGTATCCCTGCTTTTTTAATTTTATTGGTTTGGAATATTGTTGAACCCAATATCTTGCGACACGTGGTTTTAGCGAATATACCTGCAAATATTGCAGCGACGTTAGATCAGGCAAGTATTGAAGTTTTAATTGATCGTGTGCAGGCCATTGCTTCTGGTTTTGGTGTGAGTGATCAAGCAGCAGCATATGAAATTGCAGCAGCACAACAACTAGCAAAAATTGAAAATATCAGTTCCTTTGCTAAATTGGCAGTGGTGATCTGTGCCGCTTTAGCGGGTCTGGTTTTGGCAAAAAAACGTGTAGCCCAACAATTTCGTGCACGTAATCAGGTCGAAAAAACCATTAATGTCGCTTTAGCCCTATGTTCTGGGGTGGCTATTTTAACCACCATCGGTATTGTAATGTCGATGTTTAGTGAAGCTATGCGCTTCTTCAACTTCGTCAGTCCACTTGATTTCTTTTTTGGAACAGAATGGAATCCGGGTTTTAGTACATCAGGAAATGCTGAAGGTAGTTATGGCTTGTTGCCGCTGCTTTGGGGCACGCTGATGGTTAGTGGTATCGCTTTATTAGTCGCAGTACCAGTCGGTTTGATGATTGCAATCTATTTGGCTGAATATGCATCATCTGGCTTTCGCTCTTGGGCAAAACCCGCGATTGAAGTTTTAGCCGGAATTCCGACCATCGTTTATGGTGTGTTTGCGCTGATGATTATTGGCCCATTCTTTAAAATGCTTGGAGCAAGCGTTGGGCTAGAAATTAATGCCACCAGTGCCTTAACCGCAGGTTTCGTGATGGGGATTATGATTATCCCGTTTGTATCTTCACTTTCAGATGACATTATTACCCAGGTGCCTCGCGCACTACGGGATGGTTCTTTAGGACTCGGTGCAACCAAGTCTGAAACCATTCGTCAGGTAGTATTGCCTGCAGCCTTGCCGGGCATTATTGGGGCATTTTTACTTGCAGCATCTCGTGCCATTGGTGAAACCATGATTGTGGTTTTGGCCGCAGGGAATAGTCCATTATTGCATGCCAATCCGTTGGAAGCGATTTCAACCGTGACCATTACTATCGTCAATCAACTTACAGGTGATACTGACTTTGCCAGCCCACAAGCGTTGGTGGCATTTGCATTGGGTTTAACCTTGTTTGTGATTACTTTAGGTTTGAACATCGTTGCACTGTATATCGTGCGTAAATATCGCGAGCAATACGAATGAGTACTTCTAATACATCTCCCATGGATCAGGCACGTGATCCACGCGCTTCTGCTGAATTGCGCGAAAAACGCAAACAAAAGATTGCCAGTTCTTTAGCAAAGCGTCACCGCAAAGAAAAAATGTTTCGCATATTTGGCTTCTCTGCAGTCATTACCGGTCTGTTCTTTGTGGTACTGCTATTCGGAAGTATTTTGGCAAAGGGTTTGCCGGCATTCTGGCAATCCAGTATGACGGTGCCGGTCTATTTTGATCCGACCATAATTAATGCGGGCGCGAAGCCTATCAAAAAAGCAGGCGAATCTCCTGCCCATTTTCAAGAGCGCTTTATTGCATGGCAAACTGAAATGGGGATGGTGGATTGGGATGCTTTAATCGTGAATGGATTAATTGCAAAAGATCCAAGTATTGCCTCGCAGCGTGATGAACTTGGCAGCTTGTATACTAGCTCCGAAGCCTACCGCTTACGTGATTTAGTACTTGCAGATCCTGCATTGATTGGTCAGAAAAAAGACTTAAATATTCTGGCTGATGCCAATGTAGATGTGTGGTTGGCAGGAAATATTGATCGAAGTTTACCGGATGACCAGCAACAATTAAGTTCGGAAGTTCGTCAACTCGCTGATGATTTAAAAGCCAAAGGCGTGATTCAAAATACCTTTAATACCAATATTTTCACCAATCCAGACTCGCGCAGCTCTCCAGCAACCTCTGGTTTAGCTGGTGCAATCATGGGCTCGTTGTTCATGATGCTGATCGTAATTTTTATCTCGATTCCAATCGGCGTAGCATCTGCCATTTATCTGGAAGAGTTTGCACCGAAAAATTTCATTACCGATGTCGTGGAAGTGAATATCAATAACCTCGCAGCTGTACCATCCATTGTATTTGGTTTGCTTGGTGCTGCCATTTTTATTGGCTGGATGCATTTACCGATTTCTGCACCTTTAGTGGGTGGTCTGGTATTAAGCCTGATGACTCTCCCAACCGTGATTATCACCACACGTGCATCGCTTAAAGCTGTACCACCGTCGATTCGTCAAGCGGCATTGGGCTTGGGCGCTTCTCGTGTACAAACAGTATTTCACCATGTATTGCCACTTGCGATTCCCGGAATTTTGACAGGTGCCATTATTGGTGTCGCACAGGCCCTAGGTGAAACAGCGCCATTACTCCTGATTGGTATGAGTGCCTTTGTGGCGAGTGTTCCAGCTACACCATTAGACCAATCCACTGCTTTACCAGTACAAATTTTCTTATGGCAAGGCAATGAATTGCGTAACTTCTTTGAAGGACGTACTGCTGCGGCAATTATTGTCTTACTTGCACTGATGGTCGGCTTAAATAGTCTGGCAATCTGGTTACGCAAGAAATTTGAAGTGCGCTGGTAAAAGGGACAATATATGAATACTGTAACCGCTATATCAAAAACAAATTCCTTAGAACAGGGTCAAACCGTGAACCAAGATCAGAAGCAATTTACCTCTCACGAAGTAGATAAAAAACGTCAAGGGACTTCATTTGTTTCTCAATTTGATACCAGTCCTTCGGCTAAAAAAGAAAATAAAACATCCAATGTTAAAATCAGCACTTCGGATGTTCATGTTTACTATGGCGAAGCAGAAGCAATTAAGGGTATCGATTTAAATATCTACGAAAATGAAGTGATTGCTTTTATTGGGCCGTCTGGTTGCGGTAAATCGACTTTTCTACGTACTTTAAACCGTATGAACGACACTATTGATTCATGTCGTGTGGCGGGTAAAGTCATGCTGGATAATCAAGATATCTATGATCCAAATCTAGATGTTGTATTACTTCGTGCGCAAGTGGGTATGGTATTCCAGAAACCCAATCCTTTCCCTAAATCAATTTTTGATAACGTGGCTTACGGTCCAAAACTGCACGGCTTGGCACGCGACAAATATGATCTTGAGGAAATTGTTGAAAATAGTCTGCATAAAGCTGGTCTTTGGGATGAAGTAAAAGACCGTTTAAATCAGCCGGGTACAGGGCTTTCCGGTGGTCAGCAACAGCGTTTATGTATTGCACGTACTATTGCGGTTAGCCCGGAAGTGATTTTGATGGATGAGCCGTGTTCTGCACTAGATCCAATTGCCACTGCAAAAATTGAAGAACTGATTTCAGACTTATCCACTCAATACACCATTGCCATTGTGACGCACTCAATGCAACAGGCTGCACGTGTATCGGATCGTACTGCTTACTTCCATTTGGGTGATTTGATTGAAGTTAATGCGACTGAAAAAGTGTTTACTCAGCCGGATCATCAATTGACTGAAGCCTATATTACCGGCCGTTTTGGTTAATGAAATGACAGTGTTAGAAAAGAGCCGAAAGGCTCTTTTCTATTTAACCATCAATTTTTTTGTCTAAACAAACTATGTGATGTGTTCAGCTAGCGATCATTAAGCTTTATTTTTTATCCAATTATGATCTTTAACGATATGTTCCTATCGTGAGGAAATGACTTAATACTGGAAGCATTTAAAGGATAAGAATCTAGACAATGAGATGATTAATAAAATTCATATTGAATTTTCAATCTTTTGACCTCATGTTAAAGACAACTGCAGATACAATTAGAGAAATCATTTTATATGTTATTCCATACCCCTAAATTACCCGCTGAAATTCGAATCAGCCATTTAAACGCGCGCCTAAATGAACAACGTAAAAAAATTGCGCAAACCACTGCATCTAGATTTGAACTATTGCAACTCACTCAACAACTTTCAAAAGAAGCCAAGTTACGTAGAAAGAATAATCAAAAAATTTATGTACTCGATTTTAAAGGTGATACCGCTGCATCTGCGGTAGAAAGTTTACGTGAAGAAATTACCCTGATTTTAGCGACAGCAAAAGCAGGACGTGACCGTGTGGTTGTTCGTCTGGAAAGTCCGGGTGGTATGGTGCACGGCTATGGTCTAGCTGCTGCACAACTGGTGCGTCTGCGTGATGCTGGTTTTAACCTGACGATTTGCGTTGATAAGGTTGCGGCAAGTGGCGGTTATATGATGGCGTGTATTGCCAACGAAATTGTTTCTGCACCCTTTGCAGTGGTCGGTTCAATTGGCGTGGTTGCTCAAGTGCCTAACTTTAATCGGTTATTAAAAGAGAAGCATATCGATTTTGAACTTTATACCGCAGGTGAGTTTAAACGCACTGTGACCCTCTTTGGTGAAAATACTGCTGAAGGTAAAGCCAAATTTGAAGAAGAGTTGCAACAAACCCATGAGTTGTTCAAGCACTTTGTTGAAAAATACCGTCCACAACTCAATATTGAAAAAGTTGCAACAGGTGAGCATTGGTACGGGAAGGATGCGCTTGAATTAAACCTGCTGGATAAACTGCAAACTTCAGATGAATATCTGCAAGGTTTATTGGCACAGCATGATGTGTATGTGATTGATACTCGTCGCAAACCAACTTTGGGTGAAAAGCTGGGCTTACAAGCAGCTCAAATGGCAGATGGTCTAGTGCCTGCAGTGATGAATAAAGTGATGGAAACCTTGTCAAAAGCGAGTGCGAATGTCATTCAACTACGTGATCCCAAGCTTTAATTTAAAATGATCTTCTAATTTTAAAATTGCGCCCTAATGAGCGCAATTTTTTTTGCCTGTATTTTAATATTCAACTCAGCCTGAGCTGCTATGTTGCAACTGAAATACAGTCCACAAAGATTTTTTATGACTCAGAACACTACAACATCTTCTATAGATTTACTGATTCGGTTTTTGCATATGGTGATCATTTTGAGCTTTAGTGGGGCTTATCTTACGGAGGATGCAGAAGAATGGCATTAAATGCATATGGCCTTTGGCTATATACTCGGTATCAGCCTGATCTTAATAATTTTATGGCAGTTTTTTTGCGCCTCGACTTGCCTATACTCAGCCTTTGGGGATAATCCGTCGATTTCATGTGATCAAGCCATTTGTGCAGCGCTATTGGACGAACCCGCAGCAATAGCTTTCCGCGAAGTTTTTAAAAGTAGCCAATTCCAGCCTGTTTCAGTTGAGCATACTGGGTGTTTTTTGCCTGCTGCCCTTAACAGTGTTGGCAGGTTTTTTAACTGACTATACGCATAGTCACAGTTTAAAAGAAGTGCATGAGCTATTTGCCAATCTGTTTTTAGCCAGTGTATTACTGCATTTGGCAGCACTGACACTGAATAGCATTCTGCTTAAAAAATGGCTAGCAAAGCGGATGTTTTGGCTTGCAGAATCACATCCATGGTTCACTATGTTTGCCTCAGTCATTTCACTAGGCGTGTTGGTCACTTTCTGACTGTGGTATTTTAACTAAGCTTTTATGAGAGCAGCACAAATGAAGCAGGCCATAACTCGCAGCCCCTAGTGTTGCAAGCAGCATATCCATATGCGCATCCCAAATATCTCCCTGCTGTCCATTATAATTTTCTGCTTCTTCTGGGGATAAACCAATTGCAATCAGCCATTCAAGCCATTCATAAATTAAACTGGTGGCCATGATAAACTGAACCACCAATAAAAATAGCATGAAAGGTTTAGCTCCAGGTAGCCATACCTGAAACAGTCGCAGTAGTACGGGGTAGAGCAGTAAACCACAGGCAAGATGCACCAGACGATCATACATATTGCGCGACCAGTCCATAGACTGATTTAAATCAAAATTGAACAGCTGAATCAGCCATTCATTATAGGGGACATAGGAATACAGGTAATGGGCACCCACAATGTGAATCAGTAAAAAAGCCAGATAGAGTGTAAAACTGTAAAAATTCAGGCCAATTTTCTTTTGGGTAAACAACAAGGCAGCAAGCATAAAGACTGTGCCGACCTGATGCAGCAGATATGCTTCAAATTCTAAAGGACGAATACTTGCGATCACTATGGCAATGGTTATAAAACCTAAACTAAGCCAGTGTTTTAAGGTGAGTTGGTATTCAATCATCTTATTGTTTTCGACTATAAAGTAGTGGAAGTATAATAAAAAAGCGAAGCCGAAGCTTCGCTTTTTCTGACTAAAATTTAATTAGATTTTAGCGATTAAATCTTTAATTTGTTTCGCTTGCTCAGCTGCATTACCTGTATAGGTTGCAGGTGTCATTTCAGCCAAACGTGCACGATCAGCAGCAGGAACCGCTTCAAGTTCATTACCATTAACGAAATCAACCATCATTTCACGCGTCATGGCTTGACCGCGTGTAAGGGCTTTTAATTTTTCGTATGGTTTTTCTACGTTGTAACGACGCATAACGGTTTGAATTGGTTCAGCCAATACTTCTTGAGCGTGGTCTAAATCTTCAGCAATACGTACAGCGTTAAGCTCTAATTTACCAATCCCTTTTAAGCAAGCATCAAAAGCAATCAAGCTTTGTGCAAAACCAACACCCATGTTACGAAGAACGGTAGAGTCAGTTAAGTCACGCTGCCAGCGAGAGATTGGAAGTTTTTCGCCCAAGTGAGCCAATACAGCATTGGCCAAGCCCAAGTTACCTTCAGAGTTTTCAAAATCAATTGGATTGACTTTATGCGGCATAGTGGAAGAACCGACTTCACCTTCTTTCAAACGTTGTTTGAAGAAGCCGAGTGAGATGTAGCCCCAAACGTCACGGTTAAAGTCGATCAAAATCGTATTGAAGCGACGTAACGCATCAAAAAGTTCCGCCATGTAATCATGTGGTTCAATTTGAGTGGTGTACGGGTTGAACGCTAAACCTAAAGATTCAACAAAAGCTTGTGAATGTGCAGGCCAGTTAATATCTGGATAAGCTGAATAATGCGCATTGTAGTTACCTACAGCACCATTGATTTTACCCAAAAGTTCAACATTGTTAAATTGCTTGATCTGGCGTGCAAGGCGGTAAGCCACGTTTGCCATTTCTTTACCCAGAGTGGTTGGGCTTGCGGTTTGACCATGGGTACGAGACAACATCGCTTGTTCAGCATGTGTTTCAGCCAAAGTTGCAATTGCGTCGATAATACTTTGCATTGAAGCAACCAGAACATCACGACCATTTTTAAGCATTAAAGCGTGAGATAAATTGTTGATGTCTTCAGAAGTACATGCAAAGTGAATGAATTCACCGGCATCTTTCAATTCATCAATGTGTGCAATTTTTTCTTTCAGGAAGTATTCAACGGCTTTAACGTCGTGGTTAGTGGTACGTTCAATGTCTTTAATGCGGTTTGCATCATCTTCCGAGAAATCAGCCACAATTGCATCTAAAGCAGCATTGGTTGCTGCTGAAAAAGCTGGAACTTCAGTGATTTCAGGACGGTTTGCAAGCGCTTGTAACCAGCGCACTTCAACAGTCACACGAGCATGGATTAAACCAAACTCAGAGAGGAAAGGACGGAGAGCATCACATTTGCTCGCGTAGCGTCCATCTAATGGAGAAAGTGCGGTTAAAGCGTTCATAGCGATTCCTTAAACTTTGGAATTGAGGGGCCGAATACGTTGCAAAAATTTGTTGCGTTGAAAATTAAAACTGAGCAAACAAGGCACGAACTGCAAAGAATAGCGAGACTATTTTTAAATTTCGTAACGCAGTTTGAGATTGTTTTAACTTCAACCCTTCGGGACTCGAGTATTTTTTATTTTACTTCGTTATGATTTGCTCACTTAGAATAACTAAGTTTTACAAACCATGCTTCGGATCATTAAAAAACTCATTGTCGCAATTATTTTTGCAGCCTATACGGCCCCTATGTAAAACAAAGCCCGCACAGCATCAGTTAAACCACCTGATATTGTAAACGGGCAAGATCTTGAATATCTTGGAGCAGCTTACGCTTGCTGAAAATCATGCCCCATGAACTGCCCCCCATTTGGCGCCATAAATGCGCCAGTTGCAGGCCAGTAAACAGCGAAGCGCGAATACGGTTGGTATGAGATGTATCTTTAAATGCTTGGGCGTTGCCTTTGACCATAATGCGAGGATTAATTTGTCCTGCAGTTTCGACATAGGTTTGGGCAAGGTTGGCAATAATACTGGGATGTAGATAATTATTATCAAAAAATGAAAGTTGCTTTAATATTTTTTGTTGCGATTTTTCAATGATTTCAACGAATTTTGGATTGCTATAGACTTTTTTCTCTAACTGTAACAAGGCCATGGCATAGCTCATCGGCAACTTGGCGCTAGATAATTTGGGTAAACGAGATTTGGGAGAGGTATTAAACGGTTGGGTAATACTATTTTCTAAAGTTTTTAAACCGAGAGAAATATCGGCAAGTTGATTAAAAAAATCTAGGGTCCGGCAGGATTCATTGGCGGTAGGGCGAATATTCAGGCTGGCTTTAATGAGTTGCTCTAGATAGAAGCTGCCGCTTTCACCCACACTCTGCTGTCCGGACATGGCGGTCATGTGGGTCAGCTGTGTCGATTGAAACACAGCTGCCAACGCCAAAGCACGGTTTTGGCGTATATTCAAAGTTTGAGGCTGTTGAAAGGGTAACTCAGCCATGCCTATCGCTTCCTTTTAAATAAAATCAGGTTTTGGGGCATTGGTATGATGAATCACACCGCCACCTAAACAAACTTCATCTGCGTAGAACACTACACTTTGTCCTGGAGTCACCGCACGTTGCGGTTCGTCGAATTCAACGCGTACACCATTTGGCATATCGGCATCTTTATAAATAACACAGTCTTGATCGGGTTGGCGGTAACGCGTTTTCGCAGTGCAGCGGAAACCGTTTTCTGGAATTACTTGCTCACCCGCAACCCAGTCAATTGCTTCACTCCAAAGTATAGTACTTTGCATCAGTGGATGCTCATGACCCTGACCAATGACGAGGCGGTTGTTTTCAATATCTTTATAAAGAACAAACCATGCACCCTCAGATTCGCCCTTAAGACCACCCAAGCCAATGCCGCCACGTTGACCGAGCGTATAGTACATTAAGCCGTGATGTTCACCAACCTCTTTACCGGTATCTAGATAAATTTTTCCAGCTTGGGCAGGTAAATATTGTTTCAAGAAGTCATTAAAACGGCGTTCGCCAATAAAGCAAATGCCGGTTGAATCTTTTTTCTTCGCTGTTGCAAGACCGAGTTCTTCAGCAATACGACGAACTTCCGGTTTTTCAATTTCACCGACTGGGAACAAAGTCTTGTTAATTTCACGACCATGTACAGCATGCAGGAAATACGTTTGATCTTTGTTTTGGTCAAAGCCGCGTAATAAAGGTGCGTATTCTTCACCACGCGAGTTGGTTATGGTTTCCCCGCGGCGGCAATAATGACCTGTGGCAATAAAGTCTGCACCCAAGTTCACGGCATGATCTAAAAATGCACGGAACTTGATTTCTTTATTACATAAAATATCCGGGTTTGGGGTACGACCTGCAGCATATTCAGCTAAAAAATGCTCGAATACACGATCCCAATATTCCATGGCAAAGTTGGCTGTATGCAATTTGATGCCGATTTTGTCACAAACGGCTTGTGCATCGGCCAGATCTTCCATAGCCGTGCAATATTCCGTGCCGTCATCTTCTTCCCAGTTTTTCATGAAAAGTCCTTCAACTTGATATCCTTGTTGAAGAAGAAGTGCTGCAGAAACAGAAGAATCTACACCACCAGACATACCGACGATGACACGTTGTTGCATAGGATTAAGCATCCAAAGTTGAAATTAAGGGAGAGTTTTGGTGCTCGTAAATGAGCGATAAAGGATATTTTTTGCCTGAAAGAGCATCTTCAAGGGCTTTAGTTACCAAGGGGCTACGCGCACGAGCCGACTCGATCAATTCTTCCAAAGTCATCCAGACTGCGCCAATGATTCCTGTATCTAATGTTGCATGTTCATCATGCGCAATCGATTTTGCTAAAAAGCAGAAACGGAAATAGGTGCGATCTGGAAACATCGGTGGGGTATAGGTATAAATACCCAGCAGTGATTCAATACTTACTGTATGTCCGGTTTCTTCCATGGTTTCGCGAATGGCAGCATCAATAACGGTTTCGCCACATTCGACATGACCTGCAGGCTGATTAAACACAGTATGTGTTACACCTTCTGTATGTTCTTCAACAAACAGAAATTTTCCGTCTTTTTCGACAACAGTTGCAACCGTAACGTGAGCAGTCCAAGCGGTCATTGAAAAGCACCAAGGAATAAAAGGGCTATTCTACAAAATTTAGGGCGCGGTGGCTATGTTGCGAGAGTTTTTCTTTGATGGTTTATAAAATTGCAATGAATTGATGTCTATTTTTAGAATTTCCTTTTACAGATAAGTTGCATAAATATAAATTATTAATAATAGCTAACTAAAATCGTGGAACAATGTTTGAATAGTGAGCGTGAAACGTGAATATTCAAATAAAAGTTACGCAATTGCGCTGACTACTGAAATGAATTTTATTAAGATATTGATACAAAAGGAAAAAATATAAGCATTTCGTGTAAGGTGTATTATGTTAATTTTAGAAAAAATTTAAAATCATAAATAAAAATCTATGAATAAATCATTTACTAAGAATTTACATCACAGCCATACCATAGGAAAGTGAGTTCGAAAAAATTGCATGGCATAAACAAGGATAACAGATGAAATATTCAGACAAATTTTCACTTTATTATATGTTGCTATTAATATTTTTATTCCTTTTTTATTTTTTATTCAAACTAATTGTTTGGCAATATGAGGCATACAATGAAAGACGAGGTTTCTGTACCTCTGAAGGAAAATATCTGACCGACGAAGAGAAATTGCAAAATTTGAGAGCAGATCGTGTGGCACTAGCTTTAGAAGGGTGGAGTAAGGATACAGATCGTGATAAATTCTCAAGAATTCTAATTTCGAAATATGATTTAAGCGATAAAGAAAAGATCATTAATATAATGGCAAAATCTAATATTAATAAATCATTTGAAGAAAATTTTGGAATAATTGCTATAGGTGCAATGTCTGAATATATTGATAGACGTGCTTGTCTACGAGAATCGAGGCACTGTTATGATTATAGAAAATCTCGTAATGGGCTACGTAATTTATGGAAAGATGATAATACAGTCGATATCGAATATTTAAAAAGTTTACCTAAAGATTATTCTATCATTGTTAATGCTGATGCAAGTCAAGCTGTTACGGCTTCAATAGCCCCATTGTCAAGTATTATAAAAACAGGAAAAAATAATTATCAGATATCATATTATTCTATTTATAAATTCTGTTGTGATCGTGAATCTATTGAGCAACGAACAGGAATAATGAATTCGAGTAATCAGAAAAAAACTGCTGAACAGATACAAAGAGATTATAAGGAGATATCACAGTTACACCTAGATCAAATCGATGGTGAAAGTAGAGATAGTATTTATATTATGGATTTATTTCAAAATATAAAATTAGATCAACCAGAGCTAGTACAAAAATATGGTTTGTTTTGGAGCGTAGCAAGTTTAAGGGATAGTTTTTATCCACGAGTCAGAAATATCATGACCACAGCTTGTGGCACGATCATTAAAACTAAACCAAATTAATCGAGAATAAATAATCATGAGGGTTATACCCCTATTTTTAATTGATTTAATCAGTAGAAAATTCCAAAACTTGATTATTGTTTAAATTTAGGTGGTCTACCATTAACTGACATATGAGCTCGTTCCCCTAATGATTTTTAGTCCCCTTTTTTTCAAGTCAATTTCTTATACGCGATTCGGGGTAAGTAAGAACTGTGCAAAGTAGATAGAAAAATCTTTTATAAGTTATTTCTTCTTTGAACTATGATTATTTAACATAATGGCGCTTATACGAAGTTAACTTTGATCCAAATAATTATTCGCCACCTTCACATAATGCCGTGCCGAATAAGGCAAAAACTCCTTTTCTTTATCAGTTAACGGACGGACTTTTTGTACCGGACTACCGACATATAAATAACCGCTTTCAAGACGTTTACGTGGTGGAACCAGTGAACCGGCACCAATCATCACATTATCTTCAATCACCACATCATCTAAAATAATTGTGCTTATGCCAATTAGAACTCGATTACCAATGGTACAGCCATGTAATTTTACGTGATGACCAATGGTGACATCTTCACCAATAATCAGTGGTGAGCCTTCAGGCTTGTCGGCTTTTTTATGGCTGACGTGCAACATGGCATGATCTTGTACATTACTGTTTTTACCAATATGAATATGATTCACATCGCCACGAATTACGGCAAAAGGCCACACCGATACATTTTCAGCCAAAGTCACGTCACCAATCACCACGGCCATTTCATCAATATAGCAAGTGACATCAATTTTAGGATGGTGATCTAGATAAGGGCGAATATTCTTTTTCATCATTAGAAGTCAGGGCAAGGATGTGGAGTGATTATAAAATAAAAAAGCACCTAGACCGAAGTATAGATGCTTGAACTTAAGTCTAAAGTTTTAAATTAGAATAAGTTAGAGAAAAATTGTTTGATATGGTCGATCATTTTTGCAAAGAAACCTGCCTCTTCAACATCTTGAAGTGCAATAAGCGGTTTTTCTGAAATCACTTTACCATTAATGCTGGCTACATATTTACCCACCACCTGACCTTTTTTAAGTGGAGCAGTCAATTTTGGTTGAACAACCAGTTGTGTTTTGATCGCGTTAGCCTGACCTTTTTGCATGGTAACGTTAAAGTTTTCAGCTAAGCCAATTTGAACGTCATTGCTTTTCCCATACCAAACTTTGGCTTTAGCCAAGACCTGATTGGCAGGCTGTACTTTAACGGTTTCAAAGTTTGCATAACCCCAAGCCAAGATTTCACGTGTCTGAGATGCACGCTCGTTCATGCTTGGTGCACCAAAAATTACTGAAATTAAACGCAGTGGGCCGCGTTTGGCAGAAGTGGTTAAACAGTAACCTGCTTCGTCAGTATGACCGGTTTTTAAACCATCTACACTTGGGTCGGTATAAAGCAAGGCGTTACGGTTACCTTGTTTAATGCCATTAAAAGTAAATTCTTTTTCAGAGTAGATTGGGTAATACTTTGAACTGTCATGAATAATATGTTGCGCAAGCGTTGCCATATCTTTTGCAGTCGAGTAGTGACCTTCAGCAGGCATGCCTGTCGAATTGATGAAGCTGGTATTGGTCATGCCAATACGTTTTGCTTCTTCATTCATCATGTGGGCAAAAGTGCCTTCATTCCCGGCAATATGTTCTGCCATGGCTTTAGAAGCATCATTACCTGACTGGATGATAATCCCACGAAGCATTTCTAATGCTGTTGCAGTACCGTTCAGCGGGACATACATACATGATTCCGTGCTACTACCACGACACCATGCCGACTCGTTCATACGAACCTTTTCATCTTCCGTAAGATCACCACTCAATAACTTCTGTTCGATGATGTAACTGGTCATCATCTTGGTCATTGAAGCAGGTGCTAATTTTTCGTTTTCATTTTTAGATGCGAGGATTTGCCCCGTCTCATAGTCCATCAAAACATAAGATTTATTATTGAGTTCTGGCGGTGCAGATAAGACAGATGCTGCGAATGTGAAACTAGGCAATAGTAATAATGCAGCAAGGGCGCTTTTGTGGGTCATTCTAGGTGGTTCCAATATCTTGATATAAGCACAAAGAGCCTAGCATTCTAGGATAAAGCTAGACCGACTTCTACGGAGAAATCGGCTTATTTCAAAAGTATTGTAACCAATTGGTGTTAATTACTGTAAGTCATCAACTCTTGGCAAATTTCTTTATTTTTTGCATCACCGGCTTTTTTCGCATCACTACGTGCTTCAGTTAAAATTGATTTAAATTTTTTCTCTTTGCTGAGCTTGTTTAAAGCTGAAACCGCATCTTTTTCTTGCGGTAAATATTCATGTGCAAGTTTGGAATATCCTTTCGAAAACTGAGCATCATTTTTCACCAAGCTTGGGCAGACTTCCGAGAGTACATAAATTGCAGCAAGTTCTTGTTGAGTGACTTTTTGAATGGGGGTAACTTCAATATTTTCGTCTTGTTGTTTGGCAGCATGAGTAGCCGAGAGTGACATTGCAGCAGTGGTCAATAGACCCAAAGAAAGAGATTTGAACAGAGATAATTTCATTTAAGCAGACCTAAATTATTTAAAAACATAACAATATAAATAAGCTTAACGATATTTTTGGTAATTGTAAGTACACAAATGTATTGAAGCTGTTGAAAGTTGAAGAAACAATGAATCGACTTTAATAGTTGAATCTGGCTTGTATTTATTTTATAAAAACAGGGCATGAAGGTGGATAATCTTCATGCCCACATATAGGATGCTCATTAGGTTGAGTAATCTATATCAATAATCTGTTATGACTTAGGCTTCGTAATTTACGACCTCATTACACACTGTTTTTTGTTCGTCTTTACTGGTTTCTTTGGCAGCTTGACGCGCTTCATCAAGAACAGATTTATATTCTGAATCTGCCTGAATTTTATCGTAAGTCATCGATTTATCTGAATAGTCTTGCAGATAAGTCTGAATCAGTTGCTGAATATTGTGATTAAATTTTGCATTTTTACCCAGAATCGCAGGGCACACTTCAGCCATAACCTGAGTTGAAGCAATGTCCTCTTTAATCAGGGTATTGGCTTCTGCTTGAGTTAGGCTTTCATCGGCTAAAACAGCTTGTGATAGTAATGCTGCAAAACCTAAACCCAAGAAGCCACGAAGTGAGATCGTTTTAATCATTTTTTAGTCACACATTTTGAATGGAGGTCGATCGTTAAATATATATAATTCTTTATATTATTCAATCAAATGTTCTGACCAGTCATTTTTCAAACCGTTACGAGATTTTAAGTGAATATATTAATTGCCAATGATGATGGCGTTTTTGCTCCCGGTATCCAAGCGCTTGCGCATGCTTTAGCGCCTTTGGGGCGTGTAGTGATTGTTGCGCCAGAAAGCGAGCGCAGTGGTTATTCCAGTGCTTTGACTCTAGATCGACCATTACGTCCTATCCAAATTTCCCCCGATGTTTGGGCAGTCAATGGAACACCAGCAGATTGCGTTTATCTGTCTATGAACGGGTTATTTGATTTTGAATTTGATCTGGTGGTTAGCGGTATTAATAGTGGCGCTAATCTGGGCGATGATGTGCTTTATTCGGGAACAGTCGGGGCAGCATTTGAAGGTCGCTTAATGAAACAACCCGCAATTGCCGTATCGATGGCAGGACAAAATGTCCGTTCTTACGAAAACCCAAAAGATTATGCTGTCGCTGCACAATGGGTGCATGATTTTATTGCTTCAGGTTTACCGGTTTTACCTCCACGTCACATTTTTAATGTCAATATTCCTGATGTGCCTGAATTACAAGGTTCGAAAATCACCTATCAGGGTAGACGCAGTCAATCAAAACCCATTACCAGTCATGTAGACCCACGTGGCCGTCAAGTCTATTGGATTGGGCTTTCTGGCGAAGCTGTGGCGGATCCGAAAAAAGGTTTAACTGAAATAGAGTCGGACTTTTTTGCAGTCGCGAATGGGTATGTCAGTATCACACCTATTCAAATGGATGCTACCAATTACGAGATTTTGAACACATTGCATGCACAGTTTTCTAAATAGCCTGAAGTAGTGTTATAACTTTGTGAAAATGTAGTGTTGAAATAATTTTTTATATACTTTTTTGCTAATCTTAGCGCAATTCAATAAATACATTTATATGTAGAGAGGAAGAGTAATGCTCTTGGTGTCATCTTATCGCTTATTAGCTACGCCTTCAGCCTTGCTGAAAACCATTGTGTTGTCTACAGCGGTTATTTCCACTGTTATTTTGAGTGGTTGTGCTTCAAAACCACAAATTCATAATTCAACACGTTATGCGGCTGCACCAGACTACTATACGGTTCGTTCTGGTGATACTTTAAGTGGGATTGCTGCACGTTATGGTTTAGCCTATACCAGTGTTGCGGATATGAATGACATCACGCCGCCGTATCGCATTTATGTGGGCCAATCTTTACGTTTAAAAGACTCAGGTTCACGCCGTACCACGACCACTCAAGCTGTGACACAAGCTGCACCGATTCAACGTCAAACCGTTCAAATTCCAACCAGTCCAGTGAAACCTGCTGCACCTGTTGTAGCGAATGTTCCAACAGCTCCTGTAGCAACCTCGAAAGCATCTGCGTTACGCTGGGTTAAACCAAGCAATGGTGCAGTGCTGCAAAACTTTAATTTAGCCAATAATATTAAAGGAATTCGCTATACTGGAAACGTAGGTGATGCAATTTATGCGGCTGCAGATGGGCAAGTGGTATATGCCGCAGACGGGTTAAAAGAATATGGTAACCTGATTCTGATCAAGCATATTAATGGTTACATTTCAGCGTATGCACATAACAGTAAAATGAACGTGAAAAGTGGAGAAAATGTGACGGCTGGGCAGAAGATTGCAGAGATGGGTTCATCAGGCACAACCCGTACCATGCTTGAGTTTCAGGTGCGTCTAGATGGTAAGCCTATTGATCCAACCCAGGTATTACCTATTAATTAAATAAATTAATACATTACTTAAATTTCACCGTATAATACAATGAGTTGCTTTTATCGAAAGATAAAGCATCTCATAAGTTCAGAGGGAAATTTATGTTAGATCAACTTCGAGCAATGGGTGTCTTTGCTTGTGTTGTAGAAAAAAATTCGTTCAGTGGTGCTGCCCGTGATTTAGGTATCACCACCAGTGCTGTAAGTCAGCAAATTCGTTCTTTAGAACATGAGATGGAAGTTACCCTTTTACATCGTTCTACCAGAAAGTTGAGTTTAACTGAAGCGGGACAAGCTTTTTTCCACAGCTGCCAAGAGATGCTTGCTGCTGCAGAGCGCGGAAAGGTACGGATTAATGAGCTGCGTGATGACCTTGTTGGGGACTTACGTATTGCAACTACGCCAGAATTAGCCGCAAATCATGTCATTCCAGCCTTATCACATTGGATGTCTGCTCATAGAGGGTTGGCGGTTCATGTAGAAGCTGACAATCAATATATTGATCTGATTGAAGGTCGTATTGATATTGCGTTGCGTATAAGTTCAAAAATTGAAGACAATAATTTGCATGTAGTGCCGCTTGCTCGAGTTGAGCAGGTTCTGGTGGCTTCGCCAAGTTATTTGAATCAGTCGATACCCATTTCACGTCCTGAGGATTTAAAGCATCATGATTTAATTCCGATGAATGTGATCAAAAATTATCAATATTTGTCATTCCAACATGTCGTAACAAGTGAAGACATCAGTTTAGAAATGCGTTCGAGATTGACCTCAAATAATGTTCTGGTTGCCAAAGCATTATGTCAGCAAGGGCATGGAATCGCTCGAATTTTATATCTAGATGCACAAAAAGATTTAATCAATGGTGCTTTGGTTGAGGTTTTACCAGAGTGGAAATTACCGAGTTTCACCTTGTATGCCATTATTTCAAAACATGAACAACAGCCGATGAAAATTCACCGTTGTTTAGAAGCATTAAAACAATATTTCTGCCAGTTACCCGGTGGCAGAAATTATCAAGAAGCTTCATAAAAGCCGAGCAGTATAAAAAAAGCCGCTATCAGCGGCTTTTCATTTTTTGAAGGGTGAAAGAATTAAGCTAGAAAGGCTTTAATCATTTTTACAAGACGAGAAATCAATTGATCTGCTTGTTCTTGAGTGATGTTTAAAGTAGGCAGTAAGCGAACTACCGAACCTGCTGTCACATTCATAATTAAATGATATTCATCACGTGCAATATTCACCAGTTCACCACAGTCTTTTGGTAACTCGATGCCGATCATTAGACCAAAACCACGTACTATCACGTTTTGATCAGCCAGTTTGCTGCGCAGCTGATCAACAATATAGGCACCTTTTTCGGCAGCATTGGCAACGATATTTTCTTTCTGCATAATATCAAGAACGGTATATACCACACGCGAACCGAGCGCTGTACCACTATAGGTTGAACCATGGTTGCCCGCAGTCAATACACCGACTCCACGACCTTGAGTCATCACCGCACCAATCGGGAAGCCATTGCCTAAACCTTTTGCCGTGGTTAAAACATCTGGAATAATACTGGTATGCTGGTAAGCAAAGTATTTGCCGGTACGACCATTCCCTGTTTGAACTTCATCCAACATCATCAACCAGTTATGCTGATTACAGATTTGACGAATTTCTTCAAGGTAGCTAAACCCTTGAGGTGCAGTATTTACACCACCTTCACCTTGAATCGGTTCAACAAAAATAGCCACGATGTCCGGATGGTGAATGGCTGCTTCTTCAATGGCTTCAATGTCACCAAAAGGTACACGAATAAAACCTTCAACCAGCGGGCCAAAACCTTCCTGAACTTTTTTGTTGCCGGTTGCTGCAAGGGTCGCCATGGTACGACCATGGAAAGAACGGTCTGCAACAATAATTTTTGGATTGGCAATGCCTTGCATTGATCCAAACTTACGGGCAATTTTAATGGCACCTTCATTGGATTCTGCACCGCTGTTCGAGAAGAAAATTTCTTCCATGCCTGAAACTTCAGCAAGTTTTTGTGCTGCAGCAGTTTGCCAAGGGACTTCAAATAAGTTGCTGGTGTGAATGAGGGTTGCAGCTTGATCGGCAATGGCTTCAGCAATAACAGGATGAGCATGACCTAGACCACATACTGCAATTCCTGTAAGTGCATCAAAATATTCAGTGCCATCTTCTGTATAAAGATAAGAACCTCGACCGCGAACAAAGCTGATCGGCTGACGGCCAAATACTGGCATCAAGTGTGAAGGTTGATCAGATTGCACTGGGGCAAGGGTAATGTTATTCATGACTAACTCTTATCTGTTAGGTGGGAAAATAAAGGTTTATCTAAGCAAAAACTGCTACAGAATAAAAGCCCAAATGGAAATAAAAATGGAAATATTGCTTTAGCCATACTGTTTTGTTAAGTTTTGGGTATAATGCGAGGCAGATTAGTTGAGGATTTATCAATGACTGAACAAGCACGCGACACTGAAGCGTTAATTCGCGACCAAATTGCTAAACATGCAGTACTTCTTTATATGAAGGGTACGCCGCAATTCCCACAATGTGGTTTCTCTGCACGTGCGGTAGAAGCACTCAGTCAAATTGGTCGTCCATTTGCTTATGTAAACATTTTGGAAAACCAAGACATTCGCGCAACTTTGCCGCAAATTGCAAATTGGCCGACATTTCCACAATTGTGGATTAATGGCGAATTAATTGGTGGTAGCGATATCATGCTAGAGATGTTCCAAAAAGGTGAGTTAAAAACCTTGGTAGAACAATACAGCCCAGCATCTGAAGCTTAATTCAGTTGTGAAGTGATTAAAAAAGCGCCTTAAGGCGCTTTTTTAATGGAAGATGTGAATGAAGGTTTTTTAATAGAGGCCTTTAAAGAAGCAGATTATTCTGCTTCAGAATTGTCCTTGTTGGCCTTTTTAGATTCGACAACATCAGACGGAACAGGCTGTTTTTCTGCTTCCTCTTTTAGCTTTTTCTTGGCTTTTTTCTTTTTCTTTTTTTTCTTGGAGTCATCTTCAAACTCTGCACCATCTTCAATGGCCTGCCAATATTCAAGTTGCTCCATAACGGCAGCATAAATTGAATTTTTGCTATAACGACCTTTTTTGTTTAGGGTACCGACAGGGCGAGCCATGAGAATCTCTAAAGCCTGATCGATGGTCTGAATGGCATGAATATGGAATTGACCTTTTTCAACTGCTTCAATGACATCGTGTCGCAGCATTAAATGTTGCATATTTTGACGTGGAATAATTACACCTTGTTTGCCGGTCAAACCTTGTAATTTACAAGCATCGAAGAAACCTTCAATTTTTGCATTCACGCCGCCAATTGGTTGGACCTGACCGAGCTGATTCATTGAACCGGTGATTGCCCAGGACTGGTCAATTGGCAGTTGACTAATGGCTGATAAGAGCGCAGACAGTTCAGCTACGGTTGCGCTGTCACCATCCACCTGACCATAGCTTTGCTCAAAGGCGAGGGCAGCAGAAAAATGTAGAGTCTGTTCACGACCAAAATGCGCTTTTAAGAAACTCGACATCAGTAACACGCCTTTGGCATGTAAGGAGCCACCGAGTTCAACACTGCGTTCGATATCCAGAATATCACCACCGCCTTGATAAACCGAAGCGGTTAAACGCGAAGGCAAACCGAATTCAACATCTGCATACTGAATTACAGAAAGCGCATTAATCTGCCCTAAACGGTGTCCTTTGGTTTCAATGAGCTGTGTGCCACGTGACAAATCTTCCCAGTACAATTCACGTAAATAACCGAGACGGTACTTACGGTGATCGAGTGCGGTATTGATATGTTTATCGGTAACGATTTTGTCACCCGATTTTTCAGCATGATGATGGGCTTCGCGAATCAAATCACCCAAAGTTAAAGCATGTAATGACAATGAACTTTGGTCTTCTGCCTGCCGACTTGAATCAGTTAGTAATGCTGCTAAGGCAGAGCGATCAAAAGGGAGTAATTTATCTGCTTGCACATAATCGGCAATCAGCTGCATATATGCCTGCTCATTAGTGTCATTACGTTGTAATGTATCGGTAAAGTCAGCACGGATTTTAAATACACTGCCGAGTTCCGGTTCAACTTCCAGGATTTCATAATAAACTTCAGGTTCTGCAAGTAAAACAACTTTCAAACTCAAGGGAATAGATTGCGGTTCAATCGAAATACTGCCTGTTAAAGTCAGCATATGTTCAAGTGAAGATAGTTTTAGCTGCCCTGATTTTAATGCACGTTTCAAACCTTGCCATGCATAAGGCTGTTCAAGTAGTTGCTCCGCTTCGAGCATTAAAAAGCCGCCATTAGCTTTGTGCAGTGTGCCTGGACGAATTAGGGTGAAGTCTGTGGTAATGGTGCCATTTTGCGTAAGCTGTTCGACATGACCTAATAAATTGTAATGCGTTGGAAAATCTTCAAAAATCACTGGTGCGCCAGAATTCGGCTTATACGAAACAATGATATTGGCTTGATAACGTGCAGGCACGCGGCTAAATAGGCCTGGCGTAAAGTCATCTTCTTCTTGCTCAAGCACAATTTCAACATTGTTAATAATGTCTTCAGCATAGTATTTGAGATAGTCTTTTAAGCCTTCCACCTCACCAAACTTATTTAAAATTTGCTCGATACGCGGCATCACCACCTGTTTTGCGATATCGCGATTTAAAGTTTGCACTTTGTCGCGTGCATCATCTTCTAAATCGCCCAAATGTAGGCCTAAGCGTTCTAGTTTTTTGTCCATGTAACGCATGTTTGTTGAAATTTCAGCGCGCTCTTTACTGTTGAGCGCATTAATGTCTTCTGCTGTCATTTCTTCTGGAGAATCATCAATGAAATGTACCGGAACAAAGCAATGTTCTTCATGACGGGTAATCAGTTTCAGATCAAGTGCTTCACCTTCTTTGGTGAGATCAATTAAGGCCTGGCGTTGCTCATCCCCAATTTGCTGGCGAATCAGTTCAATACGGTTGTGATAAATTTCTGCAGTAAAACGGCGTTCTAATTGCTTTAAAATTGTTTGCCAGGTTTGATGCAATAGTGTTTGAAATTTCGCTGCTTGACCAGAAGGAAGTTCTAACGCAATCGGTTGGCGTGGCAGTTTAAAATTATTGACATAGACCCAGTCGTTTGGTGTCGGCATGGTTTTGGCGTGTTGTTGTAATAAACGCTTGATCATGGTGCGTTTACCGAGGCCCGCTGTACCCACAGCAAAAATGTTATAGCCTGAATAAGGTAAAGCAATACCTGCTTCTACAGAGGCACGTGCGCGATTTTGCCCCAGAAAATTATTTAGGGGTTTAAGGCGACGTGTTGATGCAGGAATTTTATCGTAATTAGGAATATGCGTCAGTTGTTCAGATTTTAGTTTGGTTTTTTCTAATGTGCTTTGTATTTCTGGTTGTTGAAATGCAGAAGTTAAAATGTTTTGGCTCGGTTGTTCAATGTTGCTGATAATATTGGCGGATAAAGAAGAGTTCATTTGCTCGAGTCTTTGGGTCACTGTGAAAATCCAAAACGAAATATTGCGGTAGAGAGTTAAAGGTATACAGGTTTACTTGAAAAATTCAAGCGGACATGCTGCTTTAATCGATAAAATAAAATAATCATTTCGTAAATATTGTTGAAACCTATCGCATTACGCGTTTGAATAGCGACATTGAGTTTTTGCAGAACATAATAAATCAATGACAACACAATCTACTGGATGGAAATCGGCCTTTACCGCATTTCTTGATCGCCGTGCCCTTATTATGCTGTTTTTAGGTTTTTCCGCAGGTATTCCCATATTACTGATTTTTTCAAGCCTGTCTTTATGGCTCGGAGAAGCCGGAATTGATAAAAGCGCGGTGACTTTTTTTAGCTGGGCCGCCTTGGGTTATTCTTTCAAATTTGTGTGGGCCCCGTTAATTGACGAATTACCAGTTCCTGTATTAACGAAAATACTCGGTCGTCGTCGGGCATGGTTGCTAATTGCGCAAGTGCTGATTATTTGCGCCATTTGTATTATGGCATTTTCAAATCCTGCACTCGGGCAAAGTTATTTGTACCAGATGGCAGTGGGTGCAGTATTACTGGGCTTTTCTGCAGCAACCCAAGATATTGTTATTGATGCTTACCGGATTGAACTTGCAGAAACTCAAATGCAGACCGTTCTGGCCTCGACCTATAATGCCGGTTATCGCATCGGGATGATTGTTGCAGGTGCAGGAGCATTGTTTTTAGCAGCTTCATTGGGCACAGCGAAAGGTAACTATATTTATAGTGCATGGAAAATGACTTATTTAGCCATGGCTGCGGTGATGGTGGTGGGGATTATCACCACATTGGTGATTCGTGAACCGCAAGTGAATCGGATCTATAAAGATTATAAACGTACCGATTACTATCGTTTGGTTGCTGTATTTTTCGTGGCCGTGATCAGTTTTGTACTGAGCTATATTTTCTCTGAAAACTTAACCGAAGCGATTAAATCTCAATTTGAAATTTCAGATTCGATCTTATTGTTCTGCTTTGAAGCCCTGCGTTTTATTGGCTCTGCTGCTGTTGCCGTATTGATGGGTACCTTGCTGGTAAAAATGGGTGCCGTAAACAAACAAATGGCATTTGAAACCTGGGTCAATCCGATTGCAGATTTCTTTAAGCGTTATGGTGTAAAACTGGCATTAGTGTTGTTGCTGTTAATTGGTTTTTACCGTATTTCCGACATTATTGCCGGTGTAATCTCCAATGTGTTTTATCAGGACTTAAACTTCACCAAAGAGCAAATTGCTGAAGCAGTTAAAATTTACGGCGTGATTTTTAGTCTGGTTGGCGGTTTCTTGGGTGGTTTACTGGCACAGCGCATGAACATTATGAAGTTGATGTTTATCGGCGCAATCTTGGCCAGTTCAACCAATCTGATATTCATTGGTCTGGTAAAATCAGGACAGCAAATCAATGATGTCAATGTGACAGTCGGACAACAAAGTTATAATGTGCAGTCAGATGAAGTCGGATACTGGAAACTCAAAGTACCGAGTCAGGTATTGGCACAGGCCAATGACATCCAAGTTACCGCACAATATCAGGAGGGTTCACAAAATACTGCAATCACGACAGTGCCATATTTAAAGCAGGATGCAAAACAATCTAGTATCCAGATATTGCCTGTAACCAGTGACAATACCATTGCCTTATATGAGAAAAATAATAGTTTGGTGATTCGTGGACAGTATTTTGGACCGTTACTGTCTGAATCTCGAAAAATTGTTTTAAGTTTAGATGGTCAGAAATTTAATGCAAATCTGGATAAAACAGGCGTGTTTAGTGCGGCAATTCCGGCTGAGATATTGATCAATTCCGCTTCTAAACAGCTGGTTGCTGAAGTGATTGAAAATAATCAAGTCTTGTCAACCACCCAGCATCGCTATACGACCAATATGAATTTGAGCGCCGCCAAAGATTTAGATGTCGATGTTCAGCCTTTACCAATCATAAATACTCAATCCACTGACGAAATTGAAATTACAGGCAAGGTGATTAAACCTTATAGTTCTCTGTGGTTATATTTTGCCATTATTGTCGATAACTTGGCCTCTGGTCTTGCAGGTGCTGCATTTATTGCGTTCTTGTCGAGTTTAACCAGTGTGTCATTTACCGCAGTGCAATACGCAATTTTTAGCTCACTGATGACTTTAACTCCTAAAATTTTAGGCGGTTATTCGGGTACGATCGTAAGCAATATTGGTTATCCGAATTTCTTCCTTATGACTACGCTGATTGGAATTCCCATTTTGATTTTAGTGGTATGGGTGGCGAAGTTATTAAAGGAACATTCCGCTCAACAAAGCTAAATAAACCTGTTCAAGTAGATTTAGCAATTAAAAGCCTATTTTGTCTTTTTGATGAAATAGGCTGTTTCTTTTTTAGAGTGTGATTGGACTATAAATAAAAGCTGGACAAGTAACATCAGTTCGATTAATTCTACTCTCGCTGAGTGGAAGCCCATTCCATCCTACCGCAAATCAATTGTTTAAAAAGCAACATCCCTCGCTGCTTTTTAAGGGGTAAAATTTGAATTATCTTGCTACATTGCCTATATTGGCAGTAAATAAGGAATGAATAGGAAAGTCAAAGATGCGCATGCTACATACTATGTTACGTGTAGGTAATTTGGAGCAGTCGTTAAAGTTCTATACTGAAGTGCTTGGTATGACTTTGCTTCGTAAACGTGATTATGAAGAAGGTCGTTTCACTTTAGCGTTTGTGGGCTATGGCGATGAAAAAAACAATACTGTATTAGAGCTGACCCATAACTGGGATACTACAAGTTATGAGTTGGGTAATGGGTATGGTCACATTGCCATTGCGGTAGATAACGCTTATAAAGCCTGCGAAGAAATTAAAGCACGCGGTGGTAAAGTTGTACGTGAAGCGGGGCCAATGAAAGGCGGCGTAACAGTCATTGCTTTTGTTGAAGATCCAGATAGTTATAAAATCGAGCTTATTCAGCAAGATGTAAATGCCAGAAATAACTAATAGACTCCTTTTATAATTGTTGACACCCTTTTTATTTTTCTTCTATAGCGGAAAAATAAAAAGGGCTTAGAAAGAAATTTAATTATAAAGTGATATAGATTAACTAAATATTGAACATTGCATTGAAAAACTGGCTTTATTTATTCAGCCCAGTAAGATGAAACTTTACCGCTAGGTAAATTCACTTATTGGGCTTTTTTATATTTTTTAATAATTACAGGATGTAGCAATGTTAAAACTGTTGGCATTGGATCGCTTTACTATTTTGCTGATTATTATGGTGATTTTGGCAACAATAGTTCCCGTATCTGGTTTGGCTGCAAATATTTTTGGGCTAATTACCTCAGGCGCAATTGCAATTTTATTCTTTTTGCATGGGGCAAAACTGTCTAGAGAAGCTGTGGTCCAAGGTATGATGCATTGGAAATTTCATGTGCTGGTGTTTGCTTTTACATTTGCACTCTTTCCGCTTTTAGGGTTGTTGGCGAAGCCCATTTTATTGCCCTTGTTGGGGCGTGAGTTATACTGGGGTTTCTTGTTCATGTGCTTTTTGCCATCAACCGTCCAGTCCTCTATTGCCTTTACCTCTGTTGCAAAGGGGAATGTGGCCAGTGCAGTGTGCAGTGCTTCATTTTCCAATATTGTCGGGATGTTTATTACCCCGGTACTGGTCAGCTTTTTTATTTTAGGTCAGTCACAACATGGCTTTGATCCGACCTCATCCATTATTCAAATTACCTTGTTATTGCTGGTGCCTTTCGTATTGGGACAGTTATTGCGTCCGTATGTTTATCCGTTTATGTTGAAATTGCCAAATATCGTCAAGGCGTTCGATCAGGGCACTATTCTCATGGTGGTTTATGGAGCCTTTAGTGGGGCTGTAGTTGCAGGATTATGGGATGTGGTCAGTTGGCAAACCTTATTAATTTTAACAGTGGCATGCTCAGTGTTTTTAACTGTGATTATGCTGTTGGCTTTTTACCTTCCAAAATGGTTGGGTTTTAACCGGGAAGATCAAATTGCGATGTTTTTTTGCGGTTCCAAAAAAACTTTGGCAAGTGGTGTACCGATGGCACAAATCTTATTTATCGGACAGCCTTTAGGGATGATTGTTTTGCCGATTATGATTTTCCACCAAATTCAATTAATGGTGTGTGGTGTGATTGCTAACTATTGGTCAAAGCACCCTATAGATGAATTTAAAACTGTAGATGAGTTAAAAGAATAATTCGCTATCTAATCTTATTTGCCGTATAATTAGGCCACTTGTTGTGCTTAGCTCTGGCGGTATCCGTCTCGGTGGGCCAAAAGAATGGTCTGTTATGGTGTTGATCTAGCTTTTCCTTGGATAGGCTTTTCCTCATGAATCATGAGAGTGATCAATTGCGATGACAGCATAAGCCTTTCTTAACTTAGGAGTAATCGACGATGCGCGCCGATATTCACCCAAAATATGAAACATTAGTTGCTACTTGTTCATGTGGTAACGTAATCGAAACTCGTTCAGCGATTGGTAAAGAAACTCTTTACCTTGACGTATGTTCAGCTTGCCACCCATTCTATACTGGTAAACAGAAGAATGTGGACACTGGCGGTCGTATCGACAAGTTTAAACAACGTTTTTCTGGTATGTCACGTTCTATCAAACGTCCTGACTAATACTGTTAAATGTAGAAAAACGGGCAAAATGCCCGTTTTTTTATGCCTGAAATTTGTGTACGTTGCAGCAAGAAAATATGTACAAGACCTATTGGTCTTGTACATCAATCAGGTGATCCAGTTTTTTCTGGAAATAATCACCTTGAATAAAGCGGGCATCTACATTCCAAGCGTTTGCGAACAGCGTCATATCATTTAATTCGCGTAGCATAATTTCAACAGGTTTAATTTCATGGAAAATTTTAATTTTTTCCTGTAATTCCTGGGTAGATTGTTCGGTATTTAACATTGTCGTCAAGGTGTGATGTAATGTTAAACCATTGATATCCAGTTGACGTAAAGCAGATTCACTATAAATGCTATTGCCAAAGTCCCTTAAAGATACTTCAGCACCAAACTGGCGTAATTGAGTAATATGCTTTTGTGCATCTGAAGTATTTTGGGTAAGGTCTTCTTCTGAAAATTGCAAAATAAGCGGGTGTGTTAATTTACTGCGTACAATCGTGATCAGCTTAGAAATAAATTCAGGAAAGGTCCGATCGTGAAATAACACTTCTTTATTTAAATTGACGATCAATTTTGCTTCAGGATACTGCGTTATAAAATTATGTAATTGTTTACATGACTCAACTAATATCCAGCGATCCAGTTTAATTGATAATTCCGGATCTTCTGCCAATTCTCTTAAGCTGGATAAGTCTTTCCAAGAGTTTTCAAAAATGAAGCCACTAGTGACTTCATAAGTATATAAATTCACATCTTGCTTATCATAAAGCTGTTGATATTTAAGATGAATCTCTCCGCGATCCAAGCTTTTTTCCAAGGCCTTGATTAACGAAGATTCAGGCAGAGAATGTAACGGTTTTATTTCTGGGTGGTGAAGTTCCACTGTTGGAATATCTAAATGCGTTTTTAACTCAAGCTCTGCGGTCGGTGCATTTTGCGGTAAAGCCGTGTTGTAAGCCGAACTAATAAATTGTTCAAAATGGCTTTCGTCACGAATTTCACCATCTAAGATTACATATCCAATTCTTAAATTAAGCGGATAACTTGATTGATTGACTGTCAATAATTGTGGCTTGGTGAGTGAGCTTAAACCAATAAGCTTAGATTCTAATTTGGCTTGAGATTCTGCCTGGAATAAGCCAGTAACAATACCAGGTGAAACTTTAAATAATGGAACATGGGTTTGTTCTTTTAAAAACTCTTTTATCTGACTGAAATAGTTTTTTGAAGTGACCCAATTAGTTTCGAAAATATTTTCAGGAAAAGCGGCTAAAGAGAACAGAACCAGCGCATTAATATGAGAAGGCTGCTTGGTAATAGTGCGATTAATTTGCTGATAGATATTAGGTTTCTGTATACTTTTTTCTGTTGCCACAGATGTTATATTACCCGGTTCAGAAGTTTCAATATCAATGGTAATTTGTAATGCATCTTCATCTGTAGCGGGTAAAAATTCGATTTTAAGCGGATTCGGAATAGAAACATGGTCATTTAATGTGGTGACTTCTAATCGACCTAAATCAAACTGACCTTGAGTAATTTTTTTGAAACGCAATTTAAAGTCATTCAAATTTTTCGGTTGTAACAGGTCAAGCAAAGGAAGACCTGCGATATCTTCCTCGTTTTTAATCCCAAACAGTTGTAAATATTCAGGATTGGCATGAATATGAATGCCTTCTTGAATAAGGGCAATGGCCTTATTGCTATCATGTACTAAAGACTGTGCATGAGTATGGGCAGATTCTAACTCATCCATTAAATGTTGTTGAGCGAGCAATAAACGACTTAATGAAAGTGCACGGAGCAAGCCAATATAAAAACGATCTGGATAATCCAGATTTAAAATGTCGTAAACGCCTTTACGAATATAACCCGCATATTGATCTGCCTGATAATTCTCTGGTTTTAGAAGAAGAATAGGTAAGTTGGGTTGTTTGGATAGTTGGATTAAACTTAATGCTTGTTCATATTTTAAGTCATAAGCACGGCCAAAAATGACCAGATCCCAGTTTTGATGTAATTGTTTTTCAAAATTTTGCAAATCATCCAACAATGTTGCATGTACAACATGTCCACTCGATGTTAAAAGATCAAGAATTTGGTTAAAACGTATTTGATTATCATCGATAATGAGTAAACGCGTCTCGGTACGTTTTAACTTTTTAGACAATAATGGATTTCTCACTTCAATGCTTCCCATAAATCATGATTCTTTATTTCATTCATTTGTTTGTTGATAAAGTTGTTAATCAGGCTTTCTTGCTGATCATTAAGCAACTCAAATTCAAAACGGATAAAACTTTGAGTAATAAGTTGTGCTTTAGTCAGATAAATTTTTAATTCTTCTTTTCCTAATCGCAAATGAATGGTCTGTTTTTCTCTAAACATATGCGAGCCTGATACAATTAAACTGGTTGCAACATTATCAAGTTGAGAAGTTTGAACGATAAGTGCAGGTTGATAGTTGCTGCTGTTACGCTCAGTTTTCACCATGACGGAGCAGGGGAATAAATCTTGCGCCAATACTTCAAGCCCAAGTTCTAGGCTTTTTTCGGTTGACTGTTTAATCCAGCGAACCACACCGCCACGCCAAGGGCTATTGGTATTTTCCTGAATTAAAATAAATTCTCCGGTTTTTAAATTCGAGGGGGTAACACCCGTCCATTTAATTCTGTAACCATTGACACTAATATCCAGAACTTCAGCTGGATAGATTTGTTTTGCTTCCCGATCCAGAACTTTAGCTGTGGTGATTCCAACGGGAATATTTGAATTCATTGAATTGATAAATGTACTTTCATTTTGGAAATGATAATTATTTTCTACTTCTAAAGTTTCTTGAAAGTTTTTACCTTTAGATAAGTAAAAGTGGGCTACAGAAAGACTAAAACAGATCTGTAATTGTGCTGAATATTCGTAGCGCTCATGGCGACGTTCAATATTAGTTGTAAGTAAATTATGAATATGAAAGTGTAATGCTGGAGTCAGGAATAACTTTTCATTACGCGACAGATAACCCGCTTTTTTAGTTTGGGTTTCAGACAAATGATCTAATAAATGTTGCGTTGAAATGTAGATTGTCGGTTTATATAAACTGGATTGATTGACATTGAAAACCGGTGGATGATCTTTATTGGTATCTACGATATAGCGAGAAAGCGTGGTTTCTTTAGGCAAAATGTGAACCAGTTTTGCCCAGTCAAAACTACATAAATATAAGCCTTGCATTTCTGATGGACGAATTTGATGGGTATTGAAAATATCCAATAAAATGAGTTGGGAATAAGCTTGAGTAATGGTCTGTAATTGATGCTGTGTATCTAAAATTTGATTGATATTGGTTTGATAAAAATTATTCTTAATTGCACATTCAAGCAGTTGGTGCGCAACCAGCCATTGACCAAATAACGGTGTGCTATAGAGCAAATGTTGTTGATAAAGTAATAGGGAAAGTTGCTGTAACGCGTAATAAGTCGAAACAATTCTGGCGGTCTGCAAACTTTTCTTTTGATTAAATGCAAAAATAGAAAACTTTTGCAGACTTAACTGGGTGTTACAGCGTTTTGAAATGTCGATATAAATTTTGGCGAAATGGCTACGTAAAAGCATAGCCAATTCAATAATTTGATCACTACGATCGGTAGTAATCAAACCTTGGTTAAAAAAATGCTTTTCCAGGCTGATCAATACATTATCAATAGTCGGATGTAGGATTTGAATTAAATCGAAACGCAGCATTTCCGGGCATTTCAGTTCTGATATTTCCAATAATGCATTGAAAAGTTCTTTTGAAGAATTGCCGAGTTGCAGAATGGACAAATTAGACACCCACTCTTGTAACCCTTTGGCATTCGATGGACAAAAGCTCAGTTGTTCCAACTTTAATTCGGTTGGCATTTGGAAGATGTCTGAATTGCTCATAATCATCGTTATTATTTAACTCAAAAAGTTGAAACTCCAAAAAGCGGTGTTTTATTTTTTTCGCCCGCTATTTCCCTAACGAGTTTAGGAACCAAATATCCTGGAAGGTTCTCTAAAACATCTTTATATATAAGATTAATCTGCTCAGGACTCAAGTCAAAATGATGCGCACCTTTTACTTTATCTAACACATGTAAATAGTATGGCATCACGCCTGCATCAAACAGACGGTAACTTAAATCCACTAAAATCTGCGCAGAATTATTGACCCCATTTAATAAAACTGCCTGATTGAGCACGGTGATTTGTTGTTGAACCAAAACTGAAAGTTTAGCGCATGTAAAATCATCAAGCTCAGCCGCATGATTTGAGTGTACCACTAGAATAATGCGTAGCCTACTGTTTTTTAATAGGGAAACCAGTTCTTCATCGACACGGTTGGGGATTACGATAGGAACCCGTGAATGAATTCTCAAAAATTTAATTTGTGATAGCGATTCTAAGCGTTCTATCCAGAGTTTTAATTTTCGATTGGATAGAGTCAGTGGGTCTCCACCACTAAAAATGACTTCATTAATATCGGGTTGACTTTCGATATAGCTTTTAATGTTGAGCCAGTCTTCATTTTTTGGCAAGTTTTCCTGATAAGGGAAATGACGACGAAAACAATAACGACAATGCACCGCACAAGCACCTGTTAAGGTGAGTAAAAAGCGCGATTTGTATTTATGGAGTACACCGGGTTGTTGATTGGCTTGCTCTTCACCCAAAGGGTCTGTTACAAATCCGATATGTTCTTCAAGTTCCAGATGATGGGGTAAGACTTGTAGTAGGAGAGGATCAAGAGGGTCGCCAATGTTCATTTTTTCGACGAATGCACGAGGAACACGTAATTTAAATTGTTCAGAAGCAAGAATTGCCCCCGATAATAATTGATCAGGTGAGAGCTGAAGTGCCTCAAGTAACTCTAAAGGATCTGTAATTAGGTCACTGAGTTGAGATTGCCAGTTTTGCTCTTGATATAAATAGTTTATCATGCCGCATGGAAAAAATAATGCTAGTCTAGCATTAATAGATTTAAGTTAGTAAGTTTGGAGTGAGCCTTTCATGGCCAATTATTCTACAAATGACTTTAAGCAAGGCTTAAAGGTTATGCTTGATGGTAACCCATGTTCAATCATGGAAAATGAATATGTGAAACCTGGTAAAGGTCAAGCATTCAACCGCGTAAAATTGCGTAATCTTAAAACTGGTAAAGTTTTAGAAAAAACATTCAAATCCAATGAAACACTGGAAGGTGCTGACATTGTTGAAGTTGAAATGGATTACCTTTATAACGATGGCGAACTTTGGAACTTTATGGATCCAGTGAGCTTCGAACAAATCACAGCTGATAAAACTGCGATGGGCGATGCTGCCAAATGGTTGAAAGACGATTCAAACGAAAAATGTACAATTATGCTTTTCAATGGTGTTCCATTGTCAGTAAGTGCACCAAACTTCGTTGTATTGAAAATCGTTGAAACTGATCCAGGCGTACGTGGTGATACTTCGGGCGGTGGCGGTAAGCCTGCGAAACTCGAAACTGGTGCTGTAGTACGTGTACCATTATTCGTACAGCAAGAAGAAAGCGTTCGTGTAGATACCCGTACTGGTGACTATTTAGAACGTGCATAATGGTTTTAAAATAGACTATTATCGGAAGGGATGATTTAAATCATCCCTTTTTTTATGCCAAAGTATTAGATGAAAAAATAATTATGAGGAGTAGAGTCGCAAAGGAACAAACAGCAGTATACCGAACAATAAAAAATAAACGCTGATTTATGCATGATATATGAGGGATTTACATGGAAACAACTCAACCGAAGTTAACCCTAACTTCAAAAATAGTGTGGCTTCTAGTCGCGATTTTAGGCGCGGTATCATTCGGGATACTCGCAATTAGCAGAGGAGAACATGTTAATGCAGTCTGGCTCGTTCTGGCTGCCATCTGTGTATATAGCATTGCTTATCGCTTCTATAGTTTATTTATTGCCAATAAAGTTTTTGAACTCAATGCAAGACGTTTAACACCAGCGCATCGTTTAGCCGATGGTCTGGATTATGTTCCCACTAATAAATATGTCCTGTTTGGTCACCACTTTGCAGCCATTGCAGGTGCCGGACCATTAGTCGGTCCTATTCTTGCAGCGCAGATGGGTTATTTACCTGGAACCATCTGGTTGTTGGTGGGGGTGGTTCTTGCGGGTGCTGTTCAGGACTTCTTGGTGCTGTTTATCTCTACCCGTCGTGATGGTCGTTCACTGGGTGAAATGGCTAAGCAAGAACTGGGTTCCTTTGCGGGTGTGATTGTGATGCTGGGTGCATTAGGCGTCATGATCATTATCCTTGCAGTACTTGCATTGGTAGTCGTAAAAGCCTTGACCAACAGTCCATGGGGGGTGTTCAGTATTGCTGCAACCATTCCAATTGCATTGTTTATGGGCGTATATATGCGTTATATCCGTCCAGGGAAAATTGCCGAGGTTTCGATCATTGGTTTTGTGCTGATGATGCTGGCGATTGTGTACGGTGGAAATGTCGCAGCTGATCCTTATTGGGGACCGATCTTTACACTTTCTGGCACACAACTGACTTGGTGCTTAATCATTTACGGTTTCGTTGCTTCAGTTTTACCGGTCTGGTTGCTGCTTGCGCCACGTGACTACCTTTCTACCTTCTTAAAGATTGGTGTAATTGCAGGTCTTGCAATCGGTATTATGGTGGCATTACCTGAAATGAAAATGCCTGCGGTAACGCATTTCATTGACGGGACTGGTCCCGTATTTGCAGGCTCAATGTTCCCATTCTTGTTCATTACCATTGCCTGCGGTGCAATTTCCGGCTTCCATGCCCTGGTTTCTTCGGGAACCACACCGAAACTCATTGAAAATGAAGTCGATATTCGTGTAATCGGTTACGGTGGCATGTTGATGGAGTCTTTCGTTGCTGTTATGGCAATGATTTGCGCCACTATTCTTGAACCAGGAGTCTACTTTGCAATTAATGCACCCGCTGCCGTATTAGGTACCACAGTAGAAAGTGCTGCTGAAGCGGTGCGTAATTTAGGCTTTGTGGTCACTCCTGAAGCATTGACTTTACTGGCTCAGGAAGTCGGTGAAAGCTCGATTCTTTCACGTACGGGTGGTGCGCCAACATTTGCGATTGGTATGGCGCACATTATTACGGAAATTTTTAACAACCGTTCCATGATGGCGTTCTGGTATCACTTCGCGATCCTGTTTGAAGCTCTATTCATTTTAACTGCGGTAGATGCGGGTACACGTGCTTGCCGTTTCATGGTTCAGGATACGGTAGGTATCGTGATCCCTGCGTTGAAACAATCGCACAATTTCTTTGGTAACCTGGTTGGAACCGCCGTGGCTGTTGCAGGCTGGGGGTTCTTTGTTTATCAAGGTGTGATTGACCCACTTGGCGGTATCAATAGCCTATGGCCTTTATTTGGTATTGGTAACCAGATGCTTGCTGCAATGGCACTGATTTTGGGTACTGTCATCTTGTTCAAAATGAAGAAAGAGAAATATGTTTGGATCACTATTTTTCCAACCATTTTCTTATTTATTACCTGTATGACGGCAGGTTGGCAAAAAATCTTCCATGAAAATCCAAAAATTGGTTTCCTGGCACAAGCCAATCGTTTCTCTGATGCAATTGCACGTAATGAAATTTTAAAACCAGCCAAAGACGTTGCTGAAATGCAAACGATTGTGTTCTCGAATCAAATCAATGCTGTGCTTTGTGGCTTCTTTATGATTGTGGCGGTTGTAATGTTGTTGGCTGCCATTGGTGTGATTCGTCGTGCATTGGCAGATCCTAATCCAAGCGTGCATGAGTCAGAAGCGATTTACCGTGATGAGATTAGTCAAAATAAAGTGGCAGGAGAGGTGAAATGAGTCTAAAAGATCAAATTCGCCAAAAACTGGCGTTGGGTAAGATCATTAAATTTACAGTGCTTGCGCAGCCAAAAAAGTTTTTAATGTTGAATGGGATTAAAACTATTCAGATGATTTGGCAACGTCTCCAGCAAAGCTTCCGATTGATGGTGGGTGTACCTGATTATCAAACCTATTTGGAGCATATGCAAAAAAATCATCCGGACTTGGTCGCAATGGATGCCAAAACATTTTACCGTCACTGCGTGGATGCACGTTATCCAAGTGCGCGCGGTGGAATGAAGAAATGTCCCTGCTAGCCTGAATATGTATTTGTCTGAAATCTTCTGATTTCTTTTGAAAAATCAAAAAACGGTGTATGTTAATCATGCACCGTTTTTTATTGGGGGAATGAATTGTGATCTGGGGTATGAGTAAGGTTCAAAAACAAGAACTCACACACGAACAGCAACAGCTGAATCAAAAAGTTGAATCTTATGCGGCAAAAATTCAAGCATTCTTAACGCAAATCAATAGCATTATTTTAGATAAAAAACATCAGACTAAACTGGCTTTAACCAGTTTGCTGGCGGGTGGTCATGTTTTGTTTGAAGATTTGCCTGGACTCGGTAAGACGACATTGTCCAGTGCCTTATCCCATATTGCAGGGCTGAAGTTTCAGCGTATTCAGTTTACCAATGACATGCTCGCCAGTGATGTGATTGGCGTAAATATGTTTAATCAAAAACAGCACCAGTTTGAGTTCAAGCAAGGTCCAATTTTCACCCAAATATTACTCGCAGATGAGATTAACCGCTGTAGTCCCAAAACCCAGAGTGCGTTACTAGAAGCGATGGAAGAAGGTTTGGTGACGGTAGATGGGGTGCGTTATGAATTGCCGCAACCTTTTTGGGTGATTGCAACGCAGAATCCGCTGTTTCAAAGTGGGACTTATAGTTTGCCCGAATCTCAGCTGGATCGGTTCCTGATGCGTTTGTCACTCGGCTATCCTTCACGTTCCGCAGAAAAATTGTTGTTACAGCAAGCCTCTCGCTATGCTTTAATTTCAACTCTGGAACATGTTTTTAGCGAGTACGAAATTTTAGATATCCAGCAAAGTGTAACCCAGATTCATATTGCTGAGGTGGTGCTGGACTATCTGCTGGATTTAGCCAGTGAAACGCGTAAAAGTCGGCATGGTTTATCCACTCGTGGGCTATTAGCTTTGAAAAAAGCTTCACAAGCGCATGCCTTTATTGAACAGCGTAGTTATGTGACCCCGGATGATGTTCAGGCCGTGTTTGTTGCTGTGGTTGCGCATCGGATTGGGTTAAGTGAAGCAGAAACTTTGCAGTTGATGCAGCGAATCAATATTAGCTAAAGGAAGATCAAATTGAGCAGGCCTTGGCAAAAATGGTTAGCAAAACGCTTTCAATTTGAAAAAGTAAAACAGCTTTCGCAAAAAGACATTTTGATTTTTATCTATCAGCAGGGTTATCTCTATTTAGTATTGATCTTGATTACTTTTATTGCCGGAATCAATTATGCGAATAACTTGATTTTGGGTTTTTGCTTTCTGATCAGTGCGATTTTATGTATTAGTTTTTATGTCACTTTTAAACAATTACATGATCTCAGCATTGAAATTTCAGTGAATGAGATAGGGCAAGCCGGAGATAATCTTGATTTACATATCCATTTTCGACAACGACAAAAGCAATCGCGTTACTTATGGATTAAAACCGATCAGCATTTAGAAAAAGTCTCGATTGCGGAACTCCAGCAAAAAATTACTCTGTCTTTTTTTATGGAGAATCGTGGGAAGTTTCATTACCCGACTGTGCAGATGTATGCTGTATATCCATTTGGGCTGGTTCGTGCATGGACCTATTTTTATTTAAAAGAATATTCTTGGGTAGCTCCTAAAGCTGAATTTTATAATGCAGAAAATAAACAGCATCAGCACAGTTTTGAACCCGATATGGATGAGTTTCGTGAACTGCGTAATTTCCAGTTGGGTGATAATTTGCACGCCGTGTCATGGAAGCAGGCAGCGCGGGGGCAAGGTTTATATATTAAGGTCTTCGAACACCATAATGATCAACCGAGTATAGACATCCATTATGCAAATATGCCAAGCACAGAACATGAAGAAAAACTAAGTTTAATGATGGGACTGATTGAGCAATGTGAGCAACTGCAATGTAGCTATGCAATATTTTTACCTCAAGCTGAATTAAGCACAGGTATTGGTACAAACCAGTTGCTTCAGGCAAAAAAACTTTTGGCGCAGGCTTAAATTATGATTCATGCTGACGTTAGAACCTCGATTTTAATTACTTTATTATTATTATTAATTGCACAAGTATTTTTTAGTCCTGTTCTGTTAAGTGCAATTCTTGGCGTGATTATGCTCTGTTTGTTTTTTAGCTTTAAAGAGGAGTCCAAGGTAGTATCCAAAATCTGGACATTTGCCCTGACAATTTTAGCATTGGCGACTATCTATTTTACATATCAGAGTTTTATTGGGATAGAAGCCGGGGTTGCGGTTTTATCCACTTTTTTGTTTGCCAAAGCTTTGGAAACCAAAAGTAAACGTGATGTTATTATCTTGTTTAATTTTGCCTTATTTGTGGGAGCAAGTTCATTTTTATATAGCCAATCCATCTGGATGGCAATTGTCATTCTGCTGTGTTTATTCAGTTGCCTGATCGGGCTTTATCGTTTACAAACCAGTGACTTTAAACACGCATCAAATCCATCAGCAGCTTTAAAAACAGATGCCAAGCATGTAGGTAAATTTCTGATTTTGGCTTTACCTTTTTTTATCTTGCTGTTTATCTTTTTTCCGCGTTTACCACCACTGTGGCATATTCCAATTCCAGAACAAAAAAGTGTCACGGGGATGAGCGATAGCATGTCACCCGGTGATATTGCAGAACTTTCTCAATCTAGCAGTTTGGCTTTTCGTATTATTGGCAATATTAGTAAGTTACCTTCCCGAAATGAGCTGTATTGGCGGGCAATGGTTCTGGACCAATATGATGGTAAAACATGGACCAGTAGTTTTGTGAATCAACAGCCCATCTTTACTAATACGATTTCGAGAAAAACAGAACAGGGTTTTGATTACCAATATTTAGCTGCAGATTCTCGTATCATGTGGATAATGGGCCTGGAAAAATCCATTCCCAAAGACCCCGAATATCAATTAAAGCAGGATGGGGGGATTAGCCCGGTCCGATCCATAACGCGAAATCAACCTATTAATTTGTATTGGTTAGGCGATGCACAGCTGCAAGAACAGGGATTCTCCCCAAACAGTTTACTGAAAAAAATCACAATTCAAACTCCTGCACAACTGGATGAACAATCACGTCAATTCGCTTTGGAAATGTTTCAGCAAAGTGGACAGTTACCTGATCAATATGTCCGTAATATTTTACAGTGGTATAAGAAAAATGATTTTGTATATACCTTAACACCGGGTTTGTTGGGTGAAAACCGTATCGATGAATTCTTGTTTCAATCTCGGCAAGGATTCTGTGAGCATTATGCATCGAGTTTTGCCATGTTAATGCGATATGTGGGAATTCCTGCACGTGTGGTCATTGGTTATCAAGGCGGACAACTTGCACTGGATCGAGCAAGTTGGGAAGTTCGTCAACTTGATGCCCATGCATGGACAGAAGTACATTTAAATGGAAAATGGCAACGTGTTGATCCAACTGCAATCATTGCACCGCAACGTATCGATGGGGGAATGCAAAATTATATTGAAAATGATCGAACGATCTTGGGGAATAAAGAGCAAAAGTGGAAGTATCGCCAATTCGCAGTGATGAAGAACATGCGAATATGGAGTGATTATGCAAGTTATCAGTGGCAAAGCAAAGTCATAGGATACGATGCTGACAAGCAGCAAAGTTGGCTATCAAAATTAGGTCTGAAAACTGCTTATGCCAGTATCCTGATATTGCTCTCAAGCATTTTATTAGTGGTGATTTTTTATTTTGTTTGGATTTATTATCGTAACAGACAGTACGGTTCGGCATATGAACGTGCGATTCAACAGTTCTCTAAGCAACTCGAAGAACAGTTACGTAAGCAGCCTGCTGAAACTTTTTCTGCTTGGATGCACCGATTAGCCGCTGGTATTGAAGAAGATCAGCATAGGATATTTATCCAAACGGCAGAATATTATCAGCAGCAACAGTTTTCATCTGAATTTAATGACCAACAAGCAGTGAAATTTAAAGGGATGCTTAAAACTTGTGCATCTGCTTTAAAAAACCATAGAAAGCCCTTGTCTTAGAAAATAAAAGTGAATATGATTCACAACACTTAGGTGTATAGCTCAGTTGGTTAGAGCGCTACGTTGACATCGTAGAGGTCAGCAGTTCGAGTCTGCTTATACCTACCAGATATAAATCAAAGACTTATAGGCTAATCAAATGCTTATAAGTCTTTTTTTTGCTTATTTGTCGCATTTTACCTAGTATCAGGCTTGGCTAAATTGGTGAAAAATGGCAGTATTTCTAAGCCATCTGCGACAAGTTTGCGACAAAATGAAAATACCAACTCCCAGGAAAAGAGGCGAGACCTTTACAATTACTGTCTCATATCAAAGTAAAAGATATTACTGTACTCGTGACACTGCAAAAGAATGTGAACAATGGGCAGCACTTAAATTATTAGAGTTGAGATCACAAACTAAAATTGAGAATGGTGAGGTTAAACCTAAATTTACGTTTAGAGATTTGAATAATCAATATTACCAAAACGTTGGCCAATGGAAAGATTCAAAGTCATCACGCGCTTGGATCAAAGGCCAATACAATAATTTTGAAAATAAGTTTGGGGCATTAGCACAAAAATCTATTTACGACATTAGTCCAAAAGATTTGACGAATTGGCGAAATAAAAGATTGCAAGAAGTGGGTGAAAACACGGTACTTAAAGAAATTTCACATTACAGTGCAATATTTACTTATGCACAAAAGGAACTTTTTGTTTTAAATGAAAATCCTTGGATGCAAATGACAAAACCCAAAAAACCTAAAGCACGTTCACGTCGTATTCATGAATCTGAAATTGAACTTATATTAAAAACATTAAATTATGAAATAGGTAAGGAACCTGTTTTGCCACAACACTATGTTGCTTGGGGATTTCTCTTTGCTATTGAAACTGCTATGAGACGTGGTGAAATTATTGAAATGCAAAAGAAAGATATTTTTGATGGGTATGTTCATTTACCCAAAACCAAAAATGGAGATCCACGGATCGTTCCGCTTTCTGAAGAAGCAAAAGAATTATTAAAACTGATTAAGCATGCAGGTCGCAAAATCATACCGCAGTCAGAAAATGCTTTTCGTTTGATGTGGGAAAAAAGAAAAAATGCTGTGGGTCTGAATAACCTACATTTTCACGATACAAGACATGAAGCTATTACAAGAATGGTTCGAGTTAGGAAATTACCAGTTGAAGTCCTAGCTAAAATTACTGGCCATAAAAAAATCGATGTTCTGGTGAATACTTATTACAACCCGAATGCAGATGATTTGGTTGCAGCTTTTAATGGATAAAAATGCCCGCAATATGCGGGCATTTTTTAATTTTTTCGCCTTGGTCCACGTCGAAATTTAGAATTTTTGAGAAGGGAATCAGCAGCATCAGGATCATACATATGCTTGCCATTGCTCCCTTGGTTAATCGAGATACATTTGGTTCTGATTGTCTCATCAGACAGCCCGTATTTCTTAACAAGCTCGGAAACTGATACCAATTTACGCTTTTCAAGTTTAAGAGCCGTCACAGTACCGCCAAGAAGAATTTGACCAAGAACGACTTGAGGGGCAGAGTCAGCTTCAATTGTTACGATGAACTCAGGCATTAAGTTTAGCTCCTCTAAATTTAGTCGTCGGCCGTTGTAGTTTTACGTTAGAATCATTTCGCATTGTTTCGTCTCCTGACTTAGTGATGTAGCACATATAGAAGCTGTCACTTCTATATGTGCGCTTAAAACTTATTTGGGTTTTTTTGTGGACTGTTGATTGAAGTATGGATTGGTGAAAAGCCAACATTTAACGACACGCTCGCGCATATCTGAAGTGGCATTCTTGACGTCATCTGCTGGGAAGTTTCTAGACTTCACAGGTTTATTCATATCAATAAATTTATAGCGACGACTTGAGCGAAGCAGGGTTCGCATTTCATTGATATCTGGTAAAGATTGATAGTTCCGAGCAGCAACTTTATAGACTTCATTTAGATTGATTGCGATGCTCTGTGCATCTTGGTCATGATGATTCAAACTGAATGAAGCACTACGACTGACATTCATATATTCAAACGCATCCCAGAATTGCTGTACTAGAGGATGATCACTGCCAAGCTGCTCTATACGTTCACGTGCCATCGTTTCTAGAATACGTTTAGCATCACAGATTTCATCGAGATCTATCACACCTTTTAAAACGTGTTCTGAAAGTGCATCAATCATTGCCGATACTTGTGCATGACAAAGGGCAATACGAGTATGAGTAATCCCTTTTTGATGAAATTCTTCTTCAAGACCTTGGATATTGTCTGAATAAGTTTTCAGAATTTTTGCTTCATTTTTCAGGCAATGCGTCATATAGGTACATGCTTCTTCAAGCTCTATACGAGACAGCCGGTCAGCAATTCTTTTTTTATCTAAATTATGGCCTTTGGTCGTCACTGTAATATGTAATGTACGCGATAGAATCGCTTCAGAGGCTTGAATAGGGGTGTTCTGGCTAATCATGATTGCACCCCGGAATGGTGGCTCATATGTTTCATTGCCTGCAGTTTTCAAGCCTTTAGAACGAATGGCACGACCATTGAATGCATCTTTAAGTTCATCCCAACTGAATTTTGCTTTTTGAATCCCACCATTTTGATCGTTACGATCGCCTTCAATGAGGACGATAGGCATATTGGATGCTTGAGCGAAGTTTCGATAAATCGCTACGCTGGTTGATTTGTTTGGGTCAAAACCTTCATACGCTTCACGACCACTGAATTTCCATAATAATTCTAGTAAGGTCGATTTACCTGCACCTGCTTGCCCCACAAACTCGAAGAAAGGATAGGAAGAATTTAATGCACGGATTTGTTCAGCAAAATAAGTTCCTGTCCACCACGCTAATATAATTAAGCCATTGGCACCATTTAAGGTGTAGAAGTCTTTCCACCATGTAGGTGAAAATTCCTTTTTAGGATTAAGGGTGATAACAGGAGAATTGGCGAGACTCTTCAATTCCTTTTTTCCTGTTCTAAAGAAATCATGTTCATTTTTGGGGATAACTTGTCCGTTATGCACAGCATATTGATCAAAGATATAAGCTTGATAATCTTTGCTATAGCCAATGAAATCGATTGTTTTCACTTCACGTAGTTTTTCAGTTTTACGTTTAATAAAGGTTTCAAGTTGTTGATCGTTACCTGTCCACATGGCACCTGAAAGTACTGACATGACACGTGGTTTAAATTTACTGCGTGATGCCATATGTTCTGCAGTAAATGTAGTTTTGGTTTCACCCCAAGGACTTTGTAAGTGAAAGTAATACCAGGACTCATCTGTAATTTCATTGCGTTGGAAATATAGAGGTTCAAGTTGTGCATTGCAGATTTCTTTAGCTGAAGAACAGGTTTTTAATGCCTGAATACGGATTTCTTCTTCGGATAACATTTGATTTTGTTGTGATTCCTCAACATATTGCACAGCTTTGTTGAATTTTTCATAATCCAACTCCCACCAGTAGGTGCGAAATTTATGATTAAAAAAGAATTTACTGAGATTACTTCCATAAAAATTATAGATGAGTAGTCCTGCTTCTTCAGGCGTATCTACAATTTGTAGTTTGCCAAAATGGAGATATTTCTCTCGATCCTTTTCTGTGAGTTGTTCACGTTGGAAAAGGTCGTTCCAGTCTAAGGATTTTCCATTTATAGGTGCTGGAGGCAGAGCAGCGGTGGAGATCCATCCCTCATCTGTGGCATGTTTATGATGTTTTGATAAAAACTTCTTACCTGCTTGATCATTGTCTAATGCCCAAACTAATCGAGGCTTATCTTTATTGAGTTCATGGCAGCGTTTTTTAATGGCATCAAATATTTGAGTTGGATAATTGCCACTGTTCATGTTGCTGATGCTGATAATTGCAGACTGTGAAAGTGCAATACTGTTAAATATGCCTTCAGTAATCCAAATACTGCTTGCATGACACAGTTCATCTAACTCATGCATTGACCAAGCTAAGCCTGTCCATTTGCCGATAAAATTGGCTTTCTGACGACCAAAACGATCAGGTCTGTCGATGATACGTTCCCAATAAACTCCTTCAGCCAATTTAAAGCGGACAGTCGCACTGACAAGGCTTTTATTCTTAGAAGATTGATAAAGTTCTTGGCTATAGCGACTTTTTAAGTTTTTAAGATCAAAACCACGACCTTCTTTTAAATAGGCATCTGCTGCTGCATTTGGGTTTTCGGGTGTTTTGGGATGGTATTCAGACCAATCTTTAAATAAATCTTCACAGATATCTTTGACATGTTCTTCATAACCACACTTGTTGATCCGACCACATTTCACCATGCGTGGTGTATCTGCATGGGTATAGAGTTCTTTTTCATTACAACTCGGGCAGCGCCCTTGACGATACCATTCCCCGACTTTCTTAAAGTTAAAAAGTTGATTCAGTCTGTCATCAATACGACGTTGAAGATCCATTTAAAAACCTATAAAAGTTTAATTTGTTGAAGCCGATGGCGGTATGTAGATGCTCTAGTCAAATCAATAGTTGATGAATGGAATAGAGCAGAAATAAAGCCTTCAACATAATTCTTTTGATGTTCATCAATTTCGGTTTGTATTTCCAAACTTGCTAGTTGATGTTCGAGTTCGTGTTCCCACTGACGTTTATGCTGTGGCAATCCTGTTTGAATTTCTGGATTTGGATTAATACTATTTTGTACCGGTCTCACCATTTCCAGACTTGCTGCGAAACTTGCTAGGCATTGATCATTACGACAAGACACAATTAGTTCATGTAGCAAAGGAGAGGGTTTTTTACGACTAGATACATGCATACGTGTGCCACAGTGGGGGCAATAAAAACCAATTGATTTACTCATGGAGTACCTCTAGATATTCAATCAAGTAATTGTTGCTCCCGACGACACTTACTTAATCGCTCTTTCTCATTTACAAAAAATTTCAAATATTTAAAAAATCCGTATTGGTTTTCAGGGAATAGCCGAAAGACCGTGCCTTATGATGATTTTGATTTTTGAGAAGAATCTTCAACCAGTTTTGATTCAACAAGATGTTTAATCCATTCGTTTAAACTCATGTCTTGTTTTGCTGCTTCTACACGTGCAAGTCGTTTAGTTTCTGGTGTAGTACGAAAGCTGATTTGGACTTCTTTTTGGGATTCTTGAGTAGCCATGGCTGTTTCCTTTGGAATCCACAGTGATTAAACTGTGGTGAATAAAGAACTTTGTTAAAATGGTAAATAAGCAAAGCAATATTATCCCAAATGGGATAATTAATATATGGATTTATCCCAAATGGTAAATGAGAATAACGATCAAAGAGGCGAACGCCTTCGCCAGGAACGATCACGCTTAGGTCTGTCGCAAAAAGATTTTGCTGCTTTATTTGGTAAAAAGAATATGGCTGTAATGCGTTATGAAAAAGGCGAGCGTGTTATGGGGCAGGATGATTTAGAATCTTTGCATGCAGCAGGAGTAGATGTTTATTACCTAATTACTGGTGAGCGGACTCAGCCAGAGTTACTTTCGGATGAGGCAAAGGAATTGCTTAAGTTGTGGGATTCTGTAGAACCAAGTCAGAAAGAAACTTTGATGACTTTAGTGCGGAATTTTGCGGAGAGTTTCACTAAAAAGTAGTTGATTATGATATAAAAATTACTTGTTAAATTGCTAAGAATTTAAAATATTAAATTGAGGGATTTATGAGTAATTTAATTGAATCAAATCATTTTACAAATGAAATAGCAGAATTAAATTTCAGTTTTATTCATCCAACAGATTTAGATAAGAGAAAAAAGGTAAATTCTAAGAATTTACCTTTTTTCAATCAGCTTCTTCAGTTTGCTCCTGATGCTGTTGTGGCAAAAGAAGTTACTACCAACAGATATATGCGAGTCGTTGTAAATGGCACACTAACTAAAGCAAAAGATGGGAATGGTCAATTAGGTATCGTGTTGGGAGAGAAAGGAATAGATTCCCATGCGCGATTGTTTGATCCAGACCAATTGAAAAATCTGTTAACTACAAGTGTTGCTATGAGAGCTGTGACAATGGCAGTTGGTCAAGTACATTTAGCAGAAATATCTTCGAAACTGAAGGAATTAAATCTGAGAATCACTGAGATTCAGCAATTCTTAGACGATGAGCGTGCAAGTAAAATAGATGCTATAGATCATTACTTTGATGAATATTTTCTTTCAGCAACTAATTTGATTGAATTGTCTTCAGTTCGTAGAAGCCAAGTTGAGCAAGACAGTAGAGAAGTTGATGCAGTTTTACTTCATATTTCTACTGAAATTAATAATGCAACCCAAGCTGTTAATGAATATGCTGATGATTCAACGTTTGGAAGTGATAAGTATTTTGAAGTACTTTCAGGCATGCTTGATAATAATATGATGCTTTTTGGAGAGTGGTTTAAAGTTGCACAAGTGAAGGCTAAGGGAATTCAACTACTTCATGTAAGCAGTGAAGTTGACCTATTTACACAAAGAAAAGACAGGTTTATAAATCAGATTAGTGAACTTAATAAAAAAGAAATAGCGAATTTAAGAAATGCATGGATTAATAAAATTGATGCTTTAACAGCTAAGCTTAGTTCTAATGCAGAGTTAGCTTTTAAGAGAAATAAGCTCCGTTTAAAGCTAACGAAAGTTTTAGAAAAAATTAATGATCTAACCGTTTCCCTAAATCTAACTATGGAAAATATTGAAGATCAAATTGAAATGTTTTTAGAGGTTAGAAATAATGAGGTTATTGGTGCTTACTTGCCTCAACCAAGTCAAGTATTAGTAAATGGATTTAAAGAAATTTTTTTGGAAAATCTAGGAAAAAAAGATACTGCCTTTCAGCTAGTTCCTATTTCGGAAAATGACAATCTATTGGAGCAACCAAAAAAAAGGGCAGAAGAGGTTAATAGATCTATATTAGGTGCATTACCATCAGGTTCAAAATTATTTGTAAAAACTTTATTAAAATTTAGTAAATAAAATAAGTATTTTGCATAAAGAATAATAAAAAGCCCTCCTAAGAGGGCTTTTTATTATTCTTTATTTACAGATATTTGAATCTGACGCAACTGTTCCTGGATAATAAATAATGTAGCAGCTACAGATTCACCGGTTAACGAGTCACAGTTTTCAGTTGATTCAATCAACAAAGTTAAGTGCTGATCTAATAACGATAATCTTGCTTGAGTATCCATATTATTCCTCTAAGAACGGTTAAAACCGTTATTTATCAGGTCAGTCAGTTCATTGAAAAATTGCCAACTCTTCTCTGTATTCTCTAAAATCAAAATTGCCTGTACTGCACATATTGAAAGATTGTATGTGTCATGCTGCTCATTGAAATGGTAGTCAATATTTTCCCGAAGTCGTGACCAGACAATATTTGTTTCTACAAAAGTTTTGTAGGAAACATCGGCTTGCAGCAAGCGGTATAAATGCTTCGAGCTGATAAAGAACTTACGCTTTTTAGAGAGTGGTTCTTGAACTCGAATAATGTGTTTTTCAATTCCCATTTTTTAAGTCCTTAAAAGTTCTTCAGGCAATATTTGTTCTGGTGTGTGCCATTGCCATTTATTTATATTTAAGCGGTTTGATGCTGAAGCTGCATAGGCAATCACGGATCTCGATTTTTTCTCCCAAAAGTGGAGTCGCGGATCATCATAAGAAACGTCCAGTTTGTACTGGCGAAGCTGTCGGTACAAAGCACGGTGTTCACTTGGTATGGTGGCCAGATTTTCTACTGTTGCTTCTGCTTGAGTTGGGGCATCCGTACCTACAATGTTTTCAGGACTTGGCTTTGGTACAGGTGATGGCTTAGTTTGAGATGTAGATATACCAAACAGATCTTTAAGCTTTTGATAGTTAATGGTGTAGTAATTCACACGGATAGATTTAATTTTTGAAAGCTTATTGATTTCAATTAGGCCGAGTTCTTTTAGCTTGGCCACAGCACGTTTGATGGTTGAAACACTGAACATGCCAAGGGTGGTTTGCCATTCTTCAAATGTATGAAACCACCATTTACGGTTTAGGTAAGTGGTTAGATTTTTCTTCTGCTTAAATTTTCTATTTTCACTTAGTAAAAAATGCAATTTTTGCAGAAATGTTGCTGCTGCCGTTCCCAACTCTTTAGCGAGTTGGGGCGATGCAATGAGGGGATATTCTTGGTTTGTGAGAAGAATATTTTTCATTATTTATCTCCTCGATAGGTTTCAGTAAAACAGGCTTTGCAATGTGAAGTCCATTGGGTTCTGCCGCGCCAAGTACCATTTCTGTAGAAAAAATCTGTGTCAAGAGGGTAGTAGTCGCCACAACGGGTACAGCGTTTTTCTGTACCAAGTTCAGTATTGATATAAATTTTAGACATGACATTTCCCCTTAACGTGTAAAACGTAGGCGAATGAAATTTAAAATTTGTTTATGAATTTGGGGGCGAGCAAAGTTAGATGCTTGTAAGCGTTGTAGACAGAGGGTGTCGAGGCATACAGGTGCTTGATGCACACTTTTGTTGTGAGTGTTCATAGTCGTTTTCTCTTTGATAAGTTTTAAACCTACCAACATCACTTCTCACGGTAATGGTGGCAGACCAGACAGGGGTGAGAATACCGCTCAAAGAGTAACGGCCAGCACGAAGCTGCCCTGCCTAGCCTGCCATAACGACTGCTAAACAGTGGGCAAAAAAAATGCCGCATAAGCGACTTTGATTTTGCGCTCTTTGATGATAAACAGGTTCTCACGCCTGATCACAGATTTTGCTGTGATATGGACAATATAATTTAATTTTTTTTTAAGTCAACTGTTTTTGTTTTTTATCATTCTTTTATAGCTCTATTCTTTATTCTATTTATATATAGAAGAAAAGGTCTTTTTGATACAATGGTTTGGCTCATTGTGAGCTAATGGATCGGGTCATATTGAATCGATGCATGGGGGCAACTAAAAAATATTATTAGGTTATTGTATGGATTCGATAGATCAAGATTTATATAATGGGCATCGTCAGATATTGACTCAAAGTGAAATTTTATTAAAACTATTAAAAAGCTACTATGAGCAATTAAATAGTGATAAATGTGAGTCTGTGGTTCGACAAATAAATAAGTATCAACTTGAAAAATTCACTATTTCAACAAAATTTTTATTGCAAACTTTAATCGAAACTCTAAAAGATTCCGAATTTAAGGAGTCATATAATATCGAAATGTTTGATAAAACTTTTCTATCGGTATTGGCAAACGCAACTTCATTTTTTACTATAAATCGTGACCTTATGAGTAATCCTTTAGCCTTGGAAGACTTTATCTTTGAAACAACAATCAAAATAATTGAATTAGAAAGTTGGATAACAAATTTTAGAGCTTATATGTATGAAGTTAAAGGATATCAGTATGCAATTTATGATTTGAATCGTCAAAATGACTTAATGTTAGAACAGTTAGCTCGATATACGAATACTGTAAAAAATAAACCAGCAGTAGCTTTGTACGATAATATTAATAAGAATTTCGAAAATTTAGAAAAAAAATATAGAAAATACTTTTTAACTTCGATTGTTATTACACTATTTTTGGCTATTGCTTATGATCCACTACTAGGCATTGGTGGGAATGTTCATAGCTTCGCTTGTAGTATCAATCAAAATTCAGTTTCAGGGTGTGCTGAAATAGTTAAATCAAAACTTTATCCTTTTAATAGTGACTCTTTGAAGTACATCTTATACAAACTAGCCATACTTATTGTGGGTGCAACCCTAACTACATACTTTTTAAGACTTTCTAGTTTTTATCAATTGAAACAGGAACAAGCAAAACAAACAAAATTGGAATTAGAAGCTTTTCCTGATTATGTATCTGGAATGGATAAATCTGTAGCAAATAATCTCCGTCAAGAACTTGCTTTAAAATATTTTGGTAAAGAAATCGATCATACTCAAACTGATAAAATTGGGGATTTAATAAAGGATCAACTAGCTGCAGGTACAGAGTTGATTAAGGCAAGTGTTGAAATGGTAAAAAATACGAAGACATTCGGTGAAAGTTCAGACAAGACTAGAAATGTTAAGCCAAATAGTACTTCGACAGATGATAAGTCAAAGCCTGACGGTGAAGCTTAAGCTGTTTATAAAACTTATGGCTCTCTTTAGAGGGCTTTTTTTATGGAATAAAGATAGAGCAATTTCCCCTTTTACATGTTTCGGTATATTGTGAGCTAATCGATCAGTTTATATTTTGTTTATAATTCAACATACTATTTTCATTAAAATTTAAAAGAGAGTTTAAGTGTGGAAACGATAAGTGTAATTGCCGGATTACTCATTTTTGTGGTTTGGGGGGTAGCTATAATTGGGTTAATAAATCCAAAATGGTTGCAAGGAAAAAAAGAAAATTCAAAGCTCATGACTCGAAAAGAAATTGGCCTAGGTACCTTGGGCGCAACTGTTCTACTTGGAATAATTGGATTACTAACTAGTCCTTCACCTGATAAAACAGATGGCAATAACCAAAAAGCAAATGTTTCAGTTAATGCTATTGATAGCGAAAAAAATGCTGATTCTGAGAACCTGAAAATTGATTATGTGATTATTTCTGATGATAAAAAGAGAAACATTACACGTAAAGTTAGTGTGGAGTTACCAGAGCGTATCTCTGAGCAACAGCTTACACAAATTGCGAATGAAATAAAAAATGAAGACAGCGAAAACTATGAGCGTACATTTATAATGTACCGAATCAAAGGTGAAAAAAGCGTTGCAGCATGGGCAACTACTCACTTTGATCCTAATTTAGATATTCATTTTATTGGGTTAAGTTCTGAGGACTTTAAAAAATTATTAAACGTAAAATATGACGTAGATGGTGAAGTGATTGGAGAATGGATATCACCAAACGGTTTCACAGACCATATCGATGTAATTTATAGAAAGGGACAGCAATACTTTAAAAAAGAATTCTATATTGATGCGACTATGAAGCCTTATGAGTTAGTCAAGGACGGTGATACTTTCCGTTATAAAGATCCGAACGAAACACAATATTTTGTGATCGATGCGAATGGAGATCTAGAGTATAGAGGTGAAACCAGCCTCGTTTATTTGGCAAAAGAATTAGAAAGTTATTAATTTAGAATGATTTAAAAACCACTCTTATGAGTGGTTTTTTTCGAGCTAGGAATATTGAAAAGTGAAGTTTTTCAATTGATTTAGGATGTCGGTCTATCTTTTCTTTAATGGAACTTCTCATGAGTAACTTGGTCGCTGCTAAAATTTTACAAACTTTTGAAATGAATGAAGCTGTTTATATTGGCGCAAATCTTAATTTTAAAACGGTATTTAGTCTTATATCAGTTGATGAAATTTTTGAGCTTAAAGAAGCGATTAGATCACTACAAAATATAGGCTTTCTGACCGAAGATCGAAAGCTGACAGGAGGTGGCGTTACATTTATCAGCGTACAAATTTAGATTTAAATTGATCCCCCTTGCTAGAGGGGGATCACGTCAAGTACTCAAAAATCTAACTAATTCTGTTAAATTATCATTGGTATGTTTGACAGAAATATCTTCAAAAGGACTGCCGATACCATCTTGTTTAACTCTTCAATCCGTTTCTTTAATACTTCAATTAGGACTTCAGTTGTTTCTAATTCATTCTTAGAACCTTACATACTTTTTTGGGTAAAGGCACGTTCGCGCCGTTCCCGAACGATATCAAGGAAAAATAAGACAAATTTGTCTTATATGGTTCTTTACAATGCGACAAATATGTCCTATTATAGCGCTATCGTTTTAAAGGAGATGTACAATGAAGTACAGTGAATTTAAGCGATGGCTGGAGAAGAAAGGTGCTGAAGTTGAACGAAGTGGAAAAGGTTCTCATAAAATAGTTAGCTATAAAGGGAAAAAGACTACGCTGCCGTATCATAAAGGCAAGGAAATCGGTGAAGGCCTTCGCAAAGAAATCATTAAACAGTTAGGGCTTTAAGCCCTAACTGTGAACTTTAAAGTGCGTCTTTGTGTGACTTAATATGTTTTTAATAATCTTAATTTGAGTATTTATTGTCAGGAAATATTCAGAGCTTATTCTAAGCTCATTTTTAATGGTGAAGGGCAAAAGAGAAACGCTCTTTAGTTCGTGAGGTGTTTTATGTTGTATCCAGTATTTATTACGCGCGATACGGATGACTCTTACTTGGTTCGTAGTCGCGATATACCTGAAGCTTTCGCTGTTGGATATTCTGAAGAAGAAGCCATAGCAGAAGCATTAAATGGTTTAGAGAGCGCTTTTATTATTTATATGAGCGAACGTAAACCTATCCCACTACCAAGTAAAAAAGGCAAAGGTGAGCACTTAATTAAACTACCGTTTAGAGTTAGTTTAAAAGTCGCTTTATATAATTCAATGTTGGAAAAAGGTTTAAGAAAAGCTGATTTAGCAAGAGATCTCAAATGGGATCAGAAGCAAGTTGATCGGTTATTATCACTAAATCACTCCACTAAATTAGAGGCAATAGAAGAGGCTTTTAATGCGATAAATAAAGATGTAGATCTAGTTATTGCATAATAACTAATGAAACATAAAAAGCCCTCGTTTTGAGGGCTTTTTTATATTCTAAAGTTATCTATTCTTGGACACATTGCAGGCAGATACTTACGCGCACATTGGTATTAATATTATGAGCATTACAACCTGTAAGAATGAATGAGATTGAGATACATATTAAAAATTTCAGCATCAAATGTTTGCCTCTAAATCTAATTGTGTTGTTAATCCACTACTTTTAGAATAACTATGAGTCGCTTTTTCCACGATCCATTTCAGCTTATCCACTTCCGCTTTAAAGCCCTGTAGCTTCACCGGTGACTCGGTACTAATTTCAGGTATGCCATAAGCCGTGGTGATACTGAATTTTGCCATCTGCCGTTTAATTTCAGCCATCTTTGCTTTGCTTGCACGTTCAGCTTCTTCTTTATTGGCAAATGTTCCCTTCAGGTGCTTAACTTTGCCTTTTTCGCCTGTAATCGCTTTCTCTCGTTTCGCTTTGCCTGTGTCCTGGTAACTGGCTGATACACCTGTATGGTCAGATTCACGATCCTGTTCACCGTAACGAAATTGATCACCGTTGTTCCTGGTCAAAATCAGGGCAGGTAAATCTTTACCTGCAGCGGTCTTTGCAGAACCGGCTTTAAAGATAAGTAAGCGATCTTTTTTCACCGCCATTTCAGCACCGTTCTGTTTGGTCAGGCGTTGTAACAGGTTGAGATCCGATTCATTGGTCTGGTCAATATGGTTCAAATCAATATTTTTTAAATCGTTGGCCATGACCAAGGTTAGTTCATGGTTATTGGCAATTTCAGATGCTATCTCACCGAAATTTTTACGGTGATAAGATTTTGACTTTGCTTCCTTAATTTTGCTTTTAAAATTGGCACTGGAGGCTTTCACGGTGATGAGATCCGGTGTACCAGACCATTCAGTTTCATCGACAACAAAGTCGCCTTTGTCATGAATATTTTCACCTAGAAAGCCCATTTGACAGTTTAGCTTTACCCCACGTTTGGGTAACTCTAAAGCACCGTCGGAGTCATCTAAAACAATACTCAGTTCATCTGCTTCATTGGCTCGGTTATCCGTCACAGTGACACTGATAATTCTGCTTGAAATCAGCGCGTTCAATGGCTTGTTATTGGCAGTAATAATGCAAGCTGGCATTTTAATCATACCGAATCATCCATGCGTTCAGGCGCAGCTTGATTTTCAATACGATCATCATCGGCACGGGAAAGTTTAAGGGTGTAATCCACTTTACGAGGTACACCGTTATCCACAAGAAATGATTTAGTCTCGTCGATATTGTCAATCACATAGACCCCATACAAATAACCGGAGCCATCCATCAGCACGAAGCCTTGTCCTGTATCTGCCATGCTGGCCAGTTCATCCAGAGCAAAGCGACTACCGAAACCATATTCCTCATAAATGAGACCAGGAAGAGAAATGCTATCTTGTCCTGAACCCATAAACTGTTTTTTGGCCCGGCCAAATGCCACCGTATTGTCTGCATAATTCCACGAACGTTGTCGCTGGATTTCTTTAAATGCCAGAGAACTGGTGTTAAAAATAAATTGTCCTAAACTCATCAACATGGATTGTCCTCCTAATCTAAATCGCTGTAGCTGCGAACATTTCCAGATGCCTGCGGACGTTGTGCTTTGGCAACTTCAATCGCGACCATTTGTGCCAGGGCTTTTTCATCCATACCCGGTGCTGCATAAATGTTGAAAACTTGCTGTACAGGCATGGAAGCCGTCATTGAATTGTTATTGTTTGAAGCAATCGGTGGACGAGAATCAAATTGAATTGCACCAGGATCAAAATAACCCAACATATCTTTACTGGCTGTGGTCACTGCAGTGTTGGCCAGATGACTGTTGTTTGAGATCCCGTTGGCTAAACCCTGCATGTTGTATGCACCGAGTTGAGCAAAAACCCGGCTAGGGGAATGGATGCCAAAAGCGCCTTTAACGGCATTGGTTACCTGTGCTGCTGCTGCCTTAGCTTTTCCAATCACGCCAGCAATACCATTACTAATACCGTTGGCTAAACCTTGCATCAGCATCTGGCCAAAGCCTGTAAATGTGCTCGGGAGTTGAATACCAAAATAATTCATCACTGCAGCAAAGGCGCGATAAAACAATCCGATGGGTGACCAGTTCAGGATAGTTGCACTGATATTGACAATGCCACTACTAAAAAATGATTTAAGGTTGAGCCATAAAGTTAAGGCACCTGCAGAAATACTGCCCCAGAGTGAAATAAAGAATTGCTTGATTGGACCCCAGTTGCGGTAAATCATATAAGCCGCAATTGCCAGTAAACCGATGGCCAGAAATAAAGGATTGGTCATCATTAAACGACCGACCATAAATAGCCCTTTACCTAACCATAAAAATGCCCCTCCAATCAGCCGTATCACATTAATCAGGCTGAAGCCTTTAACCCCCAAAACACCAAAGGTCAAACGAAGCAAGGCCATCGGCCCGAGTAGGGTCACCAGTGCCAGTGCGATTGCACTGAACGCACCTAATAAAATGACAATCACTGCAATGGTCTTCATGATGGCATTGGAGAGTTCAGGATTAGCTTTAGACCAGTTGCCGATACTTTCTGAAACATCCGTCAGACCTGTCACGACCTGTTTAAGTTCTGGTGCGATTGCAGCACCAAAGTTGGTCATTGCACTGGTAAAGGTTCCTGAAGCGGCATCCCAAAGATTTTTTAAGGTACCGAGCTGCTCATTGACACGTTTTTGCAGATCTGCCTGGGCATTCATTTTTGCCAGGGTTTCGTTATAACCGGCTTGACCTTTATCAATCAAAAGATTCAAGGCTTGAATGGTTTCAGCATCATTACCAAACATATCGGACAATATCGGCAAACGGGCCTCTGTCGATAAGCCTTTAAGTTTACTCAGCTGTTTAAACATCTTGTCCAGACCACCGAACTCACCTTTGCCGTCGGTAAAGTTCATCGACAGTTTTGAGCCTTTTAAGGCGGATTGAATCCCTTTGGTGTCCATCATCGATGAGAAGATTTTGCTGTAGGCATTACCTGCAGATTCACCTGCCATTGCAGCCTGGTCTGCCATGACTAAAAGCGGAGCCATAGCCTGGGCACCTTTTAAACCTTCGGCTTTAATGGTTTTCATCCCGGCAGATAATTTAGAAAAACCTTGCAGCATATTGGTGGAATCAACGCCCAAATAGTACGACCGTTGAATTGTATCCATCAGGCTCAACATATCTTTTTCAGAGGTCTTGGTCGCATCTTGCATTTTGGCTGCAAATTCGGCTGCCTCTTCAAAAGGCATTTTTAACTGCACCGCAAGATAACCGGATGCTTGGCCAACACCGCCTAGAATGGCTTTATAGCTGATGCCTTGCTGAACCAGTTTAGCCATCATCAGTTGGAAGTCGGCAGTTGTACCTGGGAGTTTGGTGCCGAGTTGATTGGCCAGTTGATTGATGTCATTAAATTCTTTGGCCACTTGGCCATTCGATTGCATCATGGAGACTTTAAGGGTGGTGGCCGCATCTTCAGCATCAGCATAAGCTTTAATGGGTACTGCCAAAGCACCTGCACCTACTGCAGCACCTGCACCGGCTCTGACTCCGGTATCTGAAACTTTGCCCATCATTTCCTGGGTGCTTTTATGCTGCTTGACCAGATCATTCATACGTTTCTGGCTTGCAACCTGTTTATCCAGTTGCTGCTTTTTTCGCTGCAGGGCTTGGCTTGATGCATCAATACGCGACTTTAATTCACGCTCATCTCTACCTAGTGATTTGGTACTGATTCCGGCCTGATTTAATCCGTTACGCAGCATTTGTAATTGACGCAATTGATCTTGTTCAGCTTGTTTTAACGATTTAACGCTCAGTTTGGCTTTCTCAAATTCCTTGATCATCGAACGGGTAGGCTTTTGTACACTGGCATGCTCTTGGGCCAGTCTGGCCACCGTTTGCTGCGCTGATTCAAGATCCTTTCGGGTTCCCTTCAATGCAGTGGATAAACGTCGAAATGACGTAATATCCGACTGTGATTTACTCAGTTTTTTTAACTCTTCACGCTGGGCACGTAAAGCATCACTGGTCTTTTCACTTGAACCCATAATGTCCTTGAGTGGGGCAGTGGCTTTGTCCACCAGTTCCAACATGGCCTTTAAGCTAATTTGACTCATCTGCTATCTGTTTCCCATCGTGCTCGAGCACGTTCATGCCAATCCATTAATTCATCAATTTCATAATCATCACAGTCTGCCGGTGTCCAATGAAACACCACCGCCAGATCTGCGATGACATCATCGGTACTTACTGGAAGTCTTCTTCCTCGGTTTTCACGAAAAAACCAATCACTTCCTTGCTGAGTTTGGTCAGGTCAGAAGGGCTAAGGTCGTAAACATCATTTTCCGACATCGTTGGTGTGGTAATACGTGGGGCAAGTTTTGCCAACGTATCCACATCAAGCTGTAAGACGTTGACCAGGGTTAAACCACGAAGGGCCCGGGTTTTTGGTTTACGGATTACAATTTCAGTAATGGTTTGTTCACCACGCTTAAAACCTTCGTCAAAATTGACTGTGATCATGTTCGGATCTTGAATCGCTTCTTGGTTTTGTTGCTGTGCTTCAGGGGTCATATTGATTTCTCAAATAAATTGAATAGGGGGATAACCTGGTCTTTACAGACCAAGTAATTTTTTGATTTCTTGGGCGATATTAGTTGAACCAAAACGCTCGGTACCATTGACGAAATCCAGTTCAACTTCGACTACTCCATCCACTTCCATGCGGTAATAAGTAAAGTTGTAAGACATTTTGATTTCTGTCTTTTCGCCATTTTTGGAATCACCAGGATCAAGTTCGATGGCTTGGCCACGAGTATAGATTTCTACGGTTTGGGTGGTGCAATTGTCCTGACGTTCATAGACACTGACATAACGAACAGGCAAATCTGAAGTACCACAGACACCGAGCTGACGGTATTGTTTGACATCAAAACCGGCATAGACAACTTCGCCTTCAAGCTTTTCATAGCCCATTGACAAAGCAATATCTCCAATCATGCCTGCACCACGATAATCTTCAGTCTTCTTGGTGATTTTGGGAATGGTGACGCTTTCAGCGACACCTGCCCATGAGTGTGTATTCACAAATACATTAAAGTTTTTGAGCGTACGTGGAAGCATGGCTTAGATTCCTTCAGTGGTATTTGCGCCATTAATCATTTGAGCAAAGTCAACTAGATAACGGTCGGTAATACGTTGGTTTAATCCCAGGTTTTCAAGCGTAGGGACAGGGGTAAAGTCGTAATCAATCCACATCACACCTTGCGATAACTGCTCGACTGAATTTTCAGCCTGGTCGTACCAGACCGATGCACCTATCAAATGCTTGGCATCGACATGTTCACGCAACTTGGCATTAATCGAGTCAATAATATCTTTGGCCAGAAAAGGGGTCAGCGGTTGGTCCACGAAAGGAAAACAGCCATTAATAATGGTGTCCAATAAGAACTGGGCTGAACGTGTCGCCACTTCAAAGGAAAAGCGAATGTCATCTGAACAGTTGCGATTGCCCCAAAAACGGAAACCCATATGCTGGATCATGGTGGTGATGTCCTGGCTATTTAAATAACCGGCATCGGTGTCAGGATCCTCCAGATCCCAGGTAATCGGCTGGCTGATTCCTGTTGGACCCGTCACGGGAATATTGGAGAGAGATTTATGAAATCCGACTTTCTGATCCGTTTCAGCACGTAATGCTGCAGCAGCGACGGCAGCAGTAAAAATGCCTGTTCCATATTTTAAAGTCATGAGGATTAGACTCCTTCATACATGGTTTTGCCCAAAGTAATCAGTTCAATCGGACTATTAAAAGGTTGTCCGCTATAACGATCTGTAAGCATTGGAAAGAGGTCATCTTCTTGAGATGGATTTTGTTTGAATACCAGACGGATAGAATCTTTTTCTAAATCACCTTTGTTGCCGAAAATGCGGTATCCATTGCGAGTGCTGAAATGTGCAATGCCACCACCGCCCTGATCTATTGAAATATCAGGGTAGGATTGAAAAATAGTTTCTATGCAGTTGATAAATGAACTGGAAGTACTGTCAGGTTCTGGATCACCGACAGTTTGATTGGACTCTATTTTTTCACCATTACGATACAGGTCATAAGTCAGTGTAACGAAAGAGCGATCTGCTGGAGTTTTTTGAAGTGCAATATCAGTAAATTCCAGATCGGAATCACCGCTACCCAGGAACACATTACCGCTGGTGAATTCTGGCCAGATGATTTCAATTTCACGGAATGCCAGCATTTGACGAAAATTCGCCACAGCTTCAGCCGATCCCATAATTGTGCCTTCAGCATCGCGTGGTGTGATGTATGAATAGGCACGCAGCTTTTTGCAAATGGCACCGATGGCATTGGCAACATCAACCGTTTCAACATCCGGTACACAAATAATTTTTGGAGTAATTCCCAAAACTGATTTGACCGTCAGTAGGGCCTGAAGACCTGTACGCTGACCGAATTCATCTGTGGTACCAATAACGGTCGACTGATCTAATGAAGGGGTAAATGGATTCTCAATTCGAATAACCACCAGGGTTGGTGAGGTAATTTGCGAAATGATTTCCAGATTTTTACGTAAATTACCTGTCACACCGGCTTTAGGTAAAACGCGATTGATTGAGGTGACCAGGATAGGGGTATTCAGCGGAAAAGCTTCTTCGTCCGCATCATCTGCATAGGCAAGCATGGCAATCACAGCAGTCGTTGCATCGCGAATCGGGATTTTTCCAGAAGCTGTTTCTCGGCCTGTAATACCGTGATGACGTTCAGCCATTGTTTAGACTCCAAAAGGGGTTGTACTTTTAGAGTCATAATGAATGGAGGACTTTTTTTATTCTATGAGCAAAATCCTGTTTAAGGCTTAATCAGGATTTTGAAAAAAATGGTTATGCTGTTCGCTTCCACACGTCAACGATAATGGAGGGTTGAATATTATTATGGGCTTGACCAGCACCATTTTTTTTAATCGTCATCTTCAGATATTGTGCAGCAGTAATATCTGAAGTTTGAATATAGCTACTGTTGTAATTCGGTGAGGCAGCTCCTGCAGGATTGATACCGCCCATGCCATCACCATCACTAGGTATGATGTCCCCTAGTGAAGCCACAAGTTTATTGTACGGTGAACCCTCGTCAATATGATCATGTTCTGGCATTTCAGACTTTGTTATTTTATGTTGATATTCACCATCAGAATGACCAATTGTTTTCATGAATTCTGGTGCGAGTTCATTGGTATCAGAGGCACGTGCAACAAGGGCATGACCATTACCGAATTTTTCCCATACCCCATATTTCTTATGGGCTGCAACAGCAGCAGAATCAGCAAAATTTAAAGTCGTAATGAAAAGGTCACCGACTTTTATATCTTCTTTATTATTGATGGCTTCCATCAGCTCGTTAAATTTTTCCAATACCCATGTTTTAGTTGCTGAAATAATGAGTGGATTAACTTCAATCAGTGCTTGAGCACCTGCTGTGGCTTTGATGTCGATAACCAGTTCAAGTTCACCACCGCCACCTTCAGCAATCACCGGTTTATAAGCACCATGATAATTACCGATATACACCAGTTTACCTGACGCATCTTTAAGGCCGATTTCATGAATATTAAAGCCGCCCACATGGGCAGGAATAATCGCTGAAACAGTTGCATTTTTATTTGCCACTTTAACTTCACTGATTTCGACAGCTGCAGTTTGATGAACAAGCTGGGCTAGATCTGTATGGTCAATAGGTTGGTACGGTATACCATTTGCATCACCGATCACCATTTCAGTCAATGTGATGGATTGCAGGTCGTGAGCTGCAGCAACAAGTTCTGCACCATAATTGGTAAGTGTGACGTAATATTTTGCAGGCATATTCTTCTCTTTACATACTTTCTAAATGAATTTTGGTGCCAGAGGTGATCGAACCTGTAAGGTAAAAATCACAAAGAGTTTGTACTTTGGCTGAAATCGAATAGTTATCTCGGACGGATTTGGTCGCATCAATGGCAGTATGAACTTGCAATAACTGTTCAATTGAAAGCAGGTACTGAGGATTGATAATGACCACAAAAGTAAAGGGCTTTTGTGGTGGATTAAATTCATACCATGCTTTTAGTTGATAATTGTCGACGACGGTACTGAGGAGACTGGAGATAGATGATCGTGTGCCACGCCCAGCATTAAAAGACTCACTTTCACGGATGGCATTTCGCTTGTCTTGTTCATTCCAGTCTGGCTGCCAATATTCGACCCGGTGCTCCCACGCAAGCCAAGGCAAATGAGGTACAGGACAACGATCGATACTGTGTAAATCCACAAAAGGGACTGGAATGAGGGAAATTTTTTCACCAAGCTGCTCTACATTTTTTTCTAGTTTTGTGGCATTTCGCGGAAGAAGACTAGACATCTGTAAACTCCACAATATTGATATTAATCGCAGTGCATTTTGAATAATGGCTCTTTGGTAGGACAATATCGGATGCTGGGCTATTTAAAATGACATTTTGAACACCGCCCTGGTGCAAGGATCGGAATAGTCCGCTACGCGTTACGTCATAACCCAATGATGATATTTTTTCGATGTATAAATGTGCATCCGCTTCAGCAGCTGCTTTGACCACGGCAGAGTCGGGGCCAGGAAAAAGAACCAGGGTTGCATTAAGTTGCCACTCTTCTACGGTCGCAGCTTTGACATGAACCTGATCGGTGAACGGTCGTCGGGTATCTGGATCTAAAGTCTCATCGACCCTATCAAGTAAAGTTTGTGGGGCAATCGCATCAATATGGCTTTGTACCCAAATATTGACATGACCTTCTTCTGGCGTTTCGACAGAAATATCTTTGACATGGCCATGTGCACTTAGACCCCAAAACTGATAGGCACCGACTGAACCTGCAGACATGCTTTCAGGCTGTAAATGCACCCGTCGACGTAAATCCTCATCCGACTCCATCACCGCTTCAATCGGGGGAATGGCATTGGGTTGTGCAGGAATGATGGTTTTTCGGTACACATCACGGTTGGCAGCCAGATGGTCTAAATCGGATTTGGTGGCATAAGCCAACATCAGTGCCTTGGCCTTGGCATTAATTTGTCCGGTCTTTAACAAAAAACGATAGGCAAAGGTTTCCAGGAGCTTAACCAAAGGCTCACTTTCAAAATCAAGAACGTCGCTCAGTTCTGGATCTCTTGAAATTAGCTCCTGCTTACAGGCTAAAAGTTCAGCTTCAAAATCTAACTGCTGAAGAACATCGGGAAAAGGTAATGAGGATAAATCGACACGGTTTATGGTGCTCATGCAGCTGCTCCAAATGTATAGCTCTGTTTGAAAGTTTGATCTTGGTTATATTGCGAATATGTGCCAATGAGCGTGACATCCCATCCATTCTGACTGTCTGTACTGCTGACCTGAACCTGCTTGATTTTAAGCCGGGGTTCAAAACGGATAATGGCTGTAGCCGAGGCATTCATAATTTTTAATTTGATGATGTCATTGCAGGGTTGATCAATTAGATGCGGTAAAAGAGAACCGTAATTTCGTCGGCATATTCGGGTACCGAGTAAAGTGCTTAAAATGTCATGCAGAGATTGCTCAAGGTGGGCAGGCAGTTGCACAGCATCCCGAATGGTTTTACCTGTTTTTCGATGCATTCCTTTCATGGAAGGGGTACTCCTGAATTATCTGACCCACCTTTGACACCTGATGTTTTATGCTTGGTTAAACTAATATTTTGAGCAATTACATCTGTATCAGAGGTGATATCTGCATTCGATGAAATGGCTTTTTCGGCATGTAAAGTGCCTAGAAAAAGAGTTTCTGCAACATCGAAAGTGCATTTATTGAGTTTGAACAGGGCTTCTCCGGATTGAATATTGACACTTAAAAAATGCTCACCGATTTGTACAAATACTTCATTCGGATCGGTACTTGGGGGAGGGAATGCCTCAGAGAAAAGACTGATCTGGGGGACCGAACTGGTGAGCTCACCGCCTTGGGCTGAAACACAAAATTGTTCTCCTAACGATGGGCATCGCCAAACTTTGACGACACCTGCAGCCATCGTTGGAATGGGAATCCAGTCCGTTTCATTTTCATCAATTTTGAGGCGAATTTTCCACGCTGAAGCATCGATAGCGATCACGGTACCGATGCTAGAAAGGTTTTGAAATTGTCTTAAAAGTTGATTCGTCATGCTCATACAAACGTAAATTGCCCATGACCGAAATCATGGGCAATTTGTTTTTAAAGTGCGAGGACTTGAATCCTGTTTAACGCTTAATCAGGAATTTGATAATTGGTGATGATCAGCTCTTTGCCATTATTTTCATCTTGGGCTTTGGTGTTTAAAGACCAGCGGATTTGTTTGCTGTGAAAATAAAAGCCATCAAATAACTCACGCACTTCAGGTACATCATTCAGGCTTAAAATAAATTTACCTTTAATATTTTTCAGTAATTCACGCAATTTAATGAAATCATCACGGCCAAAAATATCTTTGCCATAGTACTTTTCACAGTTGTAATACGGTGGATCTAGATAGAACAAGGTGTCCTCCCGATCCATTTTTTGAATCAAAACGTCATAGTTTCGATTTTCAATATTTACTTTTTGTAGACGTTGATGGATTGTGGAAAGCACTGTCTTTAAGTCATCGCCAAGTTTCAAAAGTGGTTGACGATCTACATGGGAAAAGAAGTTCGGCTCGGAAACTTTTGCCCCAAAACAGGTGCGTAGTAAGTAATAAAAACGCGCTGCGCGTTGAACGTCGGTCAGGGATGAATTTTTCTCGGCTTTTAAGCGTTCAAACTCGTCACGACTGATCAGCTGCGTTTCAAATTCCTTTTCTAAGGCTTCAGGATGGTATTTAAATACCCGGTACAGATTAATTAGATCCCCATTTACATCATTGATGGTTTCAAGTGTTGATGTTGATTTTTTAAATAAGACCCAACCTGCACCGCCAAACACTTCGCAGTAATGCTTATGTTCGGGCATCATCTCAATGATGGTACGTGCCAGTTGTGACTTACCGCCTAACCAGCCTGAAAAAGACCGGCCAGAAGCGTTATAAGTGGTTTTGGTTGACTTGTTCGGGTTAGTTTTCGGGGACATGTGTCGACTCCGTTGGTAGCTCTGGGCTATCTAACCTGACGCTCTAGGCGTTCCAATGATTTAGCACTCGACATCGAGGGCATTTGATTTCAAGTTTTACTGTAAGTTTTTCTATGCGGCACAGTAATTTTCCACACTTACATCGAAGTTCAATCATTCTTATGTAGAATTAAAAGATAGAGCGATAAATCATGAACAAATTTTTGAGAATAGGCGAGCTATACGATCCTGTTTAAGGCTTAATCAGGAATTATATATATGAAATTCATAACTTATAAAAGTTTCAGACTTAAAATGTAGAATAGGTGGTTGCCTATATCACTTTTTAAACGGAATACCAATATCGAACATCACGTGAGTAGTAGTTTTATATTGTCTTAGATATTGATAGCATGTAAACATTGTTAATAAGCTTCTATAAATATTGGAAATTTTAAAGTGAATAAGAAAGTTGAAGATACCATTGTTGATCAAAATTTAATTACTGAAAAAGTAGAAAAACTTACTTGTGGGATTATTATGCCTATAGCAGGAATGGGGGCAGAATATCCTGCTGATCATTGGGCTGATGTAATGAAAATTATTCATACAGCTGTTGAAAGAGCGGGATTTATACCCCGGATTGTTAGTGATTCTGAAGAAAGTACGGTTATACATGGCTCAATTATTAATAACATTTACAATGATGCAATAGTTGTCTGTGATGTTAGCAATAAAAATGCAAATGTAATGTTTGAACTAGGAATGAGGTTAGCTTTTAATAAACCAGTAGTGATTATTAAAGATGACAAAACAGATTATTCATTTGATACTGGTAATATTCAACATGAAAATTATCGTAGAGATTTAAGGCATAGTACTGTTGAAAAGTTTATAAATGATTTGTCGAAGAAAATAAAAAAAACACATGAAGCATCTTTAAAATCAGATTATCAGTCATTTTTAAGCTACTTTGGTAAATTTGAAGTAGCTAGAATTGAAAATAAACCAATAGGAGAAAGTGAAGCAATTGAAAAACTTTTAAATAAAATGGGTTCAATTGAATTAAGAATAAATAATTTAAACTTAAGAGATGAAAACAGCTCTGGAATTAAAAAATTTGATGCATCTCACTCACTTGTATTAACTTATGATTCATATGTTAAGAATTATGTAGAAGAGATTCAAGAATGTTTTGAAAACTATGGTATATCAATAAAATCAGTATCTTATGATAAAGATAGTCAGTATTTATTAGCAATATTTGAAAATCCATTAAATCTACAAGAACGTATAAGATTTACCGAAATAATTGAAAACTATTTACAAGAAAATGCATTACCATTTTGAAAAAGCTGTGCTATTGATTAAGAAAAATTTAACTTCTGTCGCTATCCATTTTTCATCATCTTTACTAAACCCAACCAATTCACGAATTGGATAGTGGGTGGCTTTTGCATAGCGACTAGGTTTAATGGTTTTACCCTGTTGATGTACTTCAGCGACGGCAGCCGTTTGGCCACCAAAACCGACTGCAGCATGATCTGCAGAATATTCAGTTTTTATTTCTTTACCAATATTTTGGAATAAAGCACCTTGGCGCTTTTTATTTCCGATTTGATTGCGTTTACGCGGAATAAATCGGTGGCCATCTGGATCGCGCTGCTGTTTGATTCGATCCCGAGTACGTACCCTTAAACCTTGGGCCAGACGTCGCATCAGTTCTCGTCGCTGGGCAGGTCCAAGACGCAGTGCAATCTGATCAAGCCAATGCTCTAAACCTACATAGGCATCCATTATTCAGTTCCTGCAGGTACAAATTTTCCAGACTTATCGCTCCAGACCATTTCCGGACAAACATGATACCTATTATCATCCATCACGATTTTATCGCGCTGCGGAAAATCAATCTCAAGATCAAAGGTGTTGGCATCAATAATTTCACTGCTAAATGAAATTTGTACATCGTTGCCTGTTGCATCCAAATGCAGCTTTTGGGACTTGAGCCATTCACGAATCTGCATGATTACTTCAATTGGATCTCCGCGATAATCTAGGAAGAGCAACCGAGCCGTATATTCCATATAGCCTTTTGCCTGTGTGCCATTCACAATAAACAGATGACATTTGTCTGCCGTCATCAACGGCAATTTTTCTTGCAAATAGGGCTTTAACGGAATTAAGGCTTGCATGACTTATGATCCTTCAGCAAATTTTTTATATGCATTTGCTAACTTGATATCGTAATTGTTTTTTGCATAAGCCTTGCCATTGTAGCCTAGTGCAAACGCTTTCCAGTCTTTGCTTTTAAGGGCATTTACAAGATTATTTACAGTAATATACCGGCACATGGCATCAAGTTGAGAGGCTTCATCTTTATACATTGCATTGATAAATGCTTGTAGTGATGTATAGCCCAGGGACTGCCAGTGATAGCCCATCACTTGACCAATGCCCCATGAACAGGACTCAAGGGCAGATTCACGGTGATATTCAGCAGCAGCTGCTAATCGGCCATGCTGAGCGGAATATAGGCCATATGCACCAGATGATTTATTACAGAGGTCGGGTCGTTCTATCAGCATCATTCGCAAATCGAAATCACGCTTATTGGCAATTAAACGCTGACGCATGACATGACGTTCAAATAAAATCACCGGCGTATTATCTGGATTAAATCCTGAGCCTCGACATTCCACTTCATGAATGGCTTGAAGGGCAGCAGTTTCAATCCCCAGTTTTTCGGCTTGTTGCTGGATTTGTTCAATAGTGAGTTTTTTTGACATTTCTCTTTTCCTATTTAAACATGGCAGCAAAGGCAGCTTTAATTTCAGCAATAATTTCACTGAATGCTTTACCTTTCCATAACTGCATGGATTGATACCCGATCCCAATCAGCAACATGCCAAAGACGGCAAAAATCAGCATCACAAAACCTTGGGACTGCATTGAATAATGGGCGAGTTGGTAATATTCAATAAAAGCCGATCCGCCATATAAGCTAATGGCCACACTAATCGCGAATTTTAAAATCACACCGATGGTAATTTTGATTCGGCCTTGTGGATCTATATCACCGCTTAAAATCAGCGCCAAAATTGCGCCCATAATCGCGGCAATAATTTTTAAAAGCCACGGTAATCCCTTAATTGAAATAGGATCATTCATTAGGTTCCCCTTTAATCCCACAGTTTCAGTGAGGGAGTACTTTGTATTTGAGTTGTTTCAGGCAAAATAACGGTTTGATGCTCGTCTAAAAATGTTCCATGCAACTCAGGATTTAATTCAATCAGTACAGCCAAAACCTTTACTGAATTGTCTTTAAAATAACGGTATGCAATAGCATCTAAAGTATCGCCCTGTATGGCATTAACTGTACTCATACCAGTTTGACCCGGTTACGTTTTCGATTTGTCAGGTCAGCAATGGTGTGATTTACAATTCGACGTAGCGATTGAGCTTTTGCCTGTTGATTTTCCCCACGTGATTGACCATTTGTTGTGGTATCAAAATCCAGATTCTCTTCACCAATCAATGCTGCTGCCTCATAGCAGACCGCACGTTTGTATTTTCGAATTTGGGTTTCTGTTTCTATTTTCAGTAAAAGGACCTGATCATTGATGATGTCCATCGCTAACAGGATTTTTTCTGTAAGCAGAGGTTCGCCCTTGGACTGGTCTAAACGCACCGTACCCAACAAATCGGTAATACTGACGTTAGGACGCTCTGTATCAGGATTCGGAACTTCACTATTGGTCACCGGTGCGTTTAGCAGCATTTTATTTACTCCGCTGACGAACTTGTGTCGCTAGACACATTAGAGTCGGTGGACGCAGGAACTGACGCATCTGCTGCCGAAGCATCAAGTGAATCAGCCTGCGAGCCGACAGTGGCGTCGGGAGACGACCCGGTTGTTTGCAGATTCAATAGCTTTTCAAGGGCTGCAATATCTTTTTTACAGCCCACTTTGCTATTGAGTCGCAAGGCATTTTTATAAGCATTGAGTGCTTCGTGGGGTTGAGCTTCTTTTAAAGCATCCCCGGAAGCACGGTAAATTTTGGCACGGGCTTGATCGACCATTTGTTCGCCCACACCCAGCTCAATAATTCGTTTAATCAGTTCAGCATGGGCAAGAGCGAGGTCTGAATCATTCAGAAAATCTTCAGCACATTGTTCAGTGACAAACTCTGCAATATTGCGGCTATATCCTTCAGGCATGACCATGTCATTTAAAAGGGCATATTCAGCAATACGAATAGCTAGGGCGTATTCACCTGCATCGACTGCCCAGATCATTAAGGTCACTAGCGTGGTGTTTTGGGCAGATGGAGAAACCGCCAAACAGCCTTCGATATAGCCTAAATATTCAGGTAGCCATGCTATTTTTTTAGCAATTTTTTCCTGCGTTGACTTGGTGTCCTGTAGCTCGTTCATATGATTGAACAAACGCAATTCAATATTTGCTGCAGGAGAGGTTGGAACAGGTATTCTGCCTGTTCGATCACCTTTAGGCGCACCAGGATCAATGCCCATAATCACTTTTTTCTTGCGTAAACGTGGATCGAAGCTTTGAGCATTTTTTATTGCTTTTTGAGCCAGTTTTTTTTCACGGTTTTGGCGCATTGAATTCGACATTAGGCTTCCACCTCAATGTTTTCCAGTAGCACACATTTCGAATAGTCTTCCACCACGAAGTCTTCATTCACAGACTGGTAGTCAACTGCACGATCCCATTCAGGCTGTTCGACAATGGAACGGTTTAAGGTACCTGACTGCATATAAATCGAAAGGTTATCCGGAGTCGTGATCAAAATCGTTTTTGCCGGGAATTTAGGGACATGCAAAGCTTGCAAGGTACCGAGCTGCTTATTGGCATAAATTGTTCGTGCAGCAAGCTGTTCGGTTGGATCTTGGATCGTATTCAGCAACGGCAAGTATTTGTCGCTCAAAATCCCACGGCCACAAATTGCAATCAATCCGCTTTCGCGATGTTGTTCAGCGATATATTCTTCAACCGCAAACTCAACCAGTCCATCGACCGTTTTAAACTCGTTGCCTGCACCGACTTTAATCACCAAATTACCGGTACCATCATCAATACCTTCATAATGCTGCTCCGGTGCAGTATCACGAATTTTTTGCAACCAGCCTTTTTTTACATCCTGTAAAAGAGGATTGGCGATCCGGTCAGAAGTAGGTGCACGATATAAACCATTAAAACCGATACACAGTTTGTCTAGTGCAATCGCTTTAATCACCATCGCCTGCAGTTTGGCTTTAAAGTCTGGATGGTGTTTCCAGGCATTTAGCAATGACCAGTAATACGCCACGTCATAGTTGGTCTGGGTACAGTCGTATTCATCCAGTAAATCCAGTGTGCCAACGGCAACCGGTGTACGGGCTTTGACTCGGGTATCGGTGGTGCCTGCAACAGAAGAACCAATTTGCAGCCCAATTTTTTCCCCTTTGGCATTATCAACCGGGAACACATTAATTTGCTTTAAAAAGTCAGCAGACTCCTGATAAGCAGCAATGATTTTTTGTTCAGGTACGGGTTGAACGGCAAAGGTGTATTTTGCATCTTCTACATTATTTGCACGTGCAATATCAGCGATATATGACGAAAGTTTAGTACGTGCAATGGGATTCAGAACGACTGCCATAATTGAAAAATTCCTTGTTTATTTAATCAGAATGAAATCTGGTCAGTTTTAATTAGTATGCAACTTGGTCAGTATCACCACCGCTTGAAGCAGGTGGGTTATTGACAGGCGTTTTTGAAAGCTGGGTGAATTGTTGCTGTAAAGATTGGATAGACTGCACAATTGGAGCAAGCGCCTGACTTAATTGATCTTGTTCCGGGGTTGCAGGTACTTGCGTATTTTGGGTGACTGGTACCGTTGTGGTAACTGGAACAGACGGTTGAGTGGGCAAGGCACTAAATTTATCATTCAGATCCTTAATCCCATTTAAAGCAGTCACTAAACCTTGTGTCACTACGGCCTGGAAATCGTCAGGCTGAGTTGCCGGTTTTGGTTGACTCGGTGTAAGCATGCTTTTGAGCTGCTCTAAAAAACCTTTTTGATCATTGGGAACTGAACTGTTCTGTTCAGCCGGTGCTGTCGGAATAGACATAAAAATCTCCGCATTGGGTTGAGTGCGTACTGCAAATTGATTAGCTGAAAATTTGATAGGTTCAGTACCGAGTGAGGCAGGGGTGTCGGTCAAACCGAGACCCACCTGATAGGCAATTCCTGTTCCGGCAAAGTTGCGATAAAACTCGATTGATGGATAAATTTTCTGACCGTCTTTATTCATGGCCACAAAGTTCGGCAAAGCAGAAATGGTGTTATAAAGGGACCACTTGCCATCTTCCTGCACAGCTTCAACTTTGATGATGTCGCCATAGGCATTGAATGGCGGTTCGGGTGACCATCCTGAAAAATGCTCGAGATTGATTCGTGCCCCATATTTTTCCAGACTGTAACTTGAACCCATTTGCTGAATTTCCTGTCCAGTCAGTTCACGTCCATCAACTGTTTGACCTTCACACGCAACTCGAAAACGTTTTTCAACACGCCCTTCACCTGCAAGTCCCATACAAATTTCCATCTATGTTTCTGATGTATGCAGTCTGCTTGTAAGGGGATAGGTGCCGCAACGACCAGAATCCTGTTTAACGCTTAATCAGGATTTTTCCATTTCGGGAAAATCTGTGCATAGGGCAACATTGAGGGCATGAATACACCTCAACCTATACAGTTCGACCTTATGAATCCCCGGCAACATGGACGAATCCTGTTTGCGATGGGCATGTCTATCTCTGAAATTGCCAAACAAATCGAAGAAAATCGCGCCACAGTGGAAAGTTGGAAACAGCGCGATGCCTGGGAAAAAGCCGATTTATTTGATGACGTGACTTTGGGGTTAAAAGTCCGCTATATGGCTTTAACTTTTATGGATGGGAAGAGCAATGCCAACTACAAAGAAATGGAGTTTATCGGTGGCCAGTTTGAACGATGGGCAAAAATTGAAAGATATCGCCAAGGTGGTACTCAAGCGGATCTCAATCCTAAACTTGAAAATCGGAACAATAAACCACGTAAGCAAAAACTGAAAAATCAGCTGACTGAAGAAGATTTACAGAAACTCGAACAAGCCTTTGAAGAATATCTATATCTCTATCAACAGGAATGGATGAATGCCATATCCTGGTCAAGGATTTTTATTTTGCTGAAATCCCGGCAGATCGGTGCCACCTATATTTTTGCATTATGGGCGTTGATTGATTTGCTGAAAACAGGCAAGAACAAAATCTTCATGTCTGCTTCCAAGGCGCAGGCCTATCAGTTTATTGAATACATTAAAGCCTTTGTACTTGAAGTTTGTGGGATTGAACTGACCGGAGATCCAATTGTTATTAATGGACCGAATGGACAGGCGACCATTTATTACCTGGGAACAAATGCCCTGACAGCCCAAGGTCGACATGGTGATGTCATCATGGATGAATTTTTTTGGATTCGTAATTTTCTGAAATTCAAAAAAGTGGCCAGTGCCATGGCTTCGCAAAAAATGTACAAGCAAATTTACATGTCCACACCTTCCAGTATTTTGCATGAAGCCTATGCATTTTGGACAGGCACAGACAGTAAACGTAAATTGCCGATTGAAATTGATATCAGTAAAACCGCTTTAAAATTACCTGTGAAATGTGCCGACCGTAAGACTCGGCAAATTGTCACTTTAGACGATGCTGAAGCCAAAGGTTGTGACCTATTTGATCGTGATGACTTGCTTGCAGAATATGGTGATGATGAGTTTGCCAACCTATTTGATTGTGATTTTATTGATGACTCAGGCTCATATTTCCCACTCAAAGATATCATTCCCAATATGGTGGATTCATGGGAAGTCTGGAATGATTTTCATCCCAATGAAACGCCCCACTATCAAGGTGATGTTTGGTTGGGGTACGACCCATCATTTACCGGTGACAATGCTGCCTTGGCCGTGATTGCACCGCCACGTACCCCATTAGAACCCTATCGGATTTTAGAAGTTAAACAATTTAAGGGACTAACCGCACAGGAACAGGCGCTTTATATTAAAAAGGTGTGTGGACGTTATCACGTCATATTTATAGGCATAGATAATACCGGTAATGGTATTGCTGTCGCAGAGCATGTGGCTAAGTTTTTCCCGGCTTTAACGCGTTTGAACTATAACCCTGAATTGAAAATACGTATGGGGCTACGTGCTAAAGAACTTTTTCAGAAAAGACGCTTACATTTTGATGCAGGTCTTACCACGGTAGCCAAAGCATTTCTTTCAGTTAAAAAAGCACTCACCAGTGGGGGTGGCAATAAAACGCTCATTACCACTCGATCTGCTGAAAATGGTCATGGTGACATGGCATGGGCAATCATGAACGGATTAGAGAATGCTCCGATTATTGATACCACTGATGCATCACAACAAGGCGCACAACGTAGCCGAATTCGAGTATTCAAATCATGAACTTAAATAATTTTATTCCTAAACCCCTACAACGGTTTAGTCCATTTTCTTCAGCACCGGCTGAGGCACCGATGGAAGTATCAGCCAAGACTTCAATTATCTGTCGTAACTTTGGACAACCTGAACCGGTACTGGATGGGCATGCTTTGTTTGAATATGGCTATTGTCCGAAATGGCTAGATTGGTATGACTTGCCCTATGACATGTTGGCTACTGCCAAACTGTTCCGAGCAACCAGTCACCACACTAGTGCACTAATTGTGAAACGCAATATTTTAACCAGCGATTTTATTCCTCATCCTTGGTTGAGCCGACATGAATTTAATGCTTTGGCATTAAACCTTCTAACTTTTGCAAATTGCTATGTGCATATTAAAAGAAATCTTTTTGGGGGGATCATTGGACTCGGATCTCGACCAGCATTAAATATGCGTCGTGGTCTGGATTTGGAAAGTTATTTTCAGTTGGATTATGACCAGACCAAAAACCATAAATTTACACCTCAAGACATGATCCATTTATTTGAATCAGACATTGGGCAAGAGGTGTATGGAGTCCCCAATTATTTAAGCAGTGTGAATGCGATTCTACTGAATGAATCTGCCACGTTATTCCGTCGACGCTATTATAAAAATGGTGCTCATGCAGGTTTCATTCTTCACATGACTGATGCATTACAAACTCAAGGTGATGTTGACGCATTAGAAGATGCTTTGGAAAATTCAAAAGGGGCAGGCAACTTTAAAAATTTATTACTCTATACACCAGGAGGAAAAGAAAAAGGAGTGAATGTTATTCCTCTGGCTGAGGTGGCTGCTAAAGATGAGTTTTATAATATTAAGATTGCCAGTCGTGATGACCAGTTGGCTGGCCATCGTATTCCACCACAACTGATTGGCGTGGTACCGCAAAATGCAGGGGGCTTTGGTGATGTTGAGAAAGCCGCGAAAGTTTTTTACTATAATGAAATTGTCTACTACCAAAATCTAATGAAACAGATTAATGAACGGCTTGGGGTAGAGGTCATTCAATTTAAAGATTATGAGCTATTATCTACGAGTGAGTAGCTAAAACTATTCCTACTTTTATAAAAAATATTTTTGCATAAAAAACCTCGGTACCCTGTCGGGGTTTTTCGTATTTGAGGCTTAGGTATAACTCCTGTCGTAACTGCCGACAAGATCTGCTAAAAAATGTTACCTTATTATCTGCAGAAATTAGGGATGTTTTGTACCCTAGTAAGATTAGTGACATTGAGAAAAGCTTAAATTTTATTAGCAAAAGACTCCAAAAATTGAACATAAAATATTTCTATTCCACTTTTTTGCGGTTTTTTACTGAGGTTTCAAATTATTAAATAATTGATTTTGAAATTAATATATAGGTATGATTTCTGTAAGTACCCTTATGTTAAATAAAGGATATGAAAATAAAAAAATTGAATTTTTCAAATTGTATAAAACAACATATGAAATTTAATTTATATATTATTTACTGAATTAAAGAGATATTTTATGAATCCAAATGATTTTGAAAGAAGTGTAAAGTTAGCTGAAAAAGCGGGGTATAGAAAAATGAAGCATAAAAATGCTCACTTCGGGATTGTCTGTAAAAATAATAAAGGAAAAATTTGGATACACGATATAAAGTGGTTACAAGACCGTTTTAGAAAAAAAAATAATTTTATTCCGGAGTTAAAAAGAATAGGGTTAGAATTAACAGAAATTCAAGAGATTCTTTTGAAAAAGAAAGAAATTCCTGACAAATTATTAGAAATAAATAACTATGATGTAGAGAATTGGAAGGCTAGACAAATAGAGAGCGAAAAGGAAAGTGATCAAATAATGCAAGGGCTATACGAAATGGGGAAAGAAGAAAAAGAATAATAGAGCTTTATTTAGTTTCTTTTGATCTACCTTCAAAACATCTATTTTATATATTATTAAATTTTCCTAAAATTAAAATAATACACCTTATACGAAATCAAAAATAGAAGCTAAGCTCCCATTTTTATCGAACCGCAGAAATTGAGGGTATTTTCTGCCCTAGGAGTATGGTAAAAGCTACACCTAAAATTATTATAAAAGTGAACTTTTAATATCAATCTTTGATAAACTGTTAATTTTGAATAGATAATTTTATGAAAAAATTAGTTTTACCTCTAGGAATTGTTCTCTTATTTATTAGTGGGTGTGATAGTTCTCCAACGGTTACATCCTCAGAAGCTATACAAGGTACAGCTTCTACGATGAATGCTTGTAAACAGAGATTAATTGAAACTGCTGAAAAGTATAATGTTTCTTTTAAAGTATCTATTGAAGAAGATGATTATGTTTCTGCCAAGATAGTCAAAGATGGTATCGAAACTGATTTATTAGCAGTATGTGAAAAGTCAGGAAATTCTTATCGAGCAATGTTTCAAATTCCAGATGAAATACCTAAAGAAATTTTAGACAATAAAACAGCTAATTCTGAAGCTGATAAAGCACAATGTATTCAATTAAGAAATGAATGGAATAAATTACAAAATAGTTATAATGAAAAAGATTGGAAGAAATCAGAAGAATATTTAGCCGAGTATAAGAATGCAGGTTGTTTTGAAAAATGTGGTCGTATGGTAGAGGATAAAGAGACAGTTGAAAAAGAAGTAAAATGTCAATAAAGGTCTATTTTTCGTTAATTAAAATATTTCAGCTTTAACTAAACAGTTAGTAGGATCTCGTTTAAACGAATTATAAGGTTTAAGAAAGATTCTGAAAATCTGAAATTAATAAAAAATTTATTTAGTTTTTCTAAAATTAATGTAATACACCTTATACGAAATCAAAAATGGGAGCATAGCTCCCATTTTTATCGAATACTTAGTGTTAAATTGCTAGAGGTAAATTAAGTGCTTTTACAACTTTAATTACGGTATCAAAGCTAGGGTTAACATCGCCAGAAAGTGCTTTGTAAATGCTTTCTCTACCTAGCCCTGTATCTTTAGCTAGTTGAGTCATCCCTTTAGCTTTTGCAATGTTCCCTAGAGCTTTAGCGATGAATGCTGCATCACCATTAGATGCTTCTATGCATGCTTGTAAGTAAGCTTGCATATCCTCTTCTGTTTTAAGGTGTATAGCACTATCCCACTTACGAAGTTTAACAGCCATTTATAGCTCATCTTCCAAGTCTTTTTGCTAACTGTAATCTCAACACATTTATAAATTATTTTCACTCTATTTAAATTAGAAAGGGCATGCGTTGCTTGGCTAAATGCAGTTCCCTCCCGCCTACGCGCTTTCACTAAAAGTCACTATTTTGATGCAGTGGTTAAAATAGCTCAAACCAATGCTATCAAAGACTTTGAGGGGATTTTAGTCTGTAGATTTGATGCAAAGTGATGCGATCTGATGCAAATTAAAAGATATAAATTAAATAGAATTACTTAATGATTTTATAAGTGCAAAAATAAAAGTGCAATTTAGGTTACCGATATTAAGAATGATATATAAGTTATTAATTTTTAATAAAATATTTGGTAACTTTTATTAGGTTACTTCGGGTTACCAAGTCAATTTAAAAATCAATAAATTATTAAAAAACAAAAACTTAAGAGGTTACTAGTGGTAACCTAAAAAATGGGTTACTGGTAACTTAAAAGTAACCTAAAAGTAACTTTTATAAATTCACTATAATCTTAATCATTTCATATGTTTATATATAAATAATAATATTGGTAACTAAAGTAACCTATTTTTTTTATGACTCAAAATTTTAGATCAATAGAATTTATGCCTGAAATATTTATTCAATCTTGCAAATATATTTTGCTTATAAATAGCGTAATGTCTGTCATTAAACATACTGATTGGGGGCTGTTTATATTGATGGGAACGAGATGAAATACGACAAATATACGACTGGCAGAAGTTAAATTTTTGATATTATTTAAGTTAAATTATATTTGACATCGTAGAGGTCAGCAGTTCGAGTCTGCTTATACCTACCAGATATAAATCAAAGACTTATAGGCTAATCAAATGCTTATAGGTCTTTTTTTTGCTTATTTTTCGCATTACTTCCAAGAGAATTAGCTTCCCAATGGAATAATGAAATTGAACCTGTTAATAAAAAATATTTGGCATAAACTATACTTAGTCTTAGTTTCATTTTTTATTGGTGTTTTAATTGGTGTTTGTATTTTAAATATTCCAATGATATAGGAATTTATATCTGGTTTTGATCAGATCGAATTTAATTTATGGGTTATAGTTTTATTATTTTTTATAAAAATTACATTAATTGTGTTTAAAAAATAAAATATTAAATTAAGTACTAAGATATTGGTGAATAAATGTCTATTAATGCAAGTGTGGATATCAACTCAGTTGTAACAAAGATTCAAAATAGTGCTTATGGTATAGAGTTTATTTGTGTAATAACTACAATCATAGTTTTGGTTACGTGTATTTATTTTTTAGCACAAACTGGAATATTCTCTGGGATTAGAGACTTTTCAGATCATAGAAGAAAGAAACGCAATGAGATAATTGCTGATCAAGAAAAGCTTTTAGAAGATGAGTTCTTAAAAGAATACTCTAGTGAACTTGAATACCACATTAAGGCTGAAAAACTTTCTAATTATTTGAATTTAAATAATAAAGACTTAGATTTGCTCACTTATATTTTATCTTGTCGTAACAAGGAAAGGGCGGTAAGGCTTTATAAACTCGGTCAAGACTATCTAGAAAAAGACGAAGAAGTCGGTTTATATAAGTTAAAGCCAAAATATACAGAAAAGAGAGTTAATATTCATTTTTGGGTAGGTACTGTTTTATACGTATTAATCAATCTTTTTGGTGCCAGTCCATTTATTTATCTGAATTACTTAAAATTTAAATTTGGACATGAGACTTTCACAATTCCAGATAGTTTATATACCAGTATTCTATTTTTCTTCATAGCCTTCTTTATTGTTTCATTGTTTCATTGTTTCAATGTTTGGGCTTTGGAAGTCCATGCGACCTACAGCTGCGAAGAATTTTCTAGAAATGGAAAAAATTGGAACAGCTCAAATGAAGAAAGACACTTTAGATGAAGCAGCTTAAATAAGATTGATTCATACTTTATAAAAAGAAAGGAAAAAATATGATTTACGTTCTTTTGTTCGCTTTAGGTATTTTGTTGACTATTCCAGTACTTATAGTTTGGTATTCAGTTTTACCGAAAACATATTTCCTGACATTTGATGGTGATACACCTTCACGTATTTATATCTTCACACATCTTTTCTTCTTCTTCATCCTATTATTTATAATTCTTGGTTCGAGTTCTGAAATAGCATTTAATCATCCAAAAGGTACAGTTTCACCAATATTTTTTTTATTATCTATCCTTGTACCACTGATCTTTTGCATCTACTTTGGACGGAATAAAATAAATTTGGGTGATAAGAGAAAGATATAAAAATATATGTGACCTGAGTTGAATTAAGACTAAACAGAGTTAAACCTTTTATATTTTTGTAGATAAAAAGTAGCTTAGATACTATTAATCAATATTCAATAACAAAAATGAGGGAATGTATGAGCTTGGATGTGTTCAATGCACAAGCGAACCAAAATAAATTGGGTTACTTATTTGTAGGTTTTTTCGAAAGTCTTTTTATTGATGGTCGCGTACATATCAAGGAAATTGAAGCCCTGATTAAATGAGTAGAACACTTCACAGAATGTGTAGATTTGCCTCACTTTGAAACGCTATACAATTTGCTATTAAAAGCAGCTGAAGACCCAGATTTTTGCTTCAAAAACATAAAGAAATCTCACATTACAGTGCAATATTTACTTATGCAAAAAAGGTACTTCTTAATTTAAATGAAAATCCTTGGATGCAAATCACACAATCCAAAAAACCTAAAGCATGTTTACGTCGTATTTATAAATCTGAACTTATATTAAAAACATTAAATTATGAAATAGGTAAGGAACCTATTTTGCCACAACACTATGTTGCTTGGGGATTTCTCTTTGCTATTGAAACCGCAATTAGAGCGTTATATAAGGGGGAATAACGAATCTTGGGAGACATACTTGACCGAACTATACAGAAGTTCTAAAGAACGTTGTTGAAGCCCTGAAGGTGAGTTTTTGGCTTTGGTTGGGTTAACATAAAAGTAAAATAATAAATAAGGACTACTATTAAAAAATGTAATATTTAGAATAACTTAGACCTGAAGGCGTTTTTTAATGTTTATTAGTCCCTTTTCTTGTTAATAAATTAAAATCTAATAAATATTAAAATTACCTTAAACTTATATAAGTATTAAAAATCTTACAAAAATAAGTGTCATTAAAATTTTATTTTGCTACTCTTTAATAAGAAAAAGTTTAAAGAACGAGTAGTAATTATGAATATTAATGAAATTACTCTGCAAGATGAAAAATTTAACTTACATAATTTAAAAAAAGTTAAAGATTCAATTTTTGATCCAGTGAATAAAGTTGAGACAATTCAGTGGTTATGGATTTATTCTGAAACTTCAGAATTTTTTTATATAGAACTTTGGCAACATCTAGATTCTGCGAATTTATACCAAACAATAAAATTTAATGACAAGCTTTTTAAAGTGATTGCTATTGATACTACTTCCAAGATTAGATATTCGTAAGTGATAAAAATATTACTAATAAATTACTATAAAAACTATTAAATTATTTTTATTATAAAGTAAGAGATTTAATGGCTTGTATAAATAAAAAATCAATGATTTAAACTACTTAATAAAGCTATAATTTATAATCATGCATAAAATCAGATCGCTATTTTAATTATAAATAAGGCGTTACTCCTCGTAGATTTAAACCAACCTTTTTGCGAATCGAAACTTGTTTTTCGCATAAAAGCACCTTTAAAAAAATATCCAAATTTTCATCTTTGAGAGCAGTGGGAGTAAACATCTTAAAACCTAAATTGTTAAAAAACAGGTCAATCTTGGAACATTTCTGAACATATTTCATTGACCAATTTTTAAAACTAATGGTATCAATTGAAGTAATCTCGAATTCAATAATGTTTTGATGTCTAGTATCTGTTTTTATGCGTTGAAACAATTCTTTAACTATGTGATTTTCACCTTCAATACATTGAAAAAAATGATTATTAGCATAATATAGAACTCCATAAATTTCATTTTTTCTATTAAAATTTCGTGCAGTACTTAATATGCTATTTAGGTCTTCAATAAGGTCATTTGATGATTCATAACGAATACTGGCATAACATAATCTAATAATCATATGTTTTCCCAATATCTACTATTCTGTTTAAAAAGACTCTCATTCAGTCACTTCATAGTTATGAGCTTCAAGCCCATACTCTGCAGCAAGAAGATTAATGAATAATGGGATAGTCTCACTAGTCAGTAGATAAGGATTAAAATCATCCAAGTGTTTTTCTTGAAAAAAGGCTCCAAGTTTTTTATTAACCGGGGCAAATTTCATATTCCAATGTTTAAATAACCCTTTTTCACATTTTTCATAAAATAGTATTTCACAATTTTTGTGACGCGGATCCTTCAATATTTTAGAGTAAAGCAGTTCATCAATTTTACTTTTACGTCCTTCAAGACATTGAACGAAATATCCATGTCCATAGTAAAGTACACCCGTAATTTCATTACGAGAGTTGAAATCTACAGCAGTATTTAGAATTTCTATTAAATCTTCTTTGAGATTCGGATGGAGACTTGTAGCTTTACTTGCGTATAAAACTCGAACAAATTCCATTAGCTTATTTCTCCATTAGCTTATTTCCATTGTTGAATAACAGTGAGAGGAAAATATTAAATATTTTATTTTACTAAGAAAAATAATATTTTAACATAAGTGTATTAGCAGTTCTACCAGCATGAAGTGTTTAAATTTTTATAACGAATGGTATAAAAATATTTACTAAAATTAAAGAATGTAAAGTTTTTTTACTCGTTTTAAGGTGAATTGTTAAATAATTATGTAAGCTAGAAAAGTTGTTAAAAATAAACCATTGAAATAAATATATATTTAATTTAAATACTTTTAAAAATCTGTTTAAAAAAAGTACAATTGTAAGATATTTCTCACAATTATGTAAGCTAAAGATTACATCGTTAAATTTAATATTACTTATACTTCTTCCACACACAACAAGTGTTCATTATTAATTAAAACCGAATATAAGTTTAGAAGTTAATCTGGAGAACTTCTAAATTAAAATAACGAGTTATAATAATTTTGAACACAATAAAAATGTAGTGTATATGGGGTACCTTCTCCCGGAGTAATTTACTTCGGGAGAAGGTTTTTATTAATTGTTTATAGGTTAAGTAATTAAAATGCTAGTCATAAAAAATACTTTTGTTTTTTTGGGTTCTATTTTAGCTATTTGTTTACTAATCATTACTTTTGATAAAATCGGAATGAATAGACATTTTAATATATTGTTCTCAGCATTTTTATATGGAGTATTTATTACAACTTATTTTAAAACAATAGGTTTAAGTTTGATTTGTATCTTTTTATTTTATGGATTTTTATTATTACTTACTGAATCATTTGAAGTTTTTGAAATGTTCTCTATTTCTTGCTTGGCTTTATGCCTGATAAAAATAGTTATGCCAAAATTAAAATATAAAGATTTAGGTAATATATTTTTAACTAGAAAATTATAAATTTGTTTTAGGTTGTTTTTAGATCTGATTCTAGATTCAACTGAGAAACGAGTCCGTTTAATTTGGTATATGTATGAGTGGCTTTTTCCATGATCCATTTTAGCTTGTCTATTTTCAGTTTTAAATCCCTGTAGTTTCATTGGTGATTCTGCATTAAATTCAGGTAGGCCATAAGCTGTAGTAATACTGAACTTTGCCATTTGCCGTTTAATTTCAGCCATTTTTATTTTTACTTGCGCGTTCAGCTTCTTCTTTATTGGCAAATGTTCCTTTCAAATGTTTCACTTTACTCTTTTCACTTGTAATCGCTTTATCACATTTCGCTTTGCATGTGTCCTGATAGCTGGCTGATACACTGGTATGGTCAGACTCATGATCTTGTTTGTTATAACGAAATTGATCACCGTCGTTCCTGGTCAAAGTCAGGGTAGATAGATCTTTACCTGAATAGGTTCCTGCAGAACCGGCTTTAAAGATAAGTAAGCGGTCTTTTTTCACCGCCATTTCGGCACCGTTCTGTTTGACCAAGCGTTGTAACAGGTTCAGATCCGATTTATTGGTCTGGTCCACATGGGATAAATTAATGGTTTTTAAATCGTTGGCCATGACCGGTGTTAGATCATTATTTTTGGCAATTATTGCACCGACACTATTTCCAATACTGTTTGGCCAGTCCTTGTATCAGCATATGCATTACAAACTCAAGATAATGTAGACGCATTAGAAGATGCTTTGGAAAATTTAAAAGGGGCGGACAACTTTAAAAATTTATTACTCTATACACAAGGAGGAAAAGAAAAAGGGGTGAATGTTATTCCTCTAGCTGAGGTGGCTGCTAAAGATGAGTTTTATAATATTAAGATTGCCAGTCGTGATGACCAGTTGGCTGGCCATCGTATTCCACCACAACTGATCGGCGTGGTACCGTAAAATGCAGGGGGCTTTGGTGATGTTGAGAAAGCCGCGAAAGTTTTTTATTACAATGAAATTGTCTACTATCAAAATCTAATGAAACAGATCAATGAACGGCTTGGGGTAGAGGTCATTCAATCTAAAGATTATGAGCTTTTATCTACGACTGAGTAGCTAAAACTTCTCCTACTTTTATAAAAATATTTATGCATAAAAAAACCCCGGTATCCTGCCGGGGTTTTTCGTATTGGTTCGCTTGGTATAACTCCTGTCGTACCTTACTGTCCTTGTGCATATCTATGCTCTTATTATTGTGTGGAACTTCCTGTTCCTGATGAATCCATCATAGGAAATTACCCCAAGATCGTATAGCCGCAAAGGGCGGGAATTGATGTAAGCAAATGCGTACAAGATCGGCCAAAAACTGTCTCCATTATATCCGAAGATATTGGGGGATATTTTTTGCTCTAGGAAGACTAGGAACACTGAAAAAAGCTTCGTCTTGAATATAAAGTAATCGATTTTACTGGCAGAATATATCAAAAAAGTTTAAAAATTCCGACTTGTTTTTAAGCCAGTTTTTTGCTGTTTTTAGGTAGATCGGAATTATTTAACTACATGAAAAAAATATTTTTTATATTTCGTTTCGTATAAGCGCCATTATGTTGAATGGGGTTTTGTTTTTACCATTTTTGGAGCTCTTTTATAAAGTTATAAAATATTTCCATAGGTTATAATAGTGAATAATTTTTTAAGGCTAAATATAATTCATCATCATATGAAATAAGTAAATTATTTAAATTTTTATTTTCTAAGTATTCTGAAATTAAAGTAATTTTTTGAAAAAAAGAATAAATATCCTCTTTTGACTAAATAGAAGTACTGAGACTAAGAACATACTCATTCAATAATTTATGGATTACATTATTTCTCGCATTTATATCAAGATCAGTGATATGTATCTTTTTAAAATATTCAATAGTCTCTTAATGAACAGCCAAAAAATATACTTCTAAAGCTAGTTCATCTGAAGGATTAATTTCTAAAGTATCCAAGGCCCATTTTTGAATGTCTTCTGGGGATTTTAAATATAATTAGACTTTAAATTGAATTTTATTGGTTTTACTCATTTGTATTATATTAAATATTAGTTATTAACTCCCTTAATTAAGTCTTAAGACAGCTAGTCTGTATATAACCAACGGATGAATTTTCCATCTTTATCATAAAGTTTATGAGCTAATGCGTAAGGGCAATTTATCAAGAAGTACCATCCTAGAGAGTTATTTTTTTTTGATCCATTTGATGGATAGCAAAGCTACCAAGCCAAACTTGTTGTAGCTGTTCAATTTGGTCTTGTGGGCTTCCAAGCAGCAACTCTCCATCTCTAGATGGCTCTTTATAGTTTAAATTATAAAATAAAGAAATATCACCACTTTCTAACAGTATTTTCAGAGCTTTGAAGAAGGCTGTATCTTGTTTATATTCGAGCTTAACCTCTGGATCGATTTCTTTAAGAAAGTTACCATACAAATAAAATAAATCATCTAACCCTTCCTTAAACTCATATTCATGAAAGGTTTTAAGGATTAGCTCCAATTGATTCATTAAAACTAATGCTCCAAAATATTTAAAAATTAAGAATTTCTAAAATTAACATAATACACCTTATACAAAATCAAAAATGTAAGCCCAAAATAAAAATGTCGGCTTTAAGAATATGCACTTTTGCGATTATCGAAGCGGTCGGTTTGCTATGTTGGTGTCTATATCTTACAAAGAAATTCAACGTCTTTTAGTCCTGCAAGACCTTCTAGATCATCGTATTATTTAGATCCGTGCTGCTGAAATCCTGAATCTTTTAACCCTGCCTTGGTAATTCTAAATGTGAGTATTAGCTTCAGCTTCTAACATTTGCCTAACTCATTCTGTTTTCCGAACTTCAACAACCAACATTATTGGAATTAGCGAATTAATTGTCCGTTTTCTTGCGGGGGTTAATACAAAACACAACAAAGATTCATTTAGGCTGAAAGTAATATGAGTTATATTTTTTTAATGGCAGTTTAAGTCTTAAACCTTTTGAGCAAAGATATAAGAAAGATTGAAAGGGAATAGATGTGCACAATATGATCTATGCTATTCAGCTAGATAGTAACGACGAGATTATTTCTGGGCACCACAGAGCTATATTAAGAATAACAAAGGAGTTTTTTATGAATTCCACGACAAGCAACATAGCATTTAAAGGTAACGATCGCCTGCTGTTTGGCATCATCATGGGGGTCATAGCCTTTTGGCTATTTGCCCAAACGACTCTCAATATCGCACCCGACATGAGTCGCGACCTTGGTATGACAGCCAATAGTATGAACATCGCAGTGGCAATCACCGCACTGTTTTCCGGCATCTTTATCGTCGTCATGGGTGGGCTAGCTGACCGAATTGGCCGCATGAAGATCGTACGCATTGGTTTCTATCTCAACATCATTGGCTCTCTGCTGGTTGGCCTGACACCGACAGGTGAGCTTGCTGTACCGGTCCTGTTAGTCGGACGTGCGCTGCAGGGTCTTTCGGCAGCGTGTATCATGCCAGCCAGTTTGGCAGTTGTGAAAGCCTATTGGGACGGTGCAGAACGTCAACGCGCCATCAGTATGTGGTCGATTGGGTCATGGGGCGGTTCTGGCTTGTGCGCATTGTTTGGTGGCCTGATGTCGCAAAACTTTGGCTGGCGTTCAATCTTCTTCGTGTCAATTGCAGTTTGCATATTGGGCCTATGGATGATGCGTGGCACACCGGAGAGCAAGGCTGCAACCAGAGGGGATTATAAATTTGATCTACCAGGTGTACTGACCTTCATGGTTGCCATGGTGGCATTGCAGGTCGTCGTCACTCAGGGTAATAATTTTGGCTGGGCCAGTCTATTATCACTCGGACTGATCGCTATAACAGTGGTGGTTGGCGCCCTTTTTCTAAAAATTGAATCCAAATCGCCCAATGCTTTCTTCGACTTCAGCCTGTTTAAAAACGCCACTTATACTGGTGCAACGATCTCCAACTTCTTACTCAATGCGGTAGCTGGTACGCTGATTGTATCGCTGCAGTTGGTACAGTTTGGCGGAAATATGACTGCTCAGGCCGCAGGTATGCTGACCCTAGGGTATGCAATTGCCATCATTGCTTTCATTCGTGTCGGCGAGAAATTATTGAAACTTTATGGTGCGCGTAAGCCGATGATCTGGGGCTGTCTCATTACCGGCTTGTCGATTGTACTGCTGTCACCGGCTAATCTATTCCTGACAGACTATAAAATCCTCGCCATCATCGGCTATTCGTTATTTGGTGTAGGTTTGGCTTTCTATGCCACCCCATCTACCGATGCAGCACTGGCCAATTTGCCTGATGCACAGGCTGGTGCGGGTTCAGGCATCTACAAAATGGCTTCGTCACTGGGTGCCGCCTTTGGCGTAGCGATCTCAGCCGCAATTTTCACTGCATTTAGTGATAATAATGAAAGCATTATGTGGTTGGAAGGAGTGATTACATTTTCCGGGCGGCAGGACAACCTGGCCGTGCGTGAGGCTGCAATCATAGCACTAGGATTTAACGTGCTGATGATCGTGATTGCTATCCTATCGATCATGCTCACGGTTCCGAAAGCTAAGAAAACTTGAAATTTAGATTTTTGGAATGCAGAAGTTTGAGAAGATTGCAGGGGGCATATAATCAAGCTGATTGCCCCCTTTGTTTACGAGATTGTAAGTACTATGAGGCATGATTTAATGTCTCCATTTACCTACGAGACCAGGATTATAACCAGGTTAATGCTGCAGTCAGCATGGCTTCCAAACCTGTTTTCACGGTCGGATCCAGTTCAATTTTAAATAGAGATGAGTGGTTGGCAGGAATTTGTGCCACAGTATTGTTTTGTACGGCTTGTTCCCATTGGCTGGCCTCGGTGGAACCTACAAACCAGAACACATAAGGAACGCCCCATTTACGGCCAAAGTAACTGAAGTCTTCACTGGCGGTGACAGGTGTCGTGACATAAGCACGTTCAGCAAAAAAATCGATAAAACTTTGTTCTAGCTTGGTGGTTGCCTGTAGATCATTTTCAGTGACAGGATAACTGTTTATAAATTTGATCTCAGGCTCATCATTCGCACCCGAAGCATGACTTTCGCAGCTACAAATGCGTTTGACTGAATTCAGCATCTTATCGCGGACAGAATCTTTATAACTGCGCATATTCAATTTCATTACAGCAGTATCTGGAATAATATTTTCTTTAGTTCCTGCTTGAATACTGCCAATGGTTAACACGGCACTATCTTGGGGGGAGATTTCCCGGGAAACAATTGATTGTAAGCGTACTGCGCTATAGGCGGCCATCATGACAGGATCAATCGAATTTTGCGGCATCGAACCATGAGCCCCCCGACCATGAAAGGTAATGTGTAAACTATCACCCGCAGTTAAAATGGCACCTGCCTTATAGCCTACAGTGCCGGCTTTTCCTACCATTACATGCTGCCCCAAAATAATATCGGGCTTAGGAAATTTATCTTGCATGTCTTCAATCATGGCTAATGCACCTTGGGCAACTTCTTCACCTGGTTGAAACACCAGCATCAGTGTTCCACTCCAGGCTTCTTTATGCTGGGATAGGATTTTGGCAACGCCCATGAGCCATGCAACATGTAAATCATGTCCACACATGTGAGAGATATCGGTTCTAACTCCTTCAGCAGTTTCGCCTGTGACTTGACTGGCATAAGGCAGGCCAGTTTTTTCTGGCATCGGCAGTGCATCCATGTCTGCCCGCAGCATTACCGTCGAGCCAGCACCATTGGATAGGAGGGCTACAATACCAGTGATGCCAATTTTTTCATGAATTTCATAACCTAAAGGTCGCAAATACTCCGCGACTTTTTTAGCAGTTCTGAATTCCTGCATGGAAAGTTCCGGGTTTTGATGGAAATCTTTATAAATGTCAGTGAGTTCTGGAATTAGCTCTATAATTGATTTTTCCAGTGCTTTCATTCGCTCGTTCATCGCAGTATCCTTTTTAAATTGGTTTTATTGGGGACAGAAAAAACGGATTGATCATCATTGCTACTGGTTAAAATTTTAAATAACTAAGGTTCGGATCAGCACATTATTTATAGATCATTTTGTGTGATTCTGGTGAATGACTTTAAGCTGTTAATAGGTAATATTTTTCTCAAAATCCAAAGAACACTCTATTTTGATTTTAAGTCAGAAATATTTTTTATGGTCTAATCGCCTTTAGATTCTTCTATGCATGTTCGTAAGTGAGCTTGCCTATGATGTTCTATTTTAAGGTGTTCAGCATTATCCCGCTTACCAAGTTTAACAGCTACTTGTAGCTTATCTTCCAATTCTTTTACTAACTGTAATCTCAACACATTTATAACTTATTTTCACTCTATTTAAATTAGAAAGGGCAGGCGTTTCTTGGCTAAACGCAGTTCCCTCCCGCCTGCGTGCTTTCACTAATAGTCACTATTTTGATATAGGGCTAAAAATAGCTCAAACCAATGCTATCAAAGACTTTGAGGGGGGTAGTCTGTAGAATTGATACAAAGTGATGCGATATGAAGAACCGAGTGATAATTAACTATAAGTACTCGATAATCATGCAGGCAGGATTATCGTTGTGTTAAGGGAATTTAGAAAACCTGATCAGTAAATTGAATCATTCTTTATTTAAGTGTCTGAAATATATTGTTTATAGATTATTATTTTAAATCTGTGAAAGTGATTTTTGCAAAAAATATTTATGAGCATCAAAGTTCAGTGCATAACTTGAGATTCTAGTCAAACTTGTCACTCTGCATTACTCAAGCTTTTAGAAGCTTAAAAATGATCCTGAGAAGGGGGTGCAGGTTATCCAATGCTTCACATATTCATCTTCAACGTAGTGAACGAAATGAGCAAAAGATAGAATTAAGCGATGTAAATTTTATTTTTTAAATCTTGTTCGAACTTTAATTAAATTTCTTATCAAATTTATGATTTATAGCAAACAGCAATTGCAAAACTCTACATGATATTTTTTCTAAAAAGCTTACTATAAAAATGATTTTATTGAGTTTCTAATATTATGTCCCAGATAGATGTGCTCGTTCCTTTGGCTGAAATTGAAGTGAATCGGGCTGAACTTCTCTCCATTCAGCGTAATGATTTAGTGCCTTTGCTGAATGATCAATATCGTCTGAATCATTATGCTGATCAACTTATTCAAGCACAGTCGGTGTTATTGAATGGTGTCGATCCACATCTCACTCAGCAACTCAGTTCAACTATAGAACAGTTGATTCAATCCTTGGCAGATTCAAAAAAATATTTAAAAAAACGTAAGTTTAATGCTTTGCAAAAGTGGCTCGGTATTGACTTGGAATATGGTTCTGGGCAGGTCGAATATTATAAAAACTTGGATCAATTGCTCAGCCGTGCCAATTATTTAAGTCAAAAATTGCAAATCGAGATTCAAAAGTCGCAAGCTCGTTTTCAGCAGTTACTCGGGCATCGTGAACAAATGGCAAAATATATTATGGCTGCGCAAGAATTCTTGGTGGAATATCCTAATTTTGTAAAGAATCAGCATCCGTTAGACAATTTTTCAGAAAGATTATCGAAAAAAATTAATACTCTGCAAACCTTACAAGCCAGTAATGATATTGCAATTACACAAATGCAGTTATCTCAACAGCTCTCGTTTACCTTGCTGGATCGTTTTAAAGAGGCGCAGCAAGTCTTGATTCCTGCATGGCAATATCATGTTAAACAAAGCAACCAAAGCAATTCGACAATTGAATTGGAAAAGCTGGATAATAGCCGAGAGAATCTGATCCAAACTTTAAGAAAATCCCTTCAGAAACCTACACATTAAACAGAATATTCAGGTGAAGCATGACTGATTTTGAACAGAAAGATCTCCCTGCTGAAGTGAACACTGATATGGTTCAGCAAAAATTTCAGCAATTGAATTTACAAGAAATGGGTTTGCAGCATTCAGACTTTAATGAAGTGATGAATGCACATAAAGAATTAGCTGCAATGAACCATACCGCAGTGGCGGAATATGGCAAAAATATTGCAACCAAAACATCAAGCTATACCGATGAACTACTGAATCTGGTGCAGAACAAAGACCTGGACACGACCGGTCAAAAGCTAAACCAGGTAGTACAGGTTGCCCAGCAGTTAAATACCAGTAGCATTCTCAACAAGAAAAAAAGTTCCGGTTTTTTTGGTGGCTTGATCAGTAAAATGAAAGGAGCCAAGCAAAATTTCGATCAGAATTTTAATAGTACCAAAGAGCAAATTGATGTTTTGGTTAAAGAAATTGAAACCTCACAATCGGGGCTTAAAAGTCGTGTTGATACCTTGGATAAGATGTTTCAGGGTGTGCAAGACGAATATAAACAACTGGGCATTTATATTGCTGCCGGAAAATTGAAAGAACAGGAAATTCAGCAACAAATCGGATCTTTAACCACACAACCCCAAGATCAGACCACCGTTCAAAAAGTCTATGACCTGAATCATCTGGCCAATAATCTGGAAAAACGGGTCAGTGATTTACAGGTTTTGCAGCAATCTGCCATGCAAACCTTGCCGATGATTCGGATTATCCAGTCTAATAACTTGATGCTGGTGGATAAGTTCTATGCCATTAAAAACATCACCTTACCAGCATGGAAAAACCAGATCAGTTTGGCCATTTCCTTAAATGAGCAGAAAAACAGTGTACAACTGGCCAATAGTATTGATGATGCCACCAATGATTTGTTGCGCCGTAATGCGGATTTGTTGCATCAAAACTCGGTAGATACTGCCAAAGCCAATCAGCGTTCAGTAATTGACATCGAAACGCTTGAACATGTGCAAAACACCCTCATTAAAACAGTGAATGATGTGATTCAGGTACAGAAAGAAGGTATGCAGAAACGTGCTGAAGCCACGACGCGCTTACGTGCTTTGCAGGAAAATTTGAATCATTTGGTTATAGAATCAAGTACCAGTGGAGTGAATAAATCTTAAGAATACCCTTAAGTTCATTGCTCGCACTTTAGGAGAAACCGTTTGCCTCCCTTAGATGAATATGCTGTGAATCCGCAACAGATTGAATCGGGTGTAGTGGCGTTGAAAAAACGTCAACGCAATTTAATGTTGTTAGGTATTACCAGCAGCACTGTTTTTATTGCTTCAGTGGTAGCTTTATTTCTACAACATGATTTTGTGTATAGCTTTTTTGGAATTAGCACTGAATTAAAGCAATTGCATATGCCCATGAGTGTGGATGCAAATCTTGCTGAACTTGGGCAGCATACTGATTATTTTACTAATCTGTTGTCATGGTTTGGTTGGCTGATTCTGAAGCTGTTTTTTTCTTTTGTCGGGGCATTTTTTGTCATTCATTTTTTGAAAAAAATACGTTTCTTTTATACGCGTTTTCAGTCTTTTATTTTGAAATTTGTGGGATGGGTGGTTGCTTTTATTGTGTTGTGGTCAGGCTTAACCTTTCTGCAATATGATTTAAATGATGGTTCAAATAATGCTTATAGCGAAGCGATTCAATACGATAAAAATATTCAGCAAAGCGAATTGACACAATATTTACAGCAGACGAATCTAGATGATCCCGTAAAGGCTTATTTACTTGCACAAGCCGCGTTGTTGCATAAACCTGTTGATAAAGATGCTGCCATTCCTCAGGTTCTGGCGTTGGTTAAAGCGGAAAAAACAGATCCCCATTTTATTGAATATGGTTTCAAGCCTGAACAACTCTGGACCATGCAGCATCAACTTTATGGAAAAACACTCACCCCGATGGCGCAGAGTGTTTCTAAGCAAGTTAGTCAAGCTGAACAAATGAGCGGTCTGGTGAATATCTTTATTATTGCAATGCTCATTCTATCTGCAATTGTGAGCTTGATTTTATTTTTCTTATCACAGTCTTTAAAAGGGCGCGTATTAAGAGTTGAACAACGCATTAACCCTTAAATCATGTAAGTTAAAAGCCCCGAAAGGGGCTTTTATTGTTTTTATTGACTGTTATTTCATTGCAGTTTTTTAAGTTTTGAAAAGATGCTGAGTTTAGTGAAGATACTATAAATGCTATTTGATTTGATAATCCGATCTTAATAATGAAAACAAACTGTTTTACCTATTTCATCATTTGTTTTAGTATAGCCTTATTAAATAAACATTTACTCCCTTGGAGACGTTAGCGATGTTAGACCAAAATACTTCAGCTCAGTTAAAAACACTTCTTCAACGTCTGGAAAGCCCGATTGAAATTGTGGCTACTTTGAACAGTTCTGACAAGTCAGACAAAATTAAAGAACTGGTCACGGAAGTTGCGGCGCTGTCTGATCAGGTTACCGCCCGTTTTGATGGTACAAACTCACGTGCACCAAGCTTCGGGATTGCCAAAGTCGGTGAACAGCCACGGGTCAACTTCGCCGGTTTGCCGATGGGACATGAATTTACCTCTTTAATTTTAGCTTTGCTGCAAGTTTCCGGCTATGCACCGAAAGTGTCGAATGACGTACTAGCCCAAATCAAGGGTTTAAATTTAACTGATGATTTTGATGTATTTGTTTCCTTAAGCTGCCATAACTGTCCGGACGTGGTGCAAGCCTTGAACCTGATTGCGATTTACAATCCGGGCGCAACAGCAACCATGATTGACGGAGCTTTCTTCCAGGAAGAAGTGGAACAGCGCAAAATCATGGCCGTTCCGATGCTGTTCCAGAATGGCGAGCATATTGGTCAGGGCCGCATGACCCTGGAAGAAATCGTGGCCAAACTGGATTCGGGTTCATCAGCCAAAGATGCAGAAAAACTCAATGCTAAAGGCGCCTTTGATGTGTTGGTGATTGGTGGCGGACCTGCGGGCAACACTGCTGCAATCTATGCAGCCCGTAAAGGCATCCAGACCGGGATCGTGGCTGAACGCTTTGGCGGTCAGGTGATGGACACCATGGACATTGAAAACTATACCTCGGTACAGAAAACCCAAGGTCCGAAGTTTGCCGCTGAAATGGAAGCGCATGTACGTGCTTATGATGTCGACATCATGAACCTGCAAAAAGTAGCAGCTATTAAAGGTGCTGATGAAACCGCCAACGGTCTGGTTGAAGTGACGCTGGAAAATGGTGCCAAGCTGGAATCGAAAACCATCATCCTGTCGACCGGTGCCCGTTGGAGAGAGATGAATGTTCCAGGTGAGCAGGAGTATAAAACCCGCGGTGTAGCGTATTGTCCGCACTGTGACGGTCCACTGTTCAAAGGCAAACGTGTTGCGGTAATTGGTGGCGGCAACTCGGGTGTGGAAGCGGCGATTGACCTGGCCGGGATTGTCGAGCATGTAACACTGGTTGAGTTCGATACCAAACTGCGTGCCGACCAAGTCTTGCAGGACAAGCTCAACAGCTTGCCAAATACCACCGTGATCAAGAATGCCTTGTCGACTGAAGTGGTCGGTGACGGTTCACAGGTAACTGCACTGAAATACAAAGACCGTGCCACCGATGTTGAACACACGGTAGAATTGGCCGGGATCTTTGTACAGATCGGTTTGTTGCCGAATACGGATTTCCTGAAAGCGTCAAAAGTTGAGCTGAGCAATCGTGGCGAGATCATGATTAACGATCGTAACGAAACCAATGTGAAGGGTGTCTTTGCTGCCGGTGACTGTACTACAGTACCGTACAAGCAGATCATCATTGCAACGGGTGAAGGCGCCAAAGCATCCCTGTCTGCTTTTGATTACATTATCCGTTCCGGGCAATAAAAGAAAAAGGTCAGTGTGTCCCCAAGCACACTGACCTTGATTAGCGCTTTATTTTGAATATTATTTTTCTTAATATTCTCGTTTTATAGGAACTTTGGAGGCTAACACCCAAGTTCCTTTTTTTATTCCTGCAATATGCCACCAGCTAAAGTATCCCCACATACTTGGACGGTTTACATTTTGCATTTTCCTTTTTTGTTTTACGCCCTTTTATTGTTCTTTCTCCAAGGTTGATTTATTACAAACAGCAATTTTTGTTCCATTTTCATTTATTGGATAAGTAATTAAATAAATTCAAAGCCTTAAACTTATGCATCAATTGCTCTTGTGTTTCCATATGCTCAGGATGCGGAATAATGCACTCAATTGGACACACGGCTATACAGGTTTGATGTTCATAAAAGCCCATACATTCAGTGCAACGATCAACATCAATTTCATATACTTTTGTCCCTTCATAAATCGCATCATTCGGACATTCCGGTAGACACATATCGCAATTGATGCATTTATCAGTAATCAGCAAAGCCATCCTAATCTCTCTAATTAGACGGCTTGATAAGCCAAAGACGCAGCAGAAATATCAGCCGTTGAATTCGGCAAGTTGCGAATCAGCAGGGCATAGCACATATCGACATCGGCAGGAACTGGAATATCGACGACATGGCCTGAACCTTTTGCGTCAATAATCAAATTGCCTTTTTTATCTTTAATTTCAGTCAAGGTAAAAGTGATGTTGCCTGAAGTGGTCATCAGCTCAAGCGAATCACCGACCACAAAACGGTTTTTCACCTCAATTTTAATGTAGTCACCGTTACGCTCCAACACTTCACCGACAAATTGTTGATGGTCAAAACGTGATGAACCGGTTTCATAATTTTGATATTCAGTATGCACATGACGGCGCAGGAAACCTTCGGTATAGCCACGATTCGCCAACCCTTCCAGTTGACTCATTAATGCTGGATCAAAAGGTTTGCCTTCAAGCGCATCATCAATCGCTTTACGGTAAATCTGTGCAGTACGGGCGCAGTAGAAGTAAGACTTGGTACGACCTTCAATCTTTAACGAATGAATCCCCATCTTGGTTAAACGGTCGACATGCTGCACTGCACGCAAATCTTTAGAGTTCATGAAGTAAGTGCCATGTTGATCTTCTTCAGCGGCAAATATGTCTTCTTCATTGCGTTGTAATAAAACCGGCTCGCCAAATTGGTGTTGTTCTAGGGCGTGTTGCTCATCGGCATCTTTATTTTTGCAGCATGAGGTTTGTTTAAGTGATTCTTCAATTTGTTGAACTGGAATCACATCCCCAGTTTCATCTTCAGCTGCATCGTGAATTTTATAATCCCAACGACAGGCATTGGTACATGCACCCTGATTGGCATCACGTTTATTCATATAGCCAGAAAGTAAGCAACGACCGGAATAAGCCATACACAATGCGCCATGCACAAAAACCTCAATTTCCATGTCAGGCACATGATTTTTAATCTCTTCAATTTCCTCAATAGAAAGTTCACGCGACAAAATGACACGCGTTAGTCCCGTGTTTTTCCAGAATTTTACCGTTGCCCAATTAACTGCATTGGCTTGTACAGACAGATGTACTGGCATGTCTGGAAAATGTTCACGTACCATCATGATCAGACCCGGATCAGACATAATTAGGGCATCAGGTTGCATGGCAACCACAGGTTCCAAGTCACGAATGAAGTTTTTTAGCTTGCTGTTATGCGGTTGGATATTCACCACCACATAGAATTTTTTGCCTAAAGCATGGGCCTCTTCAATGCCAATTTTTAAATTGTCATGATCAAAAGCATTGTTACGCACACGTAAGCTATAACGTGGCTGACCTGCATATACGGCATCTGCACCATAAGCAAATGCATAGCGCATGTTTTTCAGTGAGCCGGCAGGAGAGAGAAGTTCGGTTACGTGCGAAATGGTCATGTTAATAAAGGCATAAAAAATTTATGGCTTTATTGTAAGGATCTAAAAAAATGATTCAACCTAGTATTTTAGTTGGATTTTTACTTATTTTAGGCTTCAAGCTGTTTTAAAATCTGACAACTATCAATGGTTTCCGTGGTATTGCAAGAGGCGCGTAGCTGGATGAGCTGTTGTTGAAATTTTTTTAATTCTATAATTTTATCAGTTACTTGCTCAATATGTTGTTCAATCAGTTGATTCACTGCATGACAGCTTTGTAAGGGTTGTTGTTCCAATTCAAGCAACACTTCAATCTCGTTTAATGAAATATCTAACGCACGACAGCGTTTAATAAATACCAGTCGTTTGAATGTATTTTCATCATAATAGCGATAATTATTATCGCCACGGAAGCTGGGTTTGAGCAGATTTTTCTTCTCGTAGAAGCGAATGGTGTCGCTACTGAGTCCAGTTTTAAGTGCTAAATCTTTAATTAAATAATATTTAGATATATTCATACTTGACCTTGGAGTTACTCCATAGTTTTAAATAAGAATAATACAAAATGGTAATCATTTGAATTGGAGTGATCTTATGGCGTGTAACCATTGTTGTGATGAGCCTGCACCACCCAAACCGGACAGCAAATTTAGAATGGCTTTATGGATTGCATTATGTATCAATTTGGTGATGTTCTTGATTGAATTGATTGGTGGGGCTTATGCACATTCTTCTGCACTTTGGGCAGATTCCCTCGATTTCTTTGGGGATGCCGTAAACTACGGGGTATCACTGGCAGTATTGGGGGCAAGCCTGTATTGGCGAGCCACAGTTGCGTTGGTGAAAGGTGTAACTATGGCACTGTTTGGTGTGGTAGTGATTGGAAAAACGGTTTTTGCCTATGTGCAGGGCATTCCACCTGAAGCGATCACTATGGGGGCAATTGGGGTTCTGGCTTTAGTTGCCAATGTGAGTTCGGCTTTAATTTTATATAGCTTCCGTGATGGTGATGCCAATATGAGTTCAGTTTGGCTATGTAGCCGTAATGATGCAATTGGTAATGTTGCAGTGGTTTTAGCTGCGGTGGGAATATTGGGTACAGGAAGCATGTGGCCGGATATTGGGGTGGCAGTGATTATGGCGAGTTTAGGTTTAAGCGGTGGCTATCAGGTAATGAAGAAAGCGCTACAGGAGCGCGAAACCTATAAAAATATTGAACACATTTAATCGTATCAATAAAAAAAGAGGGCTGAAAAACCACTGCTGTCCCATAATTTAAATTTTATTTAAATACTGAACCAGCCTGATAATTTGTTATCTTTAAATATTTGATATTTATATTTTTCACAGCCTTATCTTTTCTTTAGATGTTTAAATGGCTTTGTGTAGGCTAAACCCTACTTTTGACAGACCAAAAGTAGGCAAAAGTCTTTATTCCCCAAACCCGACATCCTGTCGTGATGGAGAATGTGTGGCATCCCTGCCACACTCGCGAATCGAAGATATGGACTTCAACTATGGGACAGTAGTGCAGAAAAACCCTCTTTTTTAAGTCATCCCAACACTGTGGGCGGTAAATAAATCGTAAACTCATTCACCGGTTCAATTAGCACGCTATAGGGCTGTAACTGATCTTCAAATGAAACCAAATTCATGCGTGCCAAAAGTTCGAAACGTGCATGATGCAGTTTGGCTGGCCTAGGTTGCAGGCGGTCATGCCAGACCCGATATGTACCTAATTTACCGTCACGACGATGATAAAACCCGGCTAGAGGATGAGTTAAATAAACCCGATAAGTTTCCAGATCGGGAAAGCCTTCAAATTGCCAGACATCTTCTGAAGACTGAATCAGCTGAATTTCTGAACTTGCCCATTCACATTGAGTGGTCATGTGATACTTTTGATAAAGTCCCTGTTCATCTTGCTGGCAGTTGAATGAAATGACAGCTTTATGCCAAGGTAATATCCAGGCAATCCGGGGTACAAAAACTGTCCACGAATCTAAAGTTGTTCCTAAAAACCATACGCAGCGTTGTTGGGTTTCTTGATCAATCACATAAATACGGTAATTGGTTTGTCCCATTTGAAATTTAGGAAATGGGTAAACTGCAGAAGTAAAATCGACATCAATAAAAGGAACCACCGACATGAGCGCTTTTTCTTGACCTTGATATTGAATGGTATCGAGCTTAAAACGTGCTGGAATAATGTCTTTAAAACGTGCAGGGTCAATGGCATAGGTAATTAAAGCAAAATGCTGTAATTTACAAACAACATCAAGGCCTTTGGGTTCTGGACGTAGATGTAAGTAATCTTGAAATTTTAAATTTGGAAAGTTCATTGTTTTAATAATCAATTATTTTTTTCTTATTCTGATCTTATTGAAATGCTTGCAATAAGTAAATAAAAACCGAGCGATGTCGCTCGGTTTTTTTTGATTCGATGTTATTGGAAATAACACGTCATCTTATTTTTCAACGAATGCACGTTCAATTACGTAGTCACCAAGAACACCCATTTTAGGAGATTCTTTTAAACCGTGTTGGTCAAGCAAAGCAACCACGTCGTCTAGGAATGCCGGGCTACCGCAAAGCATTGCGCGGTCAGTTTCCGGGTTGAAACGTGGTAAACCAATTTTTTCAAACAGTTGACCAGATTCAATAGCAGTGGTTACACGACCTTGAGTGTGGAATTCTTCGCGCGTTACTGTTGGGTAGTAAATCAATTTGTCTTTAATACCCAGTTCTTCAAAGAATTCGTGATTTGGAAGTTCGTTTAGAATCAAGTCTTGGTAAGCCAATTCAGAGATAAAGCGCGTACCGTGAACCACAATTACTTTTTCAAAGCGTTCATAGGTTTCTGGGTCACGAATCGTTGACAAGAAGGGCGCAAGACCAGTACCAGAAGAAAGAAGGTACAAGTTTTTACCTGGGTTTAAATCGTCAAGAACCAAAGTTCCTGTCGGTTTACGGGAGACTAAAATATCATCGCCCACTTTTACTTTTTGTAAAATAGAAGTTAAAGGACCATCTGGCACTTTAATAGAGAAAAACTCTAACTCTTCTTCATAGTTAGCGCTAGCAATAGAATAAGCACGCATTAAAGGCTTACCATTTACTTCCAGTCCAATCATCACAAATTGACCATTTTTAAAACGTAACGCAGTGTCGCGAGTGGTTTTAAAACTGAATAATGTGTCATTCCAGTGGTGTACGTGAGTAATCTTTTCGACGTTGAAAGCAGCCATTAAAGGTCTCAATAAATTATCAAATTAGAACAGCTTACTATTCTAATCTAAAAACATTCTCGATAAACTGAATATATTTAATTGACCTTATCAGAAAAAGTGATTATGACTGAGATTAAAGTGCCAATAATCGGGTATATGAATTCTCCCTACCGTGAAAAATTTGGCATCCCTAGACAGCCAAATCTGGTTCAGGTCGAATCTTATATTGAAATGCTTGAACCGTATAATGATTTACTTGCATTTGAGGGAATCAATGAATTCAGTCATTTGTGGATTATCTGGCAATTCCATGATAATAAAAATCAACAAGATAGGATAAAATTTCGCCCTCAAGTCCGTCCACCGCGTTTAGGGGGGAATCAGAAAATAGGTGTGTTCGCGACACGCAGCATGTACCGTCCTGCACCCATGGGTTTGTCTGTGGTTCAACTCAAAGAAGTCAAGAAAGTCGGTAAGTCAGTTCGGGTCTATGTCACAGGCAGTGACTTATTGAATGGCACACCCATTATAGATATCAAGCCTTATATTCAGTATTCCGATGTAGTACTGAATGCACAAAGTGGTTATGCACAAGATGAACCTGCGCGAATACCAGTGATTTGGACAGAAAGTGCTGAGCAGCAAAAGCAAGAATTAATTCAATGTAAAAAGCTAGATCACCGAATTGTGAATGAACTGGAACAGGTTTTATCGCTCGATCCAAGACCGGCTTATCAAAAGGATCCTGAGCGTATTTATAAAATGAATTTCGCCCATTTTGATGTCAGTTTTAGGGTGGGATTGGCTTCAATTACTGTGACAGAAATTATTGAACTTTCAGTTTAATGCTGTACCATCCACCAAAGTACAGCAATTAAAACGGTCATATGTAGAATTTGTACAGGTGCAAAATAGAGTGCAAATTTTAAGCCACCACTGATAGCTGCATTAATGGATTTAGAAACCGCATGAGCGCCCAGACCTATCATCATTGCATACATCAAGCTGGTGTTTGTGGGTTCACCTTGAATCACTACAGCCGCCGCAGCGGCATGAATTTCAAACAGTGAGGCCAGGAGCGTACCTGCAATTAAACCGGAATTACCGAGTAAAATTTCTAGCCCATACACGCCAGCCTGAATAATGGTTAAAGTCACTGCAATAATCGCGGCTTCTTTTAAGCTAAACATGGGACTATCTTCAGGCTCTATTTCTTCGACAGGTTCTGCTTTACGTAAAAGCCAATAAGCACAAAACGCTAGAATAGCGATAGCAATGAGTGAGGGAAATATCAGTAATTTTAGCCAAGTTAAAGAGACACCTCCTACCACAATGAATAACAGTAGCAAAGTTGAAATACAGGACATCAGTGCTGCACCGGCATTTGATCGGGCATCGATCCCTTCATTACGTACTTGCATGCCTAAATGCGCAATCGTTGCGGTACTGGATACAAACCCCGAAGCAATTGAAGAAAGAATGAGTGCTCTTTTTTTTGAAAGTAAGCGTTTAGCAATATGTGCCAATGCTTGAACAACAAGAATCAGAGTAAGCAGTTTTAAAATAATATGCGGGTTAAGCACTGCACCCCATAAAGGGACATTGGGGGTGAGCGGTAGACCAATTAAAATCAGTGCCAGTAAAAATAAACCATCTTTAAATTCTGCTTCAGTAATCCATTTGCCTGCAAACCCATGAATCGAATGCTTCATCATTAAAATAAAGGTAAGTACTACGGATAAGCTGGCAGCCAGTGTGACATTCCAAATACACAGCGCGCCAATAAAATAGGTCATCACGAAAGCCAGTTCAGTGGTTACTCCCGGATCTTTTAGCTGATTTTTAAGCGAAAAAATACTAATTGCAGCCACACTCATTGCACCTACAACCCCAAAAACAGGTCCAAAGCTAAAGCATAGTGCACCAAGTAATGCACAGATTACAAAGGAGCGAACTCCGGCAAAACTGTGCTGGTTTTCACGTTGTTTGCTTCGTTCCCGTTCTAAACCAATCAGCAAACCACAGCCTAAAGCTGCTGCCATCATCATCAGCAGTTCTTGAAATGAGGTACTTTGCAGTGACTGATTGAGCATATTATTCAAAGGGTTTATCCAAGTATTTGTATGGAAAGTTCAGTTGCTTAATTCATCAGCATATTTAGTATTATTCGCTATAAATCAGTGAAAGTAAAAGCATCATAGTTGCCAAAAAAGTTATAGTTTTCATTTAAATGACCTATAGGCTGGATTGGCTTTAAAAAAGCCTAAGAAATTTTTTTCTAAAACTGAGATAAGTCAGATGAAATTTAGTTTGCTATAGTGTGCTTAGGTTTTGGGGCTTAGAACAATGAAGTTTAATTTTGAAATGGACACATCTTGGTGTCTGGAACAACTACAAAAAGATGGACGTATTACCGAGCGTAACAAGCTACTGATACAAACCACACACCGCCAGCGTGAGCAACTGAAATGGCATCCCTTGCAGTGGATTGCACATTTTAATCTGGTCGATCTATCCCATCCGCAATCTACCTTAACCTTAAACCGATTGTGTCAATGGATTGCAGAAAAAGCCAATATTCCTTTTTATATTATTGATCCTTTAAAAGCCGATGTGGGTGCTTTAACCAATATCATGTCGCAAGAATTTGCCGTACGTAATAAAATTTTGGCGGTAGAAATTCAGCCAGACAAAGTCCTGATCGCAACAGATCAGCCCTTTAAAACGGAATGGGTGGCTAATCTTGAACATACGATTGCGCCTAAAAAAATTCAGCGTGTTTTATTAAGCCCGGATCAATTACAGCGTTATCTGGTCGAATATTATCAAGTCAGCCGTGCAGTTAATTCATCACAAAAGTCCAGTGCTTATGATCGTGATAACAAAGGTGTGGAAGCACTTTTACAATTGGGTGATACGCAAAACCCAGATGCCAACGATCAACACATTGTAAAACTTGTCGATTGGGTGTTGCAGTTCGCTTTTGAGCAAGGAGCGAGTGATATTCATCTCGAGCCGCGTAAAGATGCCGGAAAAGTACGTTTCCGAATAGATGGTGTGTTACATACTATTTATAAAATGCCGGCCAATACGCTCACCGCGGTGATTTCGCGAATTAAAATTCTAGGTCGCATGAATGTCGCGGAAAAACGTAAACCTCAAGATGGTCGATTAAAAACCCGCACGCCTAAAGGACAAGAAACCGAGTTGCGTTTATCGACTTTGCCGACTGCTTTTGGCGAGAAATTGGTGATGCGTATTTTTGACCCGGAAGTGTTGGTTCGCAGTTTTCAGCAGCTGGGTTTTGAAGGGGGGTTGCTGAATGATTGGCGGGCTTTAACTGCACATAGTCACGGGATTATTCTGGTGACTGGTCCGACCGGTTCAGGGAAAACCACGACACTATATTCTTCGCTTAAACAGCTGGCGACTGAAGAAGTCAATGTCTGTACCATTGAAGATCCGATCGAGATGCTAGAACCAAGCTTTAACCAGATGCAGGTTAATCAAGGGATTGACTTGGGTTTTGCCGATGGCGTGCGCGCTTTAATGCGTCAGGATCCGGACATTATTATGGTCGGTGAGATTCGTGATCATGATACTGCTAATATGGCGATTCAAGCAGCATTAACCGGTCATTTGGTGCTATCCACGCTACATACCAATGATGCACCATCGAGTCTGACTCGTTTACATGATTTAGGTGTGCAGCCATTTTTAACTGCAGCGACTATTTTAGGGGTGTTGGCACAACGTCTGGTACGAAAACTTTGCCCGCACTGTAAAGCAGAAACTTTTATTAATGAGCAAGAGTGGAAGCATTTGACCTACGACTTCAATATTGCTATGCCAGACTTTGTGTTCCAAGCGGTCGGTTGCGAAGAGTGTCGACATACAGGCTATAAAGGACGTGTCGGCATCTATGAATTTATGCCTTTAAGTCTGGAAACCAAGCAACTGATTGGTGCAAATGCCAATTTAAATGAATTACGTCAACAAGCCAAGAAAGAAGGGGTAGAACCATTGCGTATTGCAGGTGCACGCAAGGTTTTGGATGGACTGACCACTTTGGAAGAGGTATTGCGGGTTGTTCCCTTGAATTAAGTATTTTTGAAGATGAAGAAATCTTAAGATTCACCTCATCTTGATTTGTTTTAATCACTTTATCGAAATGATGAACAAAAAGATGAGGGCTTCAATATGAACATGATCTCAAAAGCAGCTTTAATTACCGGTTTGATCGGTGCATCTACTTTTGCTTTGGCAAATACTGCAATCAATCAAACGGCTATTGCACCGACAACTACTACTTCGGTTAAACAGGCTTTAGGCTTGAAAGATGATACGAAAGTACAGCTTAAAGGTTATGTTGTGAAAGCGGTCGGTGATGAAAAATACCAGTTTCGTGATAACACTGGAACCATTACAGTCGATATTGATGATGAGTTATGGCAAGGTAAACCTATAAATGCCAAAACTCCACTTACCTTGATTGGTGAAGTCGATATTGATTACAAACCTGCAAAACGTGTTGAAATTGATGTAGATGCAGTTCAATTTTAAAATAATTGAGATGTTGAAATAAAGCGATCAGTGGCTTACATAGTCTCTTTCCAAGACCACATGAATGATTCATGTGGTCTTTTTTATTTAAGCTGATTTTTAAAGCATGCTATGTTAAAAGCCAATCATGCCAAATACTTGAGAACAACATATGCGAATCTTACTGGCAGAAGATGATGCTTCCCAAGCAGAGAGCATCAAAACCTGGTTAGAAATGGATGGTTATAATATTGACTGGGTCGAGCGTGGTGATCACGCCATTTTAGCCATAGAGCAGCATCAGTATGATTGTGTCTTGCTCGATCGCGGACTACCAAAGGCCACGGGTGATGAAATTCTTAAAACGTTAAGAGCGCAGCAGCAAACGCCTGTGATTTTTATCACTGCTCGGGACAGTATTCATGACCGTGTTGAAGGTCTGGATTTAGGCGCCAATGATTATCTGGTCAAGCCGTTTAGTCTGGAAGAGCTTTCTGCGCGCGTACGTTCACAATTACGACAGCATCAAAGCAGTGCAGATCAATATTTGCGTTATGCAAATCTGGTGTTAGACCCGCAAGCCAAAACACTGATTCAGGATAGTCAGACTGTCAATTTAACTGCCAAGGAATTTCAGATTTTGCATAAGCTGATGCAAAAACCTGAACATGTAATGACCCGTGAGCAGCTGGAAGAATCACTCTATGCATGGGGCGATGAAATCGAAAGTAATGCGATAGAAGTGTTTATCTATCAATTGCGTAAAAAGATTGGCAGCCAATATATCAAAACCATTCGTGGTTTGGGCTATCGTATGAGTCAGGATTAATATGCCGCAAGCCGTGTCTCTACAAAGCCGTCTGATCAGGACATCATTATTCAGTTCAATGGTGGCGGGTGTGCTGGCATTGCTGCTTTTTGTGGGGGTTTCGCTCTATCAGACCATGCAGGTGCAAGATCAACTCATGAATGAAATTGCAGACATGCTGTTAATTTCGGATGTGACGACCAGTTCAGGACAACAGGTGGATGAACTCAGCGATGAATTTGATATTCAATATCAACTCAAAGATCAGCAGCAGGTGCTGACTGCATCAAAAGATTTCCATTTAGAAGAACAGTCCTCAAAGATCAAAAACAATGTATCTGAAGGCTATGATTTTATTTGGCAAGATCGGCAATTGTGGCGCATGTATAGGGCTGAAGATAGCGAACTGAATATGTCAGTGTTGGTGTTACAACCAGTTGGAGAGCGCTTTAAAGATCTGGCTCAGAATGTGATGGGTTATGCTCTGGTATTGGTCTTGCTCTGGTTGATGCAGTGGCTGATTTTACACTTTGCCGTGAAACGTCAATTTAAAGTCATTCATCAATTGTCCAAAAATATTGCTGAAAAAAATGCCAATGATCTCACTCCGATTCAGCAGCAAGTGCCCGAGTTAAAAGAATTACAACCGATAGTCTGGCAACTGAATCAAATGTTGCAGCGGCTTAAACAATCCTTGGTTGCAGAGCAGCGCTTTACTGCGGATGCCTCGCATGAGTTACGTTCGCCTTTATCGGCTATTCAAATGCGTTTGCAGGTATTAAAACGTAAATATCCAGATTTAACTCAGGACTTGGTCAGTATTCAAAATGATGTCAATCGTGGCACACAAGTCTTGGAAAACCTACTTTTACTAGCGCGTCTTGATCCGACCAATACCCGTCAATTACCAAAAACTGAAATTGACTTGCAGGTGATAGTAAAAGATGTTGTTCAGGCTTTACAGCCTTTTGCTACCAAGAAAAGTATTCAAATCCAGACTCAGCTTTCGCCTCATCTTGCTATTTTGGCTAATGAAAAACTTATTTTCAGTTGTATACGAAACCTGATGGATAATGCCATTCGATATGTCGGGCAAAATGGTCATGTATTTATTAATGTGCAACAGCAGCATCAAAAGCTAACGATGACGATTGAGGATGATGGGCAGGGTGTGACAGAAGAGGTCTTGCGACGCTTGGGCGAACGCTTTTATCGTGCTTTAGGTACAAAAACTCAAGGTTCAGGTTTAGGACTTTCGATTTGTCAGAAAATTATTGAATTGCATGCAGCCGAAATGCATTTTTCTCAATCCAGTCATGGTGGATTAAAAGTTGAACTGCAATTTCCGGTGAATATCCACCGCTAAAAAGCAGTATGTTTGTATACATACTGCTTGTTTCCACGAATATTATTAATTGGCTTGTTATTCTTTTATTTGGTCAGAATCAGTCGATTGTTACGGGTTAAACGTAAACGGTATTCTTCGCCAGCATGCATAATTCGAATTTCTCGGCCCAAGGAAAATAAGTTGTTGGAATGCAACATCGGTAGTGACTGTGCTACATCATTATTACGGGTAAATAAGCTAAATGGTGCGTTCATTCCTTCGACTCCGTGGTATATAGTGAACTTTTTAAATGATAATCATTATCGAATAGACCTGTCAATCAATTATTTAAGATTTTATAAAAAACCTAAATTTGCTTACACTCTGTAATATTTTCACGCAAAGGAGTACGGAATGTCGAAACCTACGATTCATATTGCAATTGGAATCTTGTTGCATCAGAACAAGGTACTTGTAGGATGGCGTGAAGCAAAACAGCATCAGGGAAATAAGCATGAATTTCCAGGTGGTAAAGTTGAAGAAGCAGAAAGTCCCTTAGCCGCCTGTCGCCGTGAAATTTATGAAGAAGTGGGTATTGGGCTGCAGGACTGGCATGCTTTTAATGTGATTCGCCATGAATACGATGATGTGATCGTCAATTTGCATTTATTTCATGCCATCGTACCGACTGCACTCTTGAATGAAATTCAACAGCCCTGGACGTGGTACAGCCGTGATGAATTACTGAGTTTAAATTTCCCCAAAGCCAATCAAGCCATGATTAAACGATTGTATTGGGCACATCAGATTAAAATTTCAGATCAGTTAAGTGCATTAAACCACTTGCACTCAAACCAGTTGATGTATTGGCGTGTTGAGGGTACTCAGGCACAGATCATTGAAATTTCAGGCTTAAGCGTTGAACAATTATCTAAACTGATTGTGAATATTGACCTTTATCAACAGTTAAATTCAATTCAACAGCAAGCCATTTCAGCCATTCATTTAAAACAGTCGCAAGTGCTGTCCTTGATGCAAGGCGATTTAATTATCGGTAAGCGTTATATCGCTGCTTGTCATGATTTGGTTTCAATGACTCAGGCGCAGAAAATTGGTTGTGATGCAATTCTGTTAAGTCCAGTAGTCGCTACCGAAACGCATCCAGAGACTCGAGCATTAGGGTGGGCACAGTTTAAAGTTCTTACTTCACAAGTCGAAATTCCTGTTTTTGCTTTGGGTGGAATGCAAGCAGGTGATTTGCCAGAAGCTCAGCAGCAGGGTGCTTATGGAATTGCGGGTATTCGATTTTTATAAAATGTAGAATTTATAAACTACAGAAGGAGATGTATTGAGCTAGGCTTTAACGACTCAATACATCTTAAAAGTTATAAGCCTTTCAATGCCGTTTGTGCTTGTTGAATGGTTTTTGGGTCTTTTTGCTGTTGTGCAGCTTTCAAAATGGCTAACCAGAGCTGTTTCTTCATTGCATTACTTTGAGCATAGCTCAGCCCACGTTGCGCTAAAGCCTCTGCATTTGCGGGTTTATTTTTCTTGTTCGCCACCAAAGCCAAATACAAATAAGTCTCGGCAGCTTGGGGAGCCAAGCGCTGTGCTTGGAGTGCTGCAGCTTCAGCTTGATTCCATTGACCTTGTTTATAAGCAAGCTGAGATTTTTGCATGAGTTTTTTAAATGCAGGAAGTTTTCGGCCATCATCAAATTGTTGCCTGCTTCTTTGTTCAGGAATCACCACTTGCATTTTTTTACGTTGAATTTCTTCACGGTCATAAGGGGTAATGACCACACCAGAAGGAGTTTTAATTTCTTTCTTTTCAGAAGATGGTGTGGGTTCTGCTTTGTTGGTCTCAGGCGTTGGCAGACTTTGACAGCCCACCAAACCTATTAGACCTAAACCGATCACAGCCAACTTATACATGTTGAATCGAAGCTTCATTATTGAATCGTCACCACTAGTTATCATAGCTACCGCTTGAAATGACCTGACTGTTATTAGAAGAGTCACGTGGCATTTCAGTTTCACTTTCACGAATATAGTTTTCAATACTATCGTTTTGTTCAGGTTCGGCCTGATTGTTTTCAGTGTCAGAATTGTAAACCGGTTCTACTTGGTAATAAGGTAAACCACATCCGGTTGCTTGACGTGGCACATTATTGCGTAGTATCGGAATGTACATGGCGCCTTCACAACCTTGTGCAGACAAATGCCCAGTTGCGCGGTCAATCCAGTGCCATTGCACATTTTCTGTTTGACGTAAATTTACAGGTTTCTGACGCAGTTGCTTCATGACATTGGTCCAAACAGGCAAAGCACCTGATGAACCGGTTAGGCCAGTCACTTTATTATCATCCAGGCCTAGCCACACCACACTTAGGTAATTACCAGAATAGCCTGCAAACCATGAGTCACGCGTATCGTTGGTGGTTCCCGATTTACCTGCCAGTTTCAAATCGCCAGATAAGGCGTTATAAGCCGAACGACCTGTACCTGAACTCATCACTTGTTGTAAGCCGTAATTCAGAATATAGGCGGCAGAAGGATCAATAGTTTGCTGTACGGTCAGTCCATAACGGTCTAGTAAACGCCCATTTGAATCCACCACAGAACGAATCGATTTGATTGGATATTTAAATCCACCCGTAGCAAAGTTGCTATAAATACTCATTACTTCCATCGGTGACATATCAACTGCACCGAGGAATATAGATGGATAAGTAGGAATGTCTGAGGTTACGCCAAACTTTTTCAGGTGATTACTGAAAGTTGAAACGCCAAATTCCTGACCTAAACGCACTGCAGCAAGGTTGTATGAATTTGCCAGCGCTTCCGCCATGGGAACTACACCATGCTCGCCACCGCTATAGTTTTTAGGCGTCCAGCTTTTTCCTCCACTTGCAATATTCAGCGCACTATCTTCAATAGGGCTGGCCCAAGTATAGCGTCCCGATTCAATCGCACTTAAATAAATCACTGGTTTAAGTAAAGAGCCCACCTGACGTTTGGCATCCAAAGCACGGTTAAAACCGGTAAAATCTTGTGTAGAACCTACTGCTGCAACCAGTTCACCATTTTCAGGATGCGAAATTAAAACTGCACCCTGTAAATCTTTTAAGCGTTTAGGATTGGCATTGGCTAAACCGGAAACAGATGTTTTAAACGCCTCTTGGACTTTAGTTTGGGCAATTGGATCAAGCGTAGTGAAAATTCTTAAACCTTGATTGGTCAAATCACCTTCTTGATATTCGGTACGCAGTTGGCGACGGACAATATCCAGAAAGTCGGGGAAGCGAGCCGGGCCTAAGGTTGGTTTTGCAATTACATTGAGAGGTCGTGCGACTTCTTGCTCAAACTGTTCCTGAGTGAGATAACCCATAACCAGCATATTGTGTAAAACAATATCACGACGTTTTTTTGCGCCTTCAGGATTTTTCCACGGATTAAAAAGAGTAGGTCCTTGAACTAAACCGACTAAATAGGCTTGTTGAGCGATATTTAATTCTCTCAGTGGTAAACCGAAGTAAAATTGTGAAGCCAGACCATAGCCATTAATAGAGTAACTCCCATTTTGGCCCAGATTTACTTCATTTAAATAAGCTTCTAAAATTTCATCTTTATCATAATGCAGTTCAATTAGCAGAGCCATCAAAGCTTCATTAACTTTACGTTTCAATGTTCTTTCAGGGCTTAAATAGAAGTTTTTCACTAATTGTTGAGTCAGGGTTGAACCGCCTTGACGTTTACCACCCGTGATATTACTGACTAAAGCACGTGCTGTACCGCGGACTGAAACGCCATGATGATGATAGAAGTTACGGTCTTCCGTCGCGATGAGTGCTTCAATTAAAGGTTTAGGGACTTTGGCGAGTTTAATCAGCATACGGTCTTCATTGTGCTGCGGATAAATACCGCCAATCAACAAAGGCTCTAAACGAGCAATACCGGTAGACGAGGGCTTTGTCGCACTAACTTCAGCAATTTGATTATTGTTAAAAGTGACTTTTAAAACTTGCTCAGGTTCTGCGCTATCGCCAAAATCAAAACCACGGGTATGCACATAGAGTGCATCACCTGAAGTGACATAACTACCTGATTTGGTATAGCTATCAGAGCCTTTATAGCCAAGTAATTTCAGCTCTTGAGTAAAGTCTGTCTGATTAACCGGCGCATTGGTATAAATTTCCAAAGGACGCGCAAATACTTTCGCAGGAATATCCCAGCGTTGTCCTTCAAACTTATTCCGCACAATATTATCCATTCGGATTAAATAGATACTAAAGGCCAAGAAAGCACCAATGACTAATATTGAAAAAATAAGCGCTAGTAAACCGATACCACGTTCAGACTTCATCAATTATTGTAAGATCCTGATAAATTGTGCTAATCATGCGAAGCTTTTCATTTTTTTGCAATAATTAATCTGTGAATGAAGAGAAAATATAATAATTAAAAAGTAAGAAAATTTATAATTAACTTTTGATTTTAAATAAGATACTGTTTTTATAGTACAGCCTGTATTGGGCAAAATCGGGTCAATTTTAAAACCCATTATTCGTTCTGGGGGAGACAGGCAAAATTATAGGTCTCAAGATGCCGCTGATAAAATGTGATCTTTATCATAAAAAATCAATATTGCCTAAACCAGTCAGAAGGTTTACTACACTTCGCTTATGTAGGAGAAAGCAAATCGTTATTTAGTAACATATTCATCTAGGTAACGGGTTATATCCAACTTTAAAGTTTTTTAAAATGAATAGGGTTAATGCTATGATAGGCAGGAATCGTAGCGGAGCGATCACTCAGGTGCAAATTTCACATAAAACTTTTCGAAACATCGGATTAATAGGACGTCCAGATAAATCCTCCGTCGTTGAAACTTTAAGTCTCATTCATGACCATCTTTTAAGTTTAGGACTTCATCCTGTTTTTGATTCTCAAACAGCAGCGCTGGTGCCATATCCCAATACGCAAACTGTCAGTCGTGCTTTACTGGGGGAAGTGGTTGATTTGGTGATTGTGGTCGGTGGCGACGGCTCTTTATTGCATGCCGCACGTGCACTGGTAAAACATAATACGCCTGTCATTGGCGTGAACCGTGGTCGTTTGGGCTTTTTAACCGATATTAAGCCGACCGAAGTTATATTCAAACTCGATCAGGTGCTGAAGGGTGAATTTCAGCTGGATCGCCGTTTCTTGCTGGAAATGGAAATTCGCTCTAAAGGTGAGAGTATTTATGATGCCATCGCTCTGAATGATATAGTTTTACATTCCGGTCGCTCTGTTCACATGATTGACTTCGAATTGAATATTGATGGTCAATATGTCTATCGTCAGCATAGTGATGGTCTGATTGTCTCGACACCTACAGGTTCTACGGCATATGCCTTATCGGGTGGTGGGCCGATTGTCCATCCGGGTATGGATGCTATTTCTTTAGTACCGATGCATCCGCATACGTTGTCTTCACGTCCAATTGTGGTCGGTGGACATAGTGAAATTAAGATTATAATTCGTGAAAATCGCGTGTTACCCATGGTTAGTGCTGATGGTCAGCATAGCGTTTCATTGAATGTCGGTGATAGTTTACATATCCGTAAACATCCATTTAAATTGAATTTACTTCATCCGCCAGGGTATGACTTCTATATGGCATGTCGTACCAAACTGGGGTGGAATCAAGATTTTGACTCTTTACAACAGCAGGATTAAATGATGAATATTGAACAAATGCTGGCCGTACTCGATCCTGAAATTGTTTCGCGTTTAAAAACAGCAGTAGAAATTGGTAAATGGCCTAACGGGATTGTTTTGACGGCTGAACAGCGTCAAACCTGTATGCAGGCAGTTTATGCTTGGGAAATGAAAAATTTGCCTGAAACTGAACGTAGTGGCTATATTGACCGCAGTACCAAAGAAGAAGATGAACATTGTGATTCACATGACCCACAGCAAGACGAAGAATTCAAGCCGATTCGTTTTATTTAAGTACTTCGTTATAAAAAAAGACACTGCGGTGTCTTTTTTATTGATCCCTAGCTTAAACTAAAGCACATCACGGCCACACGAAGCCTCAAGCCTTCAAATGGCTTTGCATAGGCAAGTTTTATTTTTGACAGGGCAAAAGTAAACAAAACCCTTTGTTGTACTCATGATACATCCTTGTATCACAGCACAAAGATCGGCATCCTGCCGATCTCATGTGATTAAATGCTATTTTAACGTCTAAAAAACAATAAGGAAAAATAGCGCATCACTTGCTCAGGCATTTATCGACATACCCAATCAAATAACTTGGAGACGTTTCACCCAAAGCTCTTTGGCCTTTAACATTGCATCATCAAAAGAAGCACATGCTCCCATTGTATATAAGGCAATCCCAATGGTTTCAGTCACGGCAATTTCACCATATTCATGACTTTGCTTACCTTCCCAAACGGCTTTAAAAACTGCCAAATTCAGTTCTTCTTCAATCGGGCTCCGGTTTTCAGTCAATTTAGGTAATTCGTGCTCGTATAGCTCGCCATTTTTAATGCCGCAAATTAAAGTTTTAGCATCGGGATTGCGTTCAAATTCACCACCTTCACCTTTAATGACCGCACTATTGTTATAGCCTAATTTAAAAGCCGCCTGTTGGTGCGAACCACGATAGGCAGGATGGAAGATCGCTTGCAGCGTTGCTTTGGCATTGAAAGGGTTAATCAAACGGGCAAGGGTATGAATTGGGGAGCGTAAGCCCATCACGTTACGTAAGGCAATCAAGTCACTTAAAATAGGTGAAATTGCTTCTAAAGGAAGATAGGCAAAATTGCGTTGTTGTAATTGTTGTTCCACATCTGTGTCATTTTGGCAAATAGCATAACCGAGGTATTCCAATACCTGTTCAGTATAAAGACGGTTAATGGTATGACCTGATGCACCATGCATCACCACTTTATAGCCCTGTTGTGCCAAAGTCAGGGCAGCCAGTAAAAACCATGGATAATGCTTGCGCTTACCTGCATAAGATGACCAATCTAAGTCAACATCTAAGTTTTTAAAATTGAGTTGATCACGGGTGGCTTGTACAAAACCGGCCAGTTCATCTACAGATTCTTCTTTAACGCGTAACAGCATTAAAAAAGCACCAAGCTGAACATCCAGCACTTCATCTTTTAAGATCATGCTAAAGGCTTGATAAGCCTCTTCATAGCTAAGCGAACGTGCACCATTTTTTCCTTTACCTACAATACGGACATATTGTGCAAAAGGATGTTCAAAATCTTTGTAGATATTTCTTTTGGTTTGCATAAGACTGACTTTAAATAGGCAAGTAAAATAAGTATGCGGTTATTTTATAAAGTTGATAGAAATATTTCAGCTAAATTCAAACAAAACTTGATGGGTCGAGTTTAGACCAATGTCTAATAAAAAATAGGCGATTATTTAGTCTAATTAACAAATAAGGGAGAACAAAAGCTAAAAAATTAGGTAAAATTTGACCTATGTTAGACCTTTGTTGCATTTCAATCCTGCTTATCTAACAGTTTTGAATTTGGAAAAGTTCAGAATATCGTGGTTTTAATCACATTTATAATACGTATTATTGTTCAGTATTGAATGAATTCAATGCTTTGGTGCTCTTTTGCTTGGCAAAAGGGTTTTGGGCTGTTTATTTGTTGAAAATAGACAAAAACTGAATATTTCTTATTTAGAAATATATCGTGAAGTAATGTCATGGCTAAAAAACCAATTTATAAGTCACTCTATTTTCAAGTGATTGTTGCCATTATTGCGGGTATTCTGGTGGGTCACTTTTCGCCAAGCGGAACGCAAATAATTAATGGTGCAGAGCAATATGTTCCAGGCTTAGGTGAACAACTTAAACCTTTAGGTGATGCTTTTATTCGTTTGATTAAAATGATCATCGCCCCAGTAATCTTCTGTACAGTGGTCAGCGGTATTGCTGGTATGGAAAGCATGAAGTCAGTAGGTAAAACTGGTGGCGTTGCTTTACTTTACTTTGAGATTGTATCAACCATTGCCTTACTCATCGGTTTATTGGTAATTAATATTGCCAAGCCGGGTGTAGGTATGAATATTGATCCTGCATCTTTAGACACCTCAGGTATTTCTAAATATGTAGAATCAGGCCAATCGCAATCGACTCTCGATTTCCTGATGAATATCATCCCGAATACGGTGGTGGGTGCATTTGCTGAAGGTGAAATTCTACAAGTATTGCTTTTCGCTATTCTGTTCGGTTTTGCGCTGCATAAACTTGGTGATGCCGGTAAACCAGTATTGAAACTGGTCGACCAAATTGCCCATGTATTCTTCAATATCGTAAACATGATTATGAAGTTAGCGCCGATTGGTGCGTTTGGTGCGATGGCATTTACTATTGGTAAATACGGTATTGGTTCACTGGCGCAGTTGGCCCAGTTAATCATCTGTTTCTACATTACTTGTCTGCTGTTTATTTTCCTAGTTTTAGGAACGATTGCGCGTATCTCAGGCTTTAGCATCATGAAAATGATTCGCCTGATTCGTGAAGAGCTGCTGATTGTACTGGGTACATCATCTTCAGAATCAGTATTGCCACGTATGTTGAAGAAGCTTGAACTTGCGGGTGCGGAAAAGTCGGTGGTGGGTCTGGTCATTCCAACAGGTTATTCATTTAACCTGGATGGTACGTCTATTTACTTGACCATGGCTGCAATCTTTATTGCTCAAGCAACCAATACGCCGTTAGATGTTGAACATCAAATTACATTACTTGTAGTGTTATTGATTTCTTCTAAAGGTGCGGCGGGTGTAACAGGTTCTGGCTTTATTGTGATGGCTGCGACCTTGTCTGCGGTAGGACATATTCCGGTTGCAGGTCTGGCATTGATTCTCGGTATTGACCGTTTCATGTCAGAAGCGCGTGCATTGACTAATCTGGTGGGTAACTCATTGGCAACTTTAGTGGTTGCAAAATGGGTCGGACAATTAGATAAAGACAAGCTTGATTATGCATTAGCAAATCCAGCTGAAATTGATAACATGATGGAAGAAGAAGTTAAGCCCCACGCTTAATTCTCTTTGACCTTAAAAGGGAAGCTTCGGCTTCCTTTTTTATTGACCCAAAAGTCATGAAATAGGGAGGCTATAGAACATGACAGATCTTTATAAAATGAATAGGATGGGGGGAGAGGAATAAATACAACAACCACATACAAGGATGCTATATGTTGGCTTATGATGCAGATTTAGAACTGTTTCGCGATAATTTTAAACGTTTTATGAATGAACATGTTGCACCTCATTATGAACAGTGGGAGCAAGAAGGCATTATGCCGCGTTCGATCTGGAATGCATTGGGCGAAAATGGTTTCTTGTGTGTCGATGTACCTGAGGAATATGGTGGTTACGGCGTTCCAACCCATTATTCACTGATGCTGGTTGAAGAGTCTGCACGCGCAGGGTTTAGCGCATTATCTACCGGTATTTCCTGTCATTCTGAAATTGCAGCGCCGTATATTTTGCATATTGGTAGTGAAGAGCAAAAGCAATACTGGTTGCCGAAAATGGTTTCTGGTGAAGTGGTCGGTGCCATTGGCATGACTGAACCGGGAGCAGGTTCAGATTTGCAAGCTATGCGTACCAATGCCATTTTTCAGGGTGATTATTACCTTTTAAATGGTTCGAAAACCTTTATTTCAAATGGTCAACATGCAGATATAGTGATATTGGCCGCAAAAACTGACCCGCAAGCACGTGCAAAAGGTGTGTCCTTATTGCTACTCGATACACATTTGGAAGGTTTTAAAAAGGGCAGCAACCTGAACAAAATTGGTTTGCATTCGCAAGATACCTCCGAATTATTCTTTGATAATATCCAAGTGCCAAAGGATCAATTACTCGGTCAGCCGGGTCAAGGTTTCGCCTATTTAATGCAAGAGTTACCACGTGAACGTACAGCGATTGCCTCAACAGCGATGGGTGCGATTCGTGGTTCAATTGATGTCACTGTTGCTTATGTAAAAGAGCGTCAAGCGTTTGGTCAGCCAATTAGTCAATTTCAGAATACCCGCTTTGTTTTGGCACAAGCGAAAATTGATGAACTGGCGACAGCCGCGTTTTATAACCAAAATGTTGAACTCTACATGCAAGGTAAACTCGATGTAGAAACTGCTGCGGCACTAAAAAGTTTTGCAACGGATATGCAAATGAAAATTGCTGATAACCTATTACAACTGTTCGGTGGCTATGGTTATATGACTGAATATCCAATTTCACGTTTCTTTGTTGATGCCCGTATTCAGCGCATTTACGGTGGAACCAATGAGATTATGAAAGAGATTGTGGCTCGCAGTATGTTGGGGCGTTAATCCATACAATAAAAAAGAGCCAGATGGCTCTTTTTTATTGATTCAATACCATCAGGCTTTCTTCGATAAAGGCGGGTAAATCTTCAGGCGAACGTGAAGAGATATACAAATTATTGTCATTCACGACTTCTACGTCGTAATACACCGCACCCGCATTGATCAGATCAGTAGCGAAAGTTTTAAGCGTAGTCATTAATCGTCCTTTAACTACTTTTGCGGTAATCAGTAGCTGGGGATTATGACAAATACTCATTATTGGCTTTTTTGCATGGGCAAAATTACGTATAAAATGAATAAAACGATCATCATTACACAGTCGGTCAGGTGAATGGCCACCAGGAATAAGTAAGGCGTCAAAATCATGCACTGAAACATCATCTATACTTTGGTCGATAGTCACTGCAAATTTACGCTTATTACCGTAGACAATATTGCCTGCTCTGTTTTCAATATTTAAAACGCTATGACGGGCTGCGCGAAAGGCCTGTACAGGTTCTGAGTATTCGATATCTTCAAAATCATGAGTCACTAAAACGGCGATTCTTTTTGACATTATTATTCTCCGAATTGCTTTATTAAAAGAATATAGATTAAAGCTTAAACTTTTGTGATGCACTTTGGTAAAGAGCTATTGCAAAAGGAAAAGCCCCGAAGACAGGGCTTCAGGGCCGGATTTAAGCGTGTAATGATTCGAATCTAAGCGATATTTTTTTGTTGCTCTGTTTGTCGAAGTTCAGCACGTAGAATTTTTCCGACGGTTGACTTGGGTAATTCACTTAGTATCTCAATGAATTTTGGGATTTTATAGGCCGTCAGGTTTTCTTTGCAGTGCTTTAAAATGTCATCAATAGAAAGATGAGGGTTGCTTAACGCAACAAAAGCTTTAACTGATTCACCTGTTTGTTTATCCGGTATGCCAATAACTGCAGCCTCAATGACATCAGGGTGTTCTACAAGAATGGCTTCAATTTCATTAGGATAAACATTAAAACCTGAAACAATCACCATATCTTTCTTGCGGTCTAAAATGTAACAAAACCCATCTTCATCAACTTTTGCGATATCGCCAGTATGTAACCAGCCATCTACAAAAGTTTCAGCGGTTTCAGTTGGGCGGTTTAAATAACCCAAGACAATTTGTGGTCCTTTCACACAAAGTTCACCGGCTTGACCCAATGGAACTTCCTGACCTTCTGCATTCACAATTTTAATGTCTGAGCCGGGGAGTGGGAAACCGACAGAACCTTGGCGAATTTCACTGATCGGGGGATGCAGTAACGCTGCACAACTGGTTTCAGTCATGCCAAAACCTTCAATAATTGTGCCGACTTTGACCTTCCAGTTTTCAGCAGTTGCAGGGCGAAGTGCCGTTCCACCTGAAATCGCACAGGTAAGTTTTGGTGGATTTTGTACAAACCAGTCCTCTGCCAAAAGACCTGCATATAAAGTATCTACCCCTGTTAGCCAAGTAACATTAAAATTCTCAAAAGCGGGTTTTAAATTGCTGACTGGGCGTGGTGATGGAATCAGTAAATTATGTGAACCACCTTCAAAGAACATCAGAAAATTTACACTAAAAGCAAAAATATGGTACAGCGGAATGGCAGTTAAAATGCAGTCCTGATTGTTAAATTCAGATTGATGCGCACGTAAATAATCACCGGTGATTTTGACCAATGAAGCTACATTTTGATGACTGATCACCGCACCTTTGCTACGTCCAGTGGTACCACCGGTATATTGATACAAAGCAATATCATGATGAATTGGAGTATAGGTGTCTAAAGTTTTGCCTATCTCCAAAGCATCGAAAAAGGTGCAATAGTTAATGGAGGGTTGTAGGGAACGATTTTGAGTTTCGGCATCTGCCTGCATTTTTTGTGCAATCATTCCTTTATAAGGCTCATCAAAAAACTCACTTAAACTTGCTGTGACCAATGCAAGCGATTTAAGTTGAGGATTTTTTTGAATGACCTGTTCTAAAGTCGCTAAAAATAACTCCGAAACGATTAGTGCTTTTGTGCCACTGTCTGTCAATTGGTATTCAAGCTCACGTGGAGTATAAAGCGGATTGATGTTGGTGATAATGAGCCCCGCTTTCCAGCATGCAAATACTGCAATCGGGTATTGCAACGAATTTGGCATTTGCAGACCGACTACATCGCCTTTTTTAAGATGTAGATGATGTTGTAAATAATTGGCAAATGCCGTCGATAAATCATCAATTTCCTGAAAAGTTAAAGTTTTGCTTAAGCCTACTGACAAGACCACACTAAATGCCGGTGATTGAGGAAAGTGTGCTGTGGTATGTGACAGTAACTCTGCAAGGTTAGATCGTACCTGTTCAGGCTGAAGTTGGTAGCCATGTAATGATGCAGGTAAATGTTTTTCCCATGGGCGCTGTGCGTAATGACTCATTGACTATCCTTAAACTTATTTTTAACTTTGTTTTGATTTTTATGTCAGTCCTGACATTGATCTTTTAACATCAAGTAAACCTGTATTTTTCACAATGATCAAATCTGCCAATTAATCTAACTGAAACAGAAAAATCTATAGAGAAAGAATGGGGATTAAGCGCTTTAAAATATGAGCTTATTTGCAAATACCGATAAATTCATTTAACCAAATGACATAAAATATGCATCACTATTTCAGATTTAAAAATATACGCCTGCTGCCAAGTTTTGACTCAATTGGCAAAAGCTGATTAATTTTAATAATTCATTTCAAAATGAGTAACAAGATAGTTGATGATTAAATCAACTGTATGTTTTTAAGACTGAATCAATCAAAGTCTTATTGCGTAACAATTGAAAGCTAACTATTGTTATACTGTTTGCATAATGTTTTCGAAGGGCGACATAACAATGATCCACGACGATCAAAACACCACGACTTCTCTTGACCTGGCTAAAATTCGTGAGGATATTGACTCTGTAGATCAGCAGATTCAACAACTTATCAATCGTCGAGCGAAATTGGCAGAAGCAGTGGCAAAAGCAAAATTTGCTTCTGAAGAGAATCCGTTGTTTTACCGTCCTGAACGTGAAGCACAAGTTTTACGTAATGTTATGCAGCGTAATGAAGGGCCATTGTCTGATGTGACCATGGCGCGTTTATTCCGCGAAATCATGTCAGCATGCCTGGCGCTTGAAGCTCCGCAAAGTATTGCGTTCTTGGGTCCTGTTGGAACGTTTACTCATTCAGCAGTCCTTAAGCATTTTGGACAAGATGCCATTGTCCGTCCACTGCCAACCATTGATGAAGTATTCCGTGAAGTCGAAGCGGGCAGTGCACATTATGGTTTAGTGCCGGTTGAAAACTCATCTGAAGGTGTGGTGAACCATACTTTAGACTGTTTTAAAGCCTCACATTTAAATGTCATTGGTGAAGTGGAACTGCGTATTCATCACCAGTTTCTTGTTTCATCCAATACCCGTAAAGACAGCATCAAACAGATTTATGCACATCAGCAAACATTGGCGCAATGCCGTGGCTGGTTAGATGCACATTATCCGGGTGTAGAACGTGTTGCCCTTAGTTCAAATGCCGAAGCGGCACGCCGTATTCGCAATGAATGGCATTCAGCAGCAATTGCATCTGAAGTGGCTGCAAGCATTTATGACCTGGAAATTCTACATGGCAACATCGAAGATAATCCGGAAAATACCACGCGTTTCTTGGTGATTGGCCGTGAAAAAGTGCCGCCAAGTGGTAATGACAAAACTTCATTATTGATTTCTGCGCATGACCGTGCCGGTGCATTGCTGGAAATTCTTGCACCTTTTGCAAAACACAACATTAGTCTAACCAGTATTGAAACCCGTCCGGCTTTGCCTGAAAAATGGGCCTATGTTTTCTTTATTGATCTGGAAGGCCATGTCGATCAGGAAAATGTGAAGGCGGCAATTGAAGAAATTCGTCCTTTGGTAAAAGAAGTGCGAGTTCTGGGTTCTTACCCGATTGCAGTATTGTAAATCTTATCCATCAAAGCGATGGTCAATTTTTGCATTGAAGTTGACCACATTTATCACTTGAAATAACTGGAAGAGTAACATGTCGTTTGTTCCTGCCAATGAAGGCATCTCAAAGTTAAAGCCTTATCAACCAGGTAAACCCATTAGTGAACTTGAGCGCGAGTTAGGGATTACTGATATCGTTAAATTGGCCTCGAATGAAAATCCATTGGGTTGTTCTGACAAGGTTAAAGCGGCAGTTGCTGCTGAACTGGCAGAAATCGGACGATATCCGGACGGTGGCGGTTTTATCTTAAAAGACCAGATTCAGGCACAGTTTGGCGTGACTGCTGACCGGATTACTTTAGGGAATGGTTCAAACGACTTGCTTGAAATGTTTGCCCGTGCATTCGTGTCAGAAAGCGATTCTGTAGTGTATAGCCAGCATGCGTTTGCGGTATATGCTTTGGTGACTCAAGCGATTAATGCAGAAGCGATTGAAGTGCCTGCAAAAGGCTTTGCCCATGACTTGGATGCTATGGCAGCGGCAATTAAAGACAATACCAAACTTGTATTTATTGCCAATCCAAACAATCCGACGGGAACTTGGTTTGAAGAAGCTGAATTTGAAGCCTTCATGCAAAAAGTTCCGGCCAATGTGATTGTGGTTCTGGATGAAGCCTATGTGGAATATTTCCCCGAAAACTTTAATAGCCTGAAATTCTTAGAACAATATCCAAACATTATTGTCAGCCGTACCTTGTCTAAATGTTATGGCTTGGCAGCATTACGTGTTGGTTTTGCCTTGGCATCGACAGAAGTGACCGATTACCTGAACCGTATCCGTCAGCCGTTTAATGTCAATCATCTGGCAATGGTCGCAGCTGTAGCCGCATTGAAAGATGAAGATTTTATTGAACAATCGCGTATTGTCAATAAAGCGGGTATGAAGCAATTAGAGCAAGGCTTTGATGCGCTAGGTTTAAATTATGTGCCTTCACGCGCCAACTTTATTTTAGTCGATGTACAGGCTGACCCTGCGCAGACTTTCACTGCATTGTTGAAAGAAGGTGTCATTGTGCGTCCAGTTGGAATTCCAAATCATCTTCGTGTATCGATTGGTACTGAAGCTGAAAATGCCAAGTTCTTGACAGCACTTGGCAAAGTATTGGATTTGACCAGCAGTGCGGTAGAGGAAAAAGCCTAAGTCATGTCTCAGCCACTGTTTGAAAAAGTTGCCTTTATTGGGCTTGGGCTGATTGGCTCAAGTTTGGCTCGTGTGATGATTGCTGAAAAATTGGCAAAGCAAATTGTTGCCTCAACGCGTTCGCAAAAAACCCTGGATGATGCAAAAGCACTTGGCTTGATTCAGGAAGGCTATAGCAATCCTGTCGATGCCGTGCAAGGTGCCGATCTGGTGGTTTTGGCTTTGCCGGTTCGCGCAACGCAAAAAGTACTGGAAATTATCCAGCCGTATCTGTCAGAAAAAACCATCATTACCGATGTCGGTAGCACCAAAGGCAATGTAGTCGATGCTGCAAAAGCGGTATATGGTGAAAACCTGCCAGAAGGTTTTGTACCGGGTCACCCAATTGCAGGTGCAGAACATACTGGTGTACATGCCGGTAAGGTTGATTTATTTGCCAACCATAAAGTCATTTTGACACCGCTTTCAAGTAGTGGCGACTGGGCCGTGGATAAACTGATTCAACTGTGGCAAGCTGCAAAAGCAGAAGTGATTTGCATGGATGTGGACAAGCATGATGAAGTGCTGGCCCATACTAGCCATCTTCCGCATTTAATGGCATTTAACCTGGTTGAGCAACTGGCCAACCGTGAAGATAATCTCGATATTTTCCGTTATGCTGCCGGGGGCTTCCGCGATTTTTCACGCATTGCCGCCAGTGATCCACAGATGTGGCATGACATCTTTTTTGCTAATAAAAAAGCGATTTTAAATGCGGTCGATGGTTTCGAGCTGCAACTGACTCAAATCCGTAAACTGATTGAAAATGAAGATTCCAAAGCATTGATAGGATTGCTTGAACATGCTCAAGCGGCACGTCAGCATTTCAATCATATGCTTTCTAAGAAACCTTTGATGGAGAACGATAAAGTGACACAACAATTTACCATTTTGCCGGGTGCTAAAAAATTCCAAGGTAAATTTACCGTGCCAGGTGACAAATCTGTGTCACACCGTTCCATCATGTTTGGTGCGATTGCAGAAGGTACTACGCATGTGACCGGTTTCTTGGAAGGTGAAGATGCATTGGCAACGCTTCAAGCATTCCGTGACATGGGCGTCAGCATTGAAGGGCCTAAAAATGGTGAAGTGACTATTCATGGCGTCGGTATGAATGGTTTGAAAGCACCTGCAAGTGCCTTATACATGGGTAACTCGGGTACATCAATGCGTCTGCTCGCCGGGATGTTGTGTGCACAAAAATTTGATTCTGTGATGACCGGTGATGCATCACTGTCTAAACGTCCAATGGAACGTATTGCCAAACCGTTACGTGAAATGGGTGCGCAGATTCAAACTACAGGTGAACGCGGTACACCGCCAGTATCAATTACCGGTAGCCAAAACCTGAAAGGTTTTCACTACGACTTACCTATGGCATCGGCTCAGGTGAAATCAGGTATTTTACTGGCAGGTCTTTGGGCAAATGGTGAAACTTCAGTGACAGAGCCAGAACCGACCCGTGATCACTCTGAGCGTATGCTTCGTGCATTCGGTTATGAGGTGAAAACGGAAGGTAACCGCATTTCATTGCAAGGTGGCGGCAAGTTGGTGGGTACCGATATTCAAGTGCCATCCGATATTTCATCTGCGGCGTTCTTTATGGTCGGTGCAGCCATTACCGAAGGTTCTGATGTTACCTTAGAAGCGGTAGGGATTAACCCGACGCGTACCGGTATTATTGAAATTCTGAAACAAATGGGTGCAGATTTAACGGTAGAAAACGAACGTATTGCTGGTGGTGAGCCAATTGCAGATATTCGTATCAAAGGATCGCGTACTTTAAAAGGTATTCATATGCCGGAAGATCAAGTGCCATTAGCCATTGATGAATTTCCGGCACTATTTATCGCGGCTGCATGTGCAGAAGGCCAAACCATTTTGACCGGTGCTGCTGAACTTCGCGTAAAAGAGTCAGACCGTATTCAAGTGATGGCTGATGGTTTGCAAACCATGGGTATCGACTGCACACCAACCGATGATGGCATCATCATTGAAGGTAAGGGTAAATCAGGTGACTGGTCTGCAATTTTCACTGGCGGTGAAATAGAATCCCATCATGACCATCGTATTGCCATGAGTTTTAGTATGGCAGGCTTGCGTACCTCAGGTGAAATCAAAATTGTTGGTACAGAAACGGTAGCCACCAGTTTCCCGACCTTCACTGAATTGACCAATCAAGCCGGATTAGAGATTCTAGTCAGTGAGTAATTAGTCTAATTTTGTATATTTGTTAGAAAACAGCCAAGCTTTTGCTTGGCTGTTTTGTTTTTATTGCTTATTCTAAAACCCTACAACAAGAATGCCTTTGGATAGAAAGATGAGAAAATTACAATTTACTGCAAACTGTGAAAAGCATAATCATATGTCGCACCAGTCCAACGATTGTCATGTGACTCAGGAATATGTCGCAGATCTTTTATCTAAAGAATTAGGGCAATATGGCTTTCAAACCTTGTCACAAAGTGGTGATCAGGTTGCGGTTAGTGTAGACAATCAATCCTTGCCTTTATCGGTCACTTGCCAGAGTCATGATGCAGAAGGGCATTTAGTCTGTGAAATTACTTCGTACCCAGATGAAGAGCAGGATTGGCTAGAGCGGATTACTGAACAAAGTTTATTGAACCAGTTGGCGCAAGCAGTTGAGAATACTTTGAAAGAAGATGAATCTTTTAGTGGGTTTGAATGGAAAGGTTAATTTAAGCTGAATTTTCAGTTTAAAAATTAAATGTGGCAGATATAGCTCAGGTGTGATATCTGCCACTTTTTTATTTGAGATCAACAGTATTAAAATTAATAATATAAAAATCAAGAATTTTTAGTAAAACTGATTATTAATATGATATTTTCATTGGCATTTTATTCCACCCGGAGCCAAGTTTGGCTGCGTCCAACGGCAGAAACCCCCATATAGCCGCGAAGAAATAATTTTTTCCCAGAAACATTCAGTTTACCTTTAAGTTTATAAATTTTCCCTGAGACAGGATCGAGAATTTTTCCATCTGTATAGTTAACTTGGTCGACAGACTTCAAGTTACTAATGACTTGCATGCCAATAATGGGCTGATTGGTATAGGGAGCAGGGCAGTTGGTACAAAATTCTTTTGGTGTATAGCCCTGGCGAGGAGTGGCTTTGAGTACCTTACCTGCGTATGTGCCATCGACTTGCTGCTCAATTTTAACCAAACCCTTGGCTTCCCCTGTTTTATCATCCATATAGCGCCAAACACCTTCAATATTTTGTGCCATAGCTGAAGAATAGAACAAGCTAAGCGCAATAATCCCAAAAATAGTTTTCATAATATCCCTTTAAAACAGCAATCAAATTTACGTCTAAACAGGAGCCTTATCCGACTCATGCAGTGATTATATTATTCATGGATTGTGTTATGAATTGCAATAAAGCTTAAATATTAAGCTGTTTAGCATTTTATTATATTATTGAAATAAAGGAAGTAATTTATTGAAAATAAGGGGAATAATAGCTTTTTTAAGAAATTTGTGAGATGTGTATGCAGTTGGGAGGAAGTTTCATATAAAATTTTTCTTTTAGACACTAAGAAAAAGACTCAGAAGTATTCTAAGTCTTTTTCCAATAAATAAATATCAGCATATGCCAAAATTGATTTGGCACGCAATAACACTGCTGAGTTGTTTATTAAGAGGTAGTTAAGCCACCAGATAGCGTGAAATCGCGATACGCAATTGCTTTAAATATCCAGTAAAAAAGTGGTTTGCACCCGGCAAAATCGTTAACAAATGGCGTTGTGGTTTTGCCCATTCAATCAAATCTGACAATAAAGTAACTTCATCGGCTTCCCCATGAATAAACAAAATATCGCCTTTGATAGCGGGGGTGACATAGTGACGTAAACCTGCCACGGTTGCTGTCGGTAAGCCGCATAAAATCAATTGTTTAGGCTTTATTTCATCTTGCAAACTGTGGTAGCTTTTCGCCATGACATGGGCACCAAAACTAAAGCCGCCGGCATAAAAAGGCAGATTGATATGCTTGTTGCGAATTTGTTTAATGGTTTCTAGAACATCATCAGTTTCGCCAAAACCTTCATCATGCAAGCCTTCACTTTGGCCTGAACCACGGAAACTAGGACGATACACAATACAACCGCGTTCAAGAAACATTTGAGCAAGAAGTGTGGGGACCTTATGCTGCGGCGTTCCGCCCTGCAATGGGTGGGGATGACATACAATCGCGAATCCTTTCACTTCACCCTGAGGATAATCAACAAAAATTTCAAGTTGACCAGCAGGACCTTGAATGAAAATTTGCTCGGACATATAACAACCGATGAATAACAGGAGAATGAGGTATTTTACCGATAATGTTCAGTAAAAACACAGATTGGAAATAAAATAAGTCTACTGTTATAGTCTGTTTAATTATTTTTTGATCAGGTTGTTTATGCTCGCCCTAGTTTCTCCTGCCAAGACTTTAGATTATGAATCTGCATTACCCACTGATACGTATACCTTACCAAGATTGCTGGAACATTCACAAGAACTTATAGACGTAAGTCGTAAACTGACTGCTGCAGATTTATCCAGTTTAATGAGCGTGAGTGAAAAAATTGCCAAATTGAATGTTGAACGCTTCAATGACTGGCAATCTGAGTTAAACTTTTCTAACTCACGTCAGGCTTTATTTGCCTTTAAAGGAGATGTGTATACCGGTTTAGATGCCTATAATCTGAATGAGCAACATATTGAATTTGCACAAAATCATTTGCGTATGTTGTCTGGGCTTTATGGTTTATTGCGTCCTTTAGACTTGATGATGCCGTATCGTTTAGAAATGGGCACCAAATTGAACAATCCGCGTGGTCATAACTTGTATCAATTCTGGGGCGATCGAATTACCCACTTAATCAATGATGATCTAGAGCAGGCGAATTCGGAATTATTGGTGAATATTGCATCTGATGAATATTATAAATCGATCATTGAACGCAAAGTTAAGGCCGAAATTATTAAGCCAGTTTTTCTTGATCAAAAAAATGGAAAATACAAAGTCATTAGTTTTTATGCCAAAAAAGCACGTGGTTTGATGGCGCGATATATTATCGAAAACCAGTTAAATCAGGCAGAAGACTTAAAAGCATTTAATAGCGAAGGTTATTATTTTGATGCTGAAAGTTCACTCAACGGTGAATTGGTATTTAAGCGTGATAAACAACCGGCGGCTTAAGTTTGTTTGGGTTAGTCATAAAAATCCTGAAACTGATCGGGATTTTTTGGTTTAGAAATAACGTATTTAATTATTAAATATGGATATTAAAGTAAAAAAGATGATTTTAAAAGTGTGATTTTAATCACACTTTATTGTGGTTATTTGTTATGATGATGAAAAGCTTTCTAAATAATAAAATTTTCTTATGAATAAGTTATTAATTTCCATCATCATTTTTGCCGTGATAGTGCTCGGATATTGGGTCTATCAGGATTCGGAAATGAAAAAAAAGAAAGAAGTTAATCAGCTGATGCAGGATGCCCATCAGTCATTCAATATTGTCGATGCCCCTCTCCATAATCTTATTCTTAATAATGACAGTGAACCCGTTTCAGTTCATTCTTCAGCTCACTTTACTGCTAAATCCAGTTAACTTTAGTCGTTAAATGCTGATTAATAAATTTAAAACGATAGATATCTTGTTGAACTTTATAGAATAATAAATTTTAGAAACAATAAAAAATCATTGTGCTATAATTTGCCGCGACCATAATTAAATCATTCTATTTATTTTTTTAAGTATATGATTTATTTGAAACAAGTAGAGCTGCATAACATTTATGCAGCTTTTTTGTTTTACAGTTTTTGTCATCTGGCTGTTTTATACCCGATGAAAAGTTGTTCAATCTACTTGTTTTAAAATTAAAATATGGCATATCAATTGCTTGGATATCTATAAAATTAATGATGATTCAATTTAGCAGATCATTAATTTTATAGCGTGCTGACAGCATAAAGTTTACTTACCGGGGTAAAGTCATGACGACTCCTAATCCATCTTCAGAGAATATGCTTGAACGCTTATTTAAGTTAAGCGAAAACAAAACCAGTTTTCGTACAGAAGTTCTTGCAGGTGTAACCACTTTCCTAACGATGTGTTACATCATTATTGTCAATCCAATGATTTTGTCCGAAACAGGCATGGATCATGGAGCTGTTTTTGTTGCAACCTGTCTGGCAGCCGCAATCGGTTGTTTGGTGATGGGACTTATTGCAAATTATCCAATTGCACTCGCGCCGGGTATGGGTTTGAATGCTTACTTTACCTATTCAGTATGTATGGGGATGGGCGTGCCTTGGCAAACTGCACTTGCTGCGGTATTTGTTTCAGGCTTGGTATTCATTGCCATCAGCATGTTTAAAATTCGTGAAGCCATTGTCAATGCGATACCAATGTCATTAAAACTGGCAATTGGTGGCGGTATTGGTATGTTCCTTGCGCTGGTTGCCTTAAAAAATGCCGGTATTATTGTTGATAACCCTGCAACCTTAGTCGGTTTGGGTGATTTAAAACAACCTTCAGTACTTCTGGCTTTGCTTGGCTTCTTAATGGTTGTAGTAATGCACCAGTTTAAGGTGCGTGGCGCAATTATTATTAGTATTTTAGTGATTACTGCCATTGCTACAGCATTGGGTTATAACCAGTTCCAAGGTGTGGTAGGACAAATTCCATCTCTTGCTCCAACATTCTTGCAAATGGACTTTGAAGGTTTGTTTACTGCAAGCCTGGTCGGAGTCATTTTTGTATTTTTCCTGGTCGATTTGTTCGACTCAACAGGAACTTTGGTGGGTGTATCGCACCGTGCAGGTTTATTAAAAGATGGCAAATTACCGCGTTTGAAAAAAGCACTGTTTGCGGACTCAACAGCAATTGTTGCAGGTGCGGCACTCGGTACATCTTCAACAACGCCTTATATTGAGTCATCTGCTGGTGTTGCGGCAGGTGGTCGTACTGGCTTAACAGCGGTTGTAGTGGGCATTATGTTCTTGTTATGCCTGTTTTTAGCACCACTTGCGCAGTCAGTGCCAAGTTTTGCTACAGCACCTGCATTGCTATTTGTCGGTGTATTGATGATTCAGGGTATCGTTCATATTGAATGGGATGATATTACTGAAGCAGTACCTGCGTTTTTGACCATTGTATTTATGCCATTTGCTTATTCAATTGCAGATGGTATTGCAATGGGGTTCATCAGCTATGCGTTGATCAAACTATTTACAGGTAAAGCGAAAACTGTTCCATATATGGTATGGATTGTTGCTGCACTTTGGGCATTGAAATTTGCTGCATTTGGTGGCTAACTCACCAAATTCACAGTAGGGTGTAAACTCAAGTTTGCACCCTTTTTTATTTTTTGAAAAAAGTTTTATAAGGATAAAATATGAATCAGATTGAGCTTATCCAAGCGCTGCCAAAAGCAGAGTTACATGTACATATTGAAGGGACTTTTGAGCCTGAACTGATGTTCGCCATTGCTCAACGTAACCATATTGATATTCCGTATAAATCTGTAGATGAAGTGAAGCAGGCCTATAATTTCCATAACCTGCAATCGTTCCTCGATATTTATTATGCAGGTGCAAATGTTTTGGTGGTCGAACAAGACTTTTATGATCTGGCGATGGCATATTTTGAAAAGTGCGCTGCAGATAAAGTCGTGCATACTGAAATGTTCTTCGATCCACAAACACATACTGATCGTGGGATTGCATTTGCAGTAGTCATCAATGGTTTGCAACGTGCCTGTGATGAGGCAAAAGCAAAATTCGGCATTACATCGCATTTAATTATGTGTTTCTTGCGCCATCTAAGTGAAGAAGCGGCATTTAAAACCTTAGAACAAGCTTTGCCATTTAAAGATCAAATTATTGCTGTAGGGCTGGATTCAAGCGAAGTAGGGTATCCACCTGCTAAATTTGAACGAGTATTTGCCAAAGCACGTGAAGAAGGCTTTTTAGTGGTGGCGCATGCCGGTGAAGAAGGTCCAGCTGAATACGTTTGGGAGGCTTTAGATCTGCTTAAAGTAAATCGAGTGGATCATGGGGTACGTTCAGAAGAAGATCCAAAACTAATGCAACGTTTAATTGCTGAAAAAATGCCTTTAACGGTGTGTCCTTTAAGTAACTTAAAGCTTTGCGTCGTCGATGATATGGCAAAACATAATATCCGTCGTTTATTGCAACAAGGTGTGCATGTAACTGTAAATTCAGATGACCCATCATATTTTGGTGGATATATGAACGACAACTTTATTGCGATTGCTGAAGCTTTAGATTTATCCAATAATGAACTGAAGCAATTGGCTAAAAATTCGTTCGAAGCATCATTTATTTCTGATGCAGAAAAACAAAAATGGTTTCAACAGATTGATGCTTTGGCCTAATCTTTTCTTTTAAAAAGTACTTCAAGATTGAGTAGATTTATTCATTAATCTGCTCAATTATTATGTAAAGAATATTGCGTGTAAAGCGTTAGGTTATATTTTGAAAAAGAGTCTTTGCTGGATAGTTGTTATTGCTTTGTTGATTGGTTCTGTAGCAGTTTTTGCAATGGATAAAAACTCTACTTTAACCCAGAAAATGTTAAAGCCAGTGGTAGAGCAGGCATGTAAAAGTGAATTGAATGATTCAAAAATCTGGCAATCAGCTGCCTTATTTATGAGTATGGAGCGTCAAAGTTCTGTGCAAAGACAAATCTGTGGTTGTGTCAGTGACAATGCGCTGAATGATGTGTCTGCGAAAGATTTGGCGATGGCATCCGTCAGCGAAGCTGCAAAAGATAGTCTGATTAAACAAGCCGTTTTAAATAGCGTGAAGGGTTGTGCTCAAGCAGCCCTGAAATAAGCTTGAACACAAGAAAAAGCCGCATCTGTGAAAAGAATGCGGCTTTTTTTATTGAATGTGTCTAGTCCTGAAATAGGTTTACTATTTTTCTTGTCGCATCATACTGCGTAAAATATTGTCTTTATCTATAAAATGATGTTTTAACGCAGCGGCAATATGACCTATCACCAGAAAACCGGCAAACCACGACAAATAAATATGTACAGGCTTAACAATGGCTAAAAGTTCGGGATTATCTTGAACAAGACGCGGGATTTCAAATAAATATAAAACAGGTGCAGGATGTCCGGCACTCCAGCTAAACAAACAACCGGTAATCGGTAACGCAAGCAACATTAAATATAAAGCCAAATGCCCAAGATGTGCCAAAATTTTCATGAATGGCGACATAGTGTCTGGCAGTTGTGGAACAGGATGGGTATAGCGCCAAAACAGACGAATCAATACCAGAAATATAATTGTTGTCGCGATGTTCTTATGTAAGGTGATGACTTGACCTTTAAAACTACCATCCACATCATAGCTTAAAAAATTTCCGCTATAAAAACCAATTAACCATGCGGCAATAAAAATAATAGCCATCAGCCAATGAAGCATTTGGGCTGTACGCGTATAGTATGGTGAAGTGTTTGTCATGTTATACCAACATGTAATTTATAAGTGTGCGTATCCTAATCAAATAACATATTTAAAAAAATGGGGAAGATGGAACGAAGCGTATAATTCTTGCAACGCTGAAAGCTGCATGGTTTTTAGACAGACAAGCCGCACATGGAAAATTCATTTGAAATATAGATTTCTTCTAGGGGAAAGTTTCGGCAGAATATGCCCAACAGATTTTATAACAAAGGATTTAACTGTGAAAAAATTAATTGCTGTGCTTGCACCTTTAACTTTAGCTCTTAGTGCATGTATGTCAACTGGCACAACGACAGGTACAGCGGGTGCAACAGGTACGCAATCCGCAACTCAGCAACTGGGTAATGCTGCACTTAAAATTGCCATCAATGCAAAATGTACAACTGAGTTGAATAATATTGCGGCATGGCAAACGGCCACTAAATTGATGACTGCAACTCAAAAACAAAATATTCAATCTGAAATTTGTGGTTGCGTTAGTGAAAAAGCACCGCAAAGTGTAACAGCGGTAGATTTGGCAACCGCAGCAATTGATCCGGCGGCACGTAATACCATTGTTTCAAATGCAGTGACTAAAACAATTAATGCCTGTGTTGCGGAAGCAGTGCAATAATCGTTAATAAAGTAATAAATAGGCTGACTTGTTCAGCCTCTTTTTTTAGGTAGGCAGACAAATTATGAAAATTGCTGGTGCAGATGAAGCAGGACGTGGTCCACTTGTAGGTTCAGTTGTTGCAGCTGCAGTCATTTTAGATCCCAATAATCCTATTGAGGGCTTAAATGATTCAAAAAAACTCACTGAAAAAAAACGTGAAAAGTTATTTGTAGAAATACAGGAGAAAGCCTTGGCTTGGGCTATTGCTGAAGCAAGTCATAAAGAAATTGATGAGATTAATATTCTTCAGGCATCATTATTGGCTATGCGTCGCGCTGTAGAGGCTTTAAGCATTCAACCTGAACATGTACTGGTGGATGGTAATAAAGTTCCACTAGGATTAATGATGAGCTGTGATGCAATAGTGGGTGGCGATGCCTTACATGCAGAAATTTCAGCTGCCAGCATTTTAGCCAAAGTCACGCGTGATCATCAGATGGTAGAACTTGATCAGCAGTATCCGCACTTTGGTTTCGCTAAACATAAAGGTTATCCAACCAAAGCCCATTTTGAGGCGATTGAGCAACATGGTGTTATTGATCAGCATCGTCGCAGTTATGCGCCAGTGAAAAAAGCCCTGGCTTTGCTTGAACAAAACTAAAAACGAATAGCCAGATAAATTTAAAGCGGCTTATGTAAGCCGCTTTAGGGAAAAAACATTTAATTTTTAACGATTAAAGTCATTCTGGGTATTCTGTGGGAAATTATCTTCTTCAAAAGAAGGTTGATAATCTTGATCGAGATGTTGAAGATGTTCGTGCATAGCGCGTTCATGTTGAATTCGTTGGTAAATTTCTTCACGATGAACGGATACTTCTTTTGGAGCATTTACGCCAATACGAACTTGATTTCCTTTAACACCAAGTACAGTTACACTGACCTGGTCCCCAATCATTAATGTTTCTCCGACACGTCTAGTCAGAATCAGCATGTTTATCTCCTTGCAAAATGCTAAACCTGCAATTGATCTAAAATGTAAAAACCACAACCTTAAATATCAAAGAAAATTTTAACAAAGCAATGTGACAAACTTCGTCCTATATACCTTTTTGTTAAAATTTTCTTAAAAGCACAGGGCTAATATAACAGAGCCACTATAAGAAAAACTATAGTGGCTCTGTTTTTTTCTACTTTTTTAAAAAGTGTCTAACAATGACAATTTTTGACATCTTTTCCGATATTATGTACGTACGCTTGATTCGCCATGTTCACGGTCTAAACCGAAAGCAGTGTGAAGGGTACGTACAGCAAGCTCTAAGTAGTTTTCTTCGATGATCACGGAAATCTTAATTTCTGAGGTGGAGATCATCAAAATATTAATGCCTTCCTCAGCTAGAGCAGTAAACATTTTACTTGCCACGCCAGCATGTGAACGCATACCAACACCCACAATCGATACTTTTACGATATCTGAGCGAGTTGCAACTTCACGTGCACCAATTTTTTTCGCGGTATCTTCAAGAATTGTTTTGGCTTTGGTTAATTCACTACGGTTCACTGTAAATGTGAAATCGGTTGTACCGTCTTCTTCAACGTTTTGGATAATCATATCCACTTCAACGTTGGCATCACCAATTGGACATAAGATTTTAGCTGCAATACCTGGTTCATCAGGTACACCTAGGATCGTTAATTTTGCTTCGTCACGGTTAAATGCGATACCAGAGATAATTGGCTGTTCCATGTTGTCTTCCAATTCAGTAGTAATAAGAGTGCCGACGTTTTGTTTAAAGTCTTCGTCAAATGCGCCATCATTGTCATTATCAAAACTTGATAATACACGTAAAGGCACTTGGTATTTACCAGCAAATTCAACTGAACGAATTTGAAGAACTTTAGAACCTAAAGATGCCATTTCAAGCATTTCTTCAAAAGAAATACGATCAACTTTTTTTGCTTTAGGTGCAACACGAGGGTCAGTGGTATAAACACCATCTACATCTGTGTAAATTTGACATTCATCTGCTTTGAGTGCAGCAGCAAGTGCAACACCGGAAGTGTCTGAACCACCACGACCTAAAGTGGTGGTATTGCCTTGTTCATCAAAGCCTTGGAAGCCAGCAACAACCAGCACGCGACCTGCATCTAGATTTTCAGTTAAAACATCAGTATCAATGGCTTCGATACGCGCTTTAGTGAATGCACTGTCAGTTTTAATGCCAACCTGGCGACCAGTGAGCGACTTTGCTTCAACACCGATAGAGTTAAGTGCCATCGCTAACATGGAAATCGTAACCTGTTCACCTGTAGAGACCATTTGGTCAAGTTCACGCGGATCAGGAATTTCGGTAATGGCCTTCGCTAAAGCAAGTAGGCGATTGGTTTCGCCACTCATTGCTGAAACTACGACCACTACCTTGTGGCCATGGTCATGCCAGCGCTTTACACGACGAGCAACATTTAAAATGCGCTCCGGAGTACCCATAGAGGTACCGCCATATTTTTGAACGATTAATGCCATAGTTGTTCCATAAAAGCCATGACCCTGATATAGCTATCAGGGTCCGTTACACAAAAAGTGAAGTCTTATTTTGCCTCAAGCCAGGCAGTTAAATCTACCATCACTGTTGCAAACTTCTCGTTAAGTGGCGCGCCACCTTGTGCCAAGTCAGGTTTACCACCGCCTTTACCACCGAGTTCGGTAGCCAAGTGTTTGATGATGTCACCTGCTTTAATGTTGGCAGTAAAATCCTTTGCAACAGAGGCAATAAGGCTAATTTTGTCGCCTTCTACCCCCGCAAGCACGATCACTGCATTGTCTAATTTAGATTTCACACCGTCATGCAGGTTGCGAAGTGATTTCGCATCCATGTTTTGTACAGTGGTAATCAATGTCGAACGACCGGCAATAGTTTGAACTTGGCTTAAAAGTTCAGCTGCCTGGAAGTTCGCAAGTTTTTGATTCAATTGTTCAATTTGTTTTTGCAGTTGATGTGCAGTGTCTACTACAGCTTCAACTTTTTCTACCGTTTGATGATTTTGTGCTTTTAATAAACTGTTGATGTATTGAACATCACGATCAGTTTTTTGCACCATTTCAACTGCTTTAGTACCTGTTACCGCTTCAATACGACGTATACCTGCTGCCACACCACCTTCAGAAGTGATTTTGAACAAGCCGATATCACCGGTACGTTTCACATGGATACCACCACATAGTTCGATCGAGAAGTTTTTCTCCTCAATGATTGAACCCATGGACAATACACGTACTTCGTCACCGTATTTTTCACCAAACAACATCATCGCGCCTTTTTCTTTGGCGGATTCAATGTCCAAAAGTTCAGTGGATACTGCAGTATTGGTAATCACTTCTGCATTTACCAAGCGTTCTACTTGCTGAAGCTGTTCGAACGTAACCGGTTGGTCGTTGGCAAAGTCAAAACGTAAAATGTCGCTGGCAACCAATGAGCCTTTTTGTTGTACATGTGAACCCAACACTTGACGAAGCGCAGCATGTAAAAGGTGAGTTGCCGAGTGATTACGTGCGGTTGCAGCGCGGATATCTGCTTTTACAATTGCTTCAACAGACTGGGTCGCTTTTAAGCTACCCATGGTCACGATACCTTGGTGTACAAATGCAGCACCTGATTTCTTGGTATCTTGAACTTCGAAAATACCGGTATCATTTTTAAAGATCCCTGTATCACCGATTTGACCACCGCTTTCTGCATAGAAAGGGGTCTGATTGAGTACGATTAAAGCTTCATCACCTTCAACCACTTCTTCAGCTTGTTCGCCATCCTTATAGATTGCAACAATTTGACCCTGACCTTGAGTTGCGTCATAGCCTTCGAATTGAGTTTCGCTGTCGACATTTACAATCGAGTTGTAGTCAATTGCAAATTTACCTGCATCACGTGCACGTTGACGCTGTGCAGCCATCTCTACTTCAAAGCCAGCTTCATCAATGCTTAAATCACGTTCACGCGCGATATCCGCAGTTAAGTCCGTCGGGAAGCCGTAAGTGTCATACAGTTTAAATACGGTTTCACCTGGAATCACGTTACCTTTCAAGTTAGCTAATTCGCCTTCAAGCAATTTCAAACCTTGCTCTAAAGTTTTCGCAAATTGCTCTTCTTCTTTCAGTAATTGTGCTTCGATGCGTGCTTGTTGCGCGTCAAGTTCAGGATAAGCTTCGCCCATCACTTCAATCAAAGGTTGCAACATTTTATGGAAGAATGAACCAGTTGCACCGAGTTTGTTACCATGACGCACTGCACGACGAATAATACGACGCAGTACATAGCCACGGCCTTCGTTAGAAGGATTTACCCCGTCAGCAATCAGGAAGCAACATGAACGTGCGTGATCCGCTACAACTTTTAAAGACGCAGGATATTGAACCGGCGTGTTTTTCTCAGCTGCTTCAGCTTCAATGGCAGTGGTATCCATGCCAATAATTTCTGCAGCTGATTTGAGTAGGTGTTGGAATAAGTCGATTTCGTAGTTTGAGTTTACGTGTTGTAAAACTGCAGAAATACGTTCCAAGCCCATACCGGTATCTACAGAAGGTGCTGGAAGAGGGTGCAATACGCCATCTGCAGTACGGTTGAACTGCATGAATACGTTGTTCCAGATTTCAATGAAACGGTCGCCATCTTCTTCTGGTGTGCCTGGTAAGCCACCCCAGATATGGTCGCCATGGTCAAAGAAAATTTCAGAACATGGACCACAAGGACCGGTGTCGCCCATTGCCCAGAAGTTATCTGATGCGTATTTTTCGCCTTTGTTATCACCAATACGGATAATACGGCTGGCATCTAGACCAATTTCTTTGTTCCAGATGTCAAAAGCTTCATCATCGGTGTGATAAACAGTGGCATAGAGTTTATCTTTAGGAAGGGCTAACCATTCGTCGCCCGTCAGGAATTCCCAGGCAAATTTAATGGCATCACGTTTAAAGTAATCACCAAACGAGAAGTTGCCCAACATTTCAAAGAAGGTGTGGTGACGTGCGGTATAACCGACATTGTCTAAGTCGTTGTGTTTACCACCGGCACGTACACACTTTTGTGACGATGTCGCGCGAACATAATCACGTTTTTCCAAGCCCAGGAAGCAGTCTTTAAACTGGTTCATCCCGGCATTGGTAAACAATAAAGTCGGGTCGTTGGCGGGTACAAGTGAACTCGACGCGACACGTGTATGCCCTTGCGATTCAAAGTAACGCAAAAATGCTTCACGAATTTCAGCTGATGTCATAAAACGAGTACTCACAACCAAGTCACTCCATATTTCGTATTGGCTAGAAGTATACCGAGCATTTTCATAGAAGATGAACTGCCCCAATACACCGGGCTTAAAAATTTAAAACGCCAAATTATAACGGAAAAAGCTGCATGCACCAATCACTTTAAGGCGAATTAATGACAATTCTATGTATTTGCGGTACAGGCATCTTGAGGTAAATCCAAGTGTTAATTTATATCATCAAATTGCCATTAAAGTTTAACGAATACTTGAATGAATATTTTAGCTTGCTTTTTCTGATGCTGATTTGTGATAAAACCACTTTATTAAGTGCCATATAATGTGGTTGACGTTACTGTATTAAATAAAGATTCGTGAAGAAATGGTATCGGATTTCGGTCGAAATCCATTAACATAGCCTGTGTTTACATCTCCTCAAGAATTAAGGATATCTGATGCAACGAGTAGCCATTAATGGTTTCGGGCGAATTGGTCGTAATGTGTTACGTGCCTGGTTTGAAAATCCCAAGGATTTTCATTTTAATATTGTTGCGATTAATGATGTTGCAGATGTAGAGACTTTAGTTCATTTGTTTAAGTACGATACTACCCACGGACGCTTTAAAGGCAAAGTCGAAGTTTCGCTGGAAAATGAACAGATTTTTTTGCATATTTCAGCGGGTTTGGCGCAATTAAAAGTACAGGTGTTTTGTCAGGAACAACCTGAACTCTTGCCTTGGGGTGATTTAAATATTGATGTGGTACTTGAATGTACGGGTTTGTTCCGTTCACGTGAAGCGGCAACCAGACATGTAACAGCAGGGGCGAAACGGGTCATTATTGGTGCTGCACCTTTTGACAGTGTGGATGCAGCCATTGTGTATGGAGTCAATCATCATGAAGTTAAAGCAACGGATCAAATTATTTCCAGCGTGTCCTGTACTACGCAAGCCTTGGTTCCTTTAGTTAAAATCATTGATGATGCTTTTGGAATTAATACCGCTTTAATGACAGAAATTCATGCAGTAACGGCTGATCAATCGGTACTGGATCATGCACATCGTGACTTGCGTCGTGCACGGGCTTCGGGGCAAAATATTATTCCAACCACATCTTCAGCATTAGGTGCATTAAAACGTGTAATGCCAAAAATGGAAGACCGGATTGATGGTTATTCCATTCGTGTACCCACCATTAATGTCGCTGCTATTGATTTAACTTTTGTTGCCCAATCGCATGTCACAGTGCACAAAATTAATGAGGTTTTGGTCAAGTCGGCACGCTATGATTATGCTGAAATTATGGATGTGACAGACGAAGCTTTAGTATCGTCTGATTTTAATCATTCACCGTATTCTTTAATTGTAGATTTAAGCCAAACCATGGTGGTTGGACATCAAGCGAAAGTATTTGCCTGGTATGATAATGAGTGGGGTTATGCCAATCGTTTGCTGGACTTATGCGAGTCATTTAGCCGATAAAATGGGACAGATCTTGCTTTAAAAGCTAGTTGTGGAATAGCTTCTTTAATTTTATTGCCTTTAAAAAATGAGCGAATTTTACAGCGCAAGGGTGTAAGGTGAGATCTGTAGCTCAATTATTATTAATTTGTTCGAATGATCGGTAAATTGTTGAGTAAATATCTTGCTTTCAGTAGGATAAATAGACTGCCACGAAGTTCTATTTTATGTTGTAAATTATGATCAGGGGCAGCGATTACCGACCAAAACTCGGCTCATAATAATGCTTATAATAAATATAAAACCGAGCACGGTTAATTTTATAATAATTTTTAATTACTATATGAAAATTATAAGCTTTTAAATTTGAATTTTTCGATTCATGGCAAAGATAAGTCATGAATTCATAACGTGAGCGGCGCACCTATGTTGATATTTGTTTGGGGATTTATTCTCCTTTTAGCTATAGCAGTGATCTTTTTGATTTGGGCGCAATTTACCAATCAGGGTGCTGCACTCAGTGAAATCCAACTAAATCAGCAACTCGAAAAAAAAGTGATCCATTTAGAAGAAAATCTCAAAAAAACCTTGGAAATTATGCAGGACTTAGCCAAAAAAATGCATATTCAGCAAGAAGTGATTGATAAAACCACAACCAAGCTGAGCCAGGTAGAGTTGCAAAATGCCGAATTGGTCGGTTTATTGACAAAGGCAGTTAATTCCTCGGATCGCCCCTCCATATAATTTCATTCTTTGAAGTTAGATAACAGTCGACTGGTTTGTAGATGCGATTCAGGATATGCCATGAAGTCATGGAATGTCAGTTGATGGCAGGGGATTGTGACTTTTTCTTATGAATTGTAGTGGCTATTTGGATGCATACCGTAAGTTTGAGATTTATCATTTAAATAAAATTTCAGGTCTGCAAAATATGAAAACTGAAATTCCATTACAAAAGATTGAACCAACCACTAAATTGCCTTTGAGGTGATAATAAAATAATAAACAGTTTTAGAGTCATCTTTGAGCGTTATAGCCGCTTTGAATGAAGTGAAGTATTTTTGTCTGATTAAACAATAAGTATTCCGCTATTTTTTGTGAAAAAGTCAGATGCACAGCTAAAACTATCGTGCTAGACTAGGAGAAATCGGGTGTGCTCCCGATTTTTTTATGCGGATAACTTCCGCTCTGACAGAATTTAGGTTTACAACATGCCCATTTCAGAGACATGGTTATTACCTGATGGTGTAGCTGATGTATTACCAGAACAGGCGCAAGTGATTGAAACTTTGCGTCGTAACGCACTAGATTTCCTCGCATCTCGAGGTTATCAATTGGTGTACACGCCATTTATTGAATACATCGAATCTCTATCTTCTCTTTCAGAATCGAATCAAGATTTAGACTTAGCCACTTTTAAAGTCATCGATCAATTATCAGGTCGTTTACTTGGTGTGCGTGCCGATATGACACCACAAGTGGCTCGTATTGATGCGCATGTACATCCAGTCGAAGGCGTGGCGCGTTATTGCTACGCTGGCACGGTTTTACACACTAAACCTCAAGGGTTTAATACCACACGTGCACCCCTGCAATTAGGTGCGGAGCTTTTCGGTTCAGACAGTATTGATGCAGACGTTGAAATGGTTGACGTTATGCTGAGTCTGATCGAAACGGCGGGCTTGGCAGATGGGATCCATCTGGATTTGGGTCATGTCGGTCTATTCCGTAGTTTAGTGAAACATGCGGGTTTGACCAAAGCTGTTGAAAGTCGTCTTTCAGACCTTTATCAACGTAAAGCCTTACCTGAACTTGCAGAATTTACCCAAGAATTAAAATTTGGTGCAGATTTTTATACCCTAGGTCGTTATTCAAGTGACCTGGATGCATTACAAGCCAATTTAAGTGCTGAAATTTTTGCCGATGAAGCATTCAAGCAAGCATTTGAGGCTTTGAAAACGACACAAGTCGAGATTCAGTTACGTTGGCCAAATCTGCATATTGGTATAGATGTTGTAGAGTTGCGCTCATACCATTATCACACTGGTCTAATGTATGCAGTATATGCACCAAACCGTGCAGCACCACTGGCTCAAGGTGGACGTTATGATGGGATTGGTGAGCATTTTGGTCGTGCACGTCCTGCTACCGGTTTTTCGTGCGACTTATATGCCTTAAGCGCAGGTCAATTTAAAGATTTAAATGTAGTTGTTGCACCGAAGGGTACAGACGCAGATTTGCTTAAGGCAATTTCAAATGCGCGTACACAAGGCTTTGGTGTAATTCAATTACTCGGCAACGACAGTTTAAACTCGGTACCGCATGCAACGCATCAATTGGTGAATGTGGCAGGTGAGTGGACAGTCGAAAAGATTTAATGATGTGAATTGGTATGATTAACTAATTCAAGTTTTCAATTTTAACAGCATGATGCAATGAGGCTATTATGGGCAAGAATGTTGTGGTACTTGGTACCCAATGGGGCGACGAAGGTAAAGGTAAAATCGTTGACCTGCTCACAGATCAAGCGGCTGCGGTAGTTCGTTACCAAGGCGGACACAATGCAGGTCATACACTTGTGGTTGGTGGTAAGAAAACTGTATTACACCTCATTCCATCTGGTATTTTACGTGAAAACGTATTGTGCTTAATTGGTAACGGTGTGGTTCTTTCTCCTGAAGCACTTATTAAAGAGATGGATATTCTTGAAAAAGAAGGTGTTCCAGTTAAAGAGCGTCTACGCATCTCTCCAAACTGTCCGTTAATTTTGCCGAACCACATTGCACTTGACCAAGCGCGTGAGAAGAAACGTGGCAATGCGAAAATCGGTACTACGGGTCGTGGTATTGGTCCAGCCTATGAAGACAAAGTTGCACGCCGTGCAATCCGTGTTGCGGACCTTGTTCGTGGTGGTGAGCATCTTAAAGCTCAGCTTGCTGAACTTCTGGATTACCATAACTTCCAGTTAACTCAATACTATGGTGTTGAAGCGGTTAAATTAGAAGATGTGCTGGCACTTTGCGACCAATGGCGTGAAGTCGTTACTCCACTGGTTGTGGACGTAACTACGGAATTGCACAATTACCGTAAAAACGGTGACAACATTATGTTTGAAGGCGCGCAAGGTTCACTCCTTGATGTAGACCACGGTACGTACCCGTATGTAACATCTTCAAACACAACTGCTGGTGGCGTAAGCTCAGGTTCAGGTCTTGGTCCTTTGCATCTTGACTATGTACTAGGCATTACCAAAGCTTATACAACGCGTGTAGGTGCGGGTCCATTCCCAACGGAATTGGTTTACGATGCTGCAAATGACACAGGCGACCAAATTGGTAAACATTTGGGTACGATTGGTCATGAGTTTGGTGCTTCAACTGGTCGTCAACGCCGTTGTGGTTGGTTCGATGCTGAAATTTTACGTCGTTCAGTAGATGTAAACTCACTTTCAGGTATTTGCTTAACTAAACTTGACGTTCTTGATGGTTTAGAAGAAGTAAAAATCTGTGTGGGTTACGAAGCGGCAGATTCTGGTTGTGTAGGTTCTTCTGATGCGCTTGCATTTGAAACTTTAAAACCAATTTATGAATCTATGCCAGGTTGGTCTGAGTCTACAGTGGGTGCAACTGATGTTGCTCAATTACCTGCGAATGCGATTGCTTATGTAAAACGTATTGAACAGTTGATTGAATGTCCAATTGATATCATTTCAACAGGTCCTGACCGTGCAGAAACAATTGTACTGCGTCATCCGTTTGATGCTTAATTTAAAGTATTGAAATAGATCAAAAAAGCCTCGCTAAATACGAGGCTTTTTTGTATGAATTATTTCGAAATATATGAGGCAAACCAGTGAGCTAATGCTGATGAGCTGAGAGGTTTTACTGTTTAAATTTAGTTTTGCCTTACGCTGTAAGCAAAGCATGGTTTTGTTCTTGCTCAAGTTGCGAATGATGTTTTTGCTTATCAAATAAAAGGATGAATCCAAAAAATGTCAGTCAATTTCTTAAATAGCAGGCATTAAATTGATGAGGGAAATTTTGCCAAGACTAAAGTTGCATCAGAGAAGACTGTTTAAATAGCTGGTGCTTGTTAGAATACCCCTCATAAGATAAATGAAAGGTTATGCTAGATGCATAAAAATATTTCAGGAACAATATTTTATTCCTTACTATTTGCTATGGGCGGAGCACCGACTATTGCGATGCTGATCATTCAGGCACAAACGCAAGATCCCAATATTATCTATAATGCATTTATTGGTTTAAGTGTAATTATTGCCTGCATTTTAGTTCCATTAATTCTCATACAAAATGCTATTTTATTTTTTAAAAGAAAAAATGAGCAGCTTGAACAAAAAATTAAACCATTATGCCAAGTATATTTGGTTTTGAATTTTTTATGTCTTATTTATTGGCTTAGTTTTCAGTTTCTTAAATAACTACAGTTACATAAATGATATGAATATGGATGGAATAATAATTTAAAGCTTATCTATTATTGCCCTATAATCTGCTTAAAACTGATATCTGTTTTCAAGGTGGAGATTATTATAATGAATAGCAAACTCGTTTTAAGTTTGTGTGCAGCTAGTGTGATTACTATTTCAGGTTGTACTACTGTAGCAGAAATGGCAGGGGCGGATTCATCGACATTAAATGTAGCGGCAGCACAAGGCTTTAATAAAACAGTTCAGGAAGCGAGTGCCAATAAAACCTTAGATACAACTTCAGCGACTTATAAACGCATTAATGCGGTATTTTTACGTTTAAAACCTTATGGCGATCAGATCAATCAAACAGGTCAAAAGTTTGACTGGAAACTGGCTGTTCTAAAATCGGATCAGGTGAATGCGTATGTAGCACCGGGTGGTAAAGTGGTGTTCTATACTGGTATCGTGAATAAATTAAACCTGACTGATGCAGAAATTGCGGCAGTCATGGGTCACGAAATGGTGCATGCTTTAGAGGAACACTCTAAAAATAAAATTGGTCAACAAGCATTAACTGACTTGGCTTTAAGCATTGGCCTAAGCGCTGCGGGAAGTAATGTGGGTCAGTTGGGCAGTGCGGCTGCTCAGTTGGGCGCGCAAGTGGGCGTAGGTTTGCCATATTCGCGTAGTCTGGAAAGCCGTGCAGATCAAGGCGGTTTAATGCTGATGGCGCGTGCTGGTTATAACCCACAAGCTGCTATTACCCTGTGGGAAAAAATGAATAAATTGGACGGTGCGGGCGGTACTTCATTCTTGTCTACTCACCCTTCAAATAGCCAGCGTATTGAAGCTATGCGTAAAAACTTGCCAGCCGCACAAGCGATTTATAACAAACGTTAATCGGTTCTTGGCTCATTAAAAAAGGATGCGATATGCATCCTTTTTATTTGTAGCTTTTAAATTAGTTTAAAAGTATTTATTTAAATACTGAACAAAGAATAAAGCAGTGCTTTACTCTTTGTTCAGGGCGCAGGATTCGGCTGTTGACGGTGAATAGCTTCAATACCTTGTAAAACTTCTGCCGATAGGTCAATTTCAAACGCTTGGATATTTTCTTTGAGTTGATCCAGGCTTGTTGCTCCAATAATGGTGCTGGTCACAAAAAACTGCTGTTTGATAAATGCCAAGGACAGTTGGGTCAGGCTTAAGCCATGCCGTTCAGCAAGCTGCGCATATTGTTCTGTTGCCCATTCACTTTCTGGATTGCTATAGCGGCTAAAACGCGAAAAAAGGGTGACACGTGCATCTGCAGGGCGAGCGCCATTACGGAATTTTCCAGTCAAATAACCAAACGCTAAAGGTGAATAGGCAAGCAGTCCCACATTTTCATAATGGGCAATTTCTGACATGCCAATTTCATAAGTCCGGTTTAATAGGTTATATGGGTTTTGTACACTGACAAATTTTTCCAAACCTAGTTTTTCTGCTAAGTGTAGGAATTTCATAGTTCCCCAAGGCGTTTCATTGGAAAGACCAATATAACGAATACGCCCTTTCCTAATCTCATTACTTAGCGCTGTTAAGGTTTCCTCTAGCGCGGTAACTTCTTTGTTGTTTTGGGCTTCCTCATTACCATAACCGAGCTTGCCAAAGAAATTGGTCGGGCGTTGTGGCCAATGCAGTTGATAGAGGTCGATATAATCGCTTTGCAAGCGTTTTAAGGAGCCATCTATGGCAGAGCTGATCTCTGTAGAGGTAAAGCGAGTTTGTCCATCACGGATGTGACTGCCGCCTTGTGAAGGGCCCGCAATTTTTGAAGCAATAAAAAGCTGATCTCGATTACCGCGCTCTGCAATCCAATTTCCCAAGATGGTTTCCGTTGCACCTTGCGTTTCAGGCTTTGGTGGGACGGGATACATTTCAGCAGTGTCCCAAAAAAACAAGCCTTGGTCTAAAGCATATTCAAGTTGTTGAAAGGCCTCTGTTTGGGTGTTTTGCTCACCAAAAGTCATCGTGCCTAAACAAATTTCAGGAACTAGAATGCCTGTATTGGCTAAAGGTTTGAGTTGCATATGGCGTGGTCCTTGAATATTTATCAGGAAATTTTAAATGATTTAAGCCTAACTGATTTTTTGATCATCGTTAAATCATGAATAGTTTTAAAATTGTCATAAAATTTACAAAAGGGTCAGGGTAAAAATCAATGTATAAAAAAAGCAAACCCTAAGATTTGCTTTTCTTATACGCAAACAATCAAAAAAAATTATTCTTCTTCAAGCTCATCTGTAACTACATTTGCATCTTCAGTTGAAACATCAAAAATAAGAATGGCTTTACCATCCGTTTCGATCATGCCTTGTTCTTCAAGCGTTTTTAAAACACGACCCACCATTTCACGAGAACAACCGACAATACGGCCAATTTCTTGACGTGTAATACGGATTTGTCTGCCATTTGGTAATATCATAGCTTCTGGTTGCGAAGAAAGGTCGATTAAACAACGTGCAATACGGCCAGAGACATCAATAAATGCCAGGTCAGTCACTTTACGAGTTGTATTTTTTAAGCGACGGACAAGTTGAGCAAATACAGCATAGCTCAGATCTGGATACTGTTTGCTTAACTCGTGAAAGTTATCATAGGTGATTTCGGCAATTTCACAGACGTCCCGGGTACGAACTTCCGCAGTACGTTGTGGATTCTCTTCAAAAAGACCCATTTCCCCAAAAAAGTCTCCCGCATTCAAATACGCAACCACGATTTCACGGTCATCATCTTCACGTAAAATAATGGATACTGAACCTTTTAAAATTAAATAAAGTGATTTTGATTCAGTGCCTGCGTCGATAATGGCAGTACGTTTTGGATAGCGATTAATATATGCACGTTTTAATAATGCTTTCACTGACTCTGGTAATTGACCAGGAGAAAGTGCATCGGTACTAAGTTGTGAAAAGCTTGCAGTCATGCTAACGGTTCCGAATATGGATAAGTAATAGATCGCACAGACCTAAAATGAACTTGTCACATAGAAGAGATGAAATTCCTTATCAACTCAATTTATGTTAGTGTACAGGTACTTCGTAAATTTATAGCTTTTTTCAGGTAGTTGCAATGCAAACAAGCGTACATTGGCTAGAGAATGTTGCTTTTGAAGCAAAATCAGAAAGTGGTCACCAAATTGTCATGGATGGTGCTGAGGCATATGGTGGTGAAAACCGTGGTCCACGTCCCATGGAGCTGATATTAATGGGACTTGGTGGCTGTGCTTCCTTTGATATTGTGACTATTTTAAAGAAATCACGCCAAGATGTGACAGGGGTGGTATGTCAGTTAAATGCTGATCGTGCCGATACGATTCCTGCCGTATTCACCAAAATTCATTTACACTTTGTTGTAACAGGTAAAGCAGTAAAAGAAAAACAGGTGGCTAAGGCAGTTGAACTTTCTGCTGAAAAATACTGTTCAGCCAGTAAAATGCTATCTGATGGCGGCGTTGAAATCACCCACGATTTTGAAATTATTGAAGCAGTATAATAAAAATAACGGCAATTCATCAGTGAATTGCCGTTTTACATGAATAGTAAAACTGAAGAATATTTTATAAAAAATAATTTGTGTGCTTCAAATCCACCATTTAAAAAGACTTACTATGTTGTTTGCTTCGTTTAATTCCATCTTTGAATTTTCACTGAATAAAGTTTGGATCAATCCAATAAGCTGCTTATATAAATTAAAATCACCTATATCATTTTTTAAACTTGCGTCTTATAGATATCTGGTAATCTATTGAAATATCTTGAACATTGTGATGAAAGAGGCTTTAAATAGAATTTGATACAGAAGATATCAAATTCAGCTTGAAAAAAAACAAATACATACCCATATTATAATTGAGATCCAAGTTTTATTTTTATTTCTTTAGTCTTTGAAAATTAAAATATTTTTTAAGAAATTATATTGAAAAATATCAAACCATTCCCATCTATTATCCAAGTACAAAATTTGTTGTGAGGAAAATAAGAATGCGTTTTGAAAAATTTACAAATCGCCTGCAGCAAGCTTTATCAGATGCTCAATCTTTAGCAATGGGTAAAGACAATACTTCAATCGAAGGTATTCATATTTTATCAGCGCTATTACAGGAGCCTGCCAATATCAGCTTGTTACAACAGGCCGGGGCAAATCTACGCGATCTTCAGACCAAGCTGCAACAAGCATTGAATGATGCAGCAACCATTGCCAATCCAACAGGAGATATCAATCTTAATCCTGAAGCGGTACGTGCTTTAAATCTTGCAGACAGCTATGCACAAAAAGCCGGAGATGAATTTTTATCGACCGACTGGGTATTGCTCAGTTTAGCTGAAACAGGTGCAACCAAAACTTTACTGAATAGTGTAGGCGTAACATCGACAGGCTTACGTAAAGCAATTGAAAATATTCGAGGTGGTGAAAAAGTCATGAGTAATACCCACGAAGATCAACGTGATTCACTCAATAAATACACCATTGATTTAACTGAACGTGCTATGTCAGGCAAATTGGATCCAGTGATTGGGCGTGATGAAGAAATTCGTCGTACCATTCAGGTCTTGTCACGACGTACTAAAAATAACCCGGTACTCATTGGTGAACCGGGTGTTGGTAAAACTGCGATTGTAGAAGGTTTAGCCCAACGAATTGTCAATGGAGAAGTCCCGGAAGGCTTAAAAGGTAAACGTGTTTTATCTTTGGATTTGGGTTCATTATTGGCCGGGGCAAAATATCGTGGCGAGTTCGAAGAGCGTTTAAAAGCGCTCCTGAAAGATCTGGCCAAATATGAAGGCGAAATCATTCTCTTTATTGATGAATTGCATACCCTTGTCGGTGCCGGTAAAGGTGAGGGAGCCATGGATGCAGGGAATATGCTGAAACCCGCATTGGCACGTGGCGAGCTGCATTGTGTTGGCGCAACAACTTTGGATGAATATCGCCAATTCATTGAGAAAGATGCCGCGTTAGAACGTCGTTTCCAGAAAGTTTTGGTTGATGAACCGAGTGTTGAAGATACCATTGCGATTCTTCGTGGTTTGAAAGAGAAATATGCAACGCACCATGGTGTACAGATTCTAGATTCAGCCATTATTGCTGCTGCAAAAATGTCGCATCGTTATATTACCGACCGTCAATTACCCGATAAAGCCATTGATTTGATTGATGAAGCTGCTTCACGGATAAAAATGGAAATTGACTCAAAACCTGAGCCGCTTGACCGTTTAGATCGTCGTTTAATTCAGTTGAAAATGCAGTTGGAAGCGGTAAAACAGGATGCTGATTCAGTCAGTAAAGCCGAAGTATCGCATCTGGAAAAACAAATCGAAGAAGTGCAGCGTGAATATAGTGATTTGGAAGAACAGTGGATTGCTGAGAAAAGATTGGTTGAAGGCACAAGCCAAGCACAAGTCGAATTGGATAAAGCACGTACGGCTTTTGAAAAAGCACAACGCGAAGGTGACTTAGCTGAAGCCAGCCGTTTGCAATATGGAGTGATTCCTGAATTGCAAAAACGGCTTGAAGCTGAAGAAGTGGCTGAAGAAAACAATGAAGAGCCAAAACTCATACGTACCAAAGTAACCGAGAATGAGATTGCAGAAGTAGTTAGCGCTGCAACTGGCATTCCAGTGGCGAAAATGTTGCAAGGCGAACGTGAAAAACTACTTCAAATGGAAGATTTCTTACATAACCGTGTAATTGGGCAAGATGAAGCGGTAGTTGCAGTTTCTAATGCTGTACGTCGTTCACGTGCCGGCTTGTCTGATCCAAATCGTCCAAGTGGTTCATTCCTGTTCCTTGGACCGACAGGGGTGGGTAAAACTGAATTAACCAAGGCCTTGGCGAATTTCCTTTTCGACAGTGACGATGCCATGGTTCGTATCGACATGAGTGAATTTATGGAGAAGCATTCTGTCAGTCGTTTAGTCGGTGCGCCTCCAGGATACGTTGGCTATGAAGAAGGCGGCGTATTAACCGAAGCTGTGCGTCGTAAACCTTATAGTGTAGTGTTGTTTGATGAGGTAGAAAAAGCGCATCCGGATGTGTTTAACATCTTGCTGCAAGTTCTTGATGATGGTCGTTTGACTGACTCTCAAGGTCGGGTGGTCGATTTTAAAAATACAGTCATAGTTTTGACCTCTAACTTGGGTTCGCAGGATGTGCGTGAACTGGGTGATAGTGCAACCGATGATGAAGTTCGGGCAGTTGTAATGGATGCTGTATCACAACACTTCCGTCCAGAATTCATTAACCGTATTGATGAATTGGTGGTATTCCATTCATTGAAAAAAGCACAAATTCGTGGCATTGCAGATATTCAGTTGAATCGTTTACGTTCGCGTTTAAGCGAAAAAGACATGCGTCTTTCTGTGGATGATAGTGCATTTGATCAATTGATTGATGCTGGTTTTGATCCGGTATATGGGGCACGTCCACTGAAACGCGCGATTCAGCAACAAGTGGAAAACACCTTGGCACAAAAAATATTGAGCGGAGATTTTCTACCTGGCGACACGATTTTGATTAAAGGTGAACATGGTCATCTTGAATTTGAAAAAATGAAATTAAATTAATGACCTGATTAAATTTAATGCCTAGATGAGTATTTGAAGTGCACCACTATGCGCTTGAAATAATCCCTGACTCGGATTTTTAAATCCGAGTCTTTTTCTTGGAAGATGATTTAACTTGATTGTAATTTCTTCAATATATGGATTTATATGATGAGCTTAAACATGGTGTAAGCATACAACGGCAAGGATAATTAATTGAATGCTCGAAAAATGAACCGAATTTTTGGTGCGTTCTACAACTGCGGCAGCTGATTATAAGCAACGGGTATAATTGATTGCGGAAATCATGCCGAGTAATGGCATGACTTTGGCTTTTAAACGTTATCCAAGTTATCTCGTCATGCCCAATACAATCGTCCAGATATCAAGTTGATTGTACCGGAGGGAAATCCTGCACAAGTGGTCAGTATGAGAAAGCTGGGTTGGCGCGAGCGTTTTGATCACTGGTCAACCCGAGGTTGTTGCAGATTGCGGTAATAAAGTGTTGCGTCTACTGATGGATGATGTCTATGATGAAACTCCACTGGAGACTATTTTTAAAAGTATAGTTTTAGAAGGTAATATTGTCGCATGCAATATTTTGCACCATGAGCATAAGGGCTTTCCCAAACCCTTTTATTATGACGATATTCGTACCCTTACGGTGTGGCAAGCGAAAAAACCGGAAAAATTTGAATTCTATTGTTTTTAGCAAATGAATGTGAGTTAAGTAAATGCAGTCGGTGCATTTATCTGACCCATGAAACAGCCTTATAAATTTTTACCGAATGATGATTTTTCAGGTTTGCCTGAATTCAATCATCCCTTTTGGCTGGGCATGAACATGAATGATTTTTATCTCATGTATGAGCAGCATAATCAGGTAGTCGGTTTGGCTTGTAGAATCAAAAAGCTTTTAAATAAACGCGTCTCATCGATTATTCATTGCCTGTAAAAGTCATTTAACCTTTTTATAAAGTTTATGTCGGCATTCAAAGAGGTTTTATCTTTGCTGAAAAAATAATGCTTTTAAATATTTGATGATTCATAGTGCTTTATGTCATTGCGAACCACAATATGTATTTGCCATTCCGATTTTGCATGCTAAGCAACAAACTAAATTGTATCGTAAACAAGCCTTTTTATTACTTGGGAAAATAATGATCCGCGTATTTATTGGATGAGCAATACCATCTCTTAGATGATTCAAGCCAAACATTATTCTCATAGTTTTAAAGGTAATCCCTGTACGAGCTTTGAACATAATAAAAGTAGTTATTTTGAAGTGGGACGTATTTAACGGATATTTAGTCTTGCCCAATCATGCAATGTGATTGGGTATGAATAGTTGGTTAAAAAAATCATATTAATTCTCATTTTTTAATTTATACTCGTTTACAAAATAATCAAAAAATGAGACAGGTGATGTCAAAATTAATATGGGGTTTGGGTGGTCTGATTGTATTTGCAACGGCTGCTGTAGGAGGGAATTTGTATGCAGATAAAAGTTTAAATTCATATTATCAGCAGAATCAAAAAACCAATTTAGTTTCGATTCAATATAAAAATTTCAATATGGGTGCAATGCAGGGTTCTGCAGACTGGGCAGCTCAATTCATATTTGATCCGTGTAAACCTAAAGATGTTTTGAGGCTTACAGGAACGGATAAAATTAAACGCAGTTGGAATGGTTATCATATTGAATCTAAAATTAATTTACAGCAAGGCAATGAGGTATTTCAAAAAATGCTCAACCAGCCTTTAACTGCTCAAACCAAGATTGATTGGCTGGGTGTGGTGCATTCTTCATTGACGACACCCGTGTTTGAGAAAAATAATGAAGATATACAGGCCCGAATTGATCCAATGACTTTTAAAATGGATGCAAAATCAAAAGGCGATCAATTAAAGATACTCAATGCGAAATTGCAAATACCGAATATGACTGTTAGTGATAAATTGGGGCATCTAGAGATACGAGAAGTAGAGTTTGAAACCACTCAGGGCTTAAACTCTACCTTTGATGAAGGGGAAACCCGTCTGAATATTGCTTCGATTAAACGCACTGATCGAAATATGCAACAATTCGGCAGCGGTGAATTTAAGGATTTTGCTTTGCTGATGAATACGGATATTGATAAACATAAAGTGGATTTTGATACCCAACTGAATATTAAAGAAGTGGTCATGCACAAAATACCGACTTTTCAAAAGTTACAAATGAATTTCAATCTGAAAGCATTGAACAAGCAAAAAATACAGGCTTTCTTCGATTTATTGGAAAAAAATAGTGAGGTATGTATAGTTAAAGATGAGTTGTCGAAAGAATTGGCAGACAGCTTTTTATCTATTATAAATGAAGGTTTTACTTTTGAATCGCAAGATAATCAGATTAATTTGGGTGAAGGGTATGCTAAAGCAAGCTTGAGTGGCAAGGTGATGCCCGGTCATCAAACTTCATTTACCAGCTTGGTTAAAATGGCACCCAGTTTAATCGAGTATCAGGCCAATATTGAATATGATAAACAGATCATGAAGACCCTGCTGGGTAATTATTTGCAACAAGGCAGTAAAACATTATCTGATCAAGAACTTGAACACATGCTGAATAGCATGCAGCAAGCGGTGCAAGCCAAACGAGAGGGCGATGTCTTAAAGATAGGCGTTGAATATAAATATGGCGAAAAGAAATTTTTAAATTAAGGCATGATCTAAAAAAAAGTTTGCCAGATGTGCCGCCTAAACCACAACAAAGCGCTACTTTATTCTAAGTGCAAGAAATAAGTATATTCTTGTTGTATACAGAATATCGGGAAGTACCGAAAGCACATTGTTGTTATATATAAAAATTGCTAGCGTTCATGATGAAAAATAAAAAAGGAGAGGCCAGTGTGAAGATGAAAAATAAAAAAAGTTTTTATCCCCCTTCTCGGAAAAAGTTAGTTGTCATGAGTGGGTTGCTAATCATTTGCTCATGCTGTTATGCAGAAGTTCCTCTAACTGACCATAAATTGTCAGAGCAAAGGAGTGATTCTCAGCATCTTGATGCTGAGAGTATTCAACGTGTTCAAAATAGTGTTAAGCAACCGGTTGATAAGCAGAAAAAAGAAAGTAAAGTTTTAAGTGACCAGAACAATCAAGATATTCAAAAGCAGACTATCGACGAAACGGCATTATCCGATTATCAGATGCAGAAGAAAAAAGCGGCTGAACAATTAATGTTGAATGAAAAGCAAGCCCGTACTCATTCAACCATTCGCTTATTTGACACAGTGAATCAATCAGATAATTTGCGAATGAATTATCATGAAGGTATTACCATTGAGATGAAACGATAAACTGTTTCATCTCAATATGTATTATTTCATTCAAACCATCATTAGATTGGGTGATGTTTGATTTTCCAGGCTTTATGGATTTTGGTATTGCGTTTGAAATCTAGGCCAATGGTTTCACTGGTAATTTCTTGCACATCGAACATGGCTTGAACTTCTTCATCCATTTCGAAACCACGATAATTATTCGAGAAATACAAGGTGCCTTCAGTGGTTAAACGGTTCATGGCACGTTTAAGCAATGAATTGTGGTCACGCTGTACGTCAAAAGTACCGTAGAACTTTTTCGAATTTGAGAATGTTGGTGGATCAATGAAGATCAGGTCATATTGTTCATGACCTTCTTTTAACCATTCAAAACAGTCACTCGAGAAGAATTGGTGCTGTTCATCCGCATGATCTACCGTCAAGCCATTAAGTACAAAGTTTTCTTTAGACCAATTCAAGTAGGTATTGGATAAATCGACACTTGTTGTACTTGCTGCACCGCCTAAAGCTGCATGAACACTGGCGGTAGAGGTATAACTGTACAGGTTCAAGAAGTGTTTGCCTTTGGCTTCCGCAGCAATACGTAAACGCATTTGACGATGATCAAGGAATAAACCGGTATCTAAATAGTCAGTTAAATTGACTAAAAGTTTGGCTTTGCCTTCTTGCACGATAAAACGCTTAGAAGCAGTACTTTGTTTTTCGTACTGAGTTTTACCTTCTTGACGGGCACGGGTTTTAATAAAGATCGCATCGCGGCCTAAACCAGTGACTGCACGAATAGATGCCAAAGCCAAGTTGAAGCGTTTTTTTGCTTTTTCAGGATCAATGGTTTTTGGCGGCGCATATTCTTGCACATGCAGACGGTCGCCATACAAATCCACCGCGACATTAAAGTCAGGTAAATCTGCATCGTACAAACGCAAGCAATAGATATTTTCTTTAACAGCCCATTTTTTCAAGGCTTGAATATTCTTTTGCAAACGGTTGGTAAAATCCTCAGCACCTTCAATTGGCTCAAACTGTTGCGGTTGCCAAGTTGCCAGGAAAGGCTGACTTGCAGCAGCAGGTTTGATGGTGCCGAAACGTACATAAATAGGAAGCTTACCATTCATCAAACGCAGAATTTGCGGATCGTTGAACGCGAGTACATCGGCTTGTTCAACTTGTGCAGCAATCACTGCAGCATATTGATTCGGGAAGTTCTTTTGTAAAAGAGCCGATAAGCCTAAGTACAAGGCACGGTTTGAAGCTTTTTCACCTAAACGCTCACCATACGGTGGGTTGGTCACGATAAACGAAGTTTTTCCTTCAGCTTGGAAATCCGGCCAATCTGCAAGGGTACGTTCTTCAATTTTGATTTGATCGAGTATTGCTTCAAAGCCCGCTGCAATAATATTTTGCTTGGTTGCTTTCACCGCTTCCCAGTCAGCATCATACGCATAGAACTGAGGGAGTGGTTTTTCTAATGCAGCTTGATGGCGTTCAGCTGCTTCAGCTTTAATCGACATCCATAAATCATGGTCATGGCCATTCCAGCCACTGAAACCAAAACGGCGGACTAAACCTGGTGCACGATCGGTCAGCATCATGAGAGATTCAATGATGAAAGTTCCCGAACCACACATTGGATCTAAAATAATGTCAGGATTTCGTTCGATTAATTTGGCTTTCTGCAGAATTGCTGCTGCAAGATTTTCTTTAATCGGGGCATCGGTCATGAAATGACGATAGCCGCGTTTATGTAAAGAATCACCTGATAAATCCAGGCAATAGGTATGCTGAGTTTTACCTGCAAGTACGTATAAAGTAATTTCAGGTTGTTTGATGTCGATGCTTGGGCGTTTGCCTACAGCTTCCATAAAGGAATCGACCACACCATCTTTTACCCGTAACGTCGCAAATTGAGTATTTACTTTGATGTCACGTTCAACGTGTAAGCGAATGGCAAATGTACTTTGTGTTGCAAAAATAAGTGACCAGTCAAAGTTCATTGCACCTTCATACAATTCTTCGGCCACATCACGTGCATCATGTGTGAACTCTAATTCATGGGTATGAATAGGCGTCAGTACACGAGAAGCCAAACGTGACCACATACAAATACGGTATGCATTTTCTAGCGTGCCTTGGAAAACTAAACGTCCTGGAAAGCGTTCAATATTTTGAACACCTAAACCTTCCAATTCTTCTTGGAGTAAGGTTTCAAGCCCATCTGCACAGGTGACCCAGTATGTAGAAAGACGTAGTTTCGAATTCATGCAAATTTCCAAAAGCAGCTAAGCAATCTATCATTTTAACGTATTTTAGCCCTGAAAAGTTTATAAATTAGGGCAAAGCTTGGGCTTGATAAGGAAATATATGATTTTTATCTATTAAGCGTGCATAAGTGGTATGTATTTTGCTGATAACCCTGCTTATAGGTTATGAGTCATGTGATTTTGACTTTAACTGGTATTTGTCATCATTTTTGATTTTGAAGGGGTACTAAATGGAAGATATGACTGGAAATAATTTTTTGAACCGTTCTGAAGTTTTTTCTGTTGCGACACTGCTGTATACCCGATTAAGGCGTGTGAGTGGGCGGGTAATAGATGTCATGTATCTGGTAGAAAATCATGCATATGCCAAATATGTGATTGATGTTGCGCTGTCTACGAATGATTCAGAATTACAACGGCAAGCTGAACGTTTGCGTTCTTTAATGGGGATAGACGTTGCAGCTAATCAAATTGAGGTGAATGAAACAGTACAGGACATCTATGAAACAGAAGTAACTGAAGAAGAAATTTATCGTGCTCAAGTGTCACATCACTATATTGGTGCATTGCGTTAAGTTTTTAGGCTTTAAATACTCCAGGTGATTTAAAGCCTAATTTTAATCAACGATCTATCCATTGAGTTTAACCAGACAGGTATTGAAACAGAGAAACTGGTAAAACTAATCTCTTACTTTTATTTAATAAATTTTCTGCTGCAAAAAAATGAGCCAAATGCTGAAAACTTCAACTGCCAACCCTAGGGGAATATCTGTATAATAGTTCAACTTAACTGAACGGGAATCTCTCATGCACTTGGCGGCATTGCATACTCCGAGCCAGATTCAACTCAATCAACAGGGTAATCTCAAACATTTCTTGACCATTGACGGTCTTTCAAAAGAAACCCTGACCAAAATTCTTGATACAGCCAATTCCTTTTTTAATGATCAAAATCAACTGATAACGACTCCTTTATTAGAAGGTCGTACGGTCATGAATTTGTTCTTTGAAAACTCGACCCGTACCCGTACCACTTTTGAAGCAGCGGCAAAACGTTTATCAGCCAACGTACTGAACATTGATATAGCACGTTCAAGTACATCAAAAGGTGAAACATTACGAGATACCTTGTGGAATCTTGAAGCGATGGCAGCGGATATTTTCGTGGTTCGTCATTCATCTTCAGGTGCAGCACATTTTATTGCACAAACCGTTTGCCCCCATGTTGCGATTATTAACGCAGGCGATGGCCGTCATGCGCATCCGACTCAAGCGATGCTGGATATGTTGACCATTCGCCGTGAAACCAAAAAGTCATTCGAAGCTTTAAGTGTGGCCATTATTGGTGATATTAAACATTCACGTGTAGCACGTTCAGATGTAGCCGCATTGCAAACTTTAGGCTGTAAAGACATTCGCGTGATTGCGCCGAATACCTTGCTGCCTTATGGTTTTGAAGAATATGGAGAAGATGTTCGCCTGTTCAATGACATGGAAGCAGGGATTAAAGATTGCGACGTGATTATTACTTTACGCATTCAAAATGAACGTATTGATTCTCCCGCATTGGCTTCACAAGCTGAATTCTACAAAATGTACGGTTTGAACAAAGAGCGTTTGGCCATGGCTAAACCCAATTGCATCGTAATGCATCCAGGTCCAATGAACCGGGGTGTAGAAATTGATTCCAGTATTGCTGATGGCCCGCAAGCGGTTATTTTGCAGCAAGTGACCAATGGTATTGCGGTACGTATGGCGGTACTTGCGCTTTCTATGCAAGGTCAGTTGCAGGAAAAAGGTTTAATTGAAGCGATTGCGGGATAAGGTAAAGTCATGAGTATTGTAAAAATTGAAAATGTCCGTGTCCTCGATCCAGTCAAGCAAACGGATCGCGTACAAACGGTATTTATCGAAAACGGCAAACTGGTTGCGGCAACTGATACGGTTAGTGAAAGCATTGATGGTCAAGGTCAATGGTTAATGCCAACCATGGTCGATTTATGTGCACGGTTGCGTGAACCAGGTCAGCAACAGCATGGCACTTTGAAATCTGAAGGAAAGGCTGCGCGTGAAAATGGTATTTTGCATGTCTTTACGCCGCCAGACTCAAAACCAATCGTACAAGATAATGGTGCGTTGATTCATGGTCTGGTTGAAAAAGCCATGCTGGATGGCGGTATTTATCTACAAGTAATTGGTGCACAAACACAAGGTTTGCAAGGCAAACAGCCTGCAAACATGGCAGGCTTAAAAAAAGGCGGTTGTACTGCTGTTTCGAATGCCAATGCGCCGTTTGCGGATGATGATGTGGTCATCCGTACCCTAGAATATGCAGCAGGTTTAGGCATGACTGTGGTGTTTTATGCAGAAGAACACCAAATTGCCAAAGATGGCTGTGCGCATGAAGGTTTTGTTGCCTCACGCCAAGGCTTGCCTACGATTCCAGCATTGGCTGAAACCGTTGCGATTGCAAAATATTTGCTTATGATTGAAGCAACCAAAGTGCGTGCACATTTTGGGTTGTTATCTTGTGGTGCATCTGTTGAATTGATCAAAATTGCAAAAGACAAAGGCTTGCCTGTGACTGCGGATGTAGCGATGCATCAATTGCATTTAACCGAAAGTTTAACCGACGGCTTTAATTCTTTGGCACATGTACGACCGCCACTGCGTGCTGAAAAAGATAAACGGCTATTACGTCAGGGCGTAAAAGATGGTGTGATTGATGCGATTTGTACTCATCATGAACCGCTTAGCAGCTCTGCAAAATTAGCTCCGTTTGCTGAAACACAACCCGGTATAACTGCTTTTGATACTTATGTGGCGTTTGGTATTCAAATGATTAATGAAGGCCTGTTCGAGCCTTTAGAATGGGTGGAAAAAGTTACGCTTGCACCGGCAAGAGTGGCGAATATGGTCAATCGCTGGACTGAAGAAGCAGGTTGGATCTTGGTTGATCCTAAACTTGAATGGATAGTTTCTAAAGATTCCATTCTTTCACAAGGTAAAAATACACCGCTTATTAATCAAAAAGTAGTGGGTAAAGTGGTCCAAACTTTTGTGGCTTAATTGATTTAATATTTTTTTATGATTTATAAAAGTCAGCTTCGGCTGGCTTTTTTATTGCTGAAAAAAATAAGAGTATTCAAATAATACAATTAATTACACTGTCTGAAAAATGAGCAGATAAACTAAAAATACCCATGATAAGACCAGAATAAAAGGAATAATGGATGAATATTAATTTGATTGCTTTATTGAAGCAGAAAGTATCTGCAATTGTTCTTGAAGGCGAAACGGAATATCTAAGCGAGAAGAGTCAAGCATTAAGCAGTTTTTTTCCTATTTTATTGGCAATTTTCAAATCTAAGCCAGAACTTATTGGAAATTTGCAGAGTCAATTAAACCCGAGATTAAGTGACGTATTTTCAACAAATCCCGGTTTAAAAGAGGAGTTTTTAGAACAGGTTTCAGGAACGGTTCCAACTGGAGCAATTGAATCTACCTTAAACCATTCTATAGCACCGACATTAAATTTTTTAGAAACTGAAGCGGGTTCTTCTGAGCCAAGTGCCATTGTGCATTTGATTGAAACGCATTGGCCTGCTGTATCGAGTGCCTTGCCACATTGGGCACCAGTGCTTTTAAGTGCTTTAGGCGTAGGACTGGCATCTGGACATTCCTTACATCAGGCCCCTGAAACGCATGTAGTGGTAGAAGAAAAAAAGAAACCGAGTTTTTTATTGCCGCTTATTGGTTTCATTATTTTGGCTGCACTACTGGCTTTAATGTTTAGAGCTTGTTCTGATAAGAAGGAAACTGAGTCTGCAAGCGGTGTGCCTGCACAGACTGCCACCAGTGAGCCAGCAAAATTACAACTCAGCACGGGTTCGACAGGAGATTTAACCACATGTCAGTTATATTCTGGCAATGCCAGTTATATCGATATTCTGCAGAAAGAAATTAAACAAATTTTTAATCACAATATTGGTTGTGGTGTTGAAAGCAACCCAAGTTATCATACAGAATTTATTGACCAAAATGCCATTCCAAGTGTCTTGAAATTGGTTAAAGGGGTTCCAAATGCATCCATAATCTGGATGGGAGATCAGCTTTCTATTCAGACTGCAAATCCGACTGATGCAGAACAATTGGCAACTAAAATTAAGCCACTGGTTAAAAACATGACAGTAATGACGCAAGCAATGACTGCTGCTTCAACACCTATTGATAACAATATGGCAATTAGTGAAGGCAATACCAATGCGGAAAAAGCCTTGGCTGCAATTAATCCAGAGCAAGTTCGTGCATTAGATATTGCAACAGCCCTGAATATGCAAATTATCAACTTTGATACTGCAAGTGCCAATATTCCTGATGCCAATAAATCGATTTTAGATCAAGCAGCTGCGCTGATTAAACGTGCATCACAAGTGCATTTAACGGTTAAAGGTCACACCGATGCTGTGGGAGATGCTGCAGCAAATAAAGCACTATCACAAAAACGGGCACAAGCCGTTGTCGATTACTTGGTGCAACAAGGTGTTGATCCAGCTCAGTTACAGGCAGTAGGTTATGGTTCGGAACAGCCCGTGGCAGATAATGCAACGCCTGAAGGTCAGTTTAAAAACCGTCGTATCGAGTTTGAAGTGTTAAATACTGAATCGGGCGTGGTTCGTGAAGTCGATGAAGAGGGCGTAAAGCAGCAATAAACGAATTATTAAAATAAAAAGTCTCTGTATCAAAGCAGAGATTTTTTATGGAAACCAGCATTTAATTTATTAACAGTGTTTAAAAATATTTTAAAACATGAAGCTATAAATATTTAATAAAAAAGGAGGGTATCTGATTTGTTTGATTTTTTTAACTTAATCAAAGAGATCACTGAGTATTTAAAAAAGGACTAATTGATTCGTCCTTTTTTTATTGGCATGCTGTAGTGAATTGTAAAACGTGAAAATATTATGCGTATTAGTTTGATTGGGGCGGGGCGGGTTGCACATCATTTGGCTCGTGTTTTAAGCCAGCATCATCAAATCATGCAAATCTATAGTCGCAGTCTTGAGCCTGCACAAACTTTAGCTGCTCAAGTCGGTGCAACTGCAGCGGCGAATATCTCCGAAATAAATCCTGAAATTGATTTGGTGATCATTGCGGTAAGTGATCAGGCGATTGCGTCCATCATTACAGAGACTCATCAACACTTAGCTGATGTTTTGATTGTACATACTTCAGGTAGTACCGATATTGAAGTCTTGGCAAAAACCCATGCACGTGCTGGTGTGTTTTATCCTTTACAAACCTTTAGTCTGGATCGGGAAATTCCTTGGTCAGATACACCCTTATTTGTAGAAGCCAAGTCTGAAGTGGATCTGGTTTTATTAAGCCAATTGGCTAGTCAATTGAGTAGTCGAGTTTATCAATATACATCGGCACAACGCTTAAGCCTGCATCTGGCTGCGGTATTTGCCTGCAATTTCAGCAATTATTGTTATGACATGGCGAAGCAGGTGGTAGATGCACAGCAGGTCGATTTTTCTTTGCTTTATCCACTGATTTTAGAAACAACCAATAAAGCTGTACAGCATGATCCTAAACAGATGCAGACTGGACCTGCAATGCGAGGCGACCAGAATATTTTGGCTATGCACCAGCAGATGCTACAAGATGCAAATCGGGATGATTTAAAAAATATTTATAGTTTGATGAGCCAGCATATTTTGCAATCGCATCAGCAAAAATAGTGGTTTAAAATTAAATCAATATACTTGAAGAATAAATAAGACAAGGATGTATTTATGGCAAAGGATTTTAACAGCCAATATGTAGTCGATGGTTATGATGAACATATCCGTAAATTAATTCCTGGCTATGAAGTGGTTCATCAGCAAATTCAAGCCTTGTTAAAAACCTATGCTGATGAATATGCACATGTGCTCATTGTAGGTTGTGGTACCGGCTATGAACTGGGTCATTTAGTACGATCATTTCCAGACTGGACATTTACTGCAACAGAGTTGTCGGAAACCATGCTGGATAAAGCCAGACAGCATATCCATTCTTTAAACGCATCACATCGGGTGGAGTTTGTGTTGGGAGATGTAGACCAGTTAAAAACAGGTCAAACATACGATGCTGCGCTTTCTATTCTGGTCACTCATTTTGTGAATTATTTAGATAAACCCAAGTTTTTTAAAGCGATTTACTCACGTTTAAAACCTCCGGGAGTGTTCCTTACTTTTGATTTGACCCGAATCAAGTCAGAGCAGGAATTGGAAATACTGAAACATATCTGTGGGGCAAACGGTTTAACGACTTCGCAAGCTACGGCAATGATTGATCGTATAGAAGATGATTTTTATCCCTTATCGGAGCAGGAAATATTGGTGCAATTGAAATTGAGCGGGTTTGATTCTGTAGAACGTTTTACACAAATTTTATCTTATCAAGGCTATCTGGCGATAAAAGCTTAAAGTCTAAGCATAAAAATGGCTCATACATTGATGAGCCATTTTTTAAGGTGCTGGTTAACGTTATTTAATTTTCTTGAACAGGAAGTCGTTAATTTTATGACCTTCCTCAATCCCGCGACGTTCAAACTTGGTTTGTGGGCGCCAGTCAGGACGAGGGTAACTGTTGCCTTTACCTGCCATATTTTCAAGGTTCGGACGGTTATCCAATACATCTAGCATCCATTCAGCATACGGTTCCCAGTCTGTAGCCGAGTGAAATGTACCACCCATTTCCAGTTTTTGTTCAACCAGTGGCATACGGTCATGTGATACAAAACGACGTTTGAAATGACGTTTCTTTTGCCATGGGTCTGGGAAATAAAGCTGTACCGCATTAATGCTGTTGTCAGGCATTTCACGAAGCACTTGAATGGCATCGGCATCGAGTAAACGCAAGTTGGTTATACCTGCCATACCTGCTTCATATACACATTGCGCGATACCGGGTACATGTACTTCAATACCGACATAGTTACGTTCAGGATTGGCTTTTGCCATAAGTACCAGTGAACGGCCCATACCAAAACCAATTTCAACTGTTAAAGGGCGTTCTGGATGTTCAAACTGTTGACGTAAGTCACCCACCGGATATTCCAAAATTAGGTGACCATATTGTTCAAGCGCAGTACGTTGAGAGGTATTTAGCGGAGATGAACGACGCATAAAAGTGACAATTTCGCGATGTTCATTCAAGTTGTCCAGCTCGACGACTTGCGGGTCTAATTGATCGTTCGACATAACTTTGGCAAATGTAAAAAATTTGAATGCGGTATTTTAAGTCCTGAGCCTAACAAGTCAAACTTTTTCATTTTTAAGATGCGGTAAAGACAGCAGAGTCATGCTGTTATTGCGTCATTATTTGCTGAAATAGAAGTTGAGACCTAACAAATAACAGGGTTAAGTTGTGTAGGGATTGCTTTATAAAAAATATTGGCTTAGAAGATTTTAAAAGAAAATCTACATTATTTTAATGCAATAGTAAGCACGCCAAGCGCAATCAAGACAATACCCAAGTATTCTTGCAGGCTTGGGCGTTCACCTAAAAAAACTACAGCAAATAGGGTGACTAAAACCACACTGAGTTTATCAATTGGAGCCACTTGTGAGGCTTGACCGAGTTGTAAGGCCCGAAAATAACACAGCCATGAGGCACCGGTTGCTAAAGCTGACAAAGTTAAAAATAACCAGGTTTTGCCTGAAAGCAACAAGGGATTCTGCCATTTTCCTAATCCCCACACCACTAAACTTAATACAAATACAATAATGACCGTACGAATGAGTGTGGCTAGGTCGGAGTCTACCTGTCGCAAACCTACTTTAGCAAAAATGGCAGTTAAGGCTGCGAAACAGGCAGACAATATCGCCCACATAAACCAGTGATTTGTATATTCATAGTGCTGCCTATATTCTTTTAGTTTTGGGCTGCTATCATTTGGGAAATCTATTAACAACAGCAACCATGATCTCACTTTTATTTTAATCAAAAGTTACAGCGGATTATAGCGATCAATTAATGTATTGCTGGCTTCATTTAACCCGACAACTTTTACGTCAATATTTTGATCTTTAAATTTCTGTACCACACTGTTCAGCATGTTGACTGAAGTAATATCCCAAACATGGGCATGAGTAAGATCAATCTCAACCTTGGAAATGATTTCTTTAAAATCAAAGAACTGGAAAAACTTGTCTGAACTGCTAAAGAAAATTTGTCCAGAAATTACATATTGGCGCGTATTAGAGTTTAAGAGCGTAGAGCGAACCTTGACTTCACTTTCGAGTTTATTGACTAAAAATAAAGCCGAAAGTAACACCCCGACAAAGACACCCAGCGCAAGGTTATGGGTGGCTAAAACAATAATGACAACAGCCAGCATCACAATATTGCTTTGCTTCGGATGTTTTTGGAAATTGCGGACTGAATTCCAGTTAAAGGTGGTGAAAGCTACCATAATCATAATGGCAACTAGTGCTGCCATCGGAATATACGCCAGCCAATCTTTAAGAAACACCACCAAGCACAGTAAAAATACACCTGCAACCAAGGTTGATAAACGTGTACGTGCACCTGACGATACGTTAATAATGGATTGACCAATCATGGCACAACCCGCCATGCCGCCCATAAAACCACTGACGATATTGGCATAACCTTGACCGCGACATTCCTGATGACGGTCGCCTTCAGTGTCGGTGACTTCATTCACAACGGTTGTGGTCATCATGGTTTCTAATAAACCAACTGTAGCTAAAGTGATGGAGTAGGGAAAAATAATGGCTAAAGTTTCAAAGTTGAGTGGAATTTCAGGAATCAGGAAAATGGGAAGCGTATCTGGGAAATGCCCTAAATCGCTGACTGTACGCATATCACTATCTAAAAATAAGGCAAGTAGACTGAGCAGAACAATACAAATCAGCGGAGAGGGAATAAGTTTGCCAACTCTTGGTATATAAGGGAAAAGATAAATTACAGCCAAGCCTAGAGCTACAAATAAATAGCCTAAGTTATCCATCTTATTTAACTCAGGAAGTTGAGCCACAAAGATTAAAATTGCCAGTGCATTTAAAAACCCATACACCACAGACTGCGAAACAAAGCGCATTAATTTGGCGACTTTAAAATAACCTGCAATCACCTGAATGATACCGGTCAAAATGGTTGCTGCTAATAAGTACTGCAAGCCATGTTCTTTGACCAAAGTAATCATCAGCAAAGCTAGCGCACCAGTAGCCGCAGAAATCATGGCAGGGCGACCGCCAAAGAAAGCAATGGTGACGGCTATACAAAATGATGCATATAGACCGACTTGCGGGTCAACACCGGCGATGGCTGAAAAGGCAATCGACTCGGGAATCAGGGCTAAACCCACGACCAAACCCGCTAATACATCGGTGCGAATATTGGAAAACCATTCTTCTTTTTTAAGGCTAATCACTACGTTAATTTTCATCAAACTTTAAAGCTGGATATGTTAAAACAGTTTTATAGAAAAAAGCAGATCAGATTGATGTAAAAAATATTGACTTGAAAAAGACAGCATTTTAGACAATATTCTAAAGGTAAGCTTTTTTTACGCATTGATGCTTTTTTGCAATTTATAGGTTCGATCACTTGAAAGTTCGATAGAAGAGATTTAAAACAGTTAATAGTTAAATAACAAGGATCAAATATGAAGCTTTATTACGCCCCGGGCGCGTGTTCTCTAGCATCACATATTATTTTAAATGAAATTAATGTCGATTTTGATTTAGAGCGTGTCAATTTAAAAACCCATACAACAGAAAAAGGTGCTGATTACTACGCAATTAATCCGAAGGGCTATGTTCCAGCTTTAGAAATTAATCCAGGCTTGATTCTTACTGAAAATGTGGCAATTTTACCGTTCCTTGCACAGCATGATCCTAAACAAGATTTAATTCCGCCATCAGGTTTAGGGCGTGCTAAAGTCCTTGAATGGCTGGGTTACTTGAACTCTGAATTGCATGATGCCTATGCGGTATTTTTTGGTGCTCCTTTAGCAGATGATGCAAAGGAAAAAGCCTATGCTGAAATTGATCGTTTACTTACCTATATTGAAAAAACCATTGGCGAGTCAGATAACGACTATTTAGTGGATGATAATTTTGGCCCGGCAGATGCCTATCTCTTTGTATTAACAAACTGGTCGAATGGTATTGGGCATGATCTGACCCCGTATAACAATATTATTGCCTTGCGTAATAAAGTGGCGGAACGCCAGTCGGTACAAATCGCGATGCGTGATGAAGGGCTAATTCCTTAATTTTTTTGTCTTGATTTAAAAAAGCACCTGAGGGTGCTTTTTTTTGGGGTTTTTAAAATTGTGAAATGTTGAATTATTAAAGAGTTCTATTGTTGATTTTTTATCAATAGTGTTTTGCAAACTCATGAATTTTTATCAATAAGATATTTGAGTATATTGGCCACTGTAAATAAATCCTTAAAGGTAAATGATGAGTAATATCCTGATTGTGAATGGTGCCAAGCAATTTGCCCACTCGAATGGCGAGTTAAATGATACTTTAACCGAGTTAGCAAATGCTGTGCTCGGTGAACTGGGTCATACCGTTAAAATCTCTCGTGCAGATAGCGACTATGAAATTCAGGAAGAAATTCAAAAATATGTATGGGCCGATGTCATTATTTATCAAATGCCTGGCTGGTGGATGGGTGCACCTTGGACAGTCAAAAAATATATTGATGATATTTTTACAGAAGGACATGGAACTCTATATGCCAGTGATGGTCGATCCCGGTCGGATGCATCGAAAAAATATGGTTCAGGTGGTCTCATTCACGATAAAAAGTACATGTTATCGTTAACGTGGAATGCGCCCATGGAAGCTTTTAATGATACTGATCAATTTTTTCATGGTGTCGGGGTTGATGGTGTATATCTGCCATTCCATAAAGCCAATCAATTTTTAGGAATGAAAAGTTTAGACACCTTCATCGTAAATGATGTGATAAAAATGCCGGATGTCGCTGAATATGAACGTAAATATCGTCAGCATTTAATGGATGTTTTTGCTTAATAGAAGTGGTGTTTAAGGAGCAAACTATGTTAGTTGTTATTGCAGATATCCAGATTCGATCAGGTGCTCAACATCGTGAAAACGTGTTAAATGCATTTAGAAAAATAACACCTGCGGTTTTACAAGAAGATGGGTGTTACGGCTATGAGTTACTGGTAGATCATGAATCGGATACTAATTATCAAACTAAAGTACCTGATTCAATTACCATGTTGGAGCATTGGGAAAGTATTGAGCATTTGAATGCTCATTTACAAACTCCTCATATGCAAGCTTATCAGCAACAAGTTAAAGATGATGTGCTGAATGTTAAAATCCGGATTATGCACAAGGGTTTAATGATTTAGCGATATTCTTGAAAGATAGAGTTCTTTTGAGTAATACCAGTTAGTTAAGGAATTGACTGGTATTTTTGATTTAAATTCATCATATTATTTGATACGCAGAAATGACATTCGCAACTATTTGAGGCGGGAGGAAATTAAAAAATTACTGTTTCTGTGATGAATTTTCTACTCGATGGTGGTGGACGAGTTTTGCGATGAGGTGCGCTGCACCGCAAGATGCTTTTCTTGCGAAGCTTTACTTCTCATTTGGCTAAAAAAAGAACTGAAGAACTCCAAATATTTGATCTAAAAAGACAAGACTCCGCCGTGAATAACTCAAAAGTTAAGGAGTTTATGGTCAAACCCCTTAACTGATCAGCATTACTCTTTTGAGCCCTTTTTAAGGTTTTTAACTTTATTTAAAGAAATAACCGGTTTCAGGTGAACTTGCATTTGCCATACGTTTACGTGGCATGCGACCCGCTAAAAATGCTTCGCGACCCGCTTCAACCGCTTTTTTCATCGCAGATGCCATTAAGATGGGGTTTTGCGCAGCAGCAATCGCAGTATTCATCAGTACGCCGTCGCAACCCAGTTCCATGGCAATAGCAGCATCACTCGCCGTACCCACACCGGCATCCACCAATATAGGAACATTGGCATTTTCTTTAATAATAGAAATGGTATGCGGATTTAAAATACCTAACCCTGAACCAATCAGGCTACCTAAAGGCATAATCGCAACACAGCCCATGCTCTCTAACTCTTGCGCCACAATCGGGTCATCCGAGGTGTAGACCATGATTTCAAAGCCATCGTCAATTAAGGTACGCGCAGCTTTTAAAGTTTCGGTGATATTCGGATACAACGTTTTTTCATCGCCTAGCACTTCCAGTTTAACCAGATTGTGACCATCCAGAAGTTCACGCGCCAGCATACAGGTACGGATTGCACTGTTGGCATCAAAACAACCCGCTGTATTCGGCAGAATGGTATATTTTTCAGGTGGCACAACAGAAAGTAAATTTGGCTGGTCAGGATGCTGTCCAATATTTACACGGCGGATTGCCACCGTCACAATTTCTGCACCACTAGCTTGAATGGCCAAATCGGTTTCAGTTAAATCTTTATATTTACCTGTACCGACCAATAGACGTGAATTAAAGGTACGCGAACCGATTATAAGCGGGGTATCTTCCATGGGAGCTCCGAATTAGCCGCCACCGACGGCATGAATAATTTCAATCTGATCTTCAGCGCAAATGGGGGTTTGTGCCAATTTGCTTTTGGAAATGATCATTTCATTTTGTTCTACAGCAAAGCGTTTGCCTTCCAAGGCCAATTCTTGAATCAATTCTAGTAAATTCGTACATGAGGTATTTTTTGATTCACCATTTAAATAAATATGCATACTTATTTTTCCTTTCCCCTTACTTTATTTTGCGTATTTTAATGCATTCCACGCCAGTACTAGCCAGCCAGCAATCATTAAAGCACCACCAATCGGTGTGATAGCACCTAATACACGCGGTAAACCTAAGGTCATCACGTAGAGTGAGCCACAGAAAAATAAAATACCGACTTGAATCAGGATAAAACTGGCTTTAATAGGCAGTTGAGGAATAATTTTACTGAGAATTGCGAGCGCCAAAAGTCCAAGGGCATGATAGAAAAAATAATCAGTTGCGGTATGCCACCAAGCCAATTGAGTTTCGCTTACATGCGCTTTTAAGCCATGCGCGCCAAATGCACCCAGCATGACTGCAAGTGCCAAGTTAAGGGCTGAAATTGCAATCCACATAAGCAATTATCACCTGAGTAAATTTGCACCTAACTTAGCATATTTTAGTGTTTACACAAAAGCCCAAATGTGACAATACAAATGTTTAAGTATGAAAAAAGGGCACGCAGCCCTTTCTTTATCACAGAATGAAATCAGTCTGATATCTTAGTTAGAAGACATGGCAACTTTAATTTTTTCCATGGCATTTTTTTCTAACTGACGAATACGTTCAGCAGAGACATTATACTCAGCCGCTAACTCATGTAGCGTCGATTTTTCATCATCGAGCCAGCGACGCTGCAAAATATTACGCGAACGGTCATCCAGCTGATCCATTGCGCTATGCAGGGCAGACGTACTTTGTTGCTCGTAATCTTCTTCTTCCGCTAAGCGTGCGGGATCGTATCGATTATCTTCTAAATATAAAGCCGGTGCGACATGAGTTGAGCCTTCATCATCGTCATCACCCTGAGCTTCAAATGCTGCATCATAGGCGGTTAAACGACCTTCCATTTCCAAGACTTGTTCTGGTGTTACATTTAAGTCGTTAGCAATAGATTTTGCTTCTTCGAGAGTGAGCTTCTTACTCGATTTTTTTAGGCTACGTAAGTTAAAGAACAGTTTACGTTGTGCTTTAGTGGTCGCAATTTTAACAATACGCCAGTTACGAATCACATATTCATGAATTTCAGCTTTAATCCAATGTACAGCAAAAGAGACCAAACGCACACCCATATTCGGGTCAAAACGTTTAACCGCCTTCATTAGGCCCAGGTTGCCTTCTTGAATCAGGTCGCCTTGTGGTAGACCATAGCCTGCATAACTACGCGCAATATGAACGACAAAACGCAAATGAGACATGACCAGCATTTTTGCAGCGTCTAAATCTTGGTCGTAATAATAGCGTTCGGCTAACTCTTTTTCTTGATCAGCCGTTAAAATAGGAATCTGATTGACAGTACTTATATAAGCACCGAGATTTACCCCTGGCGCCGATAATGACAGGGGCATCAATTGATTGCTGCTGTCACTCATGTGTTCTCCTTCAGAATGGATGACATAACCACTTAAATTTTATCTTAATCCAATATTTTCCTGAAATAAGGAATATTGGGTAGAGAAATGTAATTTTTTATGCAAATTTGAAAAGCTCTAGTTTAATTGAAAATAATTAAGATTCAATTAAGTAGTGATATTCAAAATCAGTTATTTTAGTCATAGTGCATTTTAATTGATGTATTTGGCAATAACGGACTACATCTTGCTGACTATGCGGATCTGAAGATTTTAATAAAAACAGATGCTCTGATTTATTTTTGATCGCTCGCTTAAGCATTAATAATGGCATGGGGCAGGGTTTACCCATCGCATCTATAATAATGGCTGTACTGGCTAGATCATTCATCTCATTTAATTTCTGATAATACGTTCTGAAATATTAGCAAATTTGGTGCCAAAATTAAATGAAATTATATAATCTCAACATAAAAACTACTGATATAAAATAGAGAAATAATTAGTAAAATAAAACTCAATCAAAAAGAAAATTATTCAAAAAAAACAGTATGAATTGTTATAAACCCATGATAAGCTCGTCGCGTATTCAACTTAATGACACACTTAATTTTGTCTTAAAGTTGAATATAGCAATGGATATAACCGGGATTTTGTTAATAGTAATACAGAATGATTACAAGCTTAGAAATAATAAATATTTTTAAACCTTGTTTACTCTGCTGTTTGCAACACCGGGTGGTCCTTCTATTAAATACAATGAGGATTAACTTATGACAGCTCGTGAACAAGGCGTAGTTAAATGGTTCAACGACACTAAAGGCTTCGGCTTTATTCAACGTAACGGCGGCGACGATGTATTCGTTCATTTCCGCGCTATCCAAGGTGACGGTCACCGTTCACTTCGTGACGGCCAACGTGTTGAATTCAGCGTAGTTAAAGGTCAAAAAGGCTTCCAAGCTGAAGAAGTACAACCTTTAGACTAATCGCCTGATTATTCATGAGAACGCCCCAATGTAATTTGGGGCGTTTTTGTTTATAATAGGCTATAATTTTCCTGAATATTAAGTTAGGGCACATTTATATGTCATCTGGTTTTGAAACCTTAAATTTACATCCGAAACTGAAACAGGCTATTGATGCTTTAGGTTTCAAAGAAATGACACCTATTCAGGAAAAGGTTTTGAAATTTACTTTGGCTGGGCATGATGCTATTGGGCGTGCGCAAACAGGTACCGGGAAAACAGCGGCTTTCTTGGTCAGTGTAATTAATGACTTGCTCAATAATCCGATTAAAGAACAACGCTATCGCGGTGAAGCACGCGCGCTCATTCTTGCGCCAACACGTGAGTTGGCTTTACAAATTGAAAGTGATGCTAAAGAGCTAACCAAATTTACCGATTTGCATGTGGTTACCCTATTGGGTGGGGTAGATTTTGATAAGCAAAAAGCACAATTGAATAAACAGTTTGTCGATATTATTGTGGCAACACCCGGTCGTTTAATTGACTTTGTTGAACAAAAAGAAGTCTGGTTGGATCAAATCGAATTTTTAGTCATTGATGAAGCAGACCGTATGCTTGATATGGGGTTTATTCCTTCAGTTAAACGGATTGTGCGTTATTCACCGCGTAAAGAACAACGTCAAACCCTCATGTTTTCTGCAACCTTTAGTTATGATGTTTTAAACTTGGCACAACAATGGCTGTTTGAACCCATCACTGTTGAAATTGAGCCAGAAAGGAAAACCAATGCAGATGTTGAGCAACGCGTTTATATGGTTGCGAAAACAGATAAGTATAAATTACTGGAAGAAATTTTACGTGATGAACCGATTGAAAAAGTCATGATTTTTGCTAATCGTCGTGACCAGGTACGTAAACTTTATGATCATTTAAAAAGAGATGGCTATAAAGTAGTTATGTTGTCTGGTGAAATTGCACAAGATAAGCGTACTAAAATGCTAGATCAATTTAAAAATGGTCAACATAATATTATGATTGCAACTGATGTTGCGGGTCGTGGTATTCATGTGGATGGTGTTTCACATGTGGTGAATTTTACTTTGCCTGAACAGTCGGATGATTATGTGCACCGTATTGGTCGTACCGGTCGTGCGGGTGCGCGTGGTGTAAGTATTAGTTTCCTATCTGAAGATGATGCGTTCTATCTTCCAGAGATTGAAAAAGCTATTGGTCAAAAATTACCTTTAACCCGTATGGAAGGTTATTGTTAATCTGGCATTAATTAAAATGTAAAATCAAAAGCCGCTTAAAATAAGCGGCTTTTGATTAGTGTATTAGTTAAAATATCATTGTTTGGGTGATACGATGAAATAGACTGATTCTCTAAGCAAATTAGTTTGCTCGGCAGCTAAAAGTGAGAACTGTTTGATAATCGTCATCACGAGCTAGGCTACCACTTTTACCCGCTAAAGTACCTAGAACACTGGTTGCAGCTTGAATCATTTGTCCTGTTTTTTCATCCACAACTCCTTTTAAAGCACCGTTGTATTCAGTTTTTTCATCAATGATGATCGCAGTGGCTTTTTTACCGCAGGTATTGTTGGCGGCAGTAATGGCATTATTTTTTGAAATGAGATTGGTTTTACCTACACCAGTCACTTCATATTGGTTATTTTGCTTTTGAATAGCCAATGAGTTGGTTGGGTTTGATGTACAGGCGCTTAGAATAATAGTTGCTGCAATTGTTGAAGTGAGTACCAAAACTTTATTCATTGTTTTCCCCAAGATCGTAAAGAATTAAAATTATTGGAACATAATTTTTTGAATGATTTTTGAAGGACTTGTATAAAATATGCAGTTTTATATGGTTACTCTGTGTTTACTCTACCTTTAAGACTGAAATGAAGAGGGAAGCATTGATTTAATACTCTAGAGTATCTGAATAAGAATATGCTAATCTTGATCAAATATTTTAGTACATAGATATAGAAGTTAATGACGGATTCAGCGGTAGATACGGTTCATCTTAATATTCATCAGCGTCAATCAATTGGTCATTTGGTTGAGCCTGCACCGAATGCGGCGCAGTTGGAAAAAGCCTTTCAGGCTGCATTGACAGCACCAGATCATCACCGCCTCAAACCGACTCGTTTTGTCGTCATTCCGAATGATCAGCGTGAAGCTTTTGGTGAATTGTTATCTCAAGCAATCGCAGATCTGGGTGAAACAGATCAGTCTCAGTTAGACCGTGTTAAAAACCATCCTTTTCGCGCCCCACTTTTGGTTTTAGCACTAACGGAATTTAAACCGCATCCGAAAGTTCCTGATTTTGAGCAAACCTTAAGTACCGGTGCAGCGATACAAAACTTTTTGCTCTCCTTGCAAGTTCAAGGTTTTTCGACCATTTGGCGAAGCGGTGCAGTGATTGAATCAAGGTTATTTAAGCAGGCTTTAGGTCTTGCAGCCGAAGATTTGATTTCTGGAATTATTTATATTGGAACAGCCGTAAAAGCGATTCCTGCACGTGCAGAAATAAATAGCCAAAATTATGTGAGTTATTGGAATAAATAACTTTATTGAATCATGAATTGAGATATAAAAATAATGTCAGAATTGAAATTTTCAGATCTTGTTCAACCGGTATCGGTAGATCAAAAAACAGCGTTACGGGTAACCGTTTTAGGGGGTGGCAGTTTTGGTACTGCCATGGCGAATACAGCTGTAAGAAATGGTTGTGATACCATGATCTGGATTCGTGACGAAGTAGCTGCCAATGAAATCAATCAAACCCATATCAATAAACGGTATTTGCCAGATTTTAATTTAGAATCAGGATTAAAGGCAGTAACGGATTTGGAAACGGCTATTTGTAATCGTGACATTATTCTAGTGGCGATTCCAAGTCATTCTTTTCGTGATGTACTCAAACAAATTAAGCCATTCATTACTTCACAGGCGGTCATATCCTTAACCAAAGGTATTGAGGCAAAAACCTTTAGTTTTATGAGTGATATTATTCGTGAAGAATTACCTGAAGTGCCTTATGGTGTACTTTCAGGGCCGAACCTAGCCAAAGAAATTATGGCAGGTCAGCCCGCAGGTACGGTGATTGCCAGTCAGTCCGAACTGGTACGTTATGCAGTACAGCAAGCCTTGCACAGTGCATTATTTCGTGTATTTGCAAGTGACGATGTACATGGTGTGGAACTTGGCGGGGCATTAAAAAATATCTATGCCGTTGCAATGGGTATGGCTGCGGCTTATAAAGTCGGTGAAAATACCAAAAGTATGATTTTAACTCGTGCATTGGCTGAAATGAGCCGTTTTGCAGTGAAATTGGGAGCAAATCCACTGACGTTCCTCGGGTTGTCAGGGGTTGGTGATTTATTTGCGACTTGTAGCAGTCCACTAAGTCGTAATTACCAGGTCGGTTTTGCTTTGGGGTCAGGTAAAAGCTTGCAACAGGCGACTGAGGAATTGGGGCAGACGGCGGAAGGGATCAATACGATTATTCAGGTGCGCAGTCGTTCAGAAGAATTGGATGTATATATGCCGATTACCAGTGCTTTGTATGATGTGATTTTTGAAGGTGCACCGCCTTTAAGTATCGCACTTTCACTGATGAAAAATGGGCACCGTAGTGATGTGGAATTTGTTTTGCCACACCATGAAGTTTAATTTCAAATATTGGAATGAATGAGCTCTGTCATAAAGCTGGGTTATAATTGCTGCAGATGGAGAATAAGGAAATTTTATGCAACTCACTTTAGTCCGTCATGGTGAAGCTTCTCCTGCGGTCAATGGAAATGATGACAAACGTCCATTAACCAAGCGAGGGCACAAGCAGGCGCAACAAACAGCAACCTATTTAAAGGACATGATTAAACCCGATATATTTGTGGTGAGTCCTTTGGTGCGTGCTCAAGAAACTTTGGCGCATCTTCAACATTATTTTAATAATGTGCCTGTGCTAGTGTGTAATAAGATTAAACCTGAAGACGATGCGAAATCAGCAGTAGAATGGTTGGCCCAGTTGCCTTATGAGTCTATCGTAGTGGTATGTCATATGAATGTGGTGGCTCATATTTCATCGTTATTGACACTAGAGTCATTTAATCCATATGCTCTGGCTGAGGCGCGCATTTACGAACAAGCCGTTATTGCAATTGGCTTGTCAACCCAGTTAAAAAGTTTTATACCAAACACATAAAATATTAATTAAAACGGCAGAAAAACATTAATGTTGTATTTATGGATGCCTGAAGCCAATGGGGTTTGGCAATGGTCGACTGGAGAGAGCTGGTATCAGACCTCTAGTCTTGAACAATTGATTCAAGAAACCCAAACCTATCATGGTGAAGAAGCCGTGGTATTTTTTCCAAGCCGTGATGTGCAAATGGTGCAACAGACGTTAGCCAAATCACAATATAAAAAACTGGGTGTGGAAGGGGTTAAATATCTATTAGAAGAATTTGTGGTTTTGCCTATTGATGCAATGAAGGTATTGCATCATTTTCAAAATCCAGATCAGTTGTTTATTTTGGGTGTGGCAAATAATACAGTAGAAATGCTAAACCATACCTTGAGCTTGATTCCAGTTAAAGTCATTTCTCTGTTGCCTGATTTTCTGATTTTACCTAGCCCGGAAGCAGGGCAAACCGTCATTGCTCATGTTTCAGGAAAGTTGCTGGTGCGTGAAAAAGAATTTATGGGGAATTCGATTGATGACTTAGCTTTGTTTCTGGATTATCAGCCGCCAGGGCAGCGTTATAAAATTAGCAATTTTACTGCTGAACAAATGCAAAGCCTTGAAGCGATGGTCACACATGAGCAGATTGAATCTTTTCATTATGAATTGCCGGTCTTAAAAAAAGCCAAAGCTCATCCTTTTAATATCCTGCCGAAAGCGAAAAACAGTACTGGTGTAGGAGGCTATTGGAAGGCCTGTGCTGCTGTGTTGGTCGCAGCTTTAATGGTTCAATTTAGCTATGATGCAATGCGCTGGTATAAATATAAAAAGGTTGCAGATCAGACTGCAGTACAAGCAATCGATCAATATAAATACTGGTTTGGTCAGAGTAGCCGTGTGACTGAACAAAATTTAAAGAGCCAGTTTGAAAGTCATGTACGTTTGAATAAAAGTGCCAATACTCAAGCCTTGCAATTACTCAGTCGGGTGGGGCCGGTTTTAATGCAGAATCAAATTGTGGCGAATCGGATCAACTACGATGCTTCAGTTCTAAATATGGAACTAAAAGCCAATTCTGCTACGGCGTTGCAAACGTTAACGCAACAATTGAATCAGCAAGGATTTAAAATTGAATTGGGCAATATCCAGCCGAATGGCACCGGTGCAATTGGATTGGTGAAAATACAATAATGACTACATCAGAAAAACTGCAAAGCTCTATTGATCAATCTATAGAGAAAATCACCGATTATTTAGATCGGTTGTCTGTACGTGAACGCTATATGGTGATTTTTACCACTATTTTTGTTGTGGTTGTCGCTATTGGTTCAACACTTTGGTTTATGCATGCAGCAGCAAATAAACAGCAAAACCGCGTTAATGATTTAAAAGACATGATGGTGTGGATGCAAAGCAATGCGGTGACTATGAAACCTGCTAATGATTTGCAGTTAACTGCGGCAGATAAAGTGCAACGTGTTGCCCAGCAGCAAGGATTATCGGTTGCATCTCAACAAGCAGGTGAACAAATTCAAATTGTGGCATCACATGAAAATTACGCCATTTTGGCAAATTTTTTAACCCAACTCGCTCAAATGGGACTAAGTCTTGAAAAAATAGACTTAATTTCTGAGGCAGGTCAGATTAAATTAACAGCGATAGTGCAATAATGAGTAAAAATAAAGATCCGCTAAGCATGGCGTTTTCCATGGGCTAGGCCTATAATATGGCGACTTAAAAAGCAGTAGACTTTTACAGATATGTTGTATTCTCTTGCCCGCCCTTTGTTGTTTTCTTTAGCACCAGAGCGTGCACATGAGCTGACACTATCGTTATTGAAATCAGCTCATCGCATGGGCATGATGCGTCAAAGCATTGCCTCTAAACCAGTCACTTGTATGGGGATTCAATTTCCCAATCCGGTAGGTTTGGCTGCCGGTTTAGACAAAAATGGCGCTTATATTGATGCCTTGGCTAGACTGGGCTTTGGTTTTATTGAAATTGGAACCATTACCCCGCGTCCACAAGCAGGCAATCCGCATCCTCGTTTATTTCGTTTACCTGAAGCCAAAGCCATTATTAATCGGATGGGGTTTAATAATGATGGTGTAGATAAACTGATTGAAAATGTCAAAGCCGCAAAATTCAAAGGCATTTTGGGGATTAATATTGGTAAAAATGCCGATACTCCTGTTGAAAATGCAGTCGATGATTATCTGATCTGTCTGGAAAAAGTTTATAATTACGCATCTTATGTGACGGTCAATATTTCATCGCCGAATACTAAGAATTTGCGCAGCTTACAAAGCGGTGATGCCCTGACAGAACTGTTGGAAATGTTAAGAAAGCGTCAGCTTGAACTGGCCGAAGAACATCAGCATTATGTACCTTTGGTGCTTAAAGTTGCGCCAGATTTAACGGTTGAAGATATCGAATTTATTGCAAAGCAATTGATCCAGTTTAAAATTGATGGTTTGATTGTGACTAATACAACTTTGTCACGTGAAGGTGTGGAAAATCTCAAGCACGGTAATGAAGCGGGTGGCTTGTCTGGTGCGCCAGTCTTTGAAAAAAGTACCGCTTGTCTTGCAGCATTTTCAAAAGCATTGAAAGGTCAAATTCCATTGATTGGTGTCGGCGGTATTTTGTCGGGTGAGCAGGCAGTTGCAAAACAAGCTGCCGGTGCAAGCCTTGTACAAATTTATAGTGGCCTCATATATACAGGTCCAACACTGGTTAAAGATTGTGTTGATGCGCTAAATACTCCATGAATACACTGGATATCTTCATACTGATTATTTTGCTCATTGGAGGGCTTAACGGTTTGCGAAAAGGATTGATTTCAGCCTTTGCGAACTTGGTAGGATGGATTTTTGCACTCATCATTGGTGCAAAATATGCAACCATTCTGGCACCTTCGATGGTCTCACTCAGTGCAGATCCAGTAGTACAAAAAATTGCAGCTTTTGCATTTATCGTATTGGTGATGGTGGTATTAACCTGGATTATTACTGCATTTCTCAACAAGATATTAAAGAGTCTAAAACTTGGCCCCCTCAACAGATTGGCAGGCGGTGCTTTTGGCTCTTTAAAGGGCTTAATGATTGTACTTATTACCATGCAAGGCATTGGTCCTTGGGTGGAAAGTTCTCCGCACTGGAAACAGTCTAAATTTGTACAACTTCTTATCCCTTACGCACCATGGGCCGCCGAGCTTTCCAAAGAAGCTGCGCATGGAGCGCTCAATCATATCAAGTCCGATGAAGGTGCGCCGGCATCTTCCGACTCATCGTCTGATAAAACGCAGAAGCATGCAGCGCGTACAGATGAATCAACAAATAATCCTTTTTATTAATCCTAGCTTGTTTGCGAGGTTGCTATGTGTGGAGTAGTTGGTATAGCTGGTAAATCACCTGTTAACCAAATGTTGTTTGATGCATTAACGATGTTACAACATCGTGGTCAGGATGCAGCCGGAATAGTAACTTGTCATGAAGGGCGTTTGTTCCTGCGTAAAGACAACGGTATGGTACGAGACGTCTTTCATACGCGTCACATGCGTGCACTGCTAGGTAATTACGGTATTGGTCATGTGCGTTATCCAACTGCAGGTTCTTCAAGCAGTGCAGAAGCACAGCCATTTTATGTGAACTCGCCTTATGGGATTACCTTGGCGCATAACGGCAACTTGACCAACGCTGAAGAAATTCACGATGATTTGTTTAAAACAGATCTTCGTCATATGAATACCGATTCAGATTCTGAAGTTTTATTAAACGTTTTTGCACATGAAATGCAGAAAAGTCGCAAGCTCAATCCAACTTCAGAAGATATTTTCCAGGTGGTTTCACGGGTACATGAGCGTTGTAAAGGTGCTTATGGCGTTGTGGCAATGATCACCGGACATGGTCTGGTGGGCTTCCGTGACCCAAACGGTATTCGCCCACTGATTTATGGTTCGCGTGAAACTGAAAAAGGTATGGAATATATTATTGCTTCGGAATCAGTGGCAATTACTGCTTTAGGTTTTAAAGTTGAACGTGATATTGAGCCGGGTGAAGCAATTTTTATTACTTCAGAAGGTGAAATGTTTACCAAGCAATGTGCAGAAAATCCTGAATACCGCCCTTGTATTTTCGAATATGTGTATTTTGCACGACCAGATGCAATTATAGATGGCATTTCAGTTTATAAAGCACGTTTAAAAATGGGTGAAAAACTTGCCTATAAAATTTCGCGTGAGTGGGGTGAAGAACACGATATTGATGTGGTGATTCCAATTCCAGATACATCACGCACTTCAGCTTTAGAACTTGCCAATATCTTGGGTGTTAAATTCCGTGAAGGCTTTATGAAGAACCGCTATATCGGACGTACCTTCATTATGCCGGGTCAGAAACAGCGGGAAAAATCAGTTCGTCAAAAATTGAACCCAGTTGAACTTGAGTTTAAAGGCAAAAACGTTTTACTGGTGGATGACTCGATTGTTCGTGGTACAACCTGTAACGAGATTATTCAGATGGCACGTGATGCTGGTGCGAAGAAGGTTTTCTTTGCTTCAGCTGCACCCATGGTGAAATATCCAAACGTTTACGGTATTGATATGCCTGCGAAAGATGAGTTAATTGCCTCTGGTCGCAGTGTGGAAGAAATCCGTGAAATTATTGGTGCTGATCGTTTGATTTTCCAAGACTTGGAAGACTTAAAAGGCGCTGTTCGTACCAGTAAAGTACCGGCACTGCAAGAATTTGATTGTTCGGTTTTTGATGGTGTGTACGTGGCAGGCGGAATTGATGCAGCTTATCTGGATGAACTTGAGCGTAAACGTAACGACTCTGCAAAAAAATCCATTGGTGGTTATATTGATGTAAACATTGATGCTGCATCAGTGGATCTTACTGGAGTGAAAGAAGAATAAAATTCTTCTTAATTCTATGAAAAGCGGGAATTTCCCGCTTTTTTAATTTATGATGAGTGAACAAATACAATGTAATAAAGGATCTTCACATTGAAGAGTGCGGGCTATTCTTTTATTCAAAACAAAAATATGGTTTGGTCTGCAAGTGTGTGCATGCTTGCGGTGTTGCTCACACTATTCATTTTAAATATCATTATGGGGTTGCTGGTATTTTATATTGATCATACCCAGTCCATATTCTGGCATGTTTTGAGTCCTTATTTAATCGTGCTGCTGCTTAGTGTGATGACGATTTCTGTCCTGTACGAGTTTTATGTATTACGTGCCGGTGGGCATTCGCTGGCAAAACAGTTAGGCGCGCGTCGCTTAAGCCTAATCGAAAGTATTCCTGAGGAAAGTGTTGCTCTTAAAATCACTGAACAGTTGGCAGATACCTTTTTAATTGAGACTCCAGCCGTATATGTGCTTCCCGGGGAAGTAGGCGTAAATGCACTCACCGCAGGTTTCTATCCGCGTGATATTGTGATTATTTTGACCTGGGGTGCATTACAAAATCTAGATGAATTAGAGCTTTATGGTTTGTTAAGCCATGAGTTTAATAAAATTTTATCCGGTGAAACAGCAGAAAATACTCGTCTAAAAATTCTTTACAGCAGTCTGACGACTTTTAGCCAGTGGGGTAGTAAAATTGCAAAACTGGGTTTTACCAAGCATGGACAGGCGCATACGCATAAATTTGCGACTTTCTTTGTCGCGATGGGTGGTGTGATTTGGCTGATTGGAAGTCTCGGTGTTTTAATTACCCGTTTTATTAAATATATTTCATTGGGCGGACGGACATTTAAAAATGATCAAAAAACCAGGCGTTTAATTCAAAATGATGCCAATGTACAGACTTTACTCAGAATTTATGTGCATCATTCAGGATCACAAATTCACAGTGAATATGCTGAATCGATTTCACATATGTGTTTTGCCAACTCTCTGAGTCCGCAAAACTGGATGAATATTCATCCGAGTATTGAGCAACGTATTTATGAGCTAAACCCGGGTTTGGTGCAAGATTTACAACTTGAAAATTTAAAAAAAATACGTAATCAACCGCTATTTAGTTTGTTCCGGTCACTGGATGAAATGAACGGTGAAATATACTCACCGTGGAGTTCCCCACAACCGCTTCCACTGTTACGTTTATCACCCATTAGTTTTGCAATCAATGACGCGATTAAGCCTTTAAATCCGGCAATTCGAAATAATATGCGACGTCCTGAGTTAATACAACGGGCATTACAGACAGCGACGGGTTCGCGAGAAGTGATGGTGTCGATTTTAATGATTAGGCAGTATCGTGAATTTATTCCTGCAGATGCTGAAGTCAGTCGGGCGATTGTGGATTCATTGTTGAATTTGGATGGTCGAGTCCATATCTCTATTTTCTATGAAGCTTGTAAAAATATTGGAGCAATGCCTGCTAGCATTGCGCGGCAATTTTTAATGAAATTGGCACGTATTATTCAAGAAGATGGTGAAATCGGTCTGCTAGATGCTTTGTTGCTTGAATACGTGAAATTTGAATTAAATCTTCTTCCATTACATACACCTACTTCCTTGGAAGAAGTGAAACCGCATATTGTGCGCCTGATTGATGCCTTATTGCATGTGCAGCAAATCAATAGCGTGAATCAACTGGATGTTCGTGAAAAGATTCTCAAGCGTGTATTAACTGCAAAAGAACTGGAAATGTACACCGAGATTTCTGATGAGCCAATTGATTTGGCAGAAATTTTAAATGATATTGCCGGTTTACTACTACGTGATCGCTTGAGTATTTTAGGTATTGCAGAGCTTTGCTTGTGGAATGATCGTATTATCACGCAAGATGAACTGGATGTTTTACAATTGCTGTATTGGCGTTTGGGTTTTGAAACGAATGAAATGGTTGAGCAAATGCAGAAAAAAAATAGTTTAATAATTGTATAAACTGGATGCGATAAAATTATAGATGGGTGATGATTAAACTAATCTGTAATAAAAGATCAGCAAAAGACAACTAATCTCGTTAGAATACCAAGCATTCAATGGGTGATGAAAAAAGATGATAGGGCATCAGCGTGACATACTGGCAACATTAGGAATCGATGTCTGGATTCCTAAGGGGGCTGCGTGTCAAAATATGCCATCCTCATCCATTTGGAGAGATCAGGCTGCACCCGAATATCTGACCGAGATTGTGGTTGCGAGAGTTCAATCATCCATAGCCCCAGCGCCAAAGACTGAACACCTTAAAACGCTTGATCGAACAGAAGAGTTACCAACGCCACCGATAGCTGTCAAAGAAGTTCAGGCTGAAGTTGTAACTCAAGTTGTTGAAGAGCGAGCTGCACTACAGATTGAAGCTTTTCAATTACAGGCTTTTAGTTTGCCACATTGTATTATTGTGATTAATGCTACCGAACTGAGCGCTGAACAACAACAACTTTGGAATAATATTCAACAAGCCCTTCAAGCTGAATATTATGAATTGCAATGGCCATTTCCTTTAATTAATTTCCAGGATGGTCGTGGTGCTGAAAGCTATGTGCAGGGCTTTATAGATGCCATTAGTGCAGATAAAAATATTATTTTTTTAGGACAACTCCCTTATTTTAATTATTCAAAAAGTATTCATTTAGCGGGCTTGCAAGAGATGTTAGATCAGCCCGTATTAAAAAAACGCTTATGGCAATTTATGCAAAAAAGTAACCAAAAAACGGATGCTACATGAAGAAGAAAGTTTTTGTTTTTAGTCAGTTAGATGAAGATATACTTCAACGTTTACAAGCTCAATATCAGGTTGAAGTCATTAATCCAAAACTGGGAGATGTTAACCAGCAGATCCGCGAACAGGTTAAAGATGCGGATGCCATGATTGGTGCAGGGCGCCTACTTAATGAAAGTAATTTGGCCACGGCAAAGCAACTTAAAATTATTTCAAGTGTCAGTGTGGGGTACGACAACTATGATCTTGCCTATCTAAATCAGAAAAAAATCTGGTTATCTAACACTCCTCATGTGCTTACGGAAACCACGGCTGATTTGGCTTTTACCTTGTTGATGAGTGCTGCGCGTAAAGTGCCTTATTTGGATCAATGGACTAAGCAGGGCCAATGGAAACGTACCGTAGGTGAAGCTCAATTTGGACGAGATATTTTTGGTAAAACCTTGGGTATTATTGGTCTGGGTAACATTGGTGCTGCTATCGCCCGTCGTGGTTTTTATGGCTTTAATATGAATATTCTTTATCATAATCGCCGTGAAAAGTTGGAATTGGCGCAGCCTTTAAATGCACGATATTGCGGTTTAGATGAATTATTACAACAATCAGATTTTATAGTGGTCGCTGTCGATTTAAATCCAGAATCTAAAGCCTTGATCGGTCAGCATGAGTTTGATCAAATGCAGCCCCATACAGTATTTGTGAATATTGCACGTGGTTCTGTGGTCGATGAGCAAGCACTCATTGAAACCTTGAAAGCGGGTAAGATATTTGCTGCGGGTCTGGATGTCTATTTGAAAGAGCCATTACAGGAATCTGAACTTTTTAATTTGGATAATGTGGTGACGATGCCGCATGTCGGTTCTGCAACTGCGGAAACACGTAAAAAAATGGCTGAACTGGCTTATCGTAATGTGGTCGATGCACTGGAAGGGCGAACCCCAGCTTATGTGGTGAATCCTTCATTTTCTTAAAATTTAATAACACTTCATTGCAAATCCTTCCAATTTTCAATGTTATAGTCTGATAAATTGAAAAAAAGCAGTTTGAGAATATAACATTGAAACGGTATTTATTGGCTTGCAGTATTGGTTTGGTCTCAATTGTGGGATCGACGCACAGTGCGAATCTGAATTCAATGCCCCAGTTTAATGTTCCCGAAATTGGCAGTGGCGTTGGTTTAATCGACCAACAAAAAGAAAAAATGATTGGCGAAAAAGTATTTCGTGAAGTTCATAAACAAATGCCTGTGCTGCAAAATCCATGGCTAGAAGACCAATTGGTCAGTGTATTTTCCCATATTTTAAGTCAAACCCAGCTTGGGCAGCCTATAGGCCTGGTCATTATCAATGATCCTCAAATTAATGCTTTTGCCGTTCCTGGCGGGTTATTTGCCATTAATACCGGGATGGTGATTTTTGCTCGAAATATGGATGAGGTGGCTGGAGTGATGGCGCATGAAGTTGCACATGTATCACAACGTCATTACAGTCGCTCTCAAGAAGCGTTTAAAGGGCAGGGTTTACTGACTTTGGCGGGACTTTTAGTGGGCGCTTTAGTTGCTTCGCAAGCGGATGGTGATGTGGGTACCGCGGTAATGTTGGGGTCGCAGGCCGCCTTAATGGATAAGCAACTGAATTACAGTCGTAATCAAGAGCGTGAAGCAGACCGTATTGGGATGCAATATATGTATACAGCCGGTTATAACCCGCAAAGTATGGCTGACTTTTTTGAAGTGATGCACAGAGAAACCAGTAAAGTCAGTTTTTTACCTGACTTTTGGTTAACTCATCCACTAAGTACAGAACGGATGAGTGAGGCGCGATTACGGGCAAATCAGTTGCCTCGAGTTAAAACGAATTTGCGCGATGAAGATTTTGAAATACTGAAATTGTACAGCATGGTTGTTTCTAATCAGGCCACCGAACAACAATTACAGATTTTAGCCAATCGTAAAAGTTTCTCAGGGCAGTTGGCTTTATCTGCTTTTTATCTCAAACAGGGCGACTATGTTTTAGCACAGCAAGTTTTAGATCAGGCGAAGGCTCAGCAGCGCTTGAACAATCTATTGGTGTTAATCCAAGCCGATATTTATCTGGGGCAAAACAAAACCGATGAGGCCTATAAAGCGATTCAGTCTGCCGCGCGAATAATGCCTGAAAATCGGGCTTTGGCTTTTAAGCTCGCAGAAGTATTGATTCGTCAAAAACAGCCTGCCCAGGCCTTAAACCTGATCCAGCGCTTCAGTAATAAAAACCCTCGCGATATCAACGCTTGGCGTCTTATGCAACAAGCAGCAAATATTGATCAGCAATCACTATTTAGAACGGTAAATGTATTGCGTTATCGTGCAGAGGTGGAATACTGGTCGGGCTGGGAAGAAAATGCAATTAAGTCACTATTGCATGCACAACGCTTGGTTAAAAATAATGAAGTGTTATCTGAAAAACTAAAAATGCGAATTAATGAAATGCAAAAAGAACGACAGCTCAGAATTTAATTTAATCTTGTTATTTTGTAAGAATAATAAAAATAAGGAGTTAAGTATGTTAGAAGGACAATGCTTATGTAGTGCGGTGACTTACCGTTACCATGGAGAAATTGAAAAAACCATCATATGTTACTGCAAAGACTGTCAGATGGCTCAAGGCTCGATCTTTGGCTGGAACAGTCCTTTGCAGAAATCAAAATTTGAAATTACCAGTGGAATTAAATTTCTAAAAGAATATTTTCATACCCCTGATAAAGCCCGGGTATTTTGTCAGGAATGCGGAAGCCCTGTTTATTCTTATCGGATGGATTTACCAGACATTATTCGTTTACGTTTAGGTACAGTGACTTCCGGGGAAATACCCGCACTTACGGAGCAGGCTTATATCCAATATAAACCTCATTTTTTGCATATTGATGAATAAAATCTACAGTTGTAAGAGTTAAGCCTATGATAATATTGGATTGAATTTGTATTTCTAATAATGAACAGTATTAATTAAATGATGAAAAAAATATTATTTTCTTGTTTTCTAATTGGTTGCACGGCATCAAATGTTGCCTTGGCAAGTGTCGAGCAATACGTGGCAGCCGTGGATAAAATTTCTGAACAATATAAGCAGGAAACCAGAAGCTTTTTTAGTAGTCTGGATGCGCAGCAAAGCAGTTTTACTTCACAGCAGCAAGCCCAATTCTGCGGAATTGTGGGTAATTATATAGAGCGTTTATATCAAGCGGCAGATCAAAACAGAGCGTCTTTAGATCGTCAGTTTAGACAAATGACCAAGCAGGACGTGATTCATCAAGTGATGGCATCAAAAGAAATGTTGATATTGAAAAAATATAATGTTCAATGTGATTTGAAATAATAAGAGAATGTGTTTGAACTGTCTTGTAATTAAGGCAGTTCAACGATAAAGAAAAGAATTATATAAAAGTGGGATTATGCAAGTTTAGCTTTAATTTTAGCGGAAACTTGTGCAGGATCGGCGCGCCCGGCTATGAGCGGACGCAGAGAATTCATCACCTTACCCATATCTTTCATGCTAGTAGCTTCTTGAGCAGTAATCGTCTGCGCAATGATAGAATCAAGCTCTTCCTCAGTCATAGCTTCTGGTAGAAATTGAGATAAAATCTCAAGTTCGGCTTGTTCTTTACTAGCTAAGTCTTGTCGGTTAGCGCCTTCAAAGGCTTTAACCGATTCTTTACGTTGTTTAATTTGCTTTTCAATGACCGCAAGAACTTGAGCGTCGCCAAGCTCTATGCGTTCATCGACTTCGATTTGCTTAATTGCCGCCTGTAGACCACGAATTACCGTTAACTTAGACATTTCTTTAGCACGCATAGTTGCTTTCAAAACATCGGTTATTTGGTTTTTTAAAGTAGTCATTTATTTAGTCCAGGCAGTCAATCACAAATTAATCTTAGTAAAGGCGAGTAGTACGTACTGATTCACGCGCCAATTTCTTTTGGTAGCGTTTAACAGCAGCAGCTTTTTTACGTTTACGTTCTTGAGTTGGTTTTTCATAGAATTCACGTTTACGAACGTCAGCTAAAACACCCGCTTTTTCGCATGAACGCTTGAAACGACGGATAGCTACGTCTACTGGTTCGCCTTCTTTCAATTTAACTTGTGGCATGAAGAATCCTCATTAAGTTATGGATAAGATCTAGGCTGTATTGCCTTGGATCACAAGTGAAGGACAGTATTTTACTCATTTACATCTCATATCACAAGTCTATAATAGCTTTAGCAATATTTAGATACGGGTAAAAGGCAGTTTAATGATCGTTCTTGGCTTAGAAACTTCTTGTGATGAAACAGGGTTAGCACTTTATGACAGTGAAGTCGGCTTGATAGGACAGGTTTTATATAGTCAGATTAAACTGCATGCAGAATATGGTGGTGTTGTTCCTGAACTGGCTTCACGTGACCATGTAAGAAAATTAATTCCTTTAATGAATCAGTTGCTTGAACAAAGTAATATCAAAAAATCACAAATTGATGCGATTGCCTATACCCGTGGACCAGGCTTGATGGGCGCATTAATGACAGGTGCATTGTTTGGCCGTACTTTAGCATTTGCCTTAAATAAACCGGCCATTGGTGTGCATCATATGGAAGGTCATATGCTTGCGCCTTTATTATCTGCGACCCCCCCAGAATTTCCGTTTGTCGCTTTATTGGTCTCCGGTGGCCATACACAGCTCATGGCTGCGCACGGTATTGGTCAATATGAATTGCTTGGTGAATCGATTGATGATGCCGCGGGTGAAGCCTTTGATAAAGTCGCGAAAATGATGGGCTTGGCCTATCCGGGTGGGCCCAATATTTCAAAATTGGCATTGCAAGGCAGCGCAACAGCGTTTGATTTTCCGCGTCCAATGTTGCATCAGGGCTTAGACTTTTCATTTAGTGGTTTAAAAACAGCGGTTTCAATTCAATTGAAGAAAGTTGAAGGTCAAAACCGTGAAGCTGATATTGCGGCATCCTTCCAAGAAGCTTTAGTGGATACATTGGTAAAAAAATCGATCAAAGCACTCAAACAAACCGGTTTAAAACGTTTAGTGATTGCGGGGGGGGTGAGTGCCAACCAACGTTTACGTGAGCGCTTGGAAGCAGGTTTGGCAAAAATCCAGGCACAAGTTTATTATGCAGAACCTGCATTATGTACCGATAACGGTGCAATGATTGCATTTGCAGGTTACCAACGTTTAAAAGCAGGACAGCACGATGGATTGTCGGTAACAACGACACCACGTTGGCCGATGACGGAATTGACTAATCCTGCACAAGCTTAAATAGGGTTACTTAAAAAGAGGCTATCTAGCCTCTTTTTACTTTTAAGTATTTTAGTGAAGAATAAGTCGATATGAGTTTATATGGCTAGATTTTATATTCATGATAAGTTCTAATGAATTCAGAAAATATTCTGAATTAAAACAGATAAATAATTTTTTGGGATCATAAGCATAGGTTTATTTTGGATGGATAATATAAATTTCAGAAGCTTTCAAGACGCCGGTCAAGCTGTTCTCAAGTTTTTATATAAACGTTTCGGATTTAATTTATGGATGATTACCCGAGTCGAAGGTAAAGACTGGATTGTACTCCAGAGTGAAGACCATGGTTATAATGTTCAACCGGGGCAAGTATTTCAGTGGGCAGATTCATTTTGTTTTCATATGATTGCGGGTAAAGGCCCTAAAATTGCGCCTCGTTCAAAAGAGATTCCTTTATATGCGACTGCCCCGATTAACCAGCAAGTCAGTATTAAATCCTACATCGGTCAACCGCTGATCCATGAAGATGGTAGCTTGTTCGGTACACTTTGCGCCATCGATCCTCAAGAAAAATCTGAAGCCATTATTCAGGATATAGAGCTGATTGAATTATTCGGTAATTTATTAAGCAGTATTCTGCAAGCTGAACTGCGTCAAAATGAACAAATTCGTCAGCATGAGCGTCTAGAAGCTGAAGCGCTTATGGATGGTTTGACTGGCTTATATAACCGCCGGGCGTGGGAAAGATTGGTCACTACAGAAGAAGAGCGTTGCAAGCGTTATGGACATCCTGCTGCAGTTTTCTTTATTGATCTGAATGATCTCAAGAAAGTGAATGACAGTCTCGGGCACGATTACGGAGATGAATTAATTCAGCAGGCGGCCCAAGTACTCAAACATACTGCACGTAGCAATGATATTGTGGCACGTCTAGGTGGGGATGAATTTGTAATTTTAAGCGTAGAAAATGATGAGGTCGGAGTGGAAATACTCATGAGTCGTCTTATACATGCTCTGACACAGGCAAAAATCGGTGCGGCAATTGGCGTAGCCATGCGACAGCCTGCACAAGGGCTATTCAAAGCGGCTGCCGAAGCAGATAAAAAAATGTTTGAGCATAAACGTCAAATTAAATCTGAATATCATAAAATCTAGAAAAATTGTTTAAATCATAAAAGTTAAAACAGCCTTTAACTTGAATTAGTAGAATAAAGCTATAAACCTAGACAGGTTGAAAATGCTTTTAGATAAAAAAAAGAGCAATTTGTAAATTTAAAATTGCTCTTTTAAGAGTTAACTCTCATTGAGAGTGCAATTACAGTATTCAATTAATCCTGACGGATCAACTCGTTGAATTGTTCTTTAAGCTCAATGTATTTTGGATTTAATTTTGCTTGATCGCTTTTATCTTTAAAAATTTTCGCGACAGCAGCTTTGACCTGATCTTCAGTGCTACGTGGCTGTTTTTCAGTTGTAACGGCATCATTGAGTGCTACTTTAACTTTAGGGGTAGCGCCTTTATTTTTTCGGCCGGTTTTGTGGGTACCTTTTTTATGATTTGCATAACGACGCGCACGAGTATAGCCCATGAGCAAAAACTTTCTTGCCATGTCTGCACCAACAAAATCATTTTTCTCTAAATAATCTAAAAATAAGGCAAAAATCTTGTTACTACTTTCAGTGGCTTGAGCTTCATCTTCAAATTGCCAAAACGGTGAAATTTCAGATTTATAGGGTTCAACTAATAAAACACCTTCTTCACCACGACCAATGCGATATAACTCTGGACGCTTTCTAAAATTAATCTTTTCAAAGTCGAGTGAAAAGTCGAAGCTGCGTGAAAATGAGGGAGCTTCAGACTTAGGTGTTAATGAATCTTGTTGGTTATCGGTCATTGGGAGATTCCTTAAGTGTGTGAGTCTTATGAATAATGAGCACTATTCATGACTCTCAAGAGATTTTGCAGAGTTTGAAGCATTTTTATGGGCTTTGATATGTCTAAATTGCACTGGACATAACAACCGCTGTTTATATTGTCCAAATAAAATAAATCAAGTCATTTAGGGGAGAATCTGGAAGCATAAATAATCCGGAATTTTTACAAACCTTAAGAACCGCAATAAAAATCTAATGTCATCTTGAGGTAGAGCTTAGCTCATTATTTTGGTTCAGTATTTAATAAAGGATTGAAAAGTGGCTAAATCATAAAAGCTTATAATGATTTTAACTGCTGCGAGCCAATCCAGTGTTTAGAAAACTGATACGCTGCACGTCCCGAACGCTGCCCACGAGCCTGACACCAACGTAATGCTTCAGCACGTGTAAAATCATCCATTGGCATATTGGCTTTTGCTAAATAATGCTCAACAATTTCTAAATACAAGTTCTGATCCATGGGGTAAAAAGATAGCCACATTCCGAAACGGTCTGACAATGAAATTTTTTCTTCAATCGCTTCTTGAGGGTGAAGCTCTGTATATTGCGGAACATCCACGCGCGTTACCGGCGTATTTTCATGCATAAACTCTGGCAGCAAATGACGGCGGTTACTGGTTGCATAAATAATAAAATTACTCGAACCAGATTGTAATGAACCATCTAGAACACTTTTTAGGCTACGATAATTTTCATCTTCTGCATTGAAGGCTAAATCATCACAATAGACAATAAACTTTTCCGGCCGGTTTTCAATCAGCTTCTGAATGAGAGGGAGGTCGGATAAATCATCACGTTCAATTTCAATTAAACGTAAACCTTCCGACTCATATTGGGTGAGCAGGGCGCGAACAATAGAAGATTTACCGGTACCACGTGAGCCGGTAAGTAAAACATCATTAGCAGGTAAGCCTTTTAAAAATTGCAGCGTATTTTGGATGACTTTTTCTTTTTGTCTTTCAATGCCTTTTAAATCATTCAAATACATCTTCTTGGGCTGTTGAATGGCGATTAATTGTTTGTCTTGCCATTTATAAGCAGAGGCTGAAAAGTCGGTCGCTTGTTTCAGTTCTGGTAAATTTTGCTGTAGTTGTTGGAGTACAGTAGAAAGTGCTTGTAAGATATGCTCAGGTAAATCAATTGTTGCCATGATGGTTCAGCTTATACATGTAAAAGTAAAAGGATGGTTTTATTCAAGAACTGTATATCAATTAGTCGTGTTTTGCCAAGGGAATAGGCATTTTTGCAGTGATAATCCGCTGAGTTTTCTGTCAATGTTATGCGTGATGTCTTATCATGAATAATGAATAAAAATGAAAGTGTTTGAGGGATAGATATGTTATTTAAAGATTTCACCCAAGATATTAATCCACATCAAGCGTATCGCATAAAAAAATTAAAGCGCCAACTTGAAACAGCTGAAACATATGAAGAATGGAAAAGCATCGCACTGGAAATAGATGAAGAAACAGGTGCTCAAGAATGGAAATATGATAATTGCTCACCTTATTTTGATGCTGAAATTATTTCCGAGCGATTAAACCGTTTAAAACGCTACCGTTTTCAAAAACGTACTGAAGATCTCATGTACATATTGCGTGAAGGTTTAAGCTATGATATTGCCAATATTGCAAATCCGATGTTGTTTACTGCCACATATGTGGGGACAAAAAAAATCATAGAAGACTATGTGGAAGAAGTCAGTGCAAGTCTTGCTTACATCGCTTCAGATGCTTGTTCTTGCTTATGTTTAACTGAAAAAATTAAATTTTTTCAGCATTGTAAAAAAGCATATGGTCAACCTGCGATCATGTTTTCAGGTGGTGCAACATTGGGGCTGTTTCATACAGGAGTATGTAAAGCGCTCCTTGAACAAGATTTAATGCCTAAGGTGATATCGGGTTCGAGCGCGGGTGCAATTATGACGGCAATGTTGGGAACCTCAAAACCGTCAGATATTTCCGGTCTTTTAAATGGTGAAAACTTTTTTAGTGAAGCTTTTCATTTTCGTAAATTCAGCGAAATTTTAAAGGGTAACGGTGGTTTTGCCGATGTGATGTACCTAAAGAAATTCTTGGTTGAAAATTTGGGAGATGTGACCTTTGAAGAAGCTTTTAAAAGCTCTGGTTTGCATATTAATGTGGCTGTTGCCCCATATGATGCTTCACAAGAAGCCCGGATTATGAATGCCTACACTTCGCCAGATTTGCTGGTTTGGAGTGCAGTATTGGCCTCCTGTGCAGTTCCGATTTTATTTCCACCGGTTAAACTCACCAGTAAACGTCAAAATGGTCAATTAACGCCTTATATGGCAGATACACGCTGGGTAGACGGCAGTGTACGTAGTGATTTCCCTCAAGAGAAAATGGCTAGGTTGTATAATTTAAATTACACCATCGCCAGTCAGGTTAACCCCCATATTGTGCCGTTTATGCAAAGTGATGCAGAACGTCACCGTCGAGATCTATTGAGTTGGCCAGAACGGATTATTCGTCGTCAGGGGAAGGTGATTACCAAAGGCATTATGGACTTTACCCGGGATCGGGTTGGAAAAATCCCCCCGGTTCGACGATTGCTCGATCATGGTTTTGGTGTGATTGATCAAGGATATTATGGCGATTTGAATATTGTCGGTGACTATAGCTTGCGACACTATAGTTATATGTTTCAAAACCCGCGACCCTATTTGTTTAAATTGTTACAACGCGAGGGTGAGCGGGCGACCTGGCCTAAAATATCTTCGATTGAAACACATGCCCGTGTAGGGAAAACCATTCAGCACTGTTTGGAAATTTTAAGCTATCAAGATGATCCAGCGCAAAAAGAAGCAGAATTTATTGCAGTTTAATATTGAAGACCTTCATAGCTGTAATTTGATTCAAAAGACCAAACCTAAAAGTTTAACTTTTGGGCGTTGTTTATATACCTTTGAATATCAGCAGCAGCACTACTGGTTAAAAACACAAGCATGCAATGTGAATCAAAGTTGTGAAGCTGGATTTTTAAATGAATTGGCTTTTTATCAGCAATTTGTAGATCAATCCCATTCTTCAAGCAACATGCCTGATTTTTTATTACCCTTTCAAGTGATTCCTCACTTTAAAATTGTATCTCAGCAAAAAGGGTTAAGATCATCTGCATTGATTTTGAGCCATGCAGAATCACCATTTGGGGAGTGTGCTGGCATGTCGCTGAATGAGATTAAAAAGACGTTGTTAAAAGTACTAGATGTGATTGATCAGTTACATCAATTCGGCTGGATTCATGCCGATTTAAAGCAGGAACATTTTGTCCTATACCAGCAACGTGTGTGTTTGATTGATTTTGAACAGGCTCAAAAAGTCGATGTATCCCAAAAAATGCAAAGTCTGACTGCAACTCCACGCTATATGGCACCAGAACTTTTTCATTTTACAGAAAAAAACGTACAAACCGACATATATGCATTAGGAATTATTTTTTATGAATGGCTAGCAGGGAAGCGTTTAACAGCAGAAAATTATCAAGATTGGGCCTATTTACATTGCCAGCGGTTAAGTATTGAGCTTCCAGATCATTTAATACATTTTAAAAAGTTTCTATCAGGCATGTTGGCAAAGCAAAAAGAGCAAAGATTTACCAGTATTCACGCTGTAAAACAGTGCTTAATCCCTGAAAATGCTTAAGAAAAATACAAAAAAACCGCTTTTGTTTTTTATTTAAACAAACAAGTGGATTTTTCATAAAAAGGTCTTGTCATCAGGAAACGATCTCTATAATATACACAGCCATTGGGGACGTGGCGAAATTGGTAGACGCACTGGATTTAGGTTCCAGCGCCGCAAGGTGTGAGAGTTCGAGTCTCTCCGTCCCCACCAATTATTATCAAACTTGTTTGGTAATAAGGCTATAGAGGATTGGTGTAATGGTAGCATGACGGTCTCCAAAACCGTTCGTCAAGGTTCGAGTCCTTGATCCTCTGCCAAGTTTTAAAAAATCTAACACTAGTATGTTAGTACCCTGATGGGGACGTGGCGAAATTGGTAGACGCACTGGATTTAGGTTCCAGCGCCGCAAGGTGTGAGAGTTCGAGTCTCTCCGTCCCCACCATCATATTAAAGCAAGGTATATACCTTGCTTTTTTATTGCCTGAAAAAAAGTGAAAGATAAAATAAAAAAGCCCAAAAGAGGGCTTTAAAGATTAGTTTGAAAAGATGTTTTTAAAAATATATTTTGAATAATTTATTCTTTTGTCTCGATTCAAAAGTGAGATATATTTTTAAGCTTTTAAGTGATCTTCAAACTCTTCACCAAGTTGTAGGGCAAGTGAATTACCCGCCAAATCACAGGTGACCAAACCATATTCTTTTTTAAAGCTAAAAGTAAAACCGCGATTGTCGGTTAATGATTTTACCGAATAGCCTAATTTTTCTAACCAGATGCGAAACGCAATTAAATTTTTTGCTTTAACAACTTTCTTCACGAGAGCACTCCTTGTGTATATTAGATACATTACAGTATTAAAATAATAATAGGGATACAGCTTCTTTTTTAAAGGGCAACTTTGTGTTGTTTTTTATAAAATTAATATTTTGTATTTTTTATGAGCAATAAATACATAAATAAAAACTGAATTATGGATAAGGTTTAACCGGTTTTGACCTGAATTTTAATATAACTATATGAATTTTATTTATTTTACCGGAATTTTTTAGGTCTTTGAGGTCGAAATATTTATACACAATTTTCAATGTGGTTTAAATGTGTCTATGTTTGAGCTGTTGCTTCGGATTGTTTAGAAATACTGAACGGGGGGCGGGAAATCATTATTATTTTATAAATAACTGAATAGTTGCAAAAAAAATGACAATACTTGCTATGTTAAAAAACGAAAAAATAGATTGCGCCGTACTGGGAAATTTTAAATTATATCTTAGGCGTAATACTTATTAAGATGATTAGATTGAAATGACCTCACAAACCATTGAACAAAATGTATTGAATCAAATTCAAAATATGCAGCAACAAGGTTTAACTCCTGTTGCTGCTATGTTGGGACATGAAGATTGGCTGATCTTTGCAGAACAATCAAAAGTGTCTTATACCCCTTTTGGTAGTGCTCGACGTTATCAACCTGCTTTAGGTGGCTTGCTGTTGGTTCGTGTTGATGAAATGAATATGACACGTGTGGTGACTCAAATTGAGCTTAATGCTTATGCACAAATGCATCAGATTTTGTAAATCATGTTTTTTCAGCTTTAACTGTTAAAAATGATCTTTTAACTCTCTTAGGCGTTGGAATTCTTCAACGCTTTCAACTCGTAAAAATGGATTGGTGTCTAATTCTAACTCAATGGTACTCGGTAGTGTACATTGACCGAGCATACGTTGAGCTTCAACTTTTTCGAAACGCTGTTGGATCGCCAGATTGTCCGGTTCCGCGTGTAATGCAAATTTTGCATTTGAAAGGGTATATTCGTGTGTGCAATACACTTTGGTTTGCGCAGGTAAAGCGGCTAAGCGATTAAGTGAGTGATACATTTGCTCATATGTACCTTCAAAGACCCGACCACAGCCCATCGCAAAAAGGGTGTCGCCGCAAAAAACAAGCTCCAAAGCCTCGATAAAATAGACGATATGTCCTAGGGTATGACCCGGTACGGCAATGATCTCTATATCTAAATCGTGGAAAGTAATATGGGCTTCGTGTTGCAGGGGATGGCTGATAAAAGGAACTTTACTTAATTCTTCACGTGGACCATAGACAGGAATATTGCGATTGATTAAAAGTTCGGGTACACCACCGGTATGATCTTTATGCCAGTGGGTCAGCCAGATCTGACCCAGCTTCAAATTGTTTTCTGTACAGTATGCTTCTACCAAATGTGCTTCGGTTGGATCAATTGCGACCACTTCTTTACTCGGCGTATGTTCTAACAACCAAATATAGTTTTGTAATTGATTTTTGACATCAATCATATGGATTTGAAAAGTCATGAGATAAGTGATCAATGAGATAGATATGAATAAGCTATCGTTAAAGTCAATTTTTTGCCAGTAGAACATCGCAAATCTATACAGATGCTTAATTTTAAATAAAATCTTGAGTATTTGAGTTTTATCAAAAAATGATCGATAGAGATTATTCTTAATATCTTTTTCTATCTTAAGGTTTTTCAATCAGTAAAATGGTTACAAATAAAATCAGGTAAATCAATATGAAGATGTATCAGGTGGATGCGTTTACAAATGAGCTGTTTAAGGGCAATCCAGCAGCAGTAATTGTGACCGAACAGTGGTTAGATGAAACATTGATGCAAAATCTTGCATTGGAAAATAATTTGTCTGAAACGGCTTTTGTGAAAATCATTGATACAGAGAATTATGAAATCCGCTGGTTTACGCCGACCACAGAAGTAGACTTTTGTGGGCATGCCACTTTAGCCAGCAGTTTTGTGCTGTTTAAAGATTTCACTTCTGCAAGCGTCATTCAATTTCATGTGAAAAATTTGGGCATCTTCGTCGTTAGCCAAGAGGCGGATGGTAAAATTAAAATGAATTTTCCTGTTCGCCGTGCAGAGAAAATTGAGAGTTATCCTGAAATCTTAAATCAGGCTTTAACCAAGCCCTTTAAAAATGTTTATTTGAATAGCCAGGCCTATATTGTGGAATATGAAAACCCGCAAGATGTTGTTGATGAAACCCCAAATCTGGAATTGTTGAAACAATTGGGACGAATTCGTACAGCAATTACAGCGCAAGGGACAGATGTGGATTTAGCCTTAACTGCACAAGCTGAGCAATATGATTGTGTTTCACGTTATTTTGCACCTGCCAATGGCATTGATGAAGATCCAGTAACGGGTTCAATTCATACCGCTCTTGCGCCACTTTGGGCTGAAAAACTGGGTAAAAGTGAAATTCTGGCTTATCAGGCATCAAAACGTGGTGGTGAATTGTATTGTGGAGTACTTGAAAATGAGCGGATCGAAATTTCGGGTTACGCAAAGTTATATATGCAGGCAGAGCTGTATCTATAAAATGTATGAATAAATTTGCTACAAAGCCGTTGAAATAAACGGCTATTTTTTCAAAAAACTACTACTAAAAATGAAAAGCATTTTCTAAGATGGCGAGGGTGATAAAAATTCATATTGTTGAATAAAATTGGAATAATTATGTTAATGCGGTTTAAACAACTTACCATCTCTTTATTATTGGTTGGCTTTAGTGCAACCGCTTGGTCACAGCCTGTTTTAGTAAAATCTCAACAGAAGATTGAGGAATATAAATTAGATAATGGTTTGCGTGTGGTACTTGCGCAAAATGACAAAGAAAATAAAGTATTTATGAATACCGTTTATCTCACAGGTTCATTAAATGATCCACAAGGTAAAGGTGGCTTGGCGCATTTGTTGGAACATCTGGCATTTAAAGGAACACAGAATATCAAAGGCGAGGAGTTTCAGCGACGCCTGGATCAATACACCTTAATGACCAATGCCAGCACCGATTATTATTCGACTAAATATACCAATATTATTCGTCCAGAACAGAATGCAATTAATGAAGTGATTCATCTCGAAGCGGAACGAATGGATAAACTGGTGCTGCAAGAAAAGTTTGTACCTTCTGAAATTTCGATTGTGAAACGGGAACGTGAAGTTCGGATGGATCAACCTTTTTCAGTCATGATGGATCAGATGTGGAAGTCCGCTTATGGTAATCAGTATCTAGGGCGTTTACCGATTGGTGACTTAAACGAATTACAGTCGATTAAAATGGATGAGCTGAATAAATTTTACCGTAGCTGGTATGCACCGAATAATGCAGTTATGGTGATTTCAGGTAAATTTGATAAAGCTGAAGTATTAAAACAGATTGATAAAAGTTTCAGTCCAATTGCGGCACGCCAAGTTCCGGCACAAACTAAAGTTCCCGTCCTTGATTCAGCCAAAATTAAGAACAGAAACTTTCTGGTACAAAAGGGCAGTGACCTGGCTAAATTCAATATTTATCTAAATGGCAAAAATGAAAAGATCAAATCTGCATTAGCCTTGGCACCGTCTTTATATACCATGCAGCCAAGCGGACATCTGTACCAAAGTGTGGTGGAAACAGGTGTAAGTACCGGAGTTCAATCTACCACATGGTTAGATCAAGACTTCAATTTAGTTTTCATGGGTGCTATTTATGCCCCAAATCATGATGCAAAAAAAGTTCAATCTGAATTGGTGGCAGGGGTTGAAAAAAATAAGCCATTTAATGAAACCGAGCTGAATCGGGTAAAAAATCTGATTCAGAATCAGGCAGACAATATCCAGAGTAATGCTGCTGCATTAGGTGGACGTTTGAGTGATTATTATGTTTCTTATCAAGGGAATTGGTCACAATATTTTACTGATCTGGAGAATGTGAAAAAATTAAAGCTCTCTGAAGTGAATCAAACTTTAACCCAGTTTTTAGTCCCAGAACACCGTATCTCAGGGGATATTAAGCCGACACCAGAAGATCAGAAAAAAGCACTAGAGCAAAAACAGGTAGCTGAACAACCTAAAACACTTGATCAAACTGATGTCAAAGAAGAACCTTTAAAAGATAGCAGTGTCTATAAACAAGAGGTTGCTGAATATGTGAAGACCTCAAAGCAGTATCTAGTGGATACCGAAAAGAAAATTCAACGCGGAACCTTGAAGAATGGTATTAAATACGCGTTGTATCCAACATCGACCCGTGATGACAAAACCTACGCCACTATTTCTGTCGATTTTGGTACAGAAAAGTCATTATTTAATAAAGGCGAAGTGCTCGATTTAATGGCGTATTTATTATTGCGTGGATCAGATCAGTATAGCTTGCAAGATATTGCCGATAAATCAATTGAAGCGGGTGGTGGTGCTACTGCAACAGCATCCGCCAATAGTATTACCATTCAAATTGTGGCAAAAAAAGAAAAATTTGATGATTATTTTAAATTTATGATGCAGGTGTTGAAAAAGCCGAAATTTGAACAATCACAATTTGATTTAATCAAATCGCAAAGTTTATCTGCATTGGATCGTCCTTATACCGAGCCTGAAACCGTTGCTGCACTCACCATGACCCGTTTATTAGAGACCTATCAACCAGGCGATTTGCGTTACCATTTTGAGCCGGATCTTGCCAAACAACAAATTAAAGCAGCCACGGTTGAGCAAGTGAAGAAATTGTATCAGGATTTCTTTGTCAGTAACCATGCACAAATCGCCATTACCGGTGACTATCAAGCTCAACCCATGCTCGCATTAGTGCAAAAAGAGTTTTCAGGTTGGAAAGCGCAATTGCCATATCAACGTCTAAGCTCGGATTATCAAGCTTATCCCGCACAAAAAATTCATACTTTATCTGAACAGCGTGAATTCGGCAGTTATCAATCTATTTTGACTTTCCCTGCCGGTGCAAATCATGCGGATGCTACAGCCTTAATCGTATTCAGCTATATTTTAGGTGACTCACAACTATCTTCACGCTTAGCGCAAGAATTACGTGAAAAAAATGCCTTGGTTTATGGTTTTGGCAGTAGTGTCGAACTGGATGATTGGATTGATTCAGGTGCGCTAACCATTGAAGCCAATTACACGGCAGGTAAATCGGCTCAAGTTTCACAAGGTGTACGTAAAGTCTTAAATGACCTGTTGACTAAGGGCGTGACCGAGCAGGAACTGGAAGCAGCAAAAGCCAGTATTTTAAAAAAACGGGTTACTGTTTTAGAAGATGAACGCAATATTCATAGTATGTTAACGCCACAATTAGAACGTAATCGTGACCTATTGTTTCGTGAAAAACGTGATCAGGCACTAGCAAAATTGACCAAAGCCGATGTGGATGCCGTGATCAAAAAATACATAAAGCTGGATCAGCTGGTTGAAGTCATGGCAGATCAGTATGGCAAACCGCAAAATAAATCATAACTCTTGATCCACTTTAATGTGATTGCCGTGAATCTATTTAAGGTGAGTTTGATAAATTATTATATAAATTCCAGTTCATTAAGAACCCATTACTATAGGATCTTATAGATCAGTATTAACCTTCGGTTCACCCACTTTTGTTTCGGCAAAAGGGGGCAAAACTATTGTCCTTCACAAAACTTGCAAGATATCGAGTTATATTAAAATCATCGCAGAAACAGTACATTGCAAATGAGATTCTAACTCGAATAATGGTGCAGGACACTCATCTGTATCTAATTTCAGGTAAGACTCATCTTGAATTCAGCTTAGGTAAAGGCGAGGTCTTTTAAAGCCGATAAAACTGCTTTGCATTATGATGAAACACCTGCTCCAATGCATTTGGGTCATAGGCTACAACTGTATCACTAAAGGCATCAATAATATTCACCAATGACGAGCTGACGCGATCCATCGGAAAGTTGGAAGCAAACATCACCCGATATGTGCCAAAACAGTTGAGTACATGGCTAATCAGGGGCATAACTAAATCATATACTTCTTGTTTACTGGCTAGCCGGTTCTGCTTGTGGAATTGATGACCTAAAACAGGCATCAATAAGCCTGACATTTTGGTATACACATTTGGACATAAGGCAAGTTCAGCAATATCTTCTTGCCAGCGAATAAGAATATTTTCACGGGCTATTTTTGTTAGTCCTGTCAGTGTTCCGACTTGACCGAATAATCCGGCAGGCGTTCCAAAATGATCCAGCACAATCGAGGTTTCAGGGAACTGTTTGGCTAGGGCAATCACGTCACTGAGTTGAGTTGAATAGACCCAGGCATCAAAAGTTAACTTGTTTTGTGCTAGAGCTTCGAACCCTCTGAGAAACTTTTTATTCAAATATAAATGTGTTTCATCCGCCCAGGCATGAATATCTTTATCTTCATGTACTGCCGCCATTTTACGAATGCCTTTAAAACGCGGTGAGGCTTTTTGGTGTAGCTGTAAAATTTTCTTAAAATTACTGTCTCGTGGATCTGCTGTTGCAATAATCCCGCCCAGTTTCACTGTTCCTAGGTTGAAGGGGAGCGATTCAATGAACTTTGTTTCCCCTATAACGCCTTTGCCTTTATTTTTATGCCAACTGGCTTCAACATGCACCACTTGTTCGATCTGATAATGCCCAATATCTTGCATATAGTTTTCAGGTAAATAAGGCGCTGTAATGTGGTGGGTGAGTCCCACCGTTTCAATGAGATCATCGGACTTAATCAGGCGAACGAATTTATCAAGTAAATAAGGATGCTTGCCCAATAACTTAACTACCAAAGCTGCCGCATGGGGCGTGTTATAGGGATCCCATTGGTGAATATGCGCATCAATAATTGCAAAATCCAGTTGTCGCATGGGGTTGTCCTTAATTCATCGGTTTCTTTTATTAACCTTACTGCAAACTCATCAAGCTTTGAATGACCTTTTATCCAAAAAGTAGTGGTGTAAAAAAAGCCCTTTCGGGCTTTTAATCACATGATCAGTGTTTATGATCATGGTCATGCTTATTGGCATGAAATTCTTCGTTATGACGGAAGCGAAGATAGTTTTCAAACTGTTCGCAATATTCGTCATAGTTGTCTTCGAGCATCATTTGGAACTGCTGCATGATGTAAGACATGACCTGATCTTTGGCATCACGCATTTCATTACCATCTTTAAAGTTGTTGGCGGCGACCCAGGTATTAAAGCGGGCAGTACCAAACAACATTGCAGCACTGACTTGACCGCGCATTTCTGCGGGTTTGACTTGTGAACCTTTTTCAACACGACAAAATTCATTTGCTTGTTTGATAAATTCATCAGCACGTTCAAAAAAAACAGCATTTAACGCTTCTTCTTCGGTGACATCTGTTGCTTCAATCTTTTGAACCATGAACTTTTCCTGCAAAACGATCTAATAGCATATTATAGGCAAAGCCTTGCAGAAACTAAACCTTTGGATTAATCTAAAAATAGCCTAAGTATAAAAATGGATAATCCAATGCAAGATGCTATTGCGGTACAAAGTCTAAAAAGTGACATCGCCTTATTGCGTCAAAATATTTGGCCACCTGTAAATTTGGCCAATGTGGAAGGCCTGCCCATTTATTATGGTTCCCAGTTAGAAGTTGAAGAATATTACCGTCAATGGATGGGCTTGATTGAAAGGGCGCAAGATCTATTTCAACCCTTTATGGAAGATGAAACACTAGATGCGGTTCATTTACCCAGTCATTTAAACTTACCGTTATTTTATTTTCATGTAGATCGCATTCGGATTAATAAAACCCGTGCCAAAGAGTCGAAGACTTTTCGTGGCATCGCCAGCCTGATCGAGAAATGTGGACAATATGAGCCAGAGCAAATTCAGGCCATGAAACTTTGGTTAGACAGTGATGACACCGCTGCCTTGGTTGCACACCGTGAATTTATTGATTTGCGTACCTATGTATTTCAGCATGGGCAAAGTGAATACACACGCACCCGATTTTATGTGAATGGCATTGTGTTAAGTACAGAACCGCATTTTGAACTGGTAGATGCACGAGACAAGCCGCGTAAACAGCGCAATGACAGTTATAGCGATCCATTGGCAGATAACAATACTTGGAAAGTCTTTGGGAAATATCGCTAATCGTGGGTGATATTCACCAGAGTTATCTTGCTCTTACCAGAAAGTGTGGGTTTTAGAATACGTATCTAAATGCTGTTGAGCTTGTTGCAGGGTATATTTTTTTTCACTCGCAATCCAGCCTAAGGAAAACCACACTTTTTGTTTTTGTTTGACTATATTTTGAAACATGTCTTCAGCCACAATTAAATCATTATATTGACCCAAGCTTTCTTGTGCGGGTTTTAAATCTTTCAGATAACGTTTTACATCTTTACTCGGATAAAGCGAAGCAACAAACTCGATGCAATAACGTAAGCGTTTGACCCGTTTGCGGGTACGATGTTGTGATTCAATATCCAGTTCTAAAAACTGATCGGCATCCTTGCAGATTTGTTGATGCAATTTCTGAAGTTTTTTTGCTATATCTTTTTTTAATTTGGTTTTTTGCTTCTTTGCGCAAGGTTGATGCACGAATTGCAGTAAAGCTAAGATCAAGTTGACCAAGTCTAAAGAACGTAAAGACTCATCAATCGGAACAGTGTTTTCTTTCGCGACATTAGGAAGTTGCACGAAAGGTGCTCCAGCTGCTTCAAGCTGAGGTAAAAGTCCTTCGCTTAAAGCATCACGGTCTCGGGTTGAACCAAGTTGGCGAAACAAGGTTGTCAGCTGTTCTTGCCATTCAGGATCGACCTCTGTTGACCAGTCAGCAAAAATGCGTAAGGCACTTCTTAAACGGCGAATCGCGACACGTGTTTGATGTACATGTTCGCTATTGTATTGTTCAGCTGCAATAGCCGTTGCATTCGGCAACAGATGTTGCAAGGCATTGTTGACGATCTGTTTTAATGCACTATCTGTTGAGCCTTGTTGATTCAGTTGTAGGGGAATGGCAAATTGAGCAGGAAAAATCTCTAAATTTTGTGCGAGTAAATCTCCACGTTGCGCTTTGCTTCTGACATCCAGCCATAAATGATATTGTTTAATCCAAGGTTGAATAAATTTGATTAAGTCTTTTATAGGGCCTTGTTTAAGTTCAAATTCAATCTCGTAAATGACTTGTGTTTGATCGTCATGACGGATCTCACCGCGATCTAAACTGACTTCAATTTCGGCCTGATTATAATGCACCAGATAGACCAGACGTTTTACCTCTGTTTCAAATTGCTGGCTTAAATTTTTGACCTGTTTGCCTAATATGTGGTGCAGTAATTTTTTTGCTTGAGGGTTGGATTGATAAATCTCAAGATCTAAAGCGGGACGATCTAACTCACCTAAATCAATTTCTAACTCAAAACGTTCTAAATGGTGCTCACTCGGAGCTTTTAAGGTTTGTATCCAGTGCGTGTCTTCAAGACGCTGACGCAATGAGATTTTTTTCTCGGCTAGATGCCGTTCTGGCGTGTCGTAGTATTGTGCATATAAAGAAATCGGACGAGCGTTTTTGGACAAAAATAATTGATAAATTTGTTTTTGATGCGATAGCGGGATCTGAAATTTTAATTCTACTTCGAGCATGTTAAAACTCCTGACGCTTTACAATCAAAGTTGTTATGACATTTGATTGTAAGCCAGACTCGCTAAAAGAGTAGAAGTGTTTTGCTTAAAAATTCATAAAGCATATTGCAAGATATTTCATAGCAATTGTTGAAATATCCTGTCCTACGCTTTAATTTTTGAATTTCGTCTGTTATTTAATGAATTTGCGACTCACTAAAAATTGTTCTGTCGCTTCAAGTAGATTCTGTGCATAAACTTCTTGTTTGGCAGTCAACCAGCCCAACACGAACCAGTCACTGGCTTCAAGCTCAGTTTGTTGAATATAATCCGCAGAGGACGCCAAAATCTGATATTCACTTGCGGCAAGTTGCGCATCATTTAACGCTTTACTGTATTTCTGCAAATTTTTGACATCATAAATTGAGGTCAAAATAGGGAAGCTAAATTTCAATTCATGAATTTTAGTGGCTAATTTATCCAGACTCTCAAAATCAGTAATCTCTGCACTGGTTAAACTGTCTTGCAATTGCTTATATTGATTTTGCAGTGTGTTTTGCGCAAACCATTTTAAATCGTGAGATTGAGCCTGTTCCTCAGTGTCCAAACTAAACATCAATAATTCTAGATAGTGATGCACGTTTTGTGTTGAGCGAACTAAATTAGCCAACTTTTCTTTGGCATACAGAATATCTTTAGTTAAATTTGATGCAGTATTGGGGTTCTGTAAAAAAGCGCCCAAAGTCGTTTGCATATGTTCTAAATGCTGTAAATGATCAAATTGCTGTTTAAATGCTCCAATTTGCATGGCCCATTTATCTGAAACTGACTCATTCCAATCTTTAAATAATGATAACGTTAAATTCAAATGATCTAAGGCAATTTGCGCTTGCTGAATATGTTCTTTTTCAGAAACCACCGCTGAAATAGCGGCAATATTAGGCAGTAAATGCTGTAATTGTTGAGCAATAAGAAGGCGTAAGTTTTTATTGGCTGGATCTTTTTTGCTTAACGTAAATTCTTTAGCTGATTTTGCCGGACTAACTTTTTGAGTCATCGCCAAAAGATTACCGATTTCGGCTTTACTACGAACATCGAGCCAGAGTTGGTATTTTTTAACCCATTCAAAGCTAAATGCCAACAGTGATTGTACAGAACCTGCCTTAAGTTCGAATTCCACCTCATGCACTTCGCGTTGCTCGGTTGTAGTGCGTACTTCACCGATATCTAAACTCACTTCAATGTCAGTCTCTTGGAACTGGATCACACGAAAGGTGCGTTGAATATCCGTCTCAAATTGTAATTTAAGTGGCTCTTGTGAGTTCTGCAGAGCATTTTTTAAGATTTGCTGCGCTTCAGCATCATGTTCATAAATACTTAAATCAAGCTGTGGCGCCTGTTCAAGTTCACCCAGATCATAATTATGCTCGAAGCGGTGTAAGTGGCTTTTACCGGCAGCTTTCAAGGTTTGAATCCAGCGAGTCCCTTCAAGTCGTTGTCTTAAGGCCACACCATGCTGTGAAAGTAAGCGCTGCTCAGTGTCATAATATTTTGCTTTAAGTTGAATAATTTTCGATTTTTTAGGATCTAACGCTTTCAGTAAAGCATTACGTCTTGCTTCAGGAATTTGAAATTTTAATTCGACTTCGACCATGATCTTTCATCCTAATTTTTTGACGTTATTTCAGCAATGAAATGCGTCAGCTTTACGGTACAAATGCGTTATGAAATCTATTCTTTTATAGCGCTAAACTTGTATTCTGAATTTTAAGTCCCCGATTGTAACGAAAATGATTTTTCATGTAAGACTTGACGAAGCAATTCTTAAGTAATTGCTTTGGAAATGAACAAAAACTATTAGCAAACTAAGCTTTTATTTGTATAAAATCTGCGCTAACTTAAATAAAAATACTCTGGATTATGACAATGAATGGACTTGTAAAGCTAAACTTCGAACATCATCGAGAACCGGAATTTCAGCTTCCGATTCAGAACTATCATGAATTTTACCGTTTTTATTTGACTGAACACCGTAATATTAGCAGTCGCCGTTTGCATGTATTTGGAAGCAGCGTCGGGGTGTATTTCTTTAGCAAGGCCATTCGCCAAAGAAAACCAAAATATTTGGCTTATGGTTTATTGTCCGGCTATGCCTGTGCATGGGTAGGACATTTCATGTTTGAAAAGAATAAACCGGCCAGTTTTAAACAACCCCTATATAGTTTTATTTCAGACTGGCGTATGTTATCTGATGTGTTGCGGGGAAATTTAAGTCTAAGGGATCGTTCAATGGATAAAATTTCAAGTTAATGAATGAAACATTTTTTGTGGACGAAAGTTGCTCTATCAAAAAACCAAATTTTACCTTAAGATAAAATAATACAGAATTTGACTGACTCGTGCTTGCAAAAATATAATGAATATTTTATTAATGGTTCTGTACTTATTCAATTAATTTCTCGGATTGAATAAATTTGTAATCTTAAGTTTTCCAAGCCTAGAGCGACCTTTCTCTAGGCTTTTTTTATTGATTTATTTTAGTAGAAGTTGATCGTGCAGCGCAAATAAAGTGACTCTCTCTAATCCTTTGCTTCCTTAAGCGTGTTTTTCTCACCAAGAATGATAAAGTCAGATGGTCGTTCCAAATTTTATTTTTACATTGTATTGTTGTTTATCGGTATTCTGTAGATTGATTAACCCGTTTAATATCTACATGAGCTGTCACTAAACATAGGTATTTTTTCACTTATTCCGAAAAAAATGCGTTGGTTATATATTTTTAGATTTTTACGAATTTATTGATTTTATCTTTATGAAAATAAGCCGGATACGCTGAATCTTGCTCTTGATATGCCTATAATAGGGCAGTTTTAGTTTTGGCAGTTTGTTATGCGCGGTTTATATCTGATTACCAATGATGACCCTATAGAGATTTTATTGGCGAAGTTAGAAGGTGCAATGGCGAATGGCGGCATTGCGGTCTTGCAATACCGTCGTAAAAAAGTCGCTAAAGACGATCAACTTTATGAAATCGAGTATATGAAAGCCATGTGTGCTGAATACGGTGTGCCTTTCGTGATTAATGATGATCTTGAAATGGCCGTCAAATACGGTGTGGGTGTGCATTTAGGTCAGGATGATGGTTCTATTGTCGAGGCAGTTGCGCGTTTACCTCAAGGCGTGTTGATCGGTCGCAGCTGTAATAACTCCCTTGATTTGGCTGAACAGGCAATTGCAGAGGGTGCAAATTATGTAGCATTTGGTGCGATCTATGCTACCCACACTAAACCTGAAGCAGGAAACATTGGCTTAGAAACCTTAAAACTGGCCAAAGAAAAACTGAACGTACCCCTCTGTGCGATTGGCGGTTTAACGGTTGAGAACTCCAGCGAAGTCATTGAATCCGGGGCGGATTATTGCGCAGTAATTAGCGACATATTGGGACTTCCTATGCATGCCATTCCTGAGCGGTTAGATGAATGGTCTGCACTTTTTCAAGCTACCGCATAAAATATTTTTGATTGATTTAATTTTTAGTCGAGTGCCTTCATGAGCTTATCTCCAAAGCAAGAACAATTGTTTAAACAAGCCAGCAAACATATTCCAGGTGGGGTGAATTCGCCAGTACGTGCATTTAATGGGGTGGGCGGTACGCCTGTATTTATTGAAAAAGCCAAAGGCGCATATTTGTTCGATGTTGATGGTAAACGCTATGTCGATTACGTAGGTTCATGGGGACCGATGATCTTGGGGCATGCGCATCCGGCAATTATTAAGGCCGTTCAGGATGCTGCGGTTGATGGTTTAAGTTTTGGTGCACCAACCGTACATGAAACTACATTGGCAGATATTATCTGTGAAATTATGCCGTCAATTGAATTGGTTCGCATGACCAACTCAGGTACAGAAGCGACCATGACCGCGATTCGTCTAGCACGCGGTTATACCGGTCGTGACAAGATTGTAAAATTTGAAGGCTGCTACCACGGTCATTCAGACTCACTTTTGGTTAAAGCAGGCTCAGGTATGTTGACCAGTGGTGAAGGTGAGGCGACTTCGGCGGGTGTGCCTGCTGATTTTGCCAAGCATACGCTCACGCTTCCATACAATGATATTACGACTTTAAAAGAATGCTTCGCGAAATTTGGTTCTGAAATTGCTGGTGTAATCGTTGAGCCTGTGGCAGGAAACATGAACTTGGTGAAACCAATTGATGGTTTCCTGCAAGCCATTCGTGATGTATGTGATGAACATGGTTCAGTGTTTATTATTGATGAAGTGATGACTGGCTTCCGTGTCGGTTTGGGTGGCGCACAGGCTCACTATGGCGTAACACCTGATTTAACTACGTTGGGTAAGATCATTGGTGCCGGCTTACCTGTAGGTGCTTTTGGTGGTAAACGCGAAGTGATGGAATGCATCGCGCCATTGGGTAAAGTGTATCAAGCGGGCACATTGTCTGGTAATCCACTGGCGATGCGGGCCGGTATTGAAATGTTCAAACATTTACGTGCCGAAGGCTTCTATGAGAATTTAACTGCACAACTTGCTAAGTTACTTTCAGGCTTAGAAGTAGCTGCGAAAGAAGCAGGTATTCCGTTTAAGACTCAACAAGTTGGTGGTATGTTTGGTTTGTACTTTACCGATCAAGAAGACATCACCAGTTTCGATTCAATGTTGAAATGTAATGTTGCTGCGTTCCGTAAATTTTTCCATGGCATGTTAAGTCGTGGCGTGAACCTTGCACCATCTGCTTTTGAAGCTGGCTTTATTTCAGCTGCGCATAGTGATGAAGATATTGCTTATACGATTCAAGTTGCCAAAGAAACCTTTGCAGAAATGAAAGCTTAATATTTAGAGTTTACATTAGATCAGGCCCGAATTCGTTCGGGCTTTTTTATAGGGATTTTGAAAAGGGAAAAAGACGAATGCAAACCAAACATTATTTGACTTTAAGCGATGCTGAATTTTTATTAAATGAAGCTCATCAATACGCTATTCAAAACAGTTTCAATGTCAGTATTGCTGTGGTGGATGAAACAGGCACTTTGCTTGCGGTGAAACGTATGGATGGTGCAGCGCCAATGACTGCAAATTTGGCAATCGAAAAAGCCAAATGCTCGGCAATGAGCCGTCGTCCTTCCAAGCTTTTTGAAGATATTATCAAAGGCGGTCAAATGGGCTTTCTGACCATGGATAGTTTCTCAGGAATGTTGGAAGGTGGTGAGCCAATTATGTATCAAGGGCAGCTTGTTGGAGCAATGGGTGTGTCAGGCGTGAAATCCTTTGAAGATGCGGAGATTGCTCAACAGGCGATAGAGAAGTTTTTAGCGCAGGTTCAAGGATAAAACTCATCTTTAGCTTTTCGAAAACTAGAGGGAGAAATTAGATCTTAACTAAAATTAAGGCATAACATGAAACTTGAAGAATGCCTAACATCCAGGCATGAGAGATAATCATTTTTTTTTTGATCTACTGTTTAAATTTAAATTCATTATGGTTAGTGTGTAGAGGGATATTTTAAGTCCAATTTTGGACTTTTCCTATTCACCTACACACGAGATAACCTCGTTTCAAAGCTACCCCAACTGCTTGGGGATTTATTCCATAAAAATATAAATAATGCCTTAGGAAAGGTTGTTGAACTTAAATAAACTGCCTCTAATAAAACTAGGATGGTTCGCTTTAGCATTTCTAGAAATTATTTTGATTTTAACCTTATTGTGGGTAAATTTAACCCGTAATACAATGAAATCAGACGAATTAGAGTGCAGGTAATTATTGCAATCCAGATACTATAAGCAGATGAAATAACACCACTTGAACCTAGAACCTCGATTGCAGCGCCTATGATTGCCGCACTTGCATAGATTTCCTTGGTAAATATAATCGGTGTACGTCCACATAAAACATCCCGTAAACACCCACCACCGACCGCACTCATACAGCCCATGATAATTGAAAGTTGTACGCTACCGGTATGTGCATAAGTCTTATTTGCCCCAAATGCGGCAAAAAATCCCAATCCCAAGGCATCAAATAATAAAGAAGCTTTATCTAAAGAAAAAACTATATGTTGAAATAAAATACTTAATAGAAATGCTAGGAAAATTGCAAAGAAATATTCTTCATTAATGAGACCTGAAGGAGGGGTGGCGGAAAGACATAAATCTCGAAGAACACCTCCGCCAATTGCCGTGATCGCCGTTAAGGAGAGTATCCCAAAAATGTCATATTTTTTCTCTATACCCAGCATTGCTCCACTTAAGGCGAAAGCAAAAGTTCCAACTAAATCAATATAGTGAAGTAAAATATCCATAGGCTTTAAAAATTATTATATTTCATAAATTTACTGTTTATTTTGTGTGTTGGACAGATTTTTAGAATGTTTTTAATCTTACAGCGTTAATCAAAAACTTATTAACTTATACAATTTAGGCTAGCATACAGCAATGTTGCAATATGCTAAATAGTAGTTTTCCCATGCTGTATCCCATGCCCAAAAAAATTCAACTTGCTCCATCTCAAGCCAAATGGCAGCTTGCTGCTGCACATTCAGTATTGGTACTTGTTGGATTACAAAATTTGCGGATGCTTCAAGGCATACAACACAGCGACCTGATGAATAATCTAATCCAGATCAGCAATAAAGCCAAAGCCTTAGATATTCCAATTGTTGATTTGTATGGGGATGACTTAATGCAGGGAATGCAACAACTCGGTGAATATGCATCATCTCATCCACAACTGATTTTTGCTGGGCAGGTCACGCCGATGCTGAAACAGATTTTACCGCACCTGCAAAGTGTGACTGAACAGATCTGTGTGGTTGATGATGCAATTTTATTGCCAAATCAAGATCAGCATATACAGTGGATAGAAAATATCTCGGCACAAGGTTTGCACCACATGAATAGTTATAGTTTAGCTCGGCTGTGGGATTTAAGTGCACCGTCAAATTATGTGCTTTCAACCAAGGGGATCATGCTTGCCGTTGCAGAGCAGCTGAATATGGATGCGCTTGAAATTGATCCTTATATTGATTTGAAACAATACGGTCTGGATTCTATCACTATTGTCACTTTGGTCGGAACTTGGCGTGCGCATGGTGCAAATGTGAGGTACGAAGATATTGTAGAGCATGCTTCTTTACATGATTTGGTGGGTTTTATATTGCAATCCGCACGTTCATAACGCGAGATTGAAATAATTTTTGAGCAAAATCGGAAAATCCGTCGCCAATTGTAGTATTGCGCATTGTAATTCTGCGCCAAGCTTTCTATCATTGCCGGCTTGTTTTCGCGATCAGCCTGGGATTGAACATTGAGTAATTTTCTAACCGAACACCTGATACATCGTGACGAAGATTTTATGGTGATCCATAAACCTGCAGGTGTACTCACCGTTCCCGGTAAAACTGAAGATTTACAAGATTGCGTGATCAACAGATTATTAAAAATAGAACCGAAAACTTTACTGATTCATCGTCTGGATCGTGATACTTCAGGTATTCTGGTTTTTGGTCTGACTAAATGGGGGCAAAAAACCATTTCCCGTCAGTTTCAGGAACGCCAAACAGAAAAAACCTATCAGGCCGTCGTTGCCGGACATCTTGACGGCGAAGGTACGGTTGATGTCCCGGTCATTTACGATCCTGAACATCCACCTTTACATATTGCTGCTCCCAATCATAACAAGCCTGCACTTACCCATTGGCAAGCCATCGAACATTTTGAAATTCAAGGGCAGGCGGTAACGCGTGTCAAACTTACTCCCATTACAGGTCGTTCACATCAGCTTCGTGTACATATGCAGTATCTCGGTCATCCGATTGTGGGTGATACCTTGTATGCTACACCAGAGCAGCAACAGTTGATTCCTCGACTGTGCTTGCATGCTGAACACTTGAGTTTTTACCATCCTCAAACAGAGGAACGGGTGGAGTTTTATTATCCTGTTCCTTTTTAAGGTAAAAACTTTTTAATCGTCATCGATTTTGCGCACTTTTTAGTGGGCTTTATGTCAAAATATATTGCTTAAAGACCTATTTTCTTGCTCAAATACTAAACAGGTTTTGATCTGGAAAATAAGTGTCCTCATTTTTAGATAAAGGTGGAAAAATTGCATCAGTTTGCTATTGGTCAGCGTTGGTTATCGGATACAGAAACAGAGCTTGGATTAGGGGTTCTCATTGATGTAGATGAACGATCGGTTAGCATCTTATTCCCGAAGAGTGATGAAACACGTGTTTACGCACGTAACAATGCACCTTTATCACGTATTGTTTTTAATATTAAAGATGAATTGCAGGATCAGGAAGGCACAAAGTGGCTGGTTGAGTCTTTTGAAGACCGTCATGGCGTGGTGCGTTATAACGTAATCCGTACCCTTGAAGATGGCACTGAAGAACGTAAAGCTTTAAACGAAACCCGTGTTGGTGCACATATTCAGCTTTCAAAACCGCTGGACCGTTTGCTAGCCAGTCAGGTGGACTATAAAGAATGGTATGACCTTCGTATTGAAGCCTTGATGATGCAAGCCAATATGAAATCCAGTCCATTGCGTGGCATGATTGGGGCACGTGTTGGTCTGATTCCCCATCAGCTGTATATTGCACATGAAGTCGGTCAACGTTTTGCGCCGCGTGTTTTACTTGCCGATGAAGTAGGTTTGGGTAAAACCATTGAAGCCGGCTTGATCATTCACCAGCAGCTTAAAACTGGTCATTCAGAACGTATTCTGATTTTGGTTCCAGATTCACTGCAATATCAGTGGATGATTGAGATGCGCCGCCGTTTCAATCTTCAATTCTCATTATTTGATTTAACCCGTACTGCGTCTATTAAAGAACATGATCCAGATTTAAATCCATTCTTGACTGAGCAATGCATTATTGCCAGTGTCGATTTAATGGTCGATCACGATGATTTGCGTGAACAAGCATTAGAAGCCGGTTTTGACCTTCTTGTCGTAGATGAAGCGCATCACTTGATGTGGAGCGAAGAAGAAGGTGGGAATGACCGTTACGATCTGGTTGAAGAACTTGCTGAAAAAACCCCGGGTGTATTATTGCTTACCGCAACACCTGAGCAGTTAGGGGTAGAAAGCCATTTTGCCCGTTTACGTTTACTTGATCCGCAGCGTTTTAGCTCACTCAATCGTTTTCTGGATGAAGAAGAGCAATATCATCACACCGCAAAAATTGCTGAAGTGCTGATGTCAGATTTGCCTTTGGAACCAGCTCATTTAGCTGCGATTGAAGGATTGCTAGGGCATAGCATTCAGGATGAGCCAGAACAGCGTTTCCGTGCCATTCATGAATTGCTGGACCGTCATGGTACAGGCCGTATTTTATTCCGTAATACCCGTGAAGCGATTCAGGGTTTCCCGGGTCGTGACTGTCAGCCTGTTGCTTTACCTGCACCTGCAAACTGGTCGAAAGACGGCAAGCTGCGTGAACAAATGTGGCCTGAAGAAGCACAGCTGGATGGCACGTGGATGGAGCATGATCCACGTGTGATGTGGCTGATGGAAATGCTGCGTACCGAGCTTAAACATAAAAAAGTATTGCTCATCGCGCGTAGTGGTCCAGTAGTCGAAGCTTTGGAAAATGTACTTCGTTTACATGCCGGTATTCGTACTGCCATGTTCCATGAAGGTATGAGTCTTTTAGAACGTGACCAAGCTGCGGCTTATTTCGCTGAAGATTCTTATGGTGCACAAATTTTACTATGTTCGGAAATTGGTTCAGAAGGACGTAACTTCCAGTTTGCCTCTGATCTCATCCTATTTGACTTGCCAGCGAATCCAGATGTTTTAGAACAACGTATTGGTCGTTTGGATCGTATTGGTCAGGAAAATCGTATTCAAATTCATGTGCCTTATTTAGCTGGCACAGCGCAAGAGCGTATGTTCCGTTGGTATAACGAAGGTTTAAATATTTTCAGCAATATTTCACCCGCTGCCCAAACGCTGCAAGAAAACTTCATTGCCAAATTAAAAGATTGTTTATTGTCAGATTTAGGGCAACAGTTTGAAGATTTGCTTGAAGAAGTCAGCGTGCAGCGTGAAGCCTTGGAAGCTGAATTGCAGGAAGGGCGTGACCGCTTGCTTGAATACAATTCATGTCGTCCAATTGTGGCGCAAGAAATTGTTCAAGCGCTTGAAGACTATGATGACAACACTACGTTGCCAATGTTTATGAAGCGCTTCATGGCATCGACAAATATCGATTTTGACGAGCAAAGCAATGGTACGGTAATCATTAAGCCAACTGATCAAATGCAGGTTCAAGGTTTGTCTTTAGATGAAGAAGGCATGACTGCGACTTTCTATCGTGATCAGGCACAAGTTCGCGAAGATGCACAGTATTTAACGCTTGAACATCCATTCACTGAAAGTGTGATGGAAATGATTAACACCCAGTCATTTGGTAGCACCAACGTCGCACTGTTAAAATCGAATGCCTTGAAACAGGGTTCTTTATTGTTAGAAGTGTGGTTTAAAGTGGATGTGATTGCACCAAAAGCATTGAATCTACCTTCAAGTTTGCCACAACAGTTAATTCGCGTATTGCTCAGCGAAACAGGACAGGACTTATCTGCCAAGATTGATCCGAGTATTTTAAAACCGTATTTGCATCATTTGGATAGCAATAGCTGTCGTCAGGTGGTGAAAGCCCGCCGTGATGTGATTGAGCAGCGTTATGCACAGGCGCTTGATCTTGCTAAAACAGCACTGCCAAACTTCAAGCAACAAGCCAAAGAAGTGTATGGCAATAAATGGCAATATGAAATTGACCGTTTAACTTACTTGAAGCATTTTAATCCAAGTATTCGTGAAGACGAAATTGCACGCCTGCAAAAATTTCAATCAGAAGGCATTAGCTTGCTTGATGGGTTATCGGTAACACCGGAAGCGATTCAGGTGTTGGTTGTAGTTAAACCGTAATTTCAAAACTTGTTTAAAAAAGCATCTTCGGGTGCTTTTTTATTGCTTAAAATTCTCTAGGTCTTATTTGTGTGAACAATGGAAGATTAGAGCTTGGAATTCATCTCATGCTAAGATGGCGCATAAATTTTATAAATAAAATTAGAAAAAATTATGGCTAAATCTTTAGTGACTCTGGGGTCTTCGACCACACATGGCGGCATTGTATCCGAATGCGAAAATACATTTATAATCAATGGAATTGCAGTGCATTTGCATGGGATGAAACATTATTGTCCCCAATGTCACGCAGTGGTGTCTGCAATTGCCAGAGATCGATCTACAATTGTGAAAGGACGGGGAGTGGTTATTGCTGGAGATAAAACGACTTGTGGGGCAACTTTTCTAGGCAATCAATTTCTGGTTATTTCACAGAAATAATGGTAATGCATTGAAAAATATTTTTATAATAAGGCTTCATAATAAAGAAAGACTGACTTTGAAGTCAGCTGATCTACGATTTAATGATTTGAATTAAGCAGACTTTTCCTTAAGCTAGACGACGTTCATACGTTTAATAAAAGAAGAGCTTAACTCCATGCAGGATTCATTATTTAAAAGGACAGCGATTCATTTTACCCATGCCAATGGAATTCCTGCACCAAGTTATCAAAATTTTTTCGATTGCTTTGAAGATGAGTTTGATTTGAAGTCCATTTCAATGATCGGAATGGATCCTCAATATCCCATTACCCATGATTGGCGTTATTTGGTTGACCAAATTATTAATGATATTGAACAGAAGTTTCATGGAAAAAAGGTCATAGGTCTTGGGCATTCTTTTGGTTCATTACTTACCCTCATGAGTGCCTATAAGCGCCCTGATTTATTTTCACAATTGGTGATTATGGATCCGCCTTTTGTGATTGGTGCGAAGTCACCAATGTTTGAAATTGCAAAAAAATTAAAACTTAAGTCAATCGACCGGTTTACACCCGCAGGAATCACCTTGAAACGTACGGATCACTGGGAAAACCGTGAGCAAGCCTATGCTTCAATGCGGCATAATTCATTATTTAAACATTTTGATGAAAGGTGTTTCCAGGATTTTTTAGCCTGTGGTTTGCAACAGGATGTTAAACGTGGGGGAGTGACGTTGGCTGTGCCTAAAATAGTTGAAGCGGAAATTTTTAGAACAGTGCCTGCATGGTGGTGGCGTACCCCAAGAAAAGCCCCAGCTGTGCCTGTACATTTAATGAGTGCGCAGAATAGCCCCTTTTACAAGCAAGGTTTTCCGCAAGCGATGCAAAAGATTTATCGGATTAATTATAGTTTAATGCAAGGCGGACATATGTTTCCATTGGAACAGCCCGAAAAAACAGCTGAACTGGTTAAATCCATTATTGCTCAGCAGAAAAGCATTTAAACAATATTTAAGGATTTAATGAATTAGGGGTAAGTCCTTAAATATTTAAGCATCATCGAATTTGTGCTACATCCAGATGACGTGCACCTTCTAAAATCATGCGAATCATAATCATGGTTTGTTCTGCAATTTCTTTGCGTTCAGTCATGGGCATATCAATTACTGTCGCACCCATATTGAATACCAATTGAGTAATGGCTTTGGCCACAATGTCAGGATGAAATAATTTACTGTGATTAAGACGTTCCAAACGAATCAGATCATCTTTTAATTCTTGTTGAAAATAATTTAACTGGCGCTCGACTGCCAATTTGTAGGAAGCAGAACCGGTATAGGCTTCACGAAGTAATAAGCTTAAATTTCCTTCATCTGCATCTAACTGTTCAATGAAGACTTCTACTGAACTGCGAATAATACTGCTTTGTTTGGACGCTTTTAGGCGTGCCTGATGCAAAATTTGACGTAATACATTCCCTGAACGATCAATCAATTCAATTGCAAGTTCATCTATATCTTTGAAATGTCTGTAAAAGCTGTTAGGTGCAATTCCCGCTTCACGGGCAACTTCACGCAGGCTTAAGGATGAAATACTTTTTTGAGGACCAATTAAATTAAGTGCAGCTTGAAACAGTTCTTCTTTAGTAATTGTTGCTTTTCGACCAACCGTACGGACTATAACTAGCTCATGAGCAAGACCTTGTGTAGCAGTTATGACATCAACATTTTTTTTGATTGAAGACTGATTCATATTTTTCAAAGGATTAGAGATACTCAGCCATTATAGCGGTTGCTAGCTCACTTGGGAAATGAATAGAAACAATACGAATATATATACAAATATATATACATGTGTATAATAATTAAAATTCAATCGCGTGGTGCTTACTGTGCATGTGTTAGAAAAAACCAAATCTCCCTTGGTTTCTCTTGCTGAAACGGTTATTGATCAGCATGCAGCAAACTTTTGGCTGCAAAAATTTAACTCGCTTTGGTCAGTTAACCAGGCGTTAGGCAAAATTGTTCAAAAAGAAAATTCTGCTCAAAATATGGTGAGTCTCACCATTCAGTTCAATCGTCATTTTGAGGTTGGACAAGCTGGGCAGCATCATCCGATCTTTGTAGAAGTTGATGGCATTCGCTATGAACGCAGCTATAGTTTGACGCAACTTGATTCACAACGTGTTTTGTTGACGGTGAAAAAAGTCGATCAAGGTAAAGTCAGCTCTTGGTTGGTTGAACAGTCGAAAGTCGGCGATATCCTTGAATTTGGACAGCCTTATGGCGATATGCTGTTATCTGAACAGGCTCAAGCGATAGTCTTGCTTGCTGCGGGTAGTGGTATTACACCAATGCTAAGTTTACTCGAAGCACTGTCTAAAACAGATCGCATAATTCAAGCACCTATTCAGTTGTTGTATTGGGTTAGAGAATATGCAGATGTCGCTTTCAAAGCACGTTTTGAACAGCTTGCTGCACAATATCCAAATTTCTCATTTCAGGTTTTTTATACCCAAGAAGCCGATGCCGGTGAGCGTCTAAATCAGGCTCATGCTGCATTAGTAGAAAATATTGAAAATAGCGTGGTGTATGCGTGTGGTCCATCTGGATTTGTCGCGCAGGCTGAACAGTTATTTGCACATGCGCAAAGTTTTAAAAGTGAAGCTTTCAGCATGACACCTGTCGAAAATTCTGAAACTGGCTTTGTGAATGTAACCTTATTGAAGTCGAAAAAAGTGCTTGCTATTCCAAAGGGCCAGTCAATTTTAGCCAGCCTTGAACAGCAGAACATAAAACCTGCCCATGGTTGCCGTATGGGGATCTGTAATAAATGTGTCTGCAATAAAGTTGAAGGTTCAACCAAGAACTTGGTGAATGGCGGACAAAATTCAGAACCCGGTAATGTATTAAAAATTTGTATCAATTCAGCACAGTCTGATCTTGTTATTGATTTATAAGTGAGTCAAATATAATGAATATGCCCGTAAAAATAGAATATTTTAAAAATCCTAAAAATGGTGAACTTACTCAATCTCAGTTAGATGGACTGGCACGTGAGTTGGATGCCATTAAACAAGAAGTGTTAAATGATATTGGTGAAAAGGACGCGAAATATATTCGCCGTGTTTATTCAACCATTCGTTATTCATCAATCGCGGGTCGTGCCTGTTTGTTTGCAGGTTGGTTTCCGCCAGCCTGGCTTTTAGGTACAGCTTTACTTGGTTTTTCTAAAATTATGGAAAACATGGAACTCGGTCATAATGTCATGCATGGTCAATATGACTGGATGAATGATCCAAAATTCCATGGTCCAAGTTATGAGTGGGATATTGTTGGTACAGCGGATAACTGGCGTCAAACCCATAACTATAAACATCATACCTATACCAATATTAAGGGTATGGATGATGATATCGGTTATGGATTGCTTCGACTTTTCCCGGAACAACGTTGGAAATCCGGCTATCTTTTACAACCGATTTATGCAATTCCATTTTGCTTATTGTTTCAATGGGGCGTAGCGATTCAAAATCTTGAAATTGGTAAAGTCTTGAAAGGGCGCAAAACAAAAGAACAATTGAAACAAGAATGGCGTCCGATGCAGCGCAAAATCACTAAACAATTGTTTAAAGATTATGTGTTCTTTCCACTTATTGCTGGTCCGGCAGCTTTACCTGTTTTAGCTGGTAACCTGGTAGCGAATGGTATGCGTAATATTTGGACTTTTAGTATTATTTTCTGTGGTCACTTCACTAAAGATGTCGAAGTCTTCCCGAAATCTGTACTTCAAAATGAAAGTCGCGGGCATTGGTATATGCGTCAGATCCGTGGTTCATCGAATTTAACCGGTTCAGAAGCCTTTCATATTTTAACCGGCCACTTGAGTCATCAAATCGAACATCATTTATATCCTGATGTCCCGGCACGTCGTTATCGTAAAATGGCGCCGAAAGTGCAAGCGGTATGTGAAAAATATGGCTTAAATTATAATAATGCCAGCCTTATCAAGCAGTATGGCAGCGTAATTAAACGTATTGCTAAATACGCTTTTCCATTCAAGAAATAAATAAAAGCGGATATAAAAAACCACTTCAATTGAAGTGGTTTTTTAATGATGGATATGTGCACGTAAGGTTTTAATTAAATTCATGTAATTACCTTTTTTTGCAGTCCTTAGCACATTCTCAATTTCTTGCTCACTCCACTGCTGTTTGCTGGCATGTCCGGTAAACAAGGCTAACAAGGCCATTGGATTTTCGCCAAAGCGTATCTGTAGGCCATTTAATAATTTTGGTGGGTTAAATAAATTCATGAAATAAATACCCTGATTTATGAATTATCATTTGTTTATAAGAATAAATTATCTTAAAAAAATCAGAGTTGTTATTTTGTTAAACTATGTTTTATATTGCAAAAACATTGCTTTAGTTTTACTTTTTATTAAATTTTCTTCATCTTATTGACTCGCAAGATAATCTACATGAGTTAAAAAATTTATATTTTTTAAATTGCAATTTGAATATTTGTAGGTAATTGAGGGAGGGTTTTATCTACGCCGACCATATAGCGATGATCAGCTAGCTCCAACATTTCTCTATCTTCAATGCTATTTCCATAGGCATAAATTACAGAATAGTAGTGTAAAGAATACTTCTCTAAAATACGCTGCCTTTTTTGTTCCGAACTACAATCTGGAGTCGTGTATTTTCCAGTATATGTATTATTTATTTGTTCAGTCTGGGTGCAAATTAAATTAATACTCAATAAGCTACAAATAGGTTGCAGATAAACATCAACTGATGCAGAAACCAGTACAACTTCATCGCCTAAAGCTTGGTGCTGTTTAAGTTGTTTCAGCAAGGACGGATTTAACTGGGATAATAAATTATTGGCATATTCTTGAGCAATTTGCTGTAATTCTAAAGCATCTGCATTGCTGAACATTGCGCGAAATAATTTAGATCGCATGGCATGTGCGGGGTAAGCATTTAAATAATAGGCCTGAATCCAAGGCAGGATTTTAATGCCTTGTTTAATGATATGGCGTCTAGATAAAGCATAGAAGATAAACCCCGTGAAACTGTCTTTTTTACACAGGGTTCCATCAAAATCGAAGAGCGCTAAATTTTTATTCTTTTTGCTCGTTGCATACATGATTGATATCTTCCATTTACGCGTGTGGCAAACCAGTTGGTATTATATTCACGGCTTAGTTTAGGACCAGAAATGACTACTTCAGGCATAATCGCATACATAGGATCTTTGCCTGTTTTTTCATGGTAAAGCTTGGTTACAGCACGATAGGTCGCAGTATCTTCAAAACTTTTATTTTTCTCTTTTTTCAAGTCAGAACGAATTTGTCGTGGTGTGACTAATATATTGTTGGCTGCAAAAACACTGGTCAATTCGCGTTCAGACTGGCTAGCAGCAGAACGGATTGAACCCTCTTTAGTGTAAAGCAATAAGTCACCATCCAAGTCTAGCTCAGCTACTGTTAAATCATTCAGCATGCTTTGAAAGGCTGCATTGCGACTTGAATACATGCCCGAGTTATAATCTGCAAAACGATATATGGCTTTGTCGTAATCGGCAGGATACATCATTAAACGGTGAATCCCGTAATACAAACCACCATATTGACTATATAAGTCGGTACGTAATTCGGCAATATTGCCACCTTGACGTTTATGATCTTTAGCATAACCAATATGAACTTGCATTGAGCCCAATGTCGTAATTGGATTTAATTTTTCACCAATATCCTGTCCAACTAGTTTAGCAGCACCTGTTAGTGCGCTGACATGATAATGCTTTGACATATAGGAAAAAATTTCACGATATAATTCATCTAATTCTCGTTCGGTTTTTACCCGACGCATTTGGCTTAAATAGTTATCTTCAGGGCTTGGCTGATTTTTTAAGACTTCCTGGAAATAGCCTGCAACTGTTCCGCCAATCGCATCACCTAATTTATCTTTAAATTTTTCATCTAAACGGTCTTGAACTTCTTTGACTGCTTTTTGACCTAAACCGGGAACTTGCGGATCTGCGACAAAGTTAGACTCTTGATCGACGACCGCCACAATACTGCAAATATTTTCCTTGGTTTGAGGAATGTCGAGCTGGTCTGTAATACTGTAAATATCTTTGGCCCATGAACTGCGATCATTGACACGTGTTGGAATAAGACGCTTGATTTGATCTTCTTCTAAAGTTGGTTCGTTATTTTTTGACCACCAGGAATTATCTCCACATGCCACTAAACTAAGAGACAAAGCCAGGATACTCAAGGATTTAACAGGAGAAGAAAGAAAATGAGTTTTTTTCATAATGATGAAAACATATTCCAAAAGGATGAGCCAATACAGCAGATGCAGTATACTATGCCGGTCGAAAAAGTGATGAATTTATATGTATATTGGTCCATATCAGCTGTCAAATAATTTAATTGTCGCTCCGATGGCAGGTGTTACGGATCGTCCATTTCGGACGTTATGTAAGTATTTTGGCGCAGGACATGCCGTTAGTGAAATGATGACCTCAGACCAGACCTTACGCATGAGTAAGAAAAGTTTGTACCGTGCCAATTTTGATGGTGAACTTGCGCCGATATCTGCACAAATTGCAGGTTCCGACCCATTCGATCTTGCCGAAGCGGCACGTTATCAAGTCGCGAATGGCGCACAGATTGTTGATATCAATATGGGCTGTCCCGCTAAAAAAGTCTGTAATAAACTGGCAGGCTCTGCATTATTAAAAGATGAAGATCTGGTTGCACGTATATTAGATACGGTGGTGGCTGCTGTGGATGTACCAGTGACTTTAAAAACCCGTTTAGGTTACTTAAATGGTCATGAAAATATTATGCGGGTTGCCAAACGTGCCGAAGAAGCGGGTATAGCCGCATTGGCATTGCATGGTCGGACCCGCGAAGATATGTATTTGAATACTGCACGCTATAGTTTGATCAAAGAAGTCAAACAGATGTTGAATATTCCCGTGATTGCCAATGGTGATATCGATAGTCCTGAAAAAGCCAAATATGTACTCGATTACACGGGTGCAGATGCCTTGATGATTGGACGTGCTGCACAAGGTCGTCCCTGGATTTTCCGTGAAATTTCCCACTATTTAGCCACTGGAAAACATTTAGCTGCACCGAATATTCAGGAAGTGAAAGAGGTACTGTTAGGACATTTATCTGAACTGTATGAGTTTTATGGAGAATATTCGGGTTGCCGGATTTCACGTAAACATATTGCTTGGTATACCAAAGGCTTGCGTTCAAGTAATGAGTTTCGTCAGAACATGTATAAAGTTGAAAGTACGGCTGAACAGTTCAATGTAGTTGAAGACTATTTTAATCAGTTACTCGCTCAAGGTGAAATTATGAGTGATGTACAAATTGAACAGGTCAATCTGCTGCAACCCTGATGTAATCAATACTGATAGAAAAAAATCAAGGTATTGTTGTGAAGACAGTACCTTTTTTTCTTTTGTGTCATGTTCTCTCAACATATCGGTTACATGAAATATCTTCTTATACATAGCACAGCACTTTATTCACTGAAACTGGACAGGACTTGAACATTATTTACCTAAACTTTCTCTATGCTAAAACACTACATAGCAAGATGTAATTCCTATCTTGTCCAAGTAATTTTGTTTAAGCAGTTTTTTCAAATAACAAATAAGATCGAGGGAGAGGAAGAATGACCAATACCAATCGACCAGTTTCAGATATTAGTCCTGTAGCTTCAACAGAACGGTCTTCAGAACGCAGTAATTCACTCAATAATGATTTAATAAAATCGAGTCCATCTACCGATGCGAGTGCGCGTCCTGACTTGAATTCACCAGCGACTGAAAGCCATCGCGTACCAGATATGGCAGAAGCGGGTGATCATTTGGCTGCAACCAGTGCAGGTACTGTAGGTGGCGCAGCTCTCGGGGCGACACTAGGTATGGTCGGTGGCCCCCCAGGTGCAGTGGTTGGCGGTCTTGTTGGAGGTATTGTTGGTGGACTTGCTGGTAATGACATCGCACAAAAGGCTAATCCTGAAGAGGAAGATACTTACTGGCGTGAGCAACATAAAGACAGACCTTATTTTCATGAAACACGTACCACACATCACGATTTAGATTATGATCGGGATTATCGCGGCGCATATGAGGTCGGATATAAAAATCGTCCTCTATTTGATAGCGATACCCATTTTGAACAGGTAGAGCCAGAGTTACAAAGTCAATGGGAAGGTAGTAAAGGTCAATCCCGTCTGAATTGGGAACAGGCAAAATTTGCCGCTAAGGATGCATGGCTACGTGCTCATCGCTAATCTTTTGCTCATACCTTGCTAAATTAAAAACCTCTCTTTTTGAGAGGTTTTTTTATGACTTTTTAATAAGTTTAGGGTAGAGGTCTAGTGTTGGATCATCTCTAAAACCAGCTGATTAATTAAATCGGCAGCTTCAATTTCTCGAATTTGTGCCACATTGGTTCCTGCCCAAAATGCACCAAAACCATATTCGCCTTGTGCTGTTGCTGCGGCATTCAGTTGTTTGCCTAGATCATAGCAGTAGGGATAGGTCGCAACAGCAGGTCGTTCAGGACGATCTACTTGAGTATGCCAGTGATTAATTAAACCACGGGCAGGACGACCTGAAATACTTGCGCTGATTTGGGTGATCGGTTTACTAAACAGGGCTTTTCGATATGTAGCATTCGCATTGGAACTTTTACATTGTACAAAGGCTGTGCCTAGCTGAACGGCTGCTGCACCTAATTTCATTAATAACTGGGCTTGTTGTCCATTCATAATGCCACCCGCTGCGACAATAGGCAGGCTACAGTATTGTTTAAGTAGTTGAACCAAATCTGGTGTTTTAACCGCACTGTCAAATGTATCGTTGAAGATACCGCGATGTCCACCTGCCTCAATGCCTTGAGCAATAATGATATCAATACCTGCAGCTTCAATTTTCAAGGCTTCAGCCAGATTGGTGGCAGAAACCATAGTGATAATACCGGCAGCTTTTAAAGCCTGAATCTGATGAGGATGTGGAATACCAAAATGAAAACTGACCGCTTTAGGCTTGGTTTCCAAAACCAGGTTTAAATAGTCGTCATTATCTAAAAAGCTGGGATAAATACATTTTAATTCTGTTGGGGGAGCAGCATGATACTTTTCAAATTGAGGCGCTAAATATTCAACCCATTGCTGTGCAATCTCGTGGTCTAATTCTAAACTTTGATGGCAGAAAAAATTTACCTGAAAAGGTTGATGGGTCAATGCTTGAGTTTCTAAAATTTGTTGACGTGCGGCTTCAACAGAACTTGCCCCTAAACCGAGTGAACCCAAAGCTCCCTGATTAGAGACTTCTGCAGCCAATTTTGGGGTAGAAACACCCGCCATCGGGGCAAGGAAAATAGGATGTTTAATCTCGAGTTGTTGTAATAAAGTCATATTCGGTTCCTCCTCATCCGTATTACTTTGCCCAAGCCCTGAAAATTAAGCAAATAATATTCGTTATTTCCTAGTGAAATAAACAAGGATTCTTAGTTCCTGAATTAAAAATAAAACGTCATCCCTTGTCGCATCCAAGATCAGTGAACAACTCGTTATAAAATTTAAATTTATAATGTGTTTTTATCGTCAAATGTTGCCTGCTCATGTCTGAACGGATCCGTGAAAAACTGCAAATTTTAGCCGATGCTGCCAAGTATGATGTGTCGTGTTCTTCAAGTGGCAGTAATCGTAAAAACAAAGATAAAGGTTTGGGTAATACCGGTTCCGGAATTTGTCATAGCTATACCGAAGATGGTCGTTGTGTATCCTTACTAAAAATTTTATTTTCCAATGTCTGTATTTTTGACTGCTCTTATTGTGTATCGCGGCGCTCTAACGATGTAAAACGAGCCGCATTTACCGTACAGGAAGTGGTCGATTTGACCATGAATTTTTATCGCCGCAATTATATTGAAGGCTTGTTTTTAAGTTCCGGTATTTTTAAATCAGCAGATTACACTATGGAACGTATGCTGCAGGTGGTGAAAAAATTACGTCTGGAAGAGAATTTTAACGGTTATATCCACTTAAAAACCATTCCCGGCGCATCACAGGAAATCATTACCGAAGCGGGTCTGTATGTAGACCGGATGAGTATTAATCTTGAGATGCCGACTGAAGCAGGCTTGCAAAAGTTTGCTCCCGAGAAAAACCATGCAGAAGTACAAAAAGATTTAGCTATTGTGCGCGACCGTTTAATTCAATTGAAAGATGAACGCAAGCTTATACGCTCCGTTCCCAAGTTTGTTCCAGCAGGGCAAACTACACAAATGGTTGTGGGAGCATATAGTGAAACGGATCAGGATATTATTTTAATGGCAGATCGTCATTACAAGGAATTTAATCTGAAACGTGTGTATTACTCCGGTTATATCCCGATTAATGAACAGGAAAAATCTTTGCCGGCGATTGGTTCCGCACCGCCTTTACTCAGGGAAAACCGTTTATACCAAAGTGACTGGTTAATGCGTTTTTATGGTTTTGATGCGACTGAACTGGTCGATGAAAAGCATCCGAATCTGGATTTAGATGTCGACCCTAAACTGGGTTGGGCCTTGCGTCATCCGGAGCAATTTCCGGTCGATTTAAACCGTGCTGATTATCGGATGATTTTACGGGTGCCAGGAATTGGCGTGCGATCTGCGAAAAAAATTGTCCAGGCGCGTCGTTTCGGTCAAATTCATATCGATCAATTAAAACGTATCGGGGTGGCATATAACCGCGCGCAGCATTTTATCCGCTGTGCCGATACGCCAAAATTCATCAAAGACCAGTTGCCCAGTCAGATTCGTCATCAAATTCTACAGTCGGGACAGTCGAAATATACTCAGCAACTTTCCCCGCAGTTAGGTTTTGGTTTCTGATGGCAACCTATTGCTTTGATGGCAGTATAATCGGCTTGCTGAGCTGTGTATTTCGAGCCTTTCAATTTAAAGATTTTCAGGTCTATGTCAGCAGTGATGCGCATGCCCAAAATAGACTATTTGATGATTTTATTCAGGTGGCTTCAAATGATGAGCAGGCACAGCGCGTCTGGCAAGGACTACGGCAAAGAACATCGAGTCAGAGTCAGCGCAATTTTTATTATACTTTTCTATCTGAAAATCAAAGCGCTTATCAGCACTTGTTTAATTACTGCCTGTATGTTTTTCAGCATAAATATAAGGTCGATGAAAATTATGGACATCCCGATGTTCTGGCTTTGGCCCAGTGGACCAAACAGGTCGGGCGTGAAAAGCATCGTATGGAAGCCTTTGTGCGTTTTAAGAAATGTCAGGATGGTTTGTTTTTAAGTCTGGTTCGACCAGATTTTAACGTTCTGCCATTGATTGAACGACATTTTAAAGCGCGTTATCAGGATCAGACCTGGCTAATTTATGATGAAAAGCGTAAGTATGGGATTTATTATGATTTGCAGCAGGTGCATCAAATTGAAATGAATGCCAATCAAGTCGATTCCAAGCTCGCCACTGGTTTTAGTCAATCCTTTACCGTAGAACTGGATGAGCAAGAATGGCTGTATGACCAGCTGTGGAAAGACTATTTTCATAGTGTGAACATCCAAGCACGACAAAATATGAAATTGCATATTCAATATGTACCGAAACGGTATTGGCGCTATATGAATGAAAAGTCAATTTAACTGGATATTTCAGGCATAATGTTGTGTTGTATAATGCGACTACTGGGCAAGTAATGATGAAGCCGTTAATTTTTACGATATTGATTTCAACTATATTACTTTCAGCTTGTTCAAGCTCTGAACAGCATAAAACACAAATTGATCCTCAACAATACAAAGTTCAAGATGCGGCAAGCTTGCAGCAGCGCTTTGAGACTTTAAATCAACAGTTATCTAAGAATTATCAGGCATTTAAAAAAACCAATAATATTGCCTTTTCAGATCAGTCGGTATTAGATGCTAATCAACTCAAGACATTAGATCAGAATGCAGTGAGCCGAACTTCATTAAAACCAGTTAAACAAGCCTATTGTGAAATGATGAATGGATATTTTGCAGAGATGTATCATTTGGGCAATCAAAACCTGAGTTTAATTGGGCAAGTCCAATTACCTAATATGCAAGCTGAAGACTTGGAAAAAAGTTTTGCAAATGCCGACCAGTTTTATGATTTTATTTTAAATCGTTATACCACATATCGTCAGGCTCAGGAAATTATGGGCTATGGTTGTAATTTGAAAGCAGCTTTAAAGTAAATCCTAAAAAAATAGAATGTATTAAAAAGCCCATCACGTGATGGGCTTTTTAATTTCAGCATTTTAAAATTAACAACTGGTTAGTTTTTCAGGTTGTGGACGTTCACCGGGAAAGAAAATTGGGCGAAGTTTGACGCCAATGCTGTTACCGATAAAGGCGAAAATCAGCCATAACCAGCCATGTAAACTGCCGGATGCAATACCACTGAAGTAAGCCCCAATGTTACAGCCATAGGCCAAACGTGCCCCATAGCCTAATAGTAAACCGCCAACTACAGCAGCAATCAGTGAGCGTTTTGGAATGTTCAAATTAGGCGCGAATTTACCGGCCAGACTGGCTGCCAATAATGCTCCTAGCATAATGCCGAAGTTCATCATGGAGGTAATATCGAACCATAATGATTCCGACAAAGCTTTGGCATTACCCGGTTGTTGCCAATAGGCCCAAGAAGCCACATCTACACCAATTAAACTTGCAGATTTAGCTGCCCAAACTGCAAGGGCAGAAGTGACACCCCAAGGACGACCGGCTAAAGCTAAGGTAGCAAAGTTGAGCAAGGTTAAAATAATCCCACCCCAGACCAACGGCCATGGACCACGTAGGAAACGTTTGAAACCTTGAGTTTCAGTAATCGGTTCGACTTCAAGTGAACCATGACGTTTTTTCTCAAAATACATGGTGGCAAATGCAATCACAGCAAACAGGATAAAACTGACGATTAGCGCAGGAATAACGCCCAAGCTTGAAACTATAGAAATGGGTTCAAGGTGAGGCAGGTTAAACCACCAATCCAAATGTGTCGTTGCAATTAAAGACCCGAGGCAGAAGAAAATCAGCGTTACGATCATGCGGGCACTACCGCCACCCACCGTATACAGCGTACCGGAAGCACAGCCACCACCCAATTGCATGCCTATACCAAAGATAAATGCACCAATCATTACGGACATGGAAACCGGGCTGATATTACCTTTAACCGGATTGCCAAACAGTTCACCTGCGCCCAAGGCCGGGAAAAACAGCAATACCGCAAGACCTAACATGATCATTTGGGCACGCAAGCCGCGACCACGACGTTCTTTAATAAAAACACGCCAGCTAGAAGTAAAACCAAAGGATGCATGATATAGCGTCATGCCCAAAGCCCCACCAACGAGGAACAACAAGGCTTGATTCAGCCCGACTACTTGATAGGCACCGAGTGTACCCACCAGCAATAGAAAAAGAGCAACCCAAATCGATAAATTTGATCGATTGGATTTTGCAGCGATAACAGACATGGGAGAATAAAAACTGACTAAATTAATCAGGATATTTTAATTGATTCTTCACCCTTAATATTATGAAAAAGGATAGATTATGGGATATTTAATTGAGAATAACTGATTTTACATATCAGTAAAACAAATTGATTAAACGGGTTGCCCATTAAAGAGTGAGCCAAAACAGACAGCGAAAACTGTAGCAATAATTCCCCAAATTGTGATAAGCAAACTTCCCTTAACTTTAGATGAATTTGCAAAATGAACGGATAATGTTTCTAATGTAGTCAAGGATAATAATACCCCCAATCATTAGTACTGTAGACACATAATGTTCCGGGCTAATCAAGATTGATAACATCGGGAATAATGCACCGAGTGAAAAAGCTAGGGCAGAGGAACCCGCAGCTTATAAAGGATTTGTAGCTGTATTTGCATGAATGCCGATTTCATCTCGAGCATGGGTCTGCAAAGCGTCTTGTGCTGTTAATTGTCAGGCAGTTTCATAAGCAAGTTCAGGCTTTAAGCCTCATAATATAGATTTAGGTCAGTTCTTTTAGTGATGAGAATATGACATGTCACATGCTCTTAAAAGTATTGGTACTTCAACCCGATAAGAAGTAGAAAGTTAAAAGTAAGATTGTTAAAAAATAAAAAAGCTCCTAAAAAGGAGCTTTTTTATTCACTCAATTAAATTATTGTTGGGCTTTTTCTTTAACGTGAGCAGCACCATCTTCTACAGCACCGGCAGTTGCTGCAGTCGCATCTTTTGCAGCTTCTTTGGCATTTTCTGCAGCATTTTCGGCACGGTTAGCAGCAGTATTTGCGGCTTCTGCAGTGGCATCAGCTGCATTATCCATCGCTGTTGCAGTATCATTCGCTGCTTCAGAGGCCGTATTAGAAATATCATGCCCTGCTTGATTAGCAGCACCTTCTAAATGTTCACCAGTCGTTGCACCTGTTTCAGGTGCCTTGTCTTTGTTACAACCAACTAAAGCAACAGTAGCAGCAAGACCTAAAGCAACAAGTAATTTATTCATTTTCATCTGTCCTTCTAATTGTTTTACCCATAAGAAAAGATGGGATAAAGCGAATATAATCGAAAAATCTTTTAAATAACGCTCGAAAATTGTTAATTAAATGTAACGTTTGGTGAAAAAAAATGAGTGAAAAAAAAGGCTTATATTTATGAATAGATATAAGCCCATGTTCATTTTATACAGATTTAATCATTGGGATTAAGCCATTATTGTCCTGAACGGATAATGTAATCAAAAGCAGACAGGGATGCTTTGGCGCCTTCACCCGTTGCAATGATGATCTGCTTGTACGGTACTGTAGTACAGTCACCGGCAGCAAAGACACCCTTCACATTGGTTTCG